>Ga0255091_1000267_pt1 | contig 22179 bp, 19 predicted proteins | sample Colum_Yuk_RepB_8_2_FD_188439 | JGI IMG/M metagenome (GOLD analysis project Ga0255091, IMG submission 188439) | Freshwater microbial communities from Columbia River, Oregon, United States - Colum_Yuk_RepB_8d | ecosystem: Environmental > Aquatic > Freshwater > River | place: USA: Oregon... | reverse complement strand
GCTTCAGAGAAGGGAGTAAGCCCGAAGGAGTGCCGATGATAAGCTTGCCCACCCTTTTATCCGGCTGTGCCGATGTCGCTTCCGTTCGAACTTTACGTGGGCCTGCGGTACACCCGAGGCGGCCGTCAGGCTTCCCGGGGCAATCCCTTCATTTCCTTCATCTCCACACTGTCGGTCGCTGGAATTGCGCTTGGCGTGGCAGCCCTGATCGTGGTGCTCTCGGTCATGAATGGCTTTCAGAAGGAGGTGCGCGACCGGATGCTGTCGGTGCTGTCGCATATCGAACTGATTGCCACCCAGGGTTCGCTGATCGAGTGGCAGCCGCTGGTCCAGACGGTGTCGCAGAATCCTTCGGTCAGGGCGGCGGCGCCTTATGTGGCAGGTCAGGCCATGGTCACCCGGGATGATCAGGTGCGCGGTGTGCTCGTGCGCGGAATTGATCCGCGCCTTGAGCCGGCGGTCTCCGAACTGGGCACGCAGATGCTTGAGGGTAAGCTGACCGATCTGGTCGAGGGCGAGTTCAATATCGCTCTGGGCAAGGTGCTGGCCTGGCAATTGGGGGTGCGCCCGGGCGACCGGATCGCGCTGATCGCGCCGCAGGGCACGACCACGCCGGCGGGGGTTGTGCCCCGGGTACGGCAGTTCACCGTGGTGGCGCTCTTCGAATCCGGACACTATGAGTACGACAGTACGCTGGTGCTGACCGCGCTGGGCGATGCCGCCCGGCTCTTTCGGGTCGATGGGGTGAGCGGCGTGCGGCTGCGGACCTCGGACATGCAGCAGGCCCCGGCGATCGCGCAGCAGCTCGCCCGTATCGTGCCGCCGGGCATCGCCGCACGCGACTGGTCGCAGGAAAATCGCAACTGGTTTGCCGCCGTGCAGATCGAAAAACGCATGATGTTCATCATCCTCACCCTGATCGTGGCCGTGGCCGCCTTCAATCTGGTGTCCATGCTGGTGATGACCGTGACCGACAAGCGCAGCGACATCGCCATCTTGCGCACGCTCGGCGCATCGCCCCGCTCGGTCATGCTGGTGTTTGTGGTGCAGGGCGCACTGGTTGGCTTGCTGGGCACGCTGGCCGGTGTCACGCTCGGCACTCTGCTGGCGCTCAATGTCGGCGAGGTGGTGGGATCCATCGAGCGTCTGTTCGGGTTTCAGGTGCTGCCCGCGGGGGTGTATTTCATCAACCACCTGCCCAGCGATCTGCATCCCCAGGATGTGGTCACCATCGGGCTGACATCCTGCCTGATGGCTCTGGTGGCCACGCTCTATCCGAGCCTGAGTGCGGCACGGGTGCAACCGGCCGAGGCCCTGCGTTATGAGTGAGGTTTCAGTCGCGCCGGTGGTGCTGGCCTGTCAGGGACTGCGCAAGGACTACGCCCAGGGCAGCGAGCGATTGAGCATTCTGCAGGGCGCGGATCTGGAGATCCGGGCCGGTGAGCGGGTGGCCATCGTGGGTGCCTCGGGCTCGGGCAAGAGCACGCTGTTGCATCTGCTCGGGGGCCTGGATGAGGTCAGCGCCGGCCAGGTCTGGCTCGACGGCGAGCGCCTCGATCAGCTCGACGAAAAGGCTCGCGGGCTCGCTCGCAATCGCAAGCTTGGTTTCGTGTATCAGTTTCACCACCTCTTGCCCGAGTTCACCGCGCTGGAAAATGTCGCCATGCCGCTGCGCATCCGTCGGGAGTCGGTGGCCGTAGCCGAATCAGCGGCGCGCGAGGTGCTCAGTCAGGTCGGACTGGCCTCCAGGCTGGGGCATCGGCCCGGCCAGCTCTCCGGTGGTGAGCGTCAGCGGGTGGCGCTGGCCCGGGCGCTGGTCTCTGAGCCTCGCTGTGTGCTGGCCGATGAACCGACCGGCAATCTCGATCGCGCAACGGCTCGACAGGTGTTTGAACTCATGGAGCACCTCAGCCAGGTGCGCAAGACCGCCTTCGTGATCGTGACCCATGATCTTGAACTCGCCGCGCGGGCTGACCGCATCCTGACCCTGCGTGATGGGCGCATTGTGGCGGCGGGTGAAAACGCCTGATCGTCTGTGCTGATCGATACCCACTGCCATCTTGATGCCCCGGAGTTCGCGGTTGATCAGGGGGCTGTGATCGAGCGAGCTCGCGCGGCCCAAGTGCAACTGATGGTCCTTCCTGCGGTGCATCGCGCGCACTTTGAGGGCGTTCGCAGCCTGTCAGCCCGTGAGCCGGGGCTGTGCTACGCCCTGGGGATTCATCCGATGTGCGTGGATACCTCCAGGGATGAAGACCTGGTGGCCTTGCGGAAAATTGTGGCTGCGTCGTTGGACGATCCGCGCTTTGTGGCGGTTGGCGAGATCGGTCTCGACCATTTCGTACCTGGCCTGGATCGGGAGCGTCAGGTGCGATTCCTGCTTGCCCAACTGAGGATCGCCCGTGAATTTGATCTGCCGGTCTTGCTGCATGTTCGCCGGGCACAGGATCTCGTTCTCAAGCATGTGCGGCAGGCAGGTATTCACAAAGGGATCGCGCACGCCTTCAATGGCAGCCAGCAGCAGGCCGAGGCCTATGTCACCCAGGGCCTTTGTCTGGGTTTCGGTGGGGCCATGACCTGGCCGCGTGCGCTGCAGATTCGCCGGCTTGCGGCAGGCCTTTGCGATGAAGCATTCGTTCTCGAAACCGATGCCCCCGACATCGCACCGGTGTGGAAGGCGGGTGAGCGTAACGAGCCCTGCGACTTGCCTCGGATCGCAGCCTGTCTGGCTGAATTGCGACAACAGACGCTCGAGGCGGTGATTCGCCAGAGCGCGGCCAATGCCAAGCGTGTTCTGCCACGGCTCGCGCTCCTCGAGGATCTACGCAAGGACTAGATCCTTCGCTGCGGGTTGCCCGCCCAGGGCAAGGCAGGCTTGAACCCTGGAGGTTCATGCCATGGCGTGGTTGGCTCCCATCATCGGGGTGGCTCTGGCGCTGCTCGCGGGGACGTGTCTATTGCAGATGCAAGCCCAATTGCCGGGGCGGGTAAACATCTGGCTCACCGGCGGACTGGGCCTGGTGGGGTTTGTCGCGGCCATGGTCTGGATGGGGCGAGGGGGCCGGCGCGCGCAACTCGCCGTGGTGGGTGCTGTGCTGGCCAGCGCAGCCCTGGGCTGGAGCTGGGCGGCCTGGAGAGCCCAGGAGTCGCTGTCACACCGTCTGCCGCGCGCGCTCGAGGGCATCGATCTTGATCTGCAAGGCGTGGTGCGCGGCTTGCCCCAGTCGGGCGAGCTTGGTGTGCGATTCGAGTTCGATGTGCAAGCCTGCACACCCGCCTGTCCTGATCTCCAGCGGGTCTCTCTAAGCGCCTCCAGGCGCCTGGTCCATGATCTCGTGCGTCTTCAAGCGGGCGAGGTCTGGACCCTGAAGGTTCGTTTGCGTCGGCCGCATACGATTCACAACCCCGGCGGCTTTGATCGCGAGCAGCGCTGGCTGCAGGAAGGCATCGATGGTGTGGGCACGGTACGCCAGTTCGTCGAGCGCCACGCACAGACTGAGTTCGGCATCCTGATCCTGCTCGAGCGATGGCGGGCGCTGTTGCGCGACAGCATGGTGCAGGCCATGAGCCCCTGGAAGGAGCGGCGCTGGCCCGCCGCTCAGGGGGGGGCGGAAGGCACGCTGCTGGCGCTCTCGGTGGGGGATCAGGCCGCCATTCATGCGTCGCACTGGACGGTCTTCAACCGCACCGGCGTTGGACACCTCATGTCGATTTCCGGCCTGCACATCACAGCGCTTGCCGCAATGGGCGGTCTGCTCGCCGGCCGTCTGTGGCGCAGCCGTCTGGTCAGTCGGTGGGGCGGGCCCTTGCGCCTTTCGGTTCAGCAGGTTCGCTGGTCGGTCGCCATGGGGGTCGGGCTTTTTTACGCTGGGTTGGCCGGATGGGGCATTCCTGCGCAGCGCACCGCCTTCATGTTGACGGTGGCGGCCCTGTGCAATCTGTCCGGCCGCGCCCCGGGCATGTCGGCCGTGCTCAGTGGTGCGCTGATCGTGGTGTTGATCTGTGATCCCTGGGCCGCGCTCACCCCCGGGTTCTGGCTCTCCTTCGGTGCCGTCAGCATGCTTGTCTGGGCCGGGCAGGGGGCCCCTCAGTTGCCAAGCGTGCACCGCCTCTGGAATGTCGTGCTCGCTGCAGCCCGCACGCAGTGGGCGGCAACGCTCGCCATGATCCCCTTGGGCGTGCTCTTTTTCGGCAATATTTCCCTCATTGGGCCGCTCGCCAACGCCTTTGCAATCCCGCTGGTGAGCCTGCTGATTACGCCCGCAGCGCTGGCGGGGGCTGCGCTGAGTGCCGTGCATCCGGTGCTGGGGGGCTGGATTCTGGGCCCTTCGCTCTGGGTCACAGATATGTTGCTTTGGGCACTGAGCGAGCTCTCCGCACTTGAACATGCGGTCTGGGTCTTGCCCCAACCCCCGCTCGCATTGGTGGTCCTGGCCTGCGCAGGATTGGTCCTCATGCTGGCGCCCCGCGGTGTTCCTGTTCGGGCTGCCGGCGGCCTTGCGTTGTTGCCGTTGTTGCTGGTGCCTGCCGATCGGCCAGCCGAAGAGCATTGGCGCATCACGGCACTGGATGTTGGCCAGGGCACGGCTGTGGTGGTGCAGGGGGCCGATTACACCCTGCTCTACGACACCGGCCCGGCATCGCCGGGCGGAACGGATGCCGGGGCACGCATCATCCTGCCCTGGATGCAGCGTGCCGGTCTTCACAGGATCGAGCAGCTCGTGGTCTCGCATCTCGACCTGGATCATTCGGGCGGACTGCGCAGTGTGCTGACGGGTCTGCGGGTCGATGCCGTCATGGCTTCATTCGGGCCCGATGCCCTCGAAGGATCGACGCACGCCGCCCCGGGCGGCGATGGGGGTGCTCTGCCGTGGCAAATCTGTGAGCGCGGCCTGGCCTGGTCCCGGGGTTCCGTGCAGTTTCGGTTCCTTCATCCACGTGTGCCTGCCGAGCCCGCCCGTGGGTCATCGACCAATGCGGTCAGCTGCGTTCTGCGAATCGATGGCCCAGGCTGGCGGGTGCTGCTCACGGGCGATATTGAAGCCGCGCAGGAACGTCGCCTGCTCGAGGTCTTCAGTGCCGAGGATCTGCGCGCCGATATTCTCGTTGTGCCCCATCACGGCAGCATCACTTCATCGACCGAGGCCTTTCTTGATGCAGTGCGGCCACGGCACGCGATCGTGCAGGCGGGCTATCGCAGTCGCTACGGGCATCCTCATCCCCGGGTGCTGGAGCGCTATGAAGCGCGAGGCATCCAGATCTGGCGAAGCGATGTGCATGGTGCCATCACCATCCGGCTCGCCGCCGGAGAGTTGCCTTCGATCATCGGCTCCCGGCAGTCTCCTGCCCGTTACTGGCGGCTGGATGCGACCGGGCCTTCGGTACAGACGCCGAAACGGACCCGGCGTGCAGCGTCCGGTACCACGCGCGATGTGCCGGAGTCGCCCTTACTGAGCCGTCCAGCCGCCGTCCATGGCCCAGGCCACGCCGCGCACCTGATCGCCCCCGGGGGAGCACAGGAAGACCGCGAGGTCGCCGAGCTGGTCGGGCGTGACGAATTCCCCTGAGGGCTGCTTTTCGCTCACCAGTTGGTCTTTGGCCTGTTGCACACTGATGCCTTGCTCGGCCGCCCGCGCATCGATCTGCTTCTGAACCAGAGGCGTCAGTACCCAACCCGGGCAGATGGCATTGGCGGTGATGGGTGAGCGCGCGGTTTCGAGCGCGGTCACCTTGGTCAGGCCGATGATGCCGTGCTTGGCTGCAACATAGGCGGCCTTTTCGATGCTCGCCACCAGGCCATGCGCCGAGGCGATGTTGATGATGCGGCCCCACTGGCTGGCCCGCATGCCTGGCAACAGCAGCCGCGTGGTGTGAAAGGCTGCTGACAGATTCAGCGCAATCACCGCATCCCAGCGCTCGGGTGGAAAGGTTTCCAGGGGGGAGACATGCTGGATGCCGGCATTGTTGATCAGGATGTCAACCGATCCTCGGGCCAGGCAACGCGAGGCCAGCGCTTCGATCTCGGTGGGTCGAGTCAGGTCGGCGGCTTCAAAGTCCACCCGCACGCCGTATTGGGCGGCCAATTCGCTGCGTAACCGCTCAATGGCCTGAGGCTCGCCAAAGCCATTGAGAATGATGTCGCTGCCTTGCGCCGCGAGTTTGTGAGCCATACCGAGACCGATGCCGCTGGTCGATCCGGTGATCAGTGCACGTTTGCCTTGAAGCATGTCAGGGGGGTCCGTCAGAAGGGTTCCGGGTGGGCAGGCCGACAGGGCTGCTACCATTTTTCATTTTACGTTTGGAAGGAAAGCAGTCATGAGCACGATTCAACGCCATCATGTGGGCGCACGCATGTCCGAGGCCGTCGTTCACAACGGTACGATCTATCTGGCTGGCCAGGTCGCAGAGGATCCCTCCCAGGATGTTGCCGGTCAGACCCGTCAGATCCTGGCGGCCATCGACAAACTGCTTGCCGATTGCGGCAGCGACAAGACCCGCATCCTGTCGGCGCAGATCTTTCTGGCCGACATCGCAGGTTTCAAGGAGATGAACTCGGTCTGGGATGCCTGGGTACCCGCAGGCCATACGCCCGCCCGGGCGACCGTGGAGGCCAAGCTCGCCACGCCCAAGTATCTGGTCGAGATCAAGGTGGTGGCTGCAGTCTGAGAAGGGTTAACGCCAGCCGACCCGGTCGGTGATTCGGGCCGCCTGGATCTGAGCCCGGCCCACGGTTGCGATCGGCAGGGTATCTGCCTTGAAGCTGCCCCAGGCCTGCAGTACCGGGTTGCTTCGGCTGGCACTGGCCACAACGGGCCACTCGTTGTTGCCGTTGGCCAGAAACTCCTGGGCTCGATCGCTGGCGAGGTACTCCAGAAATTTCACGGCTGCCGCGCGGTTGGGGGCATGTTTGAGCATGCCCCCGCCAGTCACATTCATGTGAGTCCCGAAGCTGTCCTGGTTCGGCCACACCAGGCGAACCTTTTCAGTCAGAGCGCGATCCTGCGGGTTGGTGGAGCGCTGCAGGCGGGCGAGGTAGTAGGTGTTGGTCAGCGCCACGGCGCACTCCCCGCTGGCCACGGCCTTGATCTGATCCGTATCGCCCCCACGGGGTGAGCGGGCGAAATTGCTGACCACGCCCCGCGCCCAGGTCTCGGTTTGCGCCACGCCCCAATGTTCGCTCAGCGCGCCGATGAGCGAGAGCATGTAGGCCGAATTGGCGGACCGGGTGCAAACCTTGCCCTTGAGTTCGGAGCGCGCCAGATCTTCGTAGTTGCGCACAAGCAGCGGATCAATCCGGGAGGGGTTGACCACGATGACCCGAGCCCGCGTGGAGTACGCAAACCACTGCGGTCCTTGGCCATCATCCTTGCCCTGCAGATGCGCAGGAATGCGTCGCGCGAGGAGATCGGACTTCACAGGCTGGAAAATGCCATCGATTTGCGCACGCCAGAGTCGTGCCGCATCCACCAGCAGCAGTACATCCGCGGGTGAGCGTGTCCCTTCGCTTCGCAGACGCTCGAGCAGGGCCTCGTCGCCAGCCTCGATGCGATTGATGCGGATCCCGGTTTGCTGCGTGAAGTCCGCGTAGAGCTGCTCGTCGGTCTGGTAATGGCGGGCGGAATACAGGTTGAGAACGCCTGCGTCGGGCTTCTGGGCGTTCGCGTTGGGCAAGCCAACTGTGGTTAGCAAAGACAGGGCGAGCACGTGTCCCGCCAAGACATGCAGGCGGCGTAGATGGTGCAGAAGCAAGCTGATCATTGAGGGCGCAATGGCTGGGAAGTTCGTGCTTCAGACAGAGCAGGGTGTTCATTATAAATGAGAATCATTCTCATATGGAAGCCTGCATCAGCACCGGTGGCCAGGTGGATGCGCTCGCACACCGCACAGAGGTGCCTTCAGGTCGCTGGTGGCTTGTGGTGTCTGCCGACCCTGAGCCTGACGCGCTCAGGGCTCGCGTCGGTCTGCGGCGAGCGGTTCAGACCGATCGGGGATGAACCGTCGGGCCCCGTCAAATCGACTCGCCCAGTAGGACTGTTCAATTGACTCGATGCGAACCACGCCACGGGAGTTGGGCGCGTGAACGAAGCGGCCCTGACCGATGTAGATGCCGACATGGGATCCCGGGCGCTGCATCGTGTTGAAGAACACCAGGTCGCCTGCGCGCAAACTCTGCACAGCGATTGGCTGGCCCTGCGACATCATTTCTTCGCTGCGCCTGGGCAGGAGCAGATTGGCCGAACCTCGGTATACCCATTGCACCAGCCCGCTGCAGTCGAGACCCTCATGGGGAGTTGAACCGCCCCAACGGTAGGGCACGCCAATCAGCGAGAGGGCACTGAGCACCACTTCCTCGGCCAACTCGGGCGCCGGCAGGTCGATGCGCGTGGATGTGTCCGGGCGCGGGATCTTCGCTGAGCCTGGAGGCGCACCCGTGGCGGGTCGAGGTGACGGGCCCGAGCAACCGGCAACAACAAGTACGGCCAGGATGGATCCGACCAGGACGCCGAAGAACCGGGGGCTTGATGGCATGCGCGCAAGCCTGTCAGCCTGAGCCCGGCTTGTCAAAGCCACCGGCGGTTCGTGGACTTCGTCAGATAATCGTAAGTCAGTTCTCCCACCATTCGGGCGCAGCCCCCACCCACCGATCCATGAGGCACCCTGCCTCTTCAAGGCCTACAAGATGACGACTGAGCGCTATGCCGAGATGCACCGCCGTTCCCTGCAGGACAAGGAGGGCTTCTGGGCCGAGCAGGCCCAACTGATCGACTGGCAGACCCCACCCGGCAAGATTCTCGATTTTTCAGATCCGCCCTTTGCTCGATGGTTCGTCGGGGGCACCACCAACCTGTGTCACAACGCGGTCGACCGATGGCTGACCACGCAGGCCGACAAGCCGGCATTGCACTTCGTGTCGACCGAGACCGACGAGGCTCAGACCTGGACCTTTGCGCAATTGAACCGCGAGGTTCAGCGCATGGCGGCCATCATGCAGTCGCTGGGGGTGGGGCGCGGCGATCGGGTGTTGATCTACATGCCCATGATTCCACAGGCCACCTTCGCCATGCTGGCCTGCGCGCGCATCGGCGCCATCCATTCCGTGGTGTTCGGCGGCTTTGCCTCCGTCAGTCTGGCCAGCCGCATCGAGGACGCAAGCCCCAAACTCGTGGTCAGCGCCGATGCCGGGTCGCGCGCGGGCAAGGTAGTGCCCTACAAGCATCTGCTCGATGAGGCGATCGCGCTGAGCGCGCACAAGCCCGCCCATGTGCTGATGGTGGATCGCAAGCTGGCACCTTTTGCCGTGGTGCCCGGGCGCGACCATGACTACGATCGCCTGCGTGAACAGCATCTCGAGGCTCAGGTGCCGGTGACCTGGCTCGAGTCCAATGAGGTGAGCTACATCCTGTACACCTCCGGCACGACCGGCAGGCCCAAGGGGGTGCAGCGTGATGTGGGCGGCTATGCCGTAGCGCTCGCGGCTTCCATGAAGCACATCTATTGCGGGCAGCCCGGCGAAACCTATTTTTCGACCAGCGACATTGGCTGGGTGGTGGGGCATTCCTACATCGTGTACGGCCCCCTGATTGGCGGTATGGCGACCATCATGTACGAGGGAACGCCGGTACGTCCCGACGCGGGCATCCTCTGGCAGCTGGTGGAGCGCTACAAGGTGACGGTGATGTTTTCTGCACCGACGGCCATCCGGGTGCTCAAGAAGCAGGACCCGTCCTGGCTCAAGCGCTACGACCTGTCGTCGCTCAAGGCGTTGTTTTTGGCAGGTGAGCCACTGGACGAGCCCACCTCGGCGTGGATCTCTGAAGGTCTCGGGCGACCCATCATCGACAACTACTGGCAGACCGAAACCGGCTGGCCCATTCTCACGGTGGCGCATGGGGTTGAAGCCACGCCCACTCGGCTGGGCAGCCCGGGCGTTCCCATGTATGGCTATGACGTCCGTTTGCTGCACGAACAGACGGGCGAGCCGGTATCGGACAATGAAAAAGGCGTGATTGCCATTGCGCCACCGCTGCCACCCGGCTGCATGCAGACCGTCTGGGGCGATGATGCCCGTTTTGTGAACACCTATTTCAGCAGCGTGCCGGGTCAGCAGGTCTATTCCACCTTCGACTGGGGCATCCGGGATCGCGACGGCTACTACTTCATTCTGGGGCGCACCGATGACGTCATCAACGTGGCTGGCCATCGCCTGGGCACGCGCGAGATCGAGGAATCAATCAGCAGTCATGCGGCCGTGGCCGAGTGCGCCGTGGTGGGTGTGGCTGATCAGTTGAAGGGGCAGGTGGCTGTTGCGTTTGCCGTGCTCAAGGATCCCTCGGTCATCGAGCAGGCGTCGGCCCGTCAGGCCCTTGAGGGCGAAGTCATGGCCGTGGTCGATCGTCAGCTTGGCGCAGTTGCAAGGCCCTCGCGCGTGCACTTTGTGAATGCCCTGCCCAAGACCCGTTCGGGCAAGGTGTTACGGCGATCGATTCAGGCCCTGTGCGAAGGGCGGGATACCGGTGATCTCACCACCATCGAGGATCCAGCCACCCTCGACGGCCTACGCGAGGCTCTGGCACGGTAAAAGACTCAGGGCATCTGCAGCGCGGGCTCGGCCATGGCGCCGAGCTGCTCGCGCAGCTCAAGGATGCGGTCCTGCCAATAGCGTTCGGTGCCAAACCACGGAAATGCCTGCGGGAATGCGGGATCGTCCCAGCGCCTCGCAATCCAGGCGCTGTAATGCAGCAGACGCAAGGTTCTGAGCGGCTCGATCAGGGCCAGTTCACGGGGATCGAAATCAAAGGCGCGCTGATAGCCCCTCAGCAGGGGCGTGAGCTGGGCCTGCATCTCCTGCGGATGGCCCGACAGCAGCATCCACAGATCCTGGATTGCAGGGCCGTTACGGGCATCGTCGAAGTCCACAAAATGCGGGCCCTCGTCGGTCCAGAGCACGTTACCCGCATGACAGTCGCCATGCAGGGCCAGGGTGCGCACCTGCGCATGGCGGGTCATGTGCGCTTGCACAGCCTCGAGGCAGGCATCGGCAACTGCCTGCCAGGCGGGCAGCAGGGACGCAGGAATGGCGCCGTGCTCGAGCAGCCAGTTGCGAGGCTCGATGCCCATGGTGGACACGTCCAGCGATGGCCTGACCTTGAACAGGGGCCGCCCGCCCAGTGCATGCATGCGCCCGAGCAGCAAGCCGATCCGCTCAAGGGTTGGTGCGTCATCGAGCTCGGGCGCTCGCCCACCGCGGCGCGGGCTGACTGAAAATCGCCAGCCTTCGTGATGGTGCAGGGTCTGTCCCTCACGCTCGAGCGGCGCCACCGCAGGCAACCCCTGGTCGGCAAGCATCTGACTCCAGCGGTGCTCCTCCAGAATCTGCTCATCGCTCCAGCGCTGGGGCCGGTAGAACTTCACGACGATGATCGCGCCGTCGTCGAGCCAGATCTGGTACACCCGATTCTCGTAACTGTTCAGGGCGAGCAGGCGCCCATCAGCCAGCCAGCCATGGGCCTGGAGCGCATTCAGGATGGCATCGGGGTCGAGGCGCGAAAACGGATGGGCGAAGGCTTCTTGGGAGGGCATGCATTCAGTCTAGCCTGCTCGGCATTCAGGGTTCGCGAAGTGTTTGCAAAGCAGGCGAGAATGAGGCCGCAGTTCAAGCCAGGGCGCTTGGCCGGCGGGTAGGGGAAGCCTGCACTGCAAGCAGCGGAACGCGTGCTGGATGACGGACGAAGGGGAGCCAGGATTGGACGGTTTTGATCTCAAGGTGCTGGTGCGAACACTGGTGATGCCACCGGCCTTGCCCTTCCTGCTGATGGGGGTGGGTCTCGTATTGATTGCCTGGAGGCGGCCCGCCCGCGTCTTGCTGCAGCCATCGGCCGAAGGTTCTGACGCGCCGATTTTCCGGCGGTTTGGACTTCGCCTGGCAGGGATTGGCCTTGCCCTGTCGTATCTGCTGTCGATCGGGGCCACGGCGGATCTGCTCGGGGCCTGGCTGGAAAAAGGCCAGCAGCAGCTCAAGGTGGAGGCCATCCAGACTGCGGCCTCCCGGGCAGGTATTGCTGTGTCTGGGCCACCGGCAGGCCCCTCCGGCAGCAGACCGCAGGCGGTGGTCATTCTTGGCGGCGGTACGGTTCGCGATGGTGCGAATACACCCGAGCGTGAGCGCCTCAAGGAAGGCACCTTGCAACGGGTGATCGAGGGGGCTCGACTCGCTCGCGAAACGGGCTTGCCCGTCCTGGTCTCTGGAGGCATACCGTCTGGGTTGAAGCGCCCGGAGGGTCAGATCATGCGCGATGTCCTCGAGCAACTGGGCCTCCGGGTGAAGTGGGTCGAGGACCAGTCGCGTGACACCGTGGACAACGCCCGGATGAGCGCAGCGCTGTTGCACGACGCCGGTGTGAGAGACATTGTCCTGGTCACGCATGCGTATCACATGCCTCGGGCCCGCCTGGCCTTCGAGGCCGCAGGTCTGAACGTGACTGCAGCGGCCCATGACTTTCTGGGTGGGCGCTGGCAGGAGTGGCGAGTGCGTGATTTTTTACCCCGAGCCTCCGATGCCGAGGCCATTGCGTTGTGTCTGCACGAACTTCTGGGCCGCCTCTGGTACGCATGGAGAGGGCACATCTGAGCCTGAGGCGGCCTCGGGGCCTTCGGCCGAGCCCGAGCCCCCTGGGTGGTATCGTGCGGCTCCCTGTTGGTGATCCCCGTCCTCATGAGCCCCTCTGACTCTGCCCGAACCAGCCTGCTGCAGCCTGGTGTGCGCCGACGCGAGGTGGCGGCCTGGGCGGCCTACGACTTTGCCAACTCGGGCTATGTCACGGTGGTCATCACGGCAGTCTTCAATGCCTACTTTGTGGGCGTGGTGGCCAGCAAGGCCGACTGGGCCACCTTCGCCTGGACCCTTGCGCTGGCGATCTCGAACCTGTCGGTCACGATCCTGATGCCCGCGCTGGGTGCCTGGGCTGATCGGCATGCCGCCAAGAAAAAACTGCTGGCGCTGTCAACGGCAGGCTGCATTGCTGGCACCGCAGGGCTTTATTTTTGCGGGGCAGGAGATATCGCGCTGGCCATGGCGCTCGTGGCCTTGTCCAACTTCTGTTACGCCGTGGGTGAAGCGGTGGCAGCAGCCTTTTTGCCCGAACTGGCCAAGCCGGCCGCACTCGGTCAGATCAGCGGCTGGGCGTGGGGGTTTGGATTTTTTGGCGGCATGCTCTCGCTGGGCCTGGGACTGGCCTGGGTGCTGACCGCGCCTTCACGTGGTGAGACAGGCGCCCAGGCGGTGCCCGTCACCATGCTGATCGTGGCGGGGCTCTTTGCTCTGGCGAGCCTGCCTACTTTCGTGCTGCTTCGAGAGCGCAGCGCAGCTCGCACGGTGGGTGAAGCTCACCCGTTTCGGCAGGTGCGGGCCACCCTGGCCCGTGCGCGCAGCTTTCCCGATTTCTGGCGACTGCTTGCCTGCGGCACGGCCTATTTCGCTGGCATTTCGGTGGTGATTGCCTTGTCGGCCATCTATGCCGAGCAGGCGATGGGCTTCACCCAGCAGCAGACCATGATGCTGATTTTCCTGGTCAATATCGCGGCCGCGATCGGCGCCTTTGCATTTGGCCATCTGCAGGATCGCATCGGCCACAAGCGCGCGCTGTCCATCACGCTCTGGGGCTGGCTGGTGATGGGGCTGATGGCCGCCTTTGCGCAAGGGCCCGCCATGTTCTGGGTGGCCGCCGTCATTGCAGGCCTGTGCATGGGCTCGAGCCAGTCGTGCGGACGGGCGCTGGCGGCCTATATGATTCCTCCCGGCCAGCTGGCCGAGTTCTTCGGGCTCTGGACGCTCGCCACCCGGCTGTCGGCCGTGATCGGCCCGCTGGTCTACGGGGCCATCACCTGGATGACTCAGGGCAATCACCGCGTGGCCATTCTGGTCACCGGGGTGTCCTTCGTTCTGGGCCTGTGGTTGCTGCGCGGCATCGATGTGGAGCGTGGCCATGCGCGAGCCCGCAGTGCCGATCTTCTCAATTCATGAAGGAGTATTGACCGATGATCACCAAATCCGTGCTTCAAGCTGCTGACGTGTCCCGGATTCTCGAGGCTGCCACGGCCGAGGCCCAGCGCAACCAGTGGCCCGTCACCATCGCTGTGTGCGATGACGGCGGACATCTGCTTGCGCTGCGGCGGCTCGATGGTGTGGCCCCGATCTCCGCTTACATTGCGCCCGAAAAGGCGCGCTGCGCCGCCCTCGGTCAGCGTGACAGCGGGGTCTACGAAAAGATCATCAACGACGGTCGCACGGCCTTTCTCTCGGCCCCATTGCTGCAGGGCATGCTCGAAGGCGGTGTGCCGATCGTGGTGGGCGGCCAGGTGATCGGCGCCGTGGGCGTGTCGGGTGTGAAGTCGAGCGAAGACGCGCAGATCGCCCGGGCAGGCATTGCTGCACTGGGGTGAACCCGGTACTGCGCCAGTCATCAGGCGCTCGGCTCAGGGTTCCCTGGCTCAGGGTTCCCTGACGGCACCTGGGATGTTCAAGGTTTCCTGACAGGACCTGGGCTGTCCAGCGGCGCCGACGGAGTCAGCGCCGTCCGGGGATACGAACCGAGATCAGCTCACCTTCACCGGAATGCCTGCGATTCGGGCCTGCCACTCCTTGGGCCCGGTCTCGTGCACCGAGGTGCCTTGGGCATCAACCGCCACCGTGACCGGCATGTCCTGCACGGTAAATTCGTAGATGGCCTCCATGCCAAGGTCTTCAAAGGCCAGCACGCGGGCATTGCGAATGGCCTTGGACACGAGGTAAGCCGCGCCGCCCACGGCCATGAGGTAGGCCCGCTTGTGCTTGCGGATCGACTCGATGGCCACCGGCCCGCGCTCCGACTTGCCGATCATGGCGATCAGCCCGGTCTTGGCGAGCATGGTCTCGGTGAACTTGTCCATGCGCGTGGCGGTGGTAGGGCCGGCGGGGCCGACCACTTCGTCACGGACCGGATCCACCGGGCCCACGTAGTAGATCGCACGATTGTGAAAGTCCACGGGCAGCTTTTGCCCGGCAGCCAGCATGTCGCTGATGCGCTGATGCGCAGCATCACGTCCGGTCAGCATGCGTCCTGAGAGCAGCAGGGTCTGACCGGGCGTCCAGGAGGCGACTTCCTCGGGCGTAAGGGTGTCGAGATCAACCCGGCGCGAGGTCTGCGTGTTGGGCACCCAGTGCACATCGGGCCAGTCTGAGAGCGAGGGGGGTTCGCAATAGGCCGGGCCCGAGCCGTCGAGCACGAAGTGCGCATGCCGGGTGGCAGCGCAGTTCGGAATCATGGCCACGGGCTTGGAGGCAGCATGGGTGGGGGCCATGGCGATCTTGACATCGAGCACGGTGGTCAGGCCGCCCAGGCCCTGCGCACCAATGCCCAGCGCGTTGATCTTCTCAAAGAGCTCGATGCGCATCTCTTCGACCCGGTTGGAGGGCCCGCGTGCGATCAGGTCCGACATGTCGAGCGGCTCCATGAGCGACTCCTTGGCCATCAGCATGGCCTTCTCGGCCGTGCCGCCAATGCCGATCCCCACCATGCCGGGCGGACACCAGCCCGCGCCCATGCTGGGCACGGTCTTGATGACCCAGTCGATGATGGAATCCGAAGGGTTGAGCATGACGAACTTGCTCTTGTTCTCGGAGCCACCGCCCTTGGCCGCCACGGTGATGTCGACCGTGTTGCCGGGCACGACCGTCATGTGAATGACTGCAGGCGTGTTGTCACGGGTGTTCTTGCGCTCGAAATGCGGGTCGGCCACGATCGAGGCGCGCAGCATGTTGGCCGGATCGTTGTAGCCCCGACGCACACCTTCATTCACGGCATCTTCCAGCGAGCCGGTGAAGCCCTCCCAGCGCACATCCATGCCGATCTTCATGAAGACATTGACGATGCCCGTGTCCTGGCACAGCGGCCGTTTGCCTTCGGCGCACATGCGCGAATTGGTCAGGATCTGGGCAATCGCATCACGGGCTGCAGCGCTTTGCTCGCGCTCGTAGGCGCGCGCCAGGTGCTTGATGTAGTCGGCCGGATGGTAGTAGCTGATGAACTGCAGTGAAGCGGCGACCGAGTCAATGAGGTCTTGCTGGCGGATCACGGTAGGCATGTCGAGTTCCTGTCGTGCAGGCAGAACCTGCGGCTGAAGAGTCGAAACAAAAAGGGATCAGGTCCGCTGAGTCAATGCGATTCGCCAGGGCCAGGGCCAACGCCCGCGCTGCTGCCACCGTGCTTGGCTGCAGGCACCACCATGATTCGGTCGATCAGGGCGATCGCAATCGCTGAAATCAGGAAGACCACATGAATGATGGTCTGCCAGAGCAGGGTTTTTTCGGACAGGGTTCCGGCCGAGATGAAGACCTTCAGCAGGTGAATGGACGAAATTCCGATGATGGCGGTGCCCAACTTGACCTTGAGCACGTTGGCATTCACATGCGAGAGCCATTCCGGCTGGTCGGGGTGGTTTTCGAGCCGTAGCCGTGAGACAAAGGTCTCATAGCCGCCCACGATCACCATGACCAGCAGGTTGGAGATCATGACCACGTCGATCAGGGACAGCACGACGATCATGATGACCGTCTCCTTGTTGCGCTCGGCAATGCCCAGACGCTGCACCGTGCTGTCGAGCACGCTCGGATCCCACAGGATGGCCACCAGGTGCATGAGCTCTTCGATGAAGAGCACCACATAGACGCCCTGCGCGACGATCAGCCCCAGATAGAGGGGCACCTGCAGCCAGCGGCTGGCGAAGATCAGATTGCCCAGGAAGTTGGTTTGACGCGGTTCAGGCAGCATGGTGTGTCGAGGTTGTGGCAACACCTGCTCGCTCGCACCCTCCAGGCGCGAGCGATTCGGGTCGCTTTGATTGGGGCTCGATTCTATCGGCATCTGGCGGGCTTTGACCGTAAGGCGACTGTAAGCCGCCGTCAGTACCGTTCGGCTTGCAAATTCGCCCCAAGCTGTACGCCCCGCCTGATCCCGGAGCCCTGCGCCATGTCCGCCAGCATCGAGACCAACCTCGTCGAGACCCGAGTCTTCCCCCCGCCCACCGGCTTTGTGAGCCAGGCCACGATTGCCGGCATGGATCAGTACCGTGCGCTGTGTGCCGAAGCCGAGCAGGACTACGAGGGATTCTGGGCCCGTCGGGCCCGTGAGCAGGTGCTCTGGCACAAGCCCTTCAGCCGCACGCTTGATGCCAGCAACGCGCCCTTTTTCAAGTGGTTCGATGACGGCGAGCTCAATGTCTCCTACAACTGCCTCGATCGCCATCTGGGCACACCGACCGAGCACAAGACTGCCATTCTGTTCGAAGCCGATGACGGCAGCGTGACGGCCATCACCTACGGTGAGCTGCATCGTCGGGTGTGTCGGTTTGCCAACGGCCTGAAGTCACTCGGCCACCAGCAGGGCGAGCGGGCCATCATCTACATGCCGATGTCCATCGAGGCGGTGGTGGCCATGCAGGCCTGTGCCCGCCTGGGCATCACGCACTCGGTGGTCTTTGGCGGGTTTTCGGCCAAGTCCCTGCAGGAGCGCATCGTCGATGCCGGGGCCACGCTGGTGCTCGCCGCCGATGGTCAGTATCGCGGCGGCAAGGCGCTGCCCCTGCTCAATGCGGTCCATGAGGCGTTCGAGCTCGGCGGCTGCGAGGCGATTCGTCATGTGGTGGTGTATCGGCGAACGGGTGGCGAGATTCAGTGGGATTCGCGTCATCGCTGGATGCACGAGCTTGAAGCCAGTCAGCCCGATCAGTGCGATCCGGTCTGGGTGCCGGCCGAGCATCCGCTCTTCATTCTCTACACCTCGGGTTCCACCGGTAAGCCCAAGGGGGTTCAGCATTCGTCGGGTGGCTATCTGCTGCACGCCATGCTGACCATGAAATGGACCTTCGACATCAAGCCGTCGGATGTCTTCTGGTGCACGGCCGATGTGGGCTGGGTCACGGGGCATACCTATGTGGCCTATGGGCCGCTGGCCTGTGGCGCCACTGAAGTGGTCTTTGAAGGGGTGCCCACCTATCCGAACGCCGGGCGCTTCTGGGAAATGATCGCCCGTCACAAGGTGAGCATCTTCTACACCGCACCCACGGCGATCCGGTCGCTCATCAAGGCGAGCGAAACCGATCCGGCCACCCATCCGCGCCGCTACGATCTGAGCAGCCTGCGCCTGATGGGCTCGGTGGGTGAACCCATCAACCCCGAAGCCTGGATGTGGTATCACACCAACGTGGGGGGAGGGCGCTGCCCCATCGTCGATACCTTCTGGCAGACCGAAACCGGTGGGCACATGATCACGCCCTTGCCAGGGGCCACGCCGCTCGTGCCAGGCTCCTGCACGTTGCCCTTGCCCGGCATCACCACCGCCATCGTGGACGAGGTGGGCGGTGATCTGCCCAACGGCACCGGCGGCATTCTGGTCGTCAAAAAACCCTGGCCCTCCATGATCCGCACGATCTGGGGTGATCCGGAACGCTTCAAGAAAAGCTATTTTCCGCCGGAGCTCAAGGGCTACTACCTAGCCGGTGATGGCGCCGTGCGCAACAAGGACACGGGCTACTTCACCATCACGGGTCGCATTGACGACGTGCTCAATGTGTCGGGCCATCGGATGGGCACCATGGAGATCGAGTCGGCCCTGGTGGCCAATCCGCTGGTGGCCGAGTCGGCCGTGGTGGGTCGCCCGGATGACCTCACCGGCGAGGCCATCGTGGCCTTCGTGGTGCTCAAGGGCGCCCGGCCCGCCGATGCGGCCGCAGCAGCCAAGCTCGCCAAGGATCTGCGCGACTGGGTCGGCAAGGAAATCGGACCGATCGCCAAGCCCAAGGACATTCGCTTTGGCGACAACCTGCCCAAGACCCGCTCCGGCAAGATCATGCGCCGCCTGTTGCGTGCCATCGCCAAGGGTGAGGCCATCACGCAGGACACCTCAACGCTTGAGAATCCCGCCATTCTCGAGCAGCTCAAGCAGTCGCTCTGATCCGCGGGCTGGCGCGATTCAGGGATCAGCCCAAAACATTGTTCCGTACTGAAACAGGAGACACATTGATGGTCAATGCACTGGGGGTGCTGCAGTTGCTGGTGATGTACGCCGGGCTGCTGCTGCTTGGCCAGGGCATGGTCTATCTGCTGAGCTTCGGCCGTCAGGAAGACAACGCGGTCTATCGCTTCTTTCGGTTTCTGACCAGCCCGGTCACGCGCGTGGTTCGTCGGATCACCCCGGCGCGGGTGGCCGATCGGCATGTGCCGGTGGTGGCCTTCTTTTTGCTCTTCTGGATCTATTTTGCCCTGGCGGTGGCGATTCCCCAGGTTGCAGGAGTGCGCTGATGCAGGCATCGGGTCTGTCCATCTGGTTCTGGAAAAACATGGCGGTGTGGTCGCGGCTACTGAAGCGCGATGCCATGGCGCTCGAGTACTGGCAGCGGATTGCGGCGGCCCGCCCCGCTGACGCCAAGGCACAGGCCACCGTGGGCCATCTGCTGGCCGAACTCGGCCAACGCGACCGGGCCATCGAGGCGGTACAGCGCTCGCTCTCGCTCAACGCCGAGCAGGCCCCCACCTGGTACAACCTCGGCTACCTCCTGCAGGAGGCCGAGCGGCATCCGGAGGCCATCGTGGCCTTTCAGCGAGCCGCGGCCCTGGACGAAAAGCTGGACCGGGCCTACTACGGTCAGGCGCTGTCACTGATCAAAACCGGTCAACTCGAACAGGCCATTCCCCTCTTACGTCGCAACATCGAACTGCAGCCGCTCAGTCCGTTTGGCTTTTATCAGCTCGGTCATGTGTATCACCGCCTGCAAAAGCCCGAGCGTGTCTCCGAGATGGTCAAGCGCCTGGCCGGTTTTGAGCCTCAGGTGGCCCGCCAGCTTGCGCGCGAAACCAGTGCACCCCTTCCCCCGGATCTGGCCTGAGGCCCGATTCGTTCTTGCAGCACCACAAGCCCACCGGGCACACCCAGGAGGATTTCATGCAAGTCCCAGCCAAACTCCAGGAGTATTGGCGAAGAAACCTCAACCTCACCGGCATGCTCTTGCTGGTCTGGTTCGTTGCGACCTTCGTCGTGGGCTACTTTGCCCGTGATTTGAGCTTCAACTTTTTCGGCTGGCCCTTCAGCTTCTACATGGGAGCCCAGGGTTCGCTGATCATTTACATGATCATCATCTGGTACTACGCGTCGGCCATGAACAAGCTCGACAAGGAGTACGGCGTGGATGAGGAGGAGATCGAATGAGTGCTGCACCTCAATCCCAAAAGGCCTTTACCAGCCAGCTCAAGAAGGTCTACGGCTGGTACACCGGTGGCTTCGTGATCTTCGTGGCTCTGCTCGCTATCGCCGAGCAGATGGGCATGTCGCGCGCGACCATGGGCTATGTCTTCCTGGCCGCCACCGTGCTGCTCTACGCCGGCATCGGCATCATGAGCCGCACCACCGACGCCGACGAGTACTACGTGGCCGGACGCCGCGTGCCTGCCGTGTTCAATGGCATGGCCACGGGTGCCGACTGGATGTCCGCCGCATCGTTCATCGGCATGGCCGGTGGTCTGTACCTGCAGGGCTTCTCGGGTCTGGCCTTCATCATGGGCTGGACGGGGGGCTATGTGCTGGTGGCGCTGCTGCTCGCACCCTATCTGCGCAAGTTCGGTGAATTCACGATTCCCGACTTCCTGGGGGCCCGTTATGGTGGCCACCTGCCGCGGTTCATCGGTATCCTGATCGCCATTCTGTGTTCCTTCACCTATGTGGTGGCACAGATCTATGGCGTGGGTCTGATCACCACGCGTCTCACGGGTGTGGACTTCACCATCGGTATTTTCCTGGGTCTGGCAGGCATTCTGGTCTGCTCCTTCCTGGGGGGCATGAAGGCCGTCACCTGGACCCAGGTGGCCCAGTACATCATCCTGATCATCGCCTACATGATCCCGGTGGTGTGGCTTGCCGTGAAGCAAACCGGCGTGCCGGTGCCCCAGCTGATCTATGGTCAGCAGCTTGAGAAGGTCACGGCCATCGAGCAAAAGCTGATCGATGACGCCAAGGAGAAGGAAGTCCGTCAGATCTTCAAGGATCGTGCGGCTGCCGGTGCCGAAGCGCTCAAGGATCCGGCCAAGGCCTACGCCGATGGCAAGGCCAAGCTCGAGGCTGCTGTGGCTGAAGCCAAGGGTGCAACCGAGCCGGACGCAGCCAAGGTCAAGGCGGCTGAGGACGCACTGGGGGCCTACTTCAAGGACGAGGCGGCTGCCAAGGCTCAGTGGGCCAAGGATCGTGCGGTGGCCCCGCGCGCCAACCCGCCCCTGCGTCACGGCGAGGCCTTCCCGGGCAAGGATGACAACGCGCGAGACATTGCCCGTCGCAACTTCCTGGCCCTGGTGTTCTGCCTGATGGTGGGTACGGCTGCGCTGCCGCACATCCTGATGCGCTACTACACCACGCCTTCGGTGAAGGATGCCCGTGCTTCGGTGACCTGGTCGCTGTTCTTCATCTTCCTGCTGTACTTCACGGCGCCTGCGCTTGCAGTCCTGGTCAAGTACGTGATCTACAACGATGTGGTGGGCACAGCCTTTACCAGCTTGCCAGCCTGGGTCCAGTCCTGGACCAAGGTCGATCCCACGTTGCTCTCGATCACTGACGTGAACAAGGACGGCATCGTGCAGCTGGCAGAGATCAGCATCGGAGCGGACATCGTGGTGCTGGCCACGCCAGAGATTGCGGGCCTGCCCTATGTGATCTCGGGTCTGGTGGCTGCGGGGGGTCTGGCTGCGGCGCTTTCAACGGCAGACGGACTGCTGCTCACGATTGCCAATGCGCTGTCTCACGATCTGTACTACAAGATGATCGACCCGAATGCGCCCACGGCTCGCCGTGTGTTGCTCTCGAAGATCCTCCTGTTGATCGTGGCTGCCCTGGCTGCCCTCGTGGCTGCGCAAAAGCCCGCCGACATCCTGTTCCTGGTGTCTGCAGCATTCTCGCTGGCTGCGGCCGGGTTCTTCCCGGCGCTGGTGCTCGGTGTGTTCTGGAAGCGCACCACCGGCATCGCTGCATCGCTGGGCATGTTGGCCGGTGTGGGTGTGACCTTCTACTACATGGTGACCACTCAGGTCTGGCTGCGCGAAGTCTTCTTCGGCACGCCGCGCTCGGTACCGGTGACCAACCTGTGGTGGGACATTCAGCCGATCGC
>Ga0255091_1000265_pt1 | contig 22374 bp, 18 predicted proteins | sample Colum_Yuk_RepB_8_2_FD_188439 | JGI IMG/M metagenome (GOLD analysis project Ga0255091, IMG submission 188439) | Freshwater microbial communities from Columbia River, Oregon, United States - Colum_Yuk_RepB_8d | ecosystem: Environmental > Aquatic > Freshwater > River | place: USA: Oregon... | reverse complement strand
TTATTAGGATGATTTTTCTCAGATTCTAAAATAACCCAACCATCGCTTACATCTACAATTTGAATAATCGGGGTATTTTTATAATGATATACTTTCATAAAGACCTCATATTTCTAAACCAATCAACGCGCCTTAGCTCATCTCTTGTGAGATCGATATAATATTGCAAAATTCCTTGGCCACCTAATCCATGATTTTGAATGTTACCTCTTAGTATTGTAGTTCCGCCGGGTACATGAACATCCGACACGTAAGTAGGAAGAGAAGGTAATGCATATTTTATTTGGATTTCATGAGAAGTTAAGCCGACGATTGAGCTTTTTCTCATAATCCAATTCCCAGTCTCATTACTGCCCGTATGAACTCGTACCCATTGGCTTTCTCTGAGAGTTTTAAATTCAACAACATGACTCCCGAGTTGAAATGGAGGAGTATCTGGCCAATGAGAAAACTTCGCTGTATTGATCTGCTCAGCTGTGTGAATATTTAAAATTTTACCACTTTTCGTAAAACCGGGTAAAAGATGCCCTACCCTATCATACAACACTTGCCCTTCATGGATTGCTACTTGAAACGCAGCTCGTTCTCGAAGAAGTCTTCCAGCACCGTCAAAAACATGAAACATCCGGGTTACTGCACGAGCGGTGTTTGCTCCACCCAATGTTGCAACTCCCAAGAAAGCAAAGCTACGCTCTATTGCACTAAGCTGCGCTCCTGTGATCAGATTTCTCCCCGTAAAGAGTTCAAATGTAGATCGACCCAATCCAGTCGCTGGATCAAGACCTACTGCAATATCTAAAAAGGCTTTTCCGATTTCTTTAAAAAGAGTTGCCTCTTGAAGATCTCCAGCTACGTAAGATTGGTCAGCCGATTGAGTCGAAAGCAATCCAAGCTCTTTGGCTGTTTCTCGCTTAAATCCTCTTGGATTTATTTTATAAAGATCAGCGTATTGTTGAACAAGCTCGCGTCTAAACTCTCCGGGCGCTGAATGAAACTGGTAAGGGAGGTCTGATTCTTGAGGATTTGGAATACTCGCTAAGTCAATCGGTTGGTTCGTTTGTCTTGGAGCTGTCCTTAGCAACTCATCCACTGTAGGCAGCTCTGTTGCTGCAAATGGAGGAGATACTTGTGCTTGTTGTTGGTTATAGAATACAAGATTTTGGGCATAGGATTGAAGAGCTTGAGCTTGACTCAAAGATCCTGCAATAGCATTACTACGCGCTTCATTTGCTACTCGCAAGTTTGACGTACTACCGCCATTCATCACGCTATTAAAATCCCCCATATTCCCATTCATAGGGTGAGCTGTTGTCACTGGCGCCTGAGGTCCGGTGCTTAAAGTTGTACGACACTCAAGCGTCCAACCAGCAGGAAGCATGGCAAAAGAATTTGAAGTCATAACCAAAAATAAAAGACTAAAAGCAGAACTACGCATGATGTACATCCTGCTGTCTTTCTTGTTCTAATTGATCAAGCCTTGCATTTCGCTCATTTTCAAAGTTCACACGAATTTGTCTGAGGTGTTCTTGGCTTTCGGGAGTATTTATATCCCAACCCTCTGCAGCGTAATCCTCTACAAAACGTCTTAGTCTCTCAGCATAATCTCGAGTTACTTCTGCTTTACGATTTTCGTAATCACTATTGATCATAGAAACTCTTTGTTGGAGTGCTCGTTCCCTTGCTATGGCAACTTGCGCTTCGACTTCTATTCTCCTTGCGTTCTCAGCATGCCAATTTTCGCAACGAGTGAGATTACTTTTCTTTTCATCTCTAATTCTACAAGCATTTTGAGCAGCTGCTATTGCTGCGGCACACGGAGCCATGCTCGCTCCAAAGGTAGCAATAGCAAAAAAACCTCCCACTACCCCACTCACTTGGGAGGCAGCAGATAGCTTTTCACACTTAGAGTTCCAGTCCTCAAACTCACTTCTTTCCTGTTCGCAAATCGCGAATGATTGGGAAGATAAAAACGCAAATAGAACAACTAATGAAATAGTTTTATTTAACATCAACTACCTAAAACTTCTGATTGAGTCGCAGGTATAAGGGCTGAAAAAAATACTGTCAAGCGCCAATAAATGAATAGCTTTCCGGTTTTTAAACCGGAGAGCTATTTACCGAGATTTCATTACAGCAGTCAGTAGTGAGCTCAGACTTTTTAGCCTTTTGGCATTCATTTTTCGCATGGGTTTTCCCGTAACCATGCGCTTGCCACTCTACCTCAGTGCGGAGACAGCTCAAGCCAGACCACACTTGCTTACGTACACCTAATATCTCACCCATAGAGTAAGGGGTTTACAGCGTATTTGATTAAAACCGAGTTTTATGTAGCTCACTCACAAGGGAGAATTCAAGTCTTCACAATTGAAACAGTTGAAAAAAAAGCCCTCACTTACTAATTGTTGACTTTATATGTCGGTTATAGTAATCCTTCGCTATGTTTTATACTCAAATGAAGCTTGTAATTTTAACATTCCTTTCTCTTATTTTTGGATCTTGGTTTGAAACCACTTCTTACGCTGACATCGTACCTATTTATTCTAATTCTAGAGCTAACCTAACACGGCTAAATAGCAAGCAACTGAAAATAAAAATTCAGAATTTACTAGAGGGTGATCACGTTACATTACGAAATATCGGAGCTATTTTGCAAAGTGGCCAAAAACTACTCAACCAACGTTTAGAGCAAGAGGCAGAGTACAGAGATGAAATCATAACACTTTATAAAACAAAAGATATTCACTCTCCATATCGATTTATTTTCGATGAGCCCAGGGAAATTTCTGTCTTATTCACGGAAGATTGGGCTAAATACACACACACCGATCAAATGCTAGAATTACTATCTCAAGGGTATAGTATTACCTTTACCGATTTCGCCAATACGGAATTAGGAGGAGGATGGGATGCTGGAGGAAATGTTCAAGAAGAACAAATGATTCAGCAATGCCCTGATTTTCCTCTAATTCTTTCAGGGAGCCCAACTCACGATAGTGAGTATTATACCCGGAAATATTCAGGATCGATTCCAAAGGATGATTTTGAAGCTCACTTGGCACTACGTGGACCGAGCGATGATTCTGCTGATCCAATTCTACTGACAAATCTGAGATGTTTACAAGAAATTAAGGATGAGTATTCGAAGGACTGGATGAGAATACGGAAAGAACCTTATTCTGACCTAGCTGAGGTGCTTATACCAGTACCAAATAGTCTACCAATTAATGTAATTGCTATGGCTGCTCCAGAAGTTTTTTTTGATTTCCGAGGGAAATCATATACCATCTCGCTCCTAAATGATCTTTTCAATAATGCGTACACCGCCTTTTCCATGGTTCAATCTCACGATAAAGCCTCCACTAAAAAAACTCATTTGGTCACTGGTCGATGGGGAGCAGGCGCATTCGGTCATAATGTTTCAATGGTCATAGCGATTCAATATCTGGCTGCACGACTCGCCGGAGTGAATCAACTAAAATTTACAGGCATTTCACAACAAGAGGGTCAGCCAGTGATACAGTTTGTAGACCACCTCATCAAAACTACAATGGAAGATTCTCATGGGAAAATATCCACAGAGATTCTTCTTAGGAATCTTTTAATAAACGACTTTACAGCATCTTGGAAAACGAGACCCCTTTAAAATTACTCATGAGCCTGTCAAAAAAACATAAATATAGTTTTTAGAATGAGATCAAGAGGCACCCTAGATCTAGAAAAGCTTGGTAGGAGTCAAATAATTTTTCATAGCAGTACTTGATTCTTCTTTGGCTCTTCAATTTTGGATTGAGGAAGCCGCAATGTCCACCTGCCAAACCTTTTCGGTAGATGACTGCACACAATTGCTACAATCTTTGCCTTTACATGATCATCAAATCTTGGAGGCTGATCGCGCTTGGGATCATCATTACTCAGTTATCTCAGGCCAGCCCAATTTCGGACAAAATGAGCAGCCTGAGTTGTACAAAAATCGAGGGGTCACTACATGAAATGAACGGATTTCTTTATTAAAAACACATATTTTACAACCTTGAGACAGGCTCCCATAAACTTCTCATTCTGAGCAATCACAATCACAACTCACTGCTGGTGATTGGATGTCAAAAATAGGAGCTGATCCACTTTGTTGTTCGAGCATACTTTTCAATTTCTGGCAGTCCTCTTCCTCCATATCAGATTCAGTTGTCACTCCCCTCTTACGTACTCCTAATCTTAACTTGTGGTCACCTACACAATAAGATGAATGAACTTTTTCTAGATAATCACTAATAGAACGAATAAATTGGATAGAACCATCTGAGTGATACTCTACGAGTGGTATTTTCTTCCCTCTTCTTAGAAGCATTTTCCATCCTTCAACTAGCTGTTTTGCTGATTTAATAACCGTTTCAGCATTGAGCTCTTCACCACTTTTTAATTTTGGAACCTCAGCATAAATACCTAAAATATCTTCAAGCCCATAATCAATGAGAGCCTCATTATATGAGGTAGGAGATTTAATCTTATCAATTTCTTTTTTTACATCAGCATATGATTTTTTAACCTGCACGGCTCCATACATTCCAGATTTTACTGCCTCTTTTACTTTACCTCGTGCAAGCTCTGGTTGCTTCGTGTGAGAAGCTAAATCCTTCGACCCCCAGATACCCAACGTAGCCTTACTACTAATAAAAAAACCTGAAGCTGGAAAAGAATCATAAGGAGAAATTGGCTTACCCGATTTAATAACGCATGAAGATAGAAAGATTTCATCGCCTGCGTTGTGCCTTTTTTCAGAAATAAAACTGAGTTCACCTTTATTTTCAGCATCTTCATCAACCAATCGCCGTATTTTTCTTAAATAAACTCCTGAGTTCTTAAATTCATCACATAAAGAAGTCCTAAGACTTAAGATTGACTGATCTGCCTTACATTGAGAGCATGTTAAATTCCTCACTACTCCTTTACAACTTTCTTCTAATGCCTCCAGTGTTAAATACTTCTGACCGCCTTTCTGACTAACGCACTCACTAAGATAGCTACCTGCTTTTAGATATTGCTGATAGAGCGTGTTTAGCCGAACGACTTTTTCGGTCCATTTTTCTTTGTCTTTCTGATGCTTGTCCGGATGAATCTTGAGCGCAGCAGATCGATAAGCCTTAGATACTTCTTCCTTTGATGCGCTAGGTAAAATCTTAAGACATTGAAAAATATCTGAATCTGTTGGCTCACAACCCAGAGTATCCGGCATAGAACCGAGCAAAATTAAAGAGCTCAGTAACAGAACTAAACAAGATCTTTTTGAAACAGTCATAATTATTCTATTATTCATTAAAAAAACCATCAAATCAAATCAAATCAAATCAAATCAAATCAAATCAAATCAAATCAAATCAAATCAAATCAAATCAAATCAAATCAAATCAAATCAAATCAAATAGCCCGCAAAAACGTTCGAAGTACAGTTGGGACAATAAGGAGTTGAAAAGACGGGGACCCGACGGTGTAGCATTATCGCCTTTTCTAGCTATAAAGAAGAAGAGAACACTATCTCTCTCCAGTCTCTTGGACAAGATGACCAGCCCGGTCCCGTCCCAATACAAACACTTACAAGATGTTCTCTTCCCGTTTACAAATAAGCATAGGTGACCAGAGAAAGGGTCCTTTTGGAGTACTGACTTCACTTTAGAAAAAAGTGAATCGTAGGACGCTCTCATGTCCGTTGCCTGCTTGCAGACAAAAACCTTCGTCCTACGATTCAATGCGATCATGCGACCTTCTTCAAGAAATCGATCAGCTGCTCAACTTGCGCAAATCGAATGATCTTACCTTGATCCCAAGCTAACTCAATTGAACCATTTGCCACTAAGCTCGCCCCAGAAGCCATCCCCGTCTGGATCTCTTTAAATTCGCCCTCAGTGACAGCCCCACTCTTTACAAGCCTTTTCGCTTTTTGAATCATTGTGACCATTTGCATCTTACTTAACCCAAGGTCTCGATATAAGTCTGCTGCAGTTCCCGGCCAGTTTTCGCATGCGCGCAGTACTTCCATGAACACCTCGTCACTCACTTTGCTCAGGGTTCCCCTTGCAGTCTTAAACGTATTTAACTTCTTTTTTAGTACCATATTGTCCATATCTGACACCTCCTTGTGTCATATCTGACAGTCTAACAAGACCTTTAAATCTTGGAATACTTGGCAGGTCGACGTTGTACATTCGAGGCTTTGATTACGGTCTCTTTATTTTAATTCTAAAAATACTCTTTTAAACATCTTGAAATAAATAAATAATAGAGATGAAACTACATGAACCCTCATGCGACCTATAGCGAAGCCTAGAATATCATGTAAAGCCTGAATGGAGTATATTGAATGACTCTTGAAACGACTCAGTCTTTGCGCATTCTGCAAATAATTGGATTATCTCTTAGCTTTTTCTCGGCATCGTTTGGATGGTCAAATTGCGACCCTGAAAAAGTGAAAAAAATTGAAAGCCTCGCTACGAGAATTACCCAGCCTCAATACTTTTATCGATGGGGTGAAGGGAAATACGAGCGCCAACGGATGGGAAAGACGCCAGCTTTTCAGATGGCAAATGTCAATTTCGCGAAGACATTTGCAGGAAAAGGGCTTTACCTCGCCGAAAGCCCGAGCGAAACATCTCAATACGCACATCCCTTTGATCCAGAAGTTGTAGAGGTTGAAATCGCAAAAGGCACTCTCATTCTTGATTTATCGAGTAGACAGTTGATTGGCAGCCTTAAAGCGCACGGTTTGACGATAGAAGACGTTTTTCAGTGTGACCCCAAAGCCCTCATTCGCTATAATGGGGCCCCTCATTCATTCATGGGTGGAGCATGGGCCTGGGTAATCAAGGATCCCTCAGCTACGACGATTCACCCTTTTACGGGTAGGGGAATTCCAATTGATGCTCTTTTAAAGTACCAAAATCAAATCTCCGATCCAAAGGTTCGAGCTCTTTTTCATGAAAGAATAAGTTCTACTCTTGCTAACACTCCATGGATTCCACTTCAGGCACCTCTAGCACCTGAGCCTCCCACCCATACCTCAGGGATTGGGCTAGACTCTGCCTCATGTAAACCTACTCTATCTTCAATACAAAGAACCCTATCTAATTTATCGAATTCAATAAAAGCCTGTGAAAAATATTTTATTCATAAATCCTATCATTGGTTTTTTGATGGAAGCTGTGGTGAATTCACACTAGGAATTAAAGAACCTACTCAATTCATTCAAAAGGTTGATCAACAACTCTGTAGAGAGTCTTCTCCCACAGTTTTTTCCCAGGGAGTGGATGGAAAATGCTACGAGGTAGTAAAAAATGAACCTCAAATTCAGGTATCTTCGAGTAATCAAGAGAAGTGCTTTAACTCTGAACTCCTTTGTGAGCGAAGTGGAGTACACAGATCTAAATATTCCCTGAACAACGTTAAAATGCCTGGTTTATATCACCTCAGCAAAACTTTTTTTGACTCAGCTGATGAATGCCAAAGAGCCATTGATGTTGCAAAAAAAACAGGGGGCTTATTTTGTGCGCGAGGCCAAGACCTCATTGAAATACACTCCTCAAAATCCCTCATCCTCAGTGGATCAGATCGCATTTACTATGAAGGAGAAGATTCCGATCCCCAAAGCAACTCACTAGAAGCGTGTCAGCAGCAACTTTTGAAGGGAAGAATTGATCTAAAAATCGCTTGTATTCCAAATGAAGCTAAGAACTTTTCAATTTTAGATTACTCTGATCCATTGAACTACAATCCAATAGTAGACCATAGCTCATTTGACTCGCTTGCACGGTGCCAAAGTTTCATCAAATCCATTCCAGATCAATCACAAACAATAGTGCAAAAAACTCGCTCTCAAACCTCTGACCAAAACATTCAGGAAGCTCTTCAGGCTCCGAATTGGAATCATCGCGAACTGATCCATCAGCTCAAACACACTTATCCGTATCTCAATACACTTTTTGAAGCAGATGCTCAGGTTGCTGAGAAGTACTCTGTAGAAACTCATACAGGACTCGTACTAGACCAGTTTGAACTTCAAAAAAAGTACTACTCTCTCGATCAGATCTCAAATAGGAGATTTCATTCTAGGCGATTAGAATCACTCATGAAAGCAGCACTCCTCCTCCATGACATTGGAAAGTCACTTGGACCAACTGAAAATCAACACTATTACACAAAACACTTATTTACCCACTATTTATCGAAGTGGGGGTTTACCTCGGACGAAATCAGTGTAGTTCATGAAATTGTAGATCACGATGAATTGGGACAAATGATAAAATTCAATGGCAGCCCAAAGACAGCCTACGATTCGCTACGTGAACGGGCAAGAAGGGCTAAAATGACAGAAAAAGATTTTTTTGCTCTCCAAACCTTATTCTATGTCTCCGATGCTAGCTCCTACCCCAATCTCCAAGGTCTCTTTAAAACCTCATTTTTTAACAAGAAATTGGTTCCAAAAAGCCCTGCATTTGATCGTCTCAGCCGATACTTTTAACCAAAGGCCAAACATCACTTAACCTCTGATCTAAAACTACAGGCAAACATGAGCTTTATGGTTGTATACCCGTCTGCATGAAATTCAAGCAACTCTTGTTTACACCTCATGACGTGGCAGGCATACTCATAGAGGATGAATTCCTAAAAGAATTCAAAGTTCCAGTCACGAAACCCTAAGATCTTTAAATGTGAGAGGCCACTGACTCATGTCAAAACTAGAAAAGAACTTAAAGGATTGGATTGACCATGGGTTCATCAACTCTTCCCAAGCTCAACGAATTCGTGACCACGAAGCCCTCAAGCCTGGAAACTCATGGATTCTCTCTGGATTGCTCATCTTAGGCGCCCTCATCATCAGCGTTGGAGTCATCTCTTTAATTGCCGCTCACTGGAATCAAATCCCTCACTTAGTAAAACTCGGAGGAGATTTCCTCTTGTTAGTCGGGCTTGCTACTGCAATTTTGCACACGTGGGAAACACAAAAAAAAATCCAATTTGAAGTTTTACTGCTGTCATTCTTACTCTTTTGCCTTGCCTCAATTGGTCTCATCTCACAGATTTACCACACCGGAGGCGAATTCTACCAAGCCTTGATGCTGTGGTCACTCATTACATCTGCAGCAACGCTTGGAGCACGACAAGTACTAATCCCATGGTTGTGGACAGGAGCTTTTCTTGCGGGGCTTGTCTGCACTGCTCTTGATGCAGTCATCATGGAACCTATTTTTCATAAAAATCACCTGGCAGTCTTTATGGCAACTCCATTGCTATGTATGGGATTATTAGTCGTGAGCAAGCGACTCTCCAGAGAGGCTGGTTTGACGCGTGCCTTTCAAAGCTGGACTCTGACCTGCAGCCTATTTGCACTTGTAGTTGTGGAAATTCAAACCCCCTCCAACTTAGAATCCCACAGAATTTTGTCCGCATATCTTCCTGCGTACTTCCTCACTGCATTTGCAGTAATGGGAATCTGGAAAAGCTTTGAATATCGACGTTCTCAAAAAATACTCCTCATGCTCATCATTGTAGCCTTCTTGATTCCATTTCACCTCTCACTCCTCAAAGTCAGTGCTTCAATTGCTTACGCTACTTTTACGATATTGGTCTTAGGCTTGATATCGATCTTCTTGGCTAGCTTGAAAGCGCGAAAATTATTTCAATGGTTTTTATTTTTTTTAGGAATGAGATTCCTTATTCTCTATTTTCAAGCCCTGGGGGGATTAGCAACAACCGGTACTGGACTAGTGGTCTCGGGTGGAATAATCATTGGAATGACCATGATTTGGAACAAACATAAAGATTCCCTTGCAACGTGGGCTGAGGGGTGGTCAAAATGATCCAGAAAAAAAAGACTCTCGTTTTTTCTCTCTTATTTCCAATTCTCTACCTGGCTGCACTAACGCTCTACCAGGAATCTCTACTCTTATCGAAGAATGAGATCATCTTACCCATCTCAGGTGAGGATCCCCGTGATTTACTCTCAGGGCACTATCTTAGGTACAAAATCGAGTATGGAGTCGATGGCATCTGTCCTTCAAGCTCAGGCCAACAAGTCGGATACCTCTGTCTTGAACCCAAGATATTTTCCTATACACGACCTCAAGATTGTTCAAAGTTGATTCGTGGTGTTTGTAGCTCTGGTCGATTTGAGGCAGGCATTGAGAAATACTACCTACCCGAAGATCAAGCTAGAAAACTAGAGGGGCAAATTGACTCAAACACTACCCGCATTGTTTTATCCATTACTCCGAGTGGCAAAGCCCAAGTAAAAGATCTTCTGATTCATGGTCGATCCTTAAACACTCAGTGACTACTCCCAACGCCAAGCCTTAAAAAGCTATGGCGAGGGCTTCTAGGGGCTTAGGCCCCAAAGACTCTAATCCAAGTCTTCTGATCTTATTCGCAGCATTTTTATCTGCTTTTTCATTGTGCCGGCATCGTAGACATAGAAAATCTGCATGAGTTTAACGATTACCCTCATGCCTATAGCCGCATTCGCAACAGCGCCGGGACGTATTCTTGGAACTCACTAGGATCAGGTGCGAGCCGTACCCTTTAGTCGTAGATCTTCCATAACAATCACTCCGTGGTTTTTGGATGGTTCGTCTGAAGTTTGATGAAGAAAATCTTTTCTTATCCTTGTGATTCTAGAATGGAGCTTGGACACGATTCGCCCAAAGTACTTCCATCGACCCGAAAACTTCTCTACCTTCGCCTTTATTTTCTGAAGGATTTCAATGCGGTTTTCAATTCGTTTGATTTGCTGTGTTGGCAAGCATTGACCGTGACTCAAATTCCCTTTAGTGAAGCGCCCCATATAAGGAGACCTCCCAAAAGGGCCTCAAGAAATTGATCGAACCACTTCTAATTTAGGGCAATGATTGAGATGAAGTGAAGCCTCTTCATATTATTTTTCATTTTTTTAATACAAACAAGAGATTCGGTGTTAGAAAAGATAGAAAGACCTTTACGATCTTTTATTCAAATACCAGCAGGATACAATTCTTATGAAACGACTTGTTTTTTTCCTGATGTTTTTCCTCATTTCCTCACCTCAAGCACAATCACGCCAGACCTTGGACATGCCCTCTTTTTTAGAGCAGGTGAGAAGCCAGAATACAGGCTTTCAGGGAGCAGCCCTCAGCTCAGAGAGCGCTGAAGTGAGATCATCGGAGAGCAACCTCCTTCTCACTCCTACCCTCTATTCTACATTTCAGTTCACATCAGATTCTAGGTTACTCCCTGTTAATTTTCTTCCCTATAAAAGCATCAACAGTCAGACCTATTCGTTAGGGGTGAGTAAGCTCACTTCATTTGGTCTTCAAGCCAAATTTCATTACGACGTTTACTCTCAGTCCTACATCTTCCCTAACGGCTTGAGCTTTCAGCAAATCTTAAGCGCAACGAATTCAGGAGGAGGAAGCTCAAGCTTCTTGAGCCTTTTTTCTCCGACCTATGTCAATGCATCTCCAGTTTTGGAGCTCTCTCAAAGCTTATGGAGTAATGGGTTTGGTAAATCCACTCGAGCAACCCGAGATATGCTCGAGGCTCAAGCTTTAGCTGAGCACTACACAACTCGATTTCAAGCACGATCCCTACTCACTCAAGCTGAAGTCACGTACTGGAAACTTGCTGCTTGTCGTCAAGCTACCCGAATTCAATCTGAGGCCTTGGATCGAGCCAAGAAAATCTACGCATGGAATCAACGCCGTGCGCAACTCCACCTCACTGATCCATCCGACGTGATTCAATCAGAGGCTTTGGTTAAAATGCGTGAGCTCAATCTCGTCAGTGCAGAGAATGCTGAAAAGCTTGCCTCACGCGAGTTTAACAGCGCAAGAAACATTGAGTCTGAGCAAGTCCCCGAGGAGCTCTCTGAACTCAAACCTGAGCTGCTACGTCGAATTTCAATCCCCGAGAGATTAGCTTTTCGTGATGATGTAAAAGCAGCAGATCAGGCAGCTAAGGTACAGTCCGCACGAGCCATTGTGAATGCAGAAAAGAACTCCCCTACCTTGGATGTTTTTGGAAACTTAACTTTGAACGGTCAACCCGCAATTGTTTCCCAAGGCGGTCAGTTTGAGGGGATGAATGCTTACTCCTCTTTAGGACCCTCGTTTAGGGACTCTTGGACACTCAACCGCCCCACCTACACCGTGGGTGTTCGGTTTTCAGCTCCTTTAGACTTCTCGCTCATCTCTCAGAATCGAGAAGCCTGGATCAAGGACAAGACTGCAGCTGAGCTCACCTACAGCCGCAAACTCCTTGAGCAAGATCAAGCTTGGAAGGACTTGACTGATAAATTGAAGGAATCACAGAATCGCTTTCAACTCGCATTGCAGCTTGAGGAAATTCAAAAGCGTAAGCTTCAGGCAGAGCAGGATCGAGTGAAGAGAGGGAGAAGTACAACCTATCAAGTTCTGTTGTTTGAACAAGACTACCTCCTTTCTCAGCTCGGTAGAATGGACACACAAACCCAAATCCTCAGCATCATTGCTCAGATGAAACTTTTTGGAGAAAAGATATGAGTCTAGCAGATCTATCCGTCAAACGACCTACATTCATTACCTGCATCATCATCCTCATGCTAGCCGTAGGCTGGATTTCGATGAAAAAACTGGGAGTTGATCTTTTCCCCGATGTCACCTTCCCAGTGGTGACAGTCACTACGATTTATCCTGGAGCAGGTCCCAGTGAGATTGAAACCCTAGTGACCAAGCCCTTAGAAGATGAGATCAGCACTCTGTCTGGAATCAAACGTCTGAGTTCTATTAACTCAGAGGGGAGAAGCCAGATCATCGCTGAATTCACGATGGAAACAGACGTTAAGTATGCCGAGCAACAGATCAGGGATCGCGTGGGAGGCACGAAGTGGAAGCTTCCTCTTGAGATTAAGGATCCCATCATTCGGCGTATCGACCCTGCAGATCAACCCATTGTCAGAATTGCCCTTCATGCAGATCTGCCGGAGAGTCAGCTCTACGATATTGCAAGCGAGATTATTCGCCCTAAACTTGAGCAGATTAACCAAGTGGGGTTAGTCGAGATTGTTGGAGGCAAGAAGCGAGAGATCCATGTCGATTTGGACCGAAAAAAACTGAAGTCAAGAGAGCTTTCTGTAGGTCTAGTCGCTTCTCGTTTAGGTGCTGCTGGAGAAAACATTCCTAGCGGAAAAGTGGAGCAAGGAGAGAAACAAACTGTTTTTAGAACGATGGGAGAGTTTCGCTCCTTAGACGACATCCGAAAAACCATCATCAGCTTTTTTGGAAGTGATGTACCTACGACGATTCAAGACATTGGAGAAGTGAACGATTCGACCGTAGATGAAACCTCTCGAGCTTTTGTAGATGGAAAACCCTCTCTCGTACTTGAGGTGTTCAGACAAACGGGCGCAAATACGATTGCTGTTGTGGAATCGATCATGAAGCGCATGGACTACCTCAATCGTGAGCTTGAGCGTCAGCCTGGTCACCCGAAGCTTGCTGTGATTCGAGATGGGAGCGTATGGATTAAGGCTAACGTTGAGGACGTTGAGGAATCAATCCTCATCGGGATTGCTCTTGCTGTGATTGTGGTTTACTTCTTTTTAGGAAACGGTCGATCAACCATCATCACAGGACTAGCCTTACCCAACTCTCTGATTGGAGCTTTTATCCTGATGACCGTTGCAGGGTTTTCAATCAACATCATGTCTTTACTTGCTTTAAGTCTCTCCGTAGGTCTTTTGATCGACGATGCGATTGTAGTTCGAGAAAATATCTTTAGGCATATTGAGATGGGCAAACCTCCACTTAAAGCTGCACTTGAAGGCACGGCAGAGGTTCGCATGGCTGTCATTGCAACCACCTTCACAGTCATTGCAGTCTTTGGTCCTGTGGGCTTTCTCAAAGGAGTTGTAGGTCAATTCTTTAAGCAATTTGGCCTCACCGTATGTTTTGCCATGGCAATCAGTTTGTTTGATGCTCTTACTATTGCACCCATGCTCTCTGCGTACTTTGCGGGCAAATCCCATGGCCATAAACCAGAAGCCCACCCCATGGCCAATACTCCAGCGCGCTCACTTCCTCAAAGGATCTTTGCGTTCTTTCTTGTACTCATAAGATCTATCTTTTCACCCATCCTCAGACTCTGGTCACTCACGATGGGAAAAGCTCTTCAAAAATTTGAGGTATTTCAAACTGCCCTTGAAAATAGATACGAACGGTCCTTGCAGTACACGGTCAAGCACCCCCTTCAAGTCTTGATGGGAAGTTTAATCATCTTCATCCTCTGCAGTGCATCCGTTGTGTTTGTACCCAAGACGTTCTTACCTCCGCAGGATGCCGGGGAATTCACCGTAGGCTTGGATCTTCCACCTGGAACAAATCTTCAAGCCATGACTGATGTTGCTATAAAGGTGGATCAGGTGATTCGCTCAAACACTGAGGTACGAACCTCAGCTCTGACAGTAGGAGGAAGAGATGGACGACCTGAGGTTGCTGAGTTTTACGTAGGTCTCACTCCTGCAAAAACAAGAGCACTCAATACGAGTCAGTTCAAGGAGAAGCTCAGACAACAGCTCAAGCCTTATGCCTTTGCGAACCCACAGGTTAAAGACTTTGATGCTGTGGCAGGTGGGCAAAGACCGTTCATGCTCAATATTATTGGGCAAGACCAAGTGGAGCTTGAGCGAGTAGCAACCCAGGCGTTTGAGATCATTCGCAAGCACCCTGGTTTAAAAGATCCTGACATGAGTTATAGGCCTGGAAAACCAGAGTTTCAGGTCTCCATTGATCTGATGCGATCAAAAGAACTGGGCGCCTCATCCAAATCTATTGGACAGGAACTCAGAGCTCAAGTCGAAGGGGTGACACCTGCAAAGTTTCGAGAACTCGGACGAGAATATGACGTCAGAGTGAGACTCAAGAGTGAGCAGAGAAATCTCAAAGAGGGGTTTAGGGAGGCTTATATCCCCAACATCAACAACAATCTGATTGCTCTTTCTGATGTGGCAAGACCTATTGAAACAACAGGCCCTGCCACGATCAATCGCCAGGACCGCGGAAGATTCATCTCCATCACCGGGGACATCACTCCTGGTGCAGGGATTGGCAATATCATGAAGGATGTCACAAAAATTCTTGAAGAAGACGTTAAGCTACCCCTAGGGATGCGCTACACGTTTGTGGGACAGGCGGAGAATTTTCAGGAGCTTGGATCAAGCATGGCAATTGCTATGGGTCTTGGAATTCTCTTCATCTTCCTCGTCCTAGCCAGTCTCTATGAGTCTTTTGTCACTCCCTTTACGATCATGTTGGCACTTCCGCTTGCGATCTGCGGATCACTCTTAGCGCTGGCGATCTCCAGGCAGTCGCTCAACATTTTCTCCATGATTGGTTTGATCATGCTCCTGGGAGTGGCTACAAAGAACTCCATTCTGCTCGTCGATTACGCTCATCAACTGATTGATGAGGGTATGGATCGCGCGCAAGCCATCATTCGAGCGGGAAAGACTCGCTTAAGACCTATTCTCATGACGACGATGGCGTTGATTGCGGGCACCATCCCTGTTGCGTTAGGACTCAATGAGGCTTCCCGTCAGAGAACCAGCATGGGTGTCTCTATTATTGGGGGATTGATCAGCTCAACTCTACTCACTCTATTCGTGATTCCTGCAGCGTTTAGCTACATCGATCGATTTAGAGTGTGGAGTAAGGAAAATTTAAAAACTCTGTTTGGAACGAGCTCTACTTAAGCCATCCTCAAACAAAAGCCCCTCCTCTGGAGAGCGAGGAGAACTCAACTGTTCTTCTACACTCTAGAGGAGGGGCTTCATGTTTCCATCAAGATTCACTCAACTCAACTCATCTCGTCTTCGTGAGCGAGTGATCATACTCTCAGGTTGACTACTCACCCACATCAGTTTCGTAGTACTGACCATCATAGATATGAAGCACTGGAAGGTTATACACTTCAGCAAGTTCGAGAAGGATTCTTACTTCTGGTTTTGCAAGGGTAGCAGCAAGTGCGTCTGCTGCATTTGAAGTGCGCACGAAAATTCCTGAGATCTCTACAGAATTCCCTTGAGGAGAAACTGGTGAAATGGCGATCTCATTATACCAGGACTGAGTTCCCACGCGCCCCATGAGCTCTTCCTGATCAGTGCCTCCCATGGCCTTAATGAGAAGCTTGATTAAAGCGTCATCTCCAGAGTCAGCCTCGAATCCAACGCGTTTTCTGAAGGGAGTGCCACCGGTTTCAACCTTGGATTTGGGTAAAAAATCAGGAAGAGAAACGAGAGGATGTGCTGTATATAGCTCTCTCATAGCCACAGGTCCATGGGGCTCAGAATACCCGACATGACTTGAAAACATCTCAGCGAGACTTAGCCCTGCTGCAGGAGGCTTCATTGAAGCACTCGCAGATGCACCGCCTGCTGCTGCAGCTGGTGCTTTAGCTTCTACTGCAACCGCACTCCTTGCTGCTCCTTTTTCAAAAGGAGATGCAACTGGATAAAAATCACGATCCGTTGGAGTGTGCATATCGACAGTTGAGCACCCCAGATAGTTTTGAGAAGGCACAGTGAGTATAAACCCAGAATCACCAAAGGTTGCTGTATTGAAAGCATTCACGATAGAAGCTGAGATCACAGTTTTCTTGTGAAAGAAATAAGGATAGAAGCGCACAAAATCAATCCCAGTAGGAACGGAAGGATTGAGTTGTCTTGCGATAAAATCATCAAAACTCATGTAATTCAGGCCCTTTTGAAGATCCTTGAGCTCAAGTCCGTGCACTACAACTTGAAACTCTTCAAGCTCTGTACCTACTGCTAGAGTAGAAAGATCCGTGAAATACCTAGGATCCCAGGAAGCCCTGACTGCTGGTGACACACTCGGGTATTCACTCGTTTGTAAGCGACGTACAGAATATTTTTTTTCTGCATTAGGCGCTGGAATTTTATAAGCATCAGGCCAGGCATAAGCCATATGAACACGTCCTGCACCTGCTCGTAGGATCTGTGCAATAGGAGCACTCCAAGCCTGAGCACCTGATAGCATTAAAAACACAGCCACTAAGGCCGTGAAGTTTTTTTGAACTGACTTCATTTCAATACCTGCTTTCTTTCTCAAATCAACAGAACGCACAGTCCTATCAAAATAACTCAAGGTTGAATATTCTATTTTTTAAACTAGTTTAGTTCATATTTATTCATCACAGACAAGCCCCAGTCAGACATAAGGAGCACTGGACTCTCAGGACTTGAAATTAGAGCTATTTTTTACTCTTTCACTGCCGAAAGAGTCCCTCCCCCTTCAACCCCGCTTCTCTAAAGCACCTCTTGAGGAACCTGCTGTAGAAGTGAATAGCTCACTGGCCTTGAGAGGAGGAAGGGTATCGACACCCGGTATTTGAGCAAGTCATATCTGATTCACGATAAATACCGATTTGGCATACCTCTACTCAGACGCCTGAGTCTTGCTCTTTTGTGGAGGTGCATTGCACTCAGCAGCTCTATCCGTAAAGAGTAGGCGCCATTGACTCAGTCATTAGTATAGTGTACTATAGTGTTATATATGGGCCAGTTTAAATTTATCCTCTGGTTGGCTTACTGGTACCTGCAAAATGAGTCATTCGAGTTTGAATGGGATTCTGGCAATATCAGCAAGAGCAAAAACAAACATGGTGTTGATTCTGATGAAGTAGAATCTCTTTTCGAGCTTCGACTCGGTGTTCCACTTGGGAGACAAGTGAGCCCTGAGGTAGCCGAAGAGCGCCTTTGTATAGTTGGCCCATCATTTACAGGAAGATTTGTTTCAGTGGTCTTTACTTTAAGGGAGGGACGGATTCGTCCGATCAGCTCAAGACCTGCAAACAAGAAGGAAAGAAAACTTTATGAGCAAGTACGCAAAACGCTTGAAAACATATGATCAGATTGATTTTGACCCAAAGGAGATTATTGAGGGTATGAGCCGGCTCAAGGGGGCTCGTCGTAAACCCACTAGCGTTGCTCTTGAGGAGGAGCTTCTGAAGGATCTGAAGGGCCTCGCTCAAAAACGTGGCGTTCCTTATCAGGTACTTATGCGTTTATTGATTGCGGATGGAATCAAAAGACTAAAGGATGCTGCCTGATCAAGGACTCTGTCACGAAACCTTTACCGCTCTTTGCTATTTGCAAGTGGAGGAGCGTGCAGTAGGAAAATCATCAAAAACCATATAACTTTGGCCCTTTTGAGCTTACGTGAATAGCTCTCTGGTCTAGAGACTTGGAGAATGTGCCCGCAATTTTTACAACCCTCTTCTTAAATCAACTCAATGCCCAGTCCTATCAAATATCTCAAGATTGAATTTTCATTTTTTAAACGAGTTTAGTTCATATTTACTCATCACAGACAAGCCCCAGTCAGACCTAAGAAGCACTGGACTCTCATGACTTGAAATTAGACTTATTTTTTACTCTTTCACTGCCGAAAGAGTCCCTACCCCCCTCAAACCTTTCCCTCTAAGCACACTCATCAGACAGAATCACATCCATCATACTGACACGAGTTCATCTACACTCTCAGTTTGATCTTATTTCTCGGTCAAATTCATGATAAAAGCCTATACTGAATCAAATATGAATTCATCATGAGTCCTCTCCATTGCTTAGGCTATTTAGTGACCTAGATAGGTTCTCCGTCCAGAGTTTTGAGCGATGAGAGGCCAGACATACTCGTAGTGACCTTAAGAACATCCCTCAAAGGAGTGATTCATCATGACAAAACCTATTTTGTTAACCACCTTGAACGCACGCTATCATCACTCCTCATTTGGCTTGAGATACCTCCTGGCTCAACTTGAGCAACGCCCTGAGACTCAAGGACAAACTCATCTTCAAGAATTCACTATTTCTCAAAACCCGAAGGACATTGTTGAGAAGATTCTAGAACTCAATCCTAAGATTGTAGGTCTGGGCGTCTACATCTGGAACACTGATCAGACTCTTGAAGTCGTCTCCATCCTAAAAGCGATTCGACCAGAGATCCTCATCGTCCTGGGTGGACCTGAGGTGAGCTACGAATACCAAGACCAACCCCTTTGCGAGAGGGCTGACTTCGTGTTTATCGGAGAATCAGACTTTAGCTTCAGTGAGTTTTGTGCAAGCTTCTTGACTCACCACACCCTTCCTCAGACGAAATGGATCTCCTCTGAGTTGCCGGAAGTAAAAAAGCTCGCATCTCCCTACCGCTTTTACACCGATGAGGACATACGTCACCGTGTGATTTATGTTGAGGCCTCTCGGGGATGCCCTTACAAATGTGAGTACTGTCTTTCCTCCTTGGATAAATCAGTGAGAAGCTTCGATATTGACTCATTCTTAAATGAGATGAACCTGCTGATTGAGCGCGGAGTAAGAAGCTTTAAGTTTGTCGATCGCACCTTCAATCTGAGTATCTCGACCAGCTCAAAAATTCTCACCTTCTTTCTCGAAAGGATCAACCTGGGGCTCTTTCTCCACTTCGAGATGGTGCCAGATCGATTACCCATTGAGCTCAGAGAACTCATCAGCCAATTCCCTGCAGGTTCTCTTCAATTTGAGATAGGAATTCAGACCTGGAATCCCACGGTTGCTCGAAATGTAAGCCGAAGACAGGACTATGAAAAGATCAGGGAGAATATTGATTTTCTGAGCCACAAGACAGGAGTGCACCTGCATGTGGATTTAATTGCAGGACTTCCAGGAGAGGACCTACAAAGCTTTGCTCGTGGGTTTGATGCAGTGACCTCCCTTACTCCTCATGAAGTTCAACTGGGCATACTCAAACGATTGAAAGGAACTCCGATCAGTCGACATGAACAGCCCTTCCAGATGATCTACCAGACTAAAGCTCCTTTTCAGATTCTACAGAACAAAGACTTGAGTTATCAGGAACTTCAAAGCTTGAGTCGATTTGCAAACTTCTGGGATCTCTACTCCAATAGCGGGAACTTTCCGAACTGGATGAGCCTACTCAGACAAAAAGCTCAGACACGCCCTGAGCCTTCTTACTTCGCAGAACTTTGGGAGTTTTTTCAGTTCCTCACTCAACGACACACTCAGGGCCATAGCATTGCACTCCTAAACCTAGTGGAATCAGCCTGGATCTATGGATTGGAGAAGCTGAAGATCCCTGCTGATCGTCTTAGAAAAGCACTCATTTCTGACTATGCAGAACGCGTCAAGCGAGACATTCCAAAGTTCCTGCGCACAGACTCAACACCCCTATTAAAATCTCAAGCTCACCTTGAACGCCATAAACCCCTCACTCATAGCCAAGAATCAAATCCTCAAAACACAGCAGCTCAGGCACAAACTCAGGTACAACCTCATCCATCACATCACCTACCCAAAAGACAACTCAAACATGTGCTTCCTTCTCCATGATCCAAAACATTTGTGTTAGACTGAAAAGTGCATGAAGCTAAAATCCATTTTACTCGCTCGATGTCCTGCATGTCACGAAGGTAAGGTTTGGGTAGGCCTATTTTCAATCCGCCCTCGCTGCAATGTCTGTGATTACAATTTTCATCCAGAGCCTGGATTTTATCTGGGTGCAATTGCTATCAGTTTTCTTCTCACCGCAATTTTTACTATCCCCCCAACGATTGCTCTTAAGTTCTTTGAGGTCGATACTGAGATCTTAGTCCTTTTTCCATTCCTTGAGTTCCTCTTCCTAGGAACATTCCTCATGTTCTACTGCAAGATCATCTGGCTCCATGTCGAGCATGCCATGACTCATCGCCTGGACTCCAAGCAAGAGAATCACCTCTCCCGAACTCAGAGCACATCTCCATCAAAACCTACTCCTCAAGACCAACAAAACCCTAAGAATCAGGATCCACTTTCGTGATACAAAATGGAAGTCATCTCCTTCCAAAGTCAGCCTGAAGGGAAAACTCTACTGGAAAAGCATTAAAACTGGATACTAAAATTTGAATCTTTAACTTTAACCTGAACTCCAGAAGAGAAACCTATTTTAATGATTTCAAGTGATCAAAGTTCTCAGGCACACTTTATGGCTCATTCATTCAAACCAATCAAAACCAAGTACTTAAGTTCCATAGTTCTTAGTGATGTGTCCAAAATTTTGCATCAAGCTCATCTAACACAGTCTCTGTATCACCTTTGAGCCAGCGATCCAACTCTACAACCGTACTCCCTGCAGATAAACCCTCTAATGAGACTTTCTTTGTTTCTAGCAATCTCTTTTCTTGAAGCAATGAGGTTTTTGCAGGCCCAACATCAGTAACCTTGATCTTCTCTTTCAATTGGTTAATCTTAGAATCAAGATAGGGTTTAAACTTATCTATTTGCGCTCTTGCCTTATCGATTATCTCTTTTTTCTGCAATTGAATCTTCTTCAACTCTCCTTGCACCTTTTCTATATTTCTAGCATGATAGCTCAGATCTCCTGGTGTAGCTCTCTGACTTTGAAGCACCGTTCCACTTGACGCTATGTCGTGAAGCAATTGACTCTCATTCCGATCAAGGTCCTTATAAACCTGACTTGGTCGGGTGAGCAGATTCCATTGAACTTTTAATTTCCCTTTTCCATCATTAATGAGTACACGTTTTGGAGATTCTCTTGAGCCACCGGGAGGCTTAACAGCCAATTCAGGATTCCAATATTTACAATAATTATCACTAATATAAAGGCAAAGTGGGGCTAACTTCATCAGTTCTTTTCTATTAACAACTCCTCCTCCTCCAGCTAATCGTTGGTCTAGAACAGAAATCATCATCAATATTTTGTCTGAATCTGCCTGAGAAACCCTATTGCCCAGTAAAAAGGTTTTAATCTCGTTTATTTTTGTAGAATAAATAGCTTCAGAACCACTAGAAGACTTCAAAGCTGCCAGTAGCTCATCAAAGCGAGCTCGCTTGTTCTCTGGCACAGCTAAATACCCCATCACATATGCAGTTTGGTAGAGATCCATCTGTGGAGTTAGGAAACGAGGCTCATTAATTACTCCTGGCTCTTTACCGCGTCCCCCTTCATCTGCAAGCTTGGCACTCAGAGCTTCAAAAGTTGTAATTCCAGCATAATCTCCTGTCAAAGAAAGATGACTCACTTTCTTCTCAACTCCTCGAAACTCATCAAGGTTCCTTTGGACCAAAGCGCGTCTCCTGTCAAGATGTGTCTCGCCATATGAAAGATCTATAGGTGAGTATTGGTCTGTAAAATTTAATCCTCCGGAGATTAGTTCAGGCGCCTTGCCTGCTTCCTGACTAATCATCATCCCAGCACCAAAATCAATGATAGTACATCGTGCAGGTATCCTTTCACCGCCTAGGCCAACACTGGAAGGATTAAAAAGTATATTCTGAGGCTTAATATCTCGAGATAAAATCATATTGGAATGAAG
>Ga0255091_1000262_pt1 | contig 22554 bp, 11 predicted proteins | sample Colum_Yuk_RepB_8_2_FD_188439 | JGI IMG/M metagenome (GOLD analysis project Ga0255091, IMG submission 188439) | Freshwater microbial communities from Columbia River, Oregon, United States - Colum_Yuk_RepB_8d | ecosystem: Environmental > Aquatic > Freshwater > River | place: USA: Oregon... | reverse complement strand
GAGTTTGTGGATCACTCGTACGGGTTTCGACCCGGACGTGGAGCACTGCCGGCTTTGGAACGAGTGGAAGGACTGCTCAAGGAAGGACAAACCTGGGTCGTGGACGCGGACATCAAGGGTTACTTCGACAACATCCCACAGGACCGACTGATGGCACTGATCCGGCAACGGATCAGCGATGGGAAGGTGTTGAACCTGATTGAAGCGTTCCTGAACCAAGGGGTGATGGAGAGTGGACGGCTCTGGCAACCGACGGGCAAAGGCACTCCGCAAGGAGCGGTTCTGAGTCCGTTGCTGGCCAACATATATTTGCATCCGCTGGATAAACTGGCTGAAAAGCTGGGCTGGCGAATGACACGATATGCCGACGACTTCATCGTCCAATGTCAGACCCGAGAGGAGGCCGAAACGGCGCTGAGTACGATACGTGAATGGATGGAGGCAGCGGGATTAACGCTGCATCCTGAGAAGACACGGATTGTGGATGCGACGACACGCGGCGGTTTTGATTTCCTCGGATGGCACTTCGAGCGGGGCCATAAATGGCCTCGAGAAAAGAGCCTCCGCCGATTGCGGGACTGCATTCGCGAAGAGACCTGCCGCAGCAATGGAACGTCCATGGAAACCATCGTGGGACGGCTTAATCGCCGTCTGAAAGGATGGTATGGATACTTCCAAGGCGGCGTGGAAAACGTTTATCGAACTGAGGACTCATGGATTAGAGGCCGCTTGCGGCACATCCTACGATTCCGCGATAAGCGCCAGGGTCTCTGTCGTGGAGGCCTAGACCATCAACGCTATCCCAATGCGTTCTTCGAGAAGCTCGGGCTAATCTCTCTATACGCCTTAGCCCTAGCCAAACGTACCAGTCCCGCCACAAGCGGGTGACTCACCGACTGGAGAGCCGGATGCGGGAAATCCGCCAGTCCGGTTCGGAGGGAGGGGTGGCCGGCAACAGCCATCCCTACCCCTATACCAGCCCGGGGTGAAACCCCGGGTATGCCGCACAACCGGAGCGTTCTGAAGGAACGCCGCATATCCCCTGGTGCACTCACTTCTCCAAAAACAGTAGGGTGGTGAGGGTAAGCCTCGTATCGATTTTACCCGACCTTTTCGTTAAGCCATGGTCGAACTATCCGTTGGAGGGATGGAATGGGATCCAAACCCTGATCTGATTCCTGAACAGACGGTAAAACAATGGACATGTAACGGGTTTAGAAGGCACTGTTTTCCTGCATTCAAATGGTCAAAATGACAGCCTCTGGATATCTGAGGTTGGAAAACGGGCCAGAATGGCCCGAGACAGTGAACCCGAGATGACAAAGCCCTTTTCCATCCGCTTCCGATCCGAGCGTCGCACCCTTTGTGACGCCATGGTGCGTTCGACACTTGGCTGCGTTTCAAGGTTTCAGCAAATCCCCCAAGGGGTCATGGCCCGATGAGTTCTGAATCTGAGTTGCTTCTCCAATACCAGGAGTCCAAAGACCGTCTGGTGGCTTTGAAGGCTGATTACGATGTCATTTTCAGTATCGCCAATACGCCGGAGGAGTTCGCGACGTTGAATGTCATCGCGGATCAGATGCGAGCTGAGGAACGGATCCTCAAGGAAATTCACGCCAAGCTACCCCCTCGCGAATCTTTTGGAGCCAAGTATTCCGTAGAAATGCTGGGGCCGAACCAGATCGCATTCGTGATCCCGGCCAATGTCCCTCCGATTCGCATCTTGGAGGAAGTGCAGGAGATCCACTTAGCCTTGGAGAAGCGCAATTATGTGTTTCCCAACCGGTACAAGGTCTGGTTGCAGATGCCTTCCTTCACCGAAGCCAAGATGGCCGACCGGGCTATTTGCATCGACGGCTGTGTGGAGGAAAGTGAGAACCGTACCCTGGCCGACCAAAAACTCTTCCTAAAACGAAAATTTGAAGGGGGCGAAGCGACGATACCGACCGTCGAGGATTTGGCGGTGGCCCATGCTTTGTACTTCATTGTCGCCCGTCAGAATATCTTCCGAGGCATGAAGGTCCGGGCTCTCACGGGCAGTCTTTATTTCGACAATCTGGGCCTCGGCTTGGATCGCTTTTCCTTGGATTGGAACCGTTTTCACGACGTCGGAGCCGCTTGCTATCCGCCGTTGGCCTGGGTCGAAAAGGCGCGCGAAGAACGGCGGAACGGTCGCTAATCTTGGGCGTGAACCAAACCTCGCTGGGCTTCGGCAGCCGGGGGGGTTAACGGCGGAGTTGGTCGGGATGGCCAATGGTTGGCCTCGTCGCTCAAACGTCACTGTCGACAAGGGGGCTGTCAGGGTTAACATGGTTTCCCGTACGTCTCATGGCCCGTAAGCAACGCCCTCCTGCTGGTAAATCACCGAAACCCCCGACCGAGATTCCATCGTCTCCGACTCGGTCGGTCATGCCCGGTTTCTTCAATCGCGAACTGTCCTGGCTCGAATTCAATCAACGAGTCTTGGACGAGGCGTTGGATCCCGCCGTCCCTTTGCTCGAACGCGTCAAGTTCCTCGGCATCACGCATTCCAATCTGGATGAGTTCTTCGAGGTTCGGGTGGCCGGACTGAAGCAGCAGATCGAGTCGGAAGGCGGCGGTCGGACACCGGATGGCCTGACGGCCAGCGAGTGCTTGCGGGTGGTGACCCAGCGTGTCCGCGCCTTGGTTCGGGATGCCGACCGGTGCTGGTCTCGCGATCTGGCTCCGGCGCTGGAGGCCCAAGGCTTTCACTTCCTCAAACCTGGAATGCTGAACGAGTCCGACCGGCAGTGGTTGGCGGCCTATTATCAGGAGAAGGTTTATCCGGTCCTGACTCCGCTGGCGGTGGACCCCTCTCATCCGTTCCCGCAGTTGCTCAACAAGTCGCTGAACCTCATCACGCGGATCCGCACTCCGGATGGCCGCGATCCGGGAGCCACCCGTCTGGCCATCGTCCAGGTGCCTCGCGTCTTGCCCCACCTGGTGAGATTGCCCCGCCCGGACGGTCAACGGGACTCGGTTTTCCTGTCCGACCTCATCGGAGCCAATTTGGCCGGTCTCTTCGGTGTCACCCAGGTGGAGGCTTGGTGGTCCTTCCGCGTCACCCGCAACAGCGAGCTCTACATCGACGAGGAGGAAGTCTCCAACGTGCGGATGGCGGTGGAGGCCGAGTTGCACAATCGGCGCAAGGGTGAGGCCGTCCGGTTGGAGGTCAGCTCCGATTGCCCCGAGGAGATCCGGCGGGAATTGCTGTCCACGTTGGGTCTCGAGGCCCATGACCTTTACGTCATCGAGGGCCCGATCGCCCCCGGTCGTCTCATGGCCATCTTGGAAGGGGATCACTCTCCCGAACTGCGGGATGCTCCGTTTGTGGCCCCCGTCGTGGAACCCCTGCGCGAAGGGGTGGATATCTTTGAGAGTCTCCGGAAAGGAGATCTTTTATTGCACCACCCGTACGAGAGTTTCGATGGGGTGCTGCACTTCCTCCAACAGGCCGCGGCTGATCCGCGCGTTTTGGCCATCAAGCAAACCCTCTACCGCACCGGCGGCGATCGCCGCATCGTGGGTGCTCTGATGGATGCGGTGAAGAACGGCAAGCAGGTCACCGTGGTGGTGGAGTTGAAGGCGCGATTCGACGAGGCCAACAACATCGCTTGGTCGCGGCGGCTGGAGGAAGCCGGCGTCCATGTGGTCTATGGCGTGGTGGGCTACAAGGTGCACGCCAAGGTGTGTTTGGTTGTCCGGCGGGATGACGATGGGCTCCGTCGCTATATCCACTTGGGCACCGGCAATTACAACCCGTCGACCGCCCGGCTGTACACCGACCTGAGCCTGCTGACCTGCCGCCCGGATGTCGGGGAAGATGCCACCACGCTCTTCAACTTGCTCACAGGGGTTTGCCAGTTCCGACCCACGCGGCAATTGGTGCTGGCTCCCTTCGAGTTGCACGAGCGCGTCCAGACTTTGATCCGTCGTGAGGCAGATCATGCCCGGGCGGGTCTCCCAGCGAAGATCGTGGCGAAGATGAACGCCCTGGTGGACGAAGAGACCATCCGGTCGCTGTACGAAGCCTCCCAAGCCGGGGTGGAGATCGACTTGATCATCCGGGGCATTTGCTGCCTGCGTCCCGGTGTCGCCGGTCAGAGCGAACGCATTCGAGTGCACAGCATCATCGACCGTTTCTTGGAACACAGCCGCATTTGGAGTTTTGAAAACGCCGGCAATCCCTCGGTCTTCGTGACCAGCGCCGACTGGATGCCCCGGAACTTCTTCAAACGCATCGAGGTGGCCTTCCCCATTCTCGACGGTCGGATCCGGGACCGCATTCTTCAGGAGATCCTTCTGGGGTCTCTCCAGGATGTGGCCAAGGTGCGCCAGTTGCAGCCCGACGGGACTTACCGGCGATCCCCGCAGGTTCAGACACCGGGTGCCCGACGTTCTCAATCCCGCTTCATGGAATTGGCCCGAAAGGACGGCCCGGCCCCGGGGGTCGGCCCCGTGGCCAAGGCGCCTGTGCGCATCCGCCCCGGCCAGCGGCCAGAGTGATCAGCGCGCCGGCGCATCCACTTCACGCACGGCCGCCCCGTGGGCCTCACTGAGCACCAGTACGGCCAGACGGCGGATGCGGGGACCTTCATTCGGAGCGAGGTTCGGATGATCCAGACCGCTCGACTCGGAGCCCGGGCTCAGTCCGCTCACCCGTGGTTCCGGGGACGGGGTCGTGGACTCGTTGAGCCCAATGTAGTCGAAGCGACCCCGAAGATCCGTATAGCCATCTTTGACGAAGCGGATCCCGCCATTGTCCAGTCGACCGTAGACTTTCACGTAGGCCTTGGAGACCGGACGGTTTCCCGACGGATCGCGGATTTCCAAGGAGCCTTCGTTCTCCGCTATCTGAAGTCGGAAGGTGTGGGCGTGGTGCATCCGGGCCTTGCGACGTCCACCACCTAAGACTTCCACCACCACGTGGTCTTTGGCCAGGGCGGCGGGGATGGGCCACTCCAGAGCACTCTTGCCGGCTGGCAATGGAACGACCGTGGAGAGCGTCGGTTGGAGGATGCTGGGTTGGTCTCCGTCCCGGTCGGCGAAGGGGTTCCGGCTGAAGAGGAACTCGGGATCCATGCGGAAGTAATTCACCGTGACCGACGACAGCCCTTTCCAAGTGAGTGACAGGGTTCGGTTCTCCACCTGGATGTCAAACGAGGCCTCGCGTTGGGCTGCTGCCGCCGCAGTTTGCGCATCGGAGGGGGAGCCTCCGGGTGTTCCTGAAGCGGGTTTGGTGGCGACTGCTTTGTCTTCGGCTTCGTCGAGGTGGTGGGTCAGGTCTGCAAAAAGTCCGCGCCAGCGCGGCACCGGATAGGATTCATAACCTCGGGCGATCTTGCGGGCCTCGGAGAGCTTCTCTTCGTACAAATAGGACCAGGCCTGAAGGTAGTCGTATTGCATGCGAGTGCGGACCTCCGTGGGTCGCACCCGTGCCAGACGGGACAGCCCTTCGCTCACCCGATCTTGAAGGAACAAGTAGTAGGCCACCGCCAACTCGTCGTCGGCCGCCAATCGGGGCTGGAAGGCCAGCACGCGCAGGAAGCGCAGGTATTGTTCCCGGAACACGGTGTTGGCGATCCGCCGTCGGGATCCGACCGGGTGTGCTCTGGCATTGATGAGCGGGGAATACTCGAGGTGTTCGTAGGTGCGTTGTTCGATTGGGTCGATACGCAAGATCGCTGAATCCAGCCAGGGCCCGCATTGGGACAGAAAATCTTCCCGGTGCCGCAGCCATTCGCGGAGCACGCCGGTGTCGTTGTGCACCACGGCGTATCGGGCGATGGGTTCGTTCCAGACATGGTGATCCGAGAGGAATCCCGTGAGACGCCGGAAGAACTCCGGGCTCTTGGCGACCCGCCACGCCACGCGTTCGAGATTCAGTCGGGCCAGGTTGTTGGTCGACAAGAAGGCCAGGACCTCCGCCTCGGAACCTTGCTGCGAGAGATATTCCCAAGATCGGGTGTCCCGCACGGACAACTGACGCACCACTTGGAAGGACTGGGCCTTGGCTTGAGCGAGCGCCTTCCCATCCAGCGTCAAGATCGCGGGCGCGTGGGCGTAATTCGTGGGCTGCGCCGGGTGGCTAGGAAAATAGAAGTAGTACTCCACTTTCAGTGTCGAATAAGGCTCCAGCCGGACGGGCTGGCTATGGGTGGCGCGACCTCTCTGGAGGGGCATGGAACCCAGCGGAATTTGGGTCAATACATCCGCCTTCACCGGGGACGAACCCGGATTGCTCATCACGACTTGCGCGCCATACGCCACGCCGGGCAGGAACTCATCGTTCACGAACTTGTCGTAGCGTTCCTGTCCCTCGAGCTGGTAGCGGTCATCCAGTCGGAAGAAACGTTCGCTGAGGAGCAATTCAGGCCCCGTGGCATTCGAGGAGCTCGCGCTCGCAGGCCTCACTTCACGCACAAAAATCAGCAAGGGGTCGTTGGCGGTGAGGATTCGGGAACTTCCCTCGTTTCGAATCGTGGGGGCATTGGTGGCCTGAAGGGGTAGGTCGAGAACGGCCAAGGCCAGCAGGATTTCGCTGAGGTTGTGGTGGGCCTCGAGGATCCGCGGCGAGAGGAAGGGGGCTTTCGGATCGCGTGCGGCGAAGTCGCGCCAGAAACCCGAGACCGGGATCAGGTCGGGGCCTTGGGCCTCGAGTGGCAACCGGTAGTACTGGTTCTCCGCCCATTCCTTGGCGGGACCGGGAGAACGGTAATACCCGGAGGCGGCGGAACGAGCGCGGAGGCTGCGAGCCGTCTCGACCTCCAGGCCCAACGTCACGCTCTGGGGCTTGGAAGCCTTCATCTTGGCCAAGGCGGGGGCTTTTCGGTCCGAGGACCGGCGGGCCGATTTGTCCAGCGCTGCATCATCGGCCCCTAACATATTTTTATTAAATCGGGCCTCGGCTAGAACCGGCTGGTTCTGACTGGCCTGAAGACCGTATCTCGACATCGACCCCGAGTCGGTTGTGAGTTGATCGAACATCACTTCGCCGCGCGCGGCGGAGGCTTGATTCTTGACCCCGCGTCCGGCGCCGCCGCCCACGCCGCCGGAAGCCTCCAAGGTCCGGCCGTTCAAGGCGGTTTCGAACCGCTGGGTTTCAAGGGGATCGATGGGTTGGAGTTCCCAGAGCTCTTGCAAATGGCGCGCCGTGGCGGCGGCTTCGCCGTCCAGTCGACTGGCCAAGAGGGTTTTCTCAACCAGATTGAGCCGCCCGTAGGCCCGGGGTTCTCGATACGCTTTCAGATCGGCCCCCAGCAGGTAGTCATCGATGAAGGCGCGCGCCCGCTTGTTGGCCAGGTGAGGGCGAATGACCGACTCGAAGAAGGCTGGATCTTTCCGCTGCAGGAAGAGATTCACCTCATGGCAGGCGAACTCCGAGTACCGGGAGCGCCGCTCGTCGGGTGTCAGCGACGACCAACGCATGAGCCAATCGAAGCGCGCCAACTGCGGATCGGGATGGAGGGTCCTCAGCAGGCGGAATACCGATTCCAGGGTGTCGTAGGCTTCCCATTGGCTGTTCCGGGCCTCCGACAGCGTCAGGCTTTGTCCGCGGACCAGCCCCCGGGCATCCCGGACTTCCGTCGAGCCGCTCGATGCCTCCAACACACGGCTCAGGCGCTGATCTTGAAGGGCGATGGGCTTCTCGGCTCGGACAACCGTCAGCCACGCAGCATCGGTCGCGTCTTCCACATACACCTGGATGAGTGATCCGTCCCCGAGAGCGCTCGCCGGCAACCGAATCTTGCCAGCGGCATCGGGGATGAGGTTGAAGAAGGCCGGGGACGCCGCGGCCAAGAAGTCCCAGTTGGAATCCAGAGAAGGTCGGGCCGAGGCCATCTCACTCCGCGACAGCATGTCGGCCATTTGAGCCATGCCTGCCATGCTGCCCGCGGAGGCGAGGGGTGTGGCCCCATCGGCGACCGGCAGCGCCTCCGAGTCGGTGGAGCGCTTGTCCCAGGGGTTGAGCAGCAGGCCGGGCCGTGGCAACCGATTGCCCGGGTACTTCGTGGCGTAGCGGCGATCCAAGATGTAGCGGTACTCGTCGCCGATTTCCCGACCCCCGGAATACAGGTTGGGCAAAAAGTCCGGGGTCTTGGATCCGACACCCCATCGGGTGAAGCCGCCCAGGCTCGAGAACAGGCTCTTGGTCGGCACAAACTGGTGGGCCATCACGTGGACACGGGTGAACGGGTTCCAGTTTTGCAGCGTGATTTCGGCGCCGCCCTCCGGGGTGAGGGTGGCCGATGCCAGATGAACCGGCTGCCGGGGACGCAGTTCCAAGGAACGGTTTTTGCCGACCAACCAACCGGCCACTGGCACGCCTTCGCCGATGCGGAGGGTGATCACCGACTCCTCGGGATCGCGTAGGCGCAGCGAGTAGTCGCCCGCCGTCAGTCCGTCGATCTCCAGCACGTTTCCGGAGGCCCGCACCGCCGTGGTTCGATCGGTGGCGAAGGTGCCGCCGCGCAGTTCGAGCAGTGACCAGGCGTCGGGCCGCCCTTGCGGGGACCACGGGATGCGCACGGTCTCGCCGACCCGGGCGTGGAGTTCTCGCGGACGCGTCTGGGCGGAGGTCTCCAAGGGCCACGAGCGCCGGAGGTCTGGGGCCGGGGTCGCCTCCAGTCGGGTGATCTCCGCAAGCGCTCCGAGATCGATGCGGCCTTCGGCGTCGGTCCGCAGGGAAATTTCGACGGTGTTGTTGAAACCACGGCGATGGAAGGTCATCGGCAGGGCATGGTCCGGCACCGTTTCCCCGTTCTTGCCGCGGACTTCCATCCAATAGCGGTCGCCGCTCCGCCGGAGAAAGGCGTCCTTGATGTTGGCCGTCCCTTCGATGCCGTTGATTTCCCAGCTCCGGGAGGCACTCAACTCGCGTTTCTCGCCGCCGGCCACGGGATCGATCCGTCCGTGCACGGTGGCCGTGACCCGGCCCAGACGTTCGGGAATCCGAAAGGCGTGGGTCAGCACCCGGGCTGCCGAGAGATGGGTGAGCAGGACTTCCGTGCTGGAGCTCACGCCATCAAGGGTGGTGGTGGTGAGCGTGAGTCGGGCGTCGGCGAGCAGTTCCGGAGTGGCCGCCTGATTTCCGATCCGCAAGGACGACCGCATCGCAAGCACTGCTTCCTTCCCGGCGACACAGTGCTCGGGATCCAGGTGGAACTGGGCCTCCAGTGCATAGGTCTCGGCATGGTGTTCGAATTCGGCCAAGGACGCCAACCGCCCGTCGGCGTCCGACAAGACGATGGGGCGTCGGCCTGGGGTGGCGGTGAACGGGATTTGGATGCGACCGTCTTTGGGATCGGCTTCCCACTTGCGACCGTCCAGCCAGGCGACGGCGTTGGTGACGACGCGGGCGTTCTCGTCGAGGACCTGGATCAAATCCCCACCCGGCCCGTTCGATTGCAGCAAAGAAAAACCTCCGCGTCGGATGAGGGCCCGGGAGGAGCGTCCGCCGCCGATGATCTCGACGATCCAGGCGCCTCGTTTCCCTTTAAGCTCGGGAAAGCGAAACGACCGTGTGTACCGGAGGAAGGGCGAAGACTCTCCGTCGTGGCGTTGCTCGGCGTTGGCCACCCAACCATCGAGAGGGAGGTCGGTGTTCAGGGGGCGTTTCTGCGACTGGAAGTAGCCGAGGGTGTTGATCTCGAAGAGCCGGACCATGACCTGAGGCGTGTTTTTGAGGGTCACGCTCACGGAGACTTCCTGGTCCAACGGAATGCTCGGCGCATTGGTGGCCGGAAATTCGATGTCCACACGATCCTTGAGCGCCTGATACGCCGGCGGCGACAGCAAGGAAGTCCAGCGCTCGGTTTCGCCGGCACCTTGGGTGATCTTGGCTTCAGCGAAGAGGGGTTTGACCCACGTGTCCCGGAGCCATTCGGTCCACGGCTCCCACTGGGCCTCGGTCGCGGCGAAGTGCAGGAAGAATTCACGGATCAACGGCTCGTCCGTTCCGATGGGAGGCAGCCCCAGACCGGATTCCGCGAAGGTGGCGTTCAAATCGGCCGCAAAGCGGTCTGCCTGAACCGATTCGAGGTACTTCGGGTTCATGTAAGCGGCCGGTCGGGGTAGCTTCAGGTATTCGAGGAAACGCAACCGGTCATGGACACCGCGGGTACGGTCATTTTGCAGGCGGGCATACAGCACGTGGGCCTTGAGGGAATTGAACGCCGCCGGCAGCCCCCGGACATAGCCTCCAACGCGCTCCAGCCAAGCCTCCCGTGCGGCCGGATCCGTCTGGGAATGGGTGTCCGCCCCGGGTGCCAGTTTGGCAATCCGGGTCATCACAAATGCCGACTGGTGGGCCAGCGCCGGGATTTCCTTTTCGAGCGCATCGAGCTGCGCGGGCAGCAGCGCCCGATGAATGGGCAAAGAACCAAAGCCTCGGCTCTCCGGAGTCTTCAATTCAGCGATGATCCGCGGTAGGAGGCCGGGGACGTCCGGTCGTTGGATCCGTTGCAGGAGGGCAGCGGGCGGGTAGGGAAGAGCTGCGGTCGGGTCTGGGAGCAACCGTTCCACCTCGGCATCGGACAGTGCGCCGAGCTGATTCTCTATAGGAAGAGCGCTGAGGAAGCGTTCCCGCGAGATCATGGAGGGCGTCAGTGCCGTGGGCAGGTCGGGCTTTTGGTCGGGGAGCTCCTGCACATGGTTGAACTGCAGCCCCAGCCGATCGCGCAGGTGTTGGAGGGTTTTTTGCGGATCCGTGCCGTAGGCCAGGAGCGCTTCTCGGTTCTCGAACATTGGGCGCTGCTCAGAATTCGGGAAGCGTTTGGCCCATTGGGCCAGCGTCTCGGAAAATTTCTGCTTTTGTCCCGAGGACTGGTAGTGCAGCGCGTGGAAAAAGTAATAGTCCTCGGTACCGGGCACGAGTTGCCCCAGGGTGGCTTCGCGATCGGGAGCCAGCGCAAAGGTTTCAATGAAGCCGATGTCGGTGTCGGCCCAGACAGTCAAAGAAGTGGTCAGAGACGTGGCCAGAGAAGTGGCCAGAATCCAGGCGGGAAGACCAAAGCGGCTAAGGGATGGGACGTTCATGGCAGGTACCAGGCTGGTGTCATTTGGAAGCCGGCAGAGGCTCCTCTTCAGACAACGCACGGAATCAATAAAGCTTAGATCGCCCGTGAGTGCGAGGGGGAGTCGTGTTTCGCTTGGGTGTCTCGAAGGGTGGGTGAAACTTAAAAGTAAAAGGCCTATCGGCTGGAGATCCGCGGTACCCATGCCTTGACAGGGCCCGCGTTTTGTCCGGAATAGGCCTGCATCATGAAGTCCGGCACCCGAGTTCCATCCGCTGCCGCAGTCGCCTGCGCCACGGCTGCCGCGTATCCCCGCCCGAGCCGCCGCTAAACGCCCAACCTGGCGAACCTGCGGCGGATCCGGGAAATTCCTCTTCCCGAAGGTCCCCGAGTTCGCGTACCTCCCCAGAGACGTCCATGTCCTCCGTTCATCGCAACTTCATCGCCCACCACGTCGCGGGGATCCCGCGCTCCGGCATCCGCGATTTCTTCGAACTCGTCCAGAACACCACGGGCGTGATTTCGCTAGGGGTCGGAGAGCCGGATTTCGCCACGCCCTGGCACATTCGTGAGGCGGCGATCTACGCCCTGGAACGCGGTCGCACCCAATACACTTCCAACCTGGGTTTGCTGAAATTGCGCGAGTGCATCTCCGGCTACGTCGAGCAGCACTTCGGAGTCCGCTATGACCCGAAGACCGAGGTGTTGGTGGCGGTCGGCGTCAGCGAGGCTCTGGACTTGGCCCTGCGCGCGGTGCTCAACCCGGGCGATGAGGTCATTTACCACGAGCCCTGCTATGTCAGCTACGCGCCCAGCGTGGTGTTGGCTCATGCGGTGCCGGTGCCAGTGGCTTGCCGGGCTGAGGATGGATTCGCGGTGACGGCCCAGGCCATCGAGGCGGTGGTCACGCCGAAGTCCAAGGTGCTCATGCTGTCGTTCCCGACCAATCCGACCGGGGGCACCATGACCCGGCAGCAGCTCTTGGAGATTGCCGAAGTCGCCAAGCGCCACGACTTGCTGGTGCTCACCGACGAGATTTACTCCGAGCTGACCTTCGAGGGCGAGCACGTGTCCATCGCCTCGCTCCCGGGCATGGCCGAACGGACAATTTTTCTTCACGGCTTCTCCAAGGCGTATGCCATGACCGGCTTCCGCATCGGCTATGCCTGCGGGCCGGCGCCGCTCATCGACGCCATGATGAAGGTGCACCAGTACGCCATCATGTGCGCCAGCATCATTGCTCAGGAGGCGGCCATCGAGGCACTCACCCACGGAGCCGCCGCCACGGCCGAGATGCGCGACCAGTACCAGTTGCGGCGCAACTTCATCGTGAAGGCCCTCAACGACATGGGACTCAAGTGCCACCTGCCGCGGGGTTCTTTCTACGCCTTCCCCGACATCACGAGCACCGGTCTTTCTTCCAAGGAGTTCGCCGTGCGTCTGTTGAACGAGGAGAAGGTGGCCTGCGTGCCCGGAGGAGCCTTTGGGCCGAGCGGCGAGGGCTTTGTCCGCTGCTGTTTTGCGACCGCTTTCGACCAGATCCAGGTGGCTATGGACAAGACGGCCCAGTTTGTTGGCCGGCTCAAGTGAGCCTGACCAATCCCGGGCGGTCGTTGGTTGCAGTCCTCCGAAAAGCCGCTCTCTTGAGGTGTGATTCCTGACACGGTACGCATCGGGTCGGTCCCCTACCTGAATGCGGTTCCCCTGACCTGCGGACTCGAGGGGCGGTGTTCGTTCCTGCCACCTTCGACGTTGGCAGCGGAATTGCGTTCCGGTCGGATCGACGCCGCGCTGCTTAGCGTCACCGAAGCCTTGTTCGCTCCCGGGTACCCCATCGTGGACGGGGTGGCCATCGCCTCCGATGGCCCGGTTTTCAGTGTTTTCCTCGCCCATCAAGATCCCCTCGACGAACGCCTGACCGAGGTGCACCTCGACCCGGCGTCCTGCACCAGCGTGAATTTGTTGCGGGTGCTCTTGGCGGCCCGCGGACTATCGCCGCGATTCAGCCCGTTGGCGGATTACGGCCGGGAACAAATGCCTCGCAACGTGCTGCTCATCGGGGATCCGGCCATTCGATTTGCCCTCGGCCCCCACCCTCATCAAATTTGGGATCTGGGAGCCGCGTGGAAGGAATGGACCGGCCTGCCCTTTGTGTACGCCGTGTGGGCCGTCCGAGAGGCTGCGGCGACCCCGGCACTGGCCAACGGTCTTCGAGCCGCCCGGGAGCAGGGTGTCAACGCCATGTCCCACTGGGTGGAGCACCGGCCTGAATTCACCCGCGAATTCCGCCAAGCCTATTTGGGTGGTCACATCCGCTATGGCTTGGGTGATCGCGAGAAGGCCGGCCTCGAACGTTTCCGCCAAGCCCTCGACACCCACCTCATTCCGCCCCGACCCACGGTCCCGCTTCGGTATTTTTAGGCCGGGTCGATTCCGACTGCGGAGGCTGGTTCTCTCCAACAATCCGTCCGTGTCAGTACCGCCAGGTCAGTCCGAGGAAAGGTACGTAATCCGGGGCCGATCGGGTGACCCCGAAGTAGCAGCCGAAATCGAGTTGAAGCCCGGGGCGTGCCTCCCAGGTGAAGCCCAGATCGACTTGACCCTGCCAGCCCAGACCGGATTCCGGTGCGATGCGGGCGGCCAATTCGATGAAGCCGGCCCACCGCTCGGTGATGTCGCGCCCGAGAGTCACGGTATTGCCCCATTCGAAGCCATGGCCTGCCGGGTCGTAATGGACCCAGTCGATTTGCGTTTGGCCTCCCAACGACCAGCCCGGGGCCAATTCGACGGCCACCGGCACGATGAGCCCGCCCTCGGCATGCCCATTGCGCACATGGGAGGCCGACAGGGGCAATTTTACGTAGGGCATGAGGGCTAGGGCGGTGGGTCCGCCGTCGTTGCCCCAGAGGTTGACCTTGAGACGCGTTTGAACGTCGCCCGCTCCGGACCGCTGCTCAAGGCGTCCAGTGGCTTCCGATCGTTTCCAGGAAATCACCTGGCCATCGTAGACCCATTGCAGGTCGGTTCGGGGTGTCAATCCCACCTTGGCGTTGACCCCTCCGACCACCAGTTCCCGACCGGAGCGGTCGCCGTCGGCGGACACCGTTCCGAAGGTCGCCTTGGCCACCTCGAACTCGAACTGAACATGCCCGGCGTCGACCGAATAGGGGCTTTCCGTCTGGTCCGGCCGGTCGGTGCTCAGGGGGCGCATTGCTTCGCGCGGTACCGGGTCGAAGAGGGAATATCGTTGCGGTGGTAGCGGTTCTGATGCTTCCACAGTGCAGGAAAAGACCATGGCCAGCATCAGACCGAGACGCATCGGCCGGAATAAATCTCGGACCCGTCCTTGAATCGTGGGGGTCCCGATTGTGGGTTGGGTGGATGGGTTGAGCGGCACCGTTGTGGTTTCTGCCGAACCCATGTGATTATGGCAACAACATTGTTTTATGCCTAAAACAAAATCCCCCAAATAAAACCGGCCCCTTTCAAGGTTTTGGCCGGAGAATCGGCGATGGAACTCGGGCGAGCCGTTTTCCGTCGCTGCATATTCCGCACGGGCCAGAATCAAAACCTACGATCCTTCGGCCATCGGCGGTGGAGAGCCAGAATGCCGACTCCGGCTCCGGTCAAGGCCAGGGCCCAGGTGGAGGGCTCTGGAATCACCTGGAAGCGGTAGGTGGCCGGATCGCTGGTGCGGAAGCCGTCAATGAGGTGGGTACCGGAGGCTTCCAGCGTGACCGAATAGTCGCCTGGAGCCGAGAATCCGACGTTGAAGTGACCGTGGCTGCCGGGGACCAACGGCAAACGGTCGCCAGCGGTGATGCCATCGACCGTGGATATTTTGAGTTCGGGTGCGCCGAATCCGCTAGTGCCCCAGATCGAGAACGTGCCCGGACCGCTGACGGCTTTCAGACTGAGAGTGATGTTGCCCGACCAGTCGCTGGCGGTGAGTTCTTCGGTGCCGAACCCGAGGAAGGGCAATTGGGAATTCTCCGTCGAGGGAAGCACCCAAACCGGTGTGCCCGAGGCCCCCAGAAAACTGGTGAAAGCGCCGCCCGGAGAAACTCCGGCCGCAGCGGATCCGATGGCGAACACCGCCTCGCCCGGCGCGAACTCCTGTTCCAAGGGCTCCTCCTGATGCACATGCAAATCAAAGGCCTTATCTTCGTATCCGATACCGATATCGACATGGCCGGATTGGATGAAAGTTTGGGAAAAAGCAGGAATTACCAGGGTCAACGCTGGAACGATCAAGGGCAGTTTCATAAGGAATAAGGGGCGAGTTTCAAACCAATGCAAACAGTTTGCAATTGATCGATCCGCCTGTCAATCCCCAACCCGTTGCCTTGGGGCATTGAATTGATGGGTGCGGGCCGGCCCCTCTTGATAGGGACAGGCTCCGAGGTGGCTTTGTGTTCCCCCCAGTCCATGGATCCGCCGTGCCGTCGTTTCGTGCCAACCCCGAGGAGTGGCCACTCAGCAAGGACTGCGGGCGGAGGGTGAGCTCCGGGAAGTCACCGGTATCCAGACTGGGAGGAGGCGGGTTTTCGGGGCAGCCACCGCGGATGATCCAGGCCGCCAGGGCCGATCCCGGCGTGGATCTCCCGGGAATGCCGGCCTTTTCGATCCATCATCCACAAGCGAGGCACGCCACCGGTCTCAGCCCGACAGAAGGCGATCCGGTGTCCGTCCGGGGACTCCGTGCAGCGGAAATCCCAGACACCCTCCGCGCGGGGCGTCAGGAATACGATGGATCCGGTTTGCGGATCGATCCGTGCGATGGCGGTGCCGCCGCGGGCTTGGTCGGGCTTGAAGTCGCGGTTGAAATGATCGGTGTCGGGCCGCTGCGATTGATATTCCCAAGGCACCCTCGAGCCCGGGATGCGCAAGGGGACGAGGATGTGGCCATCCTGCGTCCACACGGGCACATTGGAACCGCCGCCGCGATGGCTTGCCGTGCCGTAGGTGGCTGCGAACCACATGGACTGACCCTCGGTGAGCATTCGGAATCCGGTCCCATCCGGGCGACAAACGCAGACGTCGGACCAGTCGTGTCCTGGATCCACCGGGGCGTGGCAGTCTTGAAAGACCAACCACTGACCATCGGGAGACCAGCTGGGTCCGAAATACAAATGACCGGGTTGGGCGGCGACCTTCACCCGATTGCCTCCGCGGGTGTCGCACGTCCAGATCTGGTAGCCTTCTCGGCTGGCCAAATGGAAGGCCACGCGCTGACCGTCCGGGCTGAGACTGTAACCGTAGGGCAATCCTTCGTCCGGGCCGGTGAACTCGCGGGCATCCGAACCGTCCAAACGCATGTTGAAGGTTTGCCCGGGCCGGGTGCGGATCACTTGCATGAGGATGCGTCCGCCTTGAAGCACCAGTTGCGGGGCATAGAACGGCGCCAGGCGATCCCGCGTGGCCAGTTCCTGAAGGGATTTCCGATCGAGGTCGTAGGCCCACACATGGGTCGGCGTCTGGTGGTAGTATTCGTCGAAGGGTCGGCCCGGACCGTCCCGGCGAGCCTCCATGCTCAGCAAGAGCACACGCCCGTCTTCCAGGAAACCGGCCGGCTGCCACGTCATCTGACCGGGGGCCGAAACTTCCAGCTCGTGAACGTTCTGGCCCGTCGAGTCGATGACACAAGTCTTGCCCGACGAGGTGAAGAACAGGTGCTTTGGCCCGTGGCCACCCACCGGCATCAGGGAGCATCCAGAAGCCACGGTCAGGCTGCCCAGCCAAGACCGCTCCAAGAACTGTCTTCGATTCATGGGAATGGACGGCACGCTGGATCCTCACGGCCAGCTTGTCGAGAAGCTCGATGGCTCGGCCCTCGAAGCGTCGCGGCGGAGAACCGTCAATCTTTCGTGCTGGATCGTCCGAGGTTGGGGAAATAACGTCGAAGAAGTCCCCTTTCCCTTGAACTGCTTTGCCCATTGGCGTGGTGTGAGCGTGTTGAGTCGAACCGTGTCCATCACGTTTGGACTGCTGCTGGTCTCTGCCCACGGCCAATCGATTCCACCCTTGGAATGGAAATCGGAGCCAGGAATTCGTAGGGCCATGGTCCGCCCAGGTCCTGGAGCCGGTCCTGGTTTCACCCTTCAGCCCGCTTCGGCGACTGGCATCGAATTCACCAATCATCTGGCCGAAGCCACCGTCGCCCGGAACCGTTTGTTGGAATTGGGTTCGGGCGTCGCGCTGGGTGATGTCGATGGTGATGGGCGCGTCGATGTCTATTTCTGCCGCCTCGAAGGGGACAATGTCCTTTATCGAAACCTCGGCGACTGGCGTTTTGAAGACATCACGGCCCGAGCGGGTGTCGCTTGTCCCGATCAGTATTCGACGGGGTGCACCTTCGCCGACCTCGACGGCGACGGCGATCTAGACTTGCTGGTCAATAGCTTGGGCGGTGGCACCCGTTCCTTCCACAACGACGGCCGTGGCCGTTTCACCGAGGTCGAGATGGGTTTCTTCCGGAACACCGGCGCCACCTCGATGGCTCTGGCCGATGTCGATGGCGATGGCGACCTCGACTTGTACGTCACCCACTATCGCACCGACACCTTCCATGACCCGCCCAAGGGTGGCCGGTTCGTCCAGCGCCGCCAGCCCGACGGCAGTACGGTGATCGAACCAAAGGACCGCTACCTCGGAGTCCCCGCCATGAATGGCAATTTGGAGGTCCTTGAACGCGGAGAGCCCGACGCGTTCTACATCAATCGGGGCGGAACCAACGTGGTCGTCGCCCCGTGGAATGTGGGTTTGTTTCTCGACGAGCAGGGGCAGCCCCTGACCGATGCTCCGCGGGATTGGGGTTTAGCCGTGATGTTCCGCGACCTCAACGGAGACCACCAACCCGACCTCTACGTTTGCAACGATTTCATCCATTGGCCCGATCGGCTGTGGCTCAATCGGGGCAAGCGATTCCAGGCAGCGCCCGAGACGGCTTTGCGCAATCAACCGCTTTCTTCGATGTCCATGGATGTGGCGGACATCGACCGCGACGGGCACGATGACTTCTTTGTCGCCGAGATGCTGAGCCCACGGCGTGAAGACCGCGCGCGCCAGCGTCCCGACACCTTGGATGGTGTGGTGCGCTGGCCGGTTGAACAGCCCGGCTTCCGCCCAGAGGTCACCCGCAACGCCTTGCAACGGTCGCGGGGCGACGGTAGCTGGGCGGAAATCGCTCAAATGGCGGGCGTTGCGGCCACCGACTGGACGTGGTCTTCGGCCTTCCTCGACGTGGATCTCGACGGCTGGGAAGACCTGCTTCTCACCACCGGCAACTTCCACGATGTGCAGGACATCGACGTTCAAAGCCGGATTATCCGCGAAGGCGCTTGGAAAACTCCGGAGACCCGACAGCGGGCTCTGGCCCTGCTTCCGCGACGGGAGACCCCTTCGATGGCCTTTCGCAATCGCCGGGATCTGACGTTCGAAGACAGCGGAAAGCTCTGGGGTTTTGATCAGCGTGGGTTCGCCCACGGTATGGCCTTCGGTGACCTCGACAACGACGGCGACCTTGATTGCGTCATCAATGTGCTCAATGGACCGGCCCGATTGTTGCGCAACGGCGCTCCGGCGGCGCGACTGGCGGTTCGCCTGAAAGGTGCGCGCGGCAACACCGCAGGTATCGGCGCGAAGATCCAGGTCACCGGTGGACCGGTGACGCAAACCCAGGAGATGATCTCCGGCGGTCGCTACTTGTCGGGCGATCAGGCCCTCCGCGTCTTTGCCGCGGGTCAGGCCCGTCAACTCGATGTGGAAGTGATCTGGCGCAATGGCCGCCGGTCCGTGGTTCGTGGTTTGGAGGCCAATCAGGTCGTCGAGATCGAGGAGTTGGACACCTTGGATCCCCAGCCCGGCCCGCCGCCTCCACAGCCTTTGTTCGAGAGTCTCATCGCCGATCCCGACCCCGTTCCGCGGGAGCCCGATGCGTCGGAAATGGATCGTCAACCCCTGTTGCCACGGCGCCTGGGCACGGAGGCCCCGGGTCTGGCTTGGTCGGATTGGGATGCCGACGGGGATCCGGATTTGCTCATCAGTGCCGACGAGGACGGTCGGTTCCGGGCCTTGCGCAACGACGGACCTGGCGGATTCGTGCCGGAAACCGGACCGCTGGGGACAGGTCTGGAGACCCCGGAAAATCCTGAGGCGGTGAGTGTGCTCGTTCATCGACGACGCACTGAGCCGCCCCGGATCATCGCCGGCCTGTCCAACGTCAAGGCGGCTCGAGCCCAGGCGCCTCGGTTCCTGAGTTGGACCGTCCAGTCCGGCAAGGCCGTCTTGGGCACCCATGCCCTGGTCGATGACGCCACCACCGGCCCGATGGCGATGGCCGATGTGGATGGCGATGGCCTGTTGGACTTGCTGGTCGGAGCCCGGGCCCATGCGGGTCGGTACCCGGAGTCTTCCAAGACCGTTCTTTTGCCCGGTCGGGTCGAGGGTTGGGGTGAAGCGCAAACCGTGACGGAGGGGGTCCGGGCCAATGGTGCTGTCTTCACCGACGTCGATGGCGATGGCGACCCGGATCTCGTCTTGGCTGGTGACTGGGACACCTTGCGTTTGTTCCGCAATGACCGGGGTCGTTGGGTCGAGGCCACCGCCGAGTCCGGTCTGGGAGCGTGGCGTGGCCTTTGGAATGGCGTCAGCGCCGGAGATTTCGATGGCGATGGCCGACTCGACCTCGTGGCCTCCAATTGGGGCCGCAACTGGCGGACCGACCAACCGGGGGCCAGCAATGCACCCATCCAGTTGGTTTATGGTGAGTTTCATGAACCCGGTCGCGTGCTCACGCTCATGGCTTCATGGGATCCGATGAGTGGGCGGCAGACGCCTTGGCGTTCGTGGTCGGCCTTGGCCAAAGCCATTCCGGCGCTCACGGAACGAGTTCATTCGCACCGGGAATTTGCCGCTCTGAGCCTCGACTCCTTGCTGGGACCTCTGGCTGCCAAAGGCCGTACGTTGAGTGTAGATACCTTGGATTCCATGGTCTTCCTCAATCGGGGTGGCCGTTTTGAGGCCGTTGCCTTGCCTGCCATGGCTCAGGAATCACCCGCTTTTGGTGTCTCGGTCGCTGACTTGGATGGCGACGGGCACGAAGACTTGTTCCTGGCCCAGAACTTCTTCGGCATGGATGTGGAAACCGCCCGGCAGGATGCCGGATTCGGGTTGGTTTTGTTGGGTGATGGCCGTGGGCAATTTCGCAGCCTGAGACCCAGTGATGCTGGAATTCGTCTGCCGGGAGAGCAGCGCGGCAGCGCCATCGCTGATCTGGACGGAGACGGGCGTCCCGATCTGGCCGTGGGACAGCAGGCCGGCAAGACGCGCATTTTCCGCAATCGAACTGGCAAGCCGGGAGTCCGCGTGGCTTTGGAAGGGCCAGACGGCAATCCGGAGGGGATCGGTGCCGTGATCCGGATGGTGATGGGGTCTCGACTGGGGCCGGCCCGCGAACTCCACGCCGGATCCGGATTTCGATCCCAGGATGCGTCGGACACGGTTCTGGCGACTCCCGAAACGCCCACCGCTGTGGAAGTGCGCTGGCCCGGCGGGCGAGTCCAGCGTCATGAGTGGCCGAAGGGAGCCACAGCAGTCGTCATTGGCAATGACGGCCTGCGGCGGCGATAGAGCTCAATAGCCCAGGGCGTCTTTAGCGGAATCGACGGGGCCGGAAGGTGCCACCACGCGATGAACCGCCACCCGTGCCACCGGTGCCGCCACCGCCGCCCCCTTGGGGTCGGGGGCCTCGATCTGCGGGTCCGGCTCCACCGGGACCGCGTCCTTGGGGGGCTCGGGACGGACGTCCTTGCGATGAATTCCCGGGGGGACGACCACGGGAACCTGGATGCCCGCCGGAGGGGCGTCGGCCCGAATCCGCAGCGAAAGCTGGGGCGGCCGCAGAATAATCAAAGCCCTCCAATTGCTTGCGGGGCAGCGTCCGGTGGATGAATCGTTCCAGAGCCCGAAGGTCATTGGACTCGTCCGGGCTGACGAGGCTGATCGCATCACCGACGGCATTGGCCCGCCCAGTGCGGCCGATCCGATGCACGTAGTCTTCGGGAGCCGGCGGAAAATCGAAGTTCACCACGTGGGAAATACCATCCACGTCGATGCCGCGGGCCGCGATGTCCGTCGCCACCAAAACGCGAACGACCCCGGCCTTGAATTCGGACAAGGCCCGCAGACGTTGGTTCTGAGAACGGTTGGAGTGCAGCGTCGCAGTTCGGATGCCATTTTGCTCCAGTCGTCGGGCGATCCGGTCTGCACCATGTTTCATCTGGGTGAAGACCAACACCATTTCCAGAGCCGGATCACGCAGGAGATGCTGAAGCATGGCCGGCTTCAGATGACGGGGCACTTCGTACACCGACTGGGCCACTGTTTCTGCCGGGTTGGAGCGACGGCCGATCTCGACCGACTGCGGCGTTTGCAGGAACTCACGCGTCACTGATTCGATTTCCCGAGAGAGCGTCGCTGAAAAGAGCAAGGTCTGCCGCCGCTTGGGCAGTTGGCGAACGACATCCCGGATGGCGGGCAGGAAGCCCATGTCGAGCATGCGGTCGGCCTCATCGAGGACCAGGTGTTGGATGCCGGAAAAGTTGCCGTAGCGTCGGCCCATCAAATCCAACAATCGGCCCGGGGTGGCGATGATGATGTCGGCGCCCCGTCGGAGGGCCTCGATCTGAGGCTTTTCGCCGACACCACCGAAGACCGTGGCCACGCTGAGGGACAGATATTGGGCATAAGCCCGCACGTTCTCGTGGATCTGGACCACCAGTTCCCGGGTCGGTGCGAGAATCAGGGCGCGGATGTGGCCTGGACTGGAGTGGCCGGTCGTCAGCCGGGTGAGCAGCGGCAGGGTGAAGGCGGCGGTTTTGCCGGTTCCCGTCTGGGCGATGCCAATCAGGTCTTTGCCGGAAAGGATGACGGGGATGGCTGCGGCCTGGATCGGTGTCGGCTCTTTGTAGCCGGCATCATCCACGGCACGAAGCACGCGAGGGTCGAGGCCCAGTTGTCTAAAATCCATTTTTGCCAAGGAATCCGTGAGGGAAGGAGAAAAATCGAGCAGATAGATACAGAAGGAACGAGCGGGTGCGGTGGAATCAACCGATCCGCCAGGTGATACGCGCTTTGTTCAGGTCGTACGGAGACATCTCCATCTTGACCCGGTCACCCACGGTGAGTCGGACCCAGCGCTTGCGCATCTTGCCGCAGACGGTGGCCAAGACCAGGTGCTGATTGTTCAATTCGACGCGAAACATGGTGCCAGCCAGGACGCTGGAAATGCGGCCTTCAACTTCGATGGCGTTTTCTTTCATGAGGACAGGACTCTATCGGGACGGGAACAGGGGCTGAATGGGACGATCTGCAGGCAGTTCGTCCAAAAAATGGGAACAGGAATGAGAAAAAGGGCGAAGACCGGAAGACTCCAGCCTTCGCCCGTGAAAGAAGAATGATGACGTGGGAACGGATTAGTAACGGTCGCGACCGCCGCCACCGTAACCGCCGCCGCCAC
>Ga0255091_1000261_pt1 | contig 22618 bp, 21 predicted proteins | sample Colum_Yuk_RepB_8_2_FD_188439 | JGI IMG/M metagenome (GOLD analysis project Ga0255091, IMG submission 188439) | Freshwater microbial communities from Columbia River, Oregon, United States - Colum_Yuk_RepB_8d | ecosystem: Environmental > Aquatic > Freshwater > River | place: USA: Oregon... | reverse complement strand
TCCCGCCCCCGAAACCCTGTGGAAAGCGCTGAGCGAGCAGTGCAGAAGTGCCGATGGCTGCAACTATCTGACCATCCCGCACAACTCCAACTTGAGCGCGGGTTTGATGTTTCAGACCCAGGACGATGCCGGCAACGACTACACCGCCGAGTTTGCGCGCCTGCGGCAGCAGAACGAACCGCTCGCCGAGATCTACCAGCACAAGGGCCAGTCGGAATGCCTCAACACCATGGGCGCGGGCGCCCAGGACGAGCTCTGCGGGTTCGAGGTGTTGCCGTACAACAACCTCACGGGCAAGCGCTTCGGCGGCCTCAACACGGGTCCACCAAAGGAGCAGGACTTTCTGCGTGAGGCGTTGAAGGAAGGCCTGCGGCTGGAAGGCACGCTGGGGGTGAACCCCTTCAAGTACGGCTTCATCGGCAGTACCGACACGCACCTGGCGACGCCGGGCAACGCCCGCGAAGAGCGCTTTCCCGGCCATGCCGGTGCGGGGCTCAATCCACGCAATGGCGTACCGGGACTCACCGACGCCATCGAGGTGAGCCCCGGTGGCCTCGCGGTGCTCTGGGCCGAGCAGAACACGCGCGAATCGCTGTTCGCCGCCATGCGTCGGCGCGAGGCCTATGGCACCAGTGGCCCGCGGATGCAGGTGCGCCTGTTCGGCGGCTGGGATATTCCCGCTGACCAATGCAGTCGCCGCAATTTCGCTGAGGTGGGGTATGCGTATGGCGTGCCCATGGGCGGCGATCTGCCGGCAGCGACCGGGGCCGCGCCACGCTTCGCGGTGTCGGCGCTGCGCGACCCCGGCGTGACCGGCACGGTGGGCGAACGCAGCGAGCCGCTGCAACGCATCCAGATCATCAAGGGCTGGGTGGATGCCAGCGGGACCAAGCAGGAAAAGGTCTACGAGGTGGCGGGTGAGCCGGACAACGGCGCGACCGTGAACACCGACACCTGCGAAACCTCAGGGCCCGGCTATGCAAGCCTCTGCACCGTCTGGCAAGACCCGGACTTCGATTTGCGGCAGTCGGCTTTCTACTACGCCCGCGTGGTGCAGAACCCGAGCTGCCGCTGGGCGACCTACCAGTGCAACGCCGCGCAGATTGATTGCAGCGTGCCGGACCAGGTGCCTGCCGACTATGCCGACTGCTGCGATGCGAGCTACCCCAAGACCGTGCAGGAGCGGGCCTGGACCTCGCCTATCTGGTATCGCGCACCCAGTGCCGCGCCATGAAGGCGCTGCTGCACTTTCTGGTGCTTGGCGGTCTGCTGTTCGGCGCCGAGCGACTGACTGCGGACTGGCCGCTGCGGGCGTCGGCGCAGACCATCCACATCCGCGCCGACCAGCTCATCGCCTTGCAGGAGGAATGGCGTCGCGCGCTGGGCCGCGCGCCAGATAGCGCGCAGTTGCAGTCTGGCATCCGCAAGCTCGCGGACGACGACATGTTGCTGAAGGAGGCGATGCGTCTCGGCCTGAATCGCAGCGATCCGGTGGTGCGTGGCCGTTTGCTCAAGAACCTGCGCTTTGCCTACCCGGAATCCCGCCTGAGCGACGAGGCACTGCTGCGGCAGGCGCTGGCGCTGGGCATGGACCAGCGTGATGCCGTGGTGCGGCGGCGGCTGGTGCAGCTCATGGAGCAGCGCCTCGCGACCGGCGCCGAGGTGGACGACGACGCCCTGCGCCAATTCATGGCGCTGCATCCCGAGCGCTATGGCGGCGAGCCGCGCTGGTCGTTTCAGCAGGTGTTTCTGAGTGCAGATCGGCATCGCGGCGACCTCGCTGCGGCATCGCGCCGCCTGCAGGCAGCGTTGCAATCTGGGGCAACTGCGGTTGCGGGCGACCCCTTTCTCGGTGGCGATCAATTCGAGTCGATGTCGGCGGATGAGATCGCCAGGCTCTTCGGCAGCGCCTATGCGCAGGCCGTGGCGGCCGCCACGCCGGGGCAGTGGATCGGTCCCGTCGTCACCGTCTATGGCCAGCACTATCTCCGCGTGGAGCAGGTGTTGCCGGCTGCAGATGCTGACCTCGAAGCCCTGCGGCAAGGGGCCACCTACGCGGTGCTGGAACAGCAGGAGCAGCGGCGTGTGCAGCAGTCCCTGATCGAGCTGCGTCGACGGTATCCGGTGGTGATCGACCCGCAGCCGGTGACCTTGGGAGCGCTGCGTTGAGCTGGCTGCATTGGCTGCTGGCGCTATGGCTTTTTGCCGTGCCGCCACTGGCACAGGCGCACCCGCTGGCCCCGGCACTGCTGCAACTGCAGGCACAGCCCACCATGGGGCAATACGCGGTGCTGTGGCGCACGTCGGTGACGCGTACGCAGCAGGGCGATGTGGCACCCGTGCTGCCGGCGGATTGCCGTCAGCTGAGCGAGCCGCAGGTGCACACCGAAGACGGCGATGCCGTCGTCGCGCAGTGGCGCGTGCAGTGCGCGGGGCCGCTCACCGGTCAGCACATTGCGGTGCAGGGGCTCGCGCAGAGCGGCATCAATGTCATCGTGCATCTCGCCGATGCGCAGGGCGGTGTGGTGCAGACCTTGCTAGGGCCGGATCGCACCACGTTCACCGTGCCGGCTCCCACCGCGCAGCGCCCGGTATTTGTCGACTACCTGCAACTGGGCGTCGAACATCTGCTCACGGGCTTTGACCACCTGCTGTTTGTCGCCGGGCTGCTGTTGCTGGTTGGTCGCCTACGGCCCCTGCTGCTCACCGTGACGGCTTTTACGCTGGGCCACAGCCTGACGCTCGCGCTGGCCAGCGTGGGGCTGATTCGGGTGCCGCAATCGCTGGCAGAGCTGGGCATCGCACTCAGTATCCTGGTGCTGGCGGTGGAGGTGGCCAGGCCACACCGCGCGCCGCCGTCGGCATTGCGCCGCTGGCCCTGGGCGATGGCCGCTGCGTTTGGCCTGCTGCATGGCCTCGGCTTTGCGGGCGCGCTGGCGGAGGTGGGGTTGCCCGAGGGAGCGATCCCGCTGGCGCTGCTGGCGTTCAATCTGGGGATCGAACTCGGGCAACTGCTGTGGCTGGCCCTGCTGCTGGCGGTCGCCGGGGTGGTCCGGTGGACAGGCCTGCAACCGGGTAATACCGTGACCAGGATGTGCCCGGCCTACCTGATCGGGTCGCTGGCCGCGTTCTGGTTCTGGGATCGTCTGGCTGGATTTTGAATAGGAGTACTGCGATGAAACGTCTGACCCTGATCCTTTGGCTGAGCCTGTGCGGCATCGCCCATGCCGACGCGGTGCAGCCCATCCTCGAGTGCATGCGCAGCAACGTGCCCTCGTCGCTACGCGTGCAGGATGTGGAGCTGAGCACGACCGACCGCACCGAGGCCACCCGGGTGCTGCGCGGCCGCATCTACGCCCTGCGCGAGAAGGGGGCCGACGGTCAGGGCCATGTGCGGGCGATGCTGCGCGTGCTGCGCCCCGAGAATCTCGCAGGTTCGGCCTTTTTGCTGCGCGAGGCGGCACAGATCAGCGACGAGGGCATGTATGTGTATCTGCCGTCGGTGCGTCGCGTGCGGCGCATCACCGGCGAGTTTGCCGATGGCGCGCTGCTGGGTAGCGCTTTCAGCTATCAGGATTTCAAGCAGCTGCAGAACGCCTTCGATGGCCTGGCAGTAGCGCCCGAGGCGCCGCAGGTGCTGCTCGAGCGCCCGGTACATGTGCTGTCGTTCATGGCTCTGCCGGGGTCGCCGTCGGCCTATGGGCGCATCCGCGCCTGGGTGGATCAGCAGACCTGCGTGCCCCTGAAAGTCGAGTTCTATCAGCATCAGGCGCTGCGCAAGCGGCTCGATGTGCCGGTTGCCGCGCTCAAGCAGGCCAAGGACTACTGGTATGCCTCCGAGGTCACCATCGAGGATTTGAAGGACGGCAGCAGCAGCAAGCTGCGCGTGCTGGCGGTGGAGGGCGGCAAGGTCTCCAAGAACTACTTCGATCCCGAACGCTTCTACCTGCTGAAGTAGCTGGCGAGGTCCCGTCTCGCCCCATCGGACGAGGCTGCTATCGCAGCGGCTCCCAATAATCCCCGAACCATAATGTTCGGAGGAGAGCCGACATGCAGTCCCCTGTATTCCCCGCGGGCGGTGTTCTCGTGTTTGGCGCCAGCGGCGGCATTGGCCAGTGCGTTGCCAAGTCCTTCGCCGCCGCCGGTGCAGATGTTGCCATCGCCTATCGCTCGAAGAAGGAAGTGGCCGAGCGTGTGGCGGGCGAGATCACCCAGCTCGGTCGCAAGGCCAGCCTGCATGTCGGCGATGTCACCGACCCGGCACAGGTGCAGGCCGTGGTCGATGCTGCCATCGCCGCACATGGCCGTATCCACACCGTCGTTTGGGCCGCCGGCCCGGTGGTGGAGCAGGTCACGATCGCCGACACCACCCCGGCGTTGTGGAAGAAATCCATCGACATCGAAGTGCACGGCTTCTTCAATGCCGTGAAGGCGACGTTGCCGCATCTGCGAGCGCAGGGTGGTGGCTCGTATGTGCATCTCGGCTCTGCAGGGCATCTCTGGTGGCCTGCCAAGGACGGTCTGTCGGTGGCACCCAAGGCGGCGAACGAGGCGCTGGTGAAAGGCATCGCCAAGGAAGAAGGCCGCCACAACATCCGCGCCAACTCGGTGCTGGTGGGCGTGATCGAGGCCGGCATGTTTCTGGAGCTGCTCAAACGCGGCGTGTTCGACCAGCAGTGGATCGACGAGACCCACAAACTGCTGGCGCTCAAGCGCTGGGGCCAACCGGAAGAGATCGGCAGCGCCGCCGTCTTTCTCGCCACCAACGGTTACGTCACCGGGCAGCAGCTGAATGTCTCCGGCGGCTTCGGCGTCTGAAATGGCCCATGAACCTGCTGCGCTCGGCATTTCGCACGTCGGTGGTGCTCGAAATGCGCATTGGCGATCACCAGCTGCGCTTTCTGTACTCCGGCGTCGTGCGAACTGCCTTCGCTCGCTACGGTTTCTGAGCCAATTCAAAACCACTCAAAAGGAAACACCATGACCCTGCAACAACTCGCCGACCTCGAAGCCATCAAGCGCCTCAAGTACGCCTACTGCCGCTGCATCGATACCGCCAATATCGAAGAGCTGAAAACCCTGCTCACCGAAGATGCGAGTGTCGATTACCGCGGTGGCTCCTACACCTTCCAGACTGCAGGCCGCGACCAGATCATCGAGGCCATTCGCTACGCCTTTCATGCCGATGCCGTGGCGGTGCACAACGTCAATCATCCCGAGATCGATTTCGTGTCAGACACCGAGGCCACCGGCGTCTGGTATCTCAAGGACTGGTTTCTCGACCTGCACCACAAGATCATCACCGACGGCACCGCGCTCTACCGCGATCGCTACGTGAAGCAGGGCGGCAAATGGCTGATCCAGCACGCCAGCTATACGCGCATCTACGAGATGGTGATCCCGGTCAACGAGGCGCCCAAACTCACAGCCCATTACCTCGCGCAGCACGGGCAAAAGCTGCCAGCCCAGGCCTCCGAGGCGCTGCAGCGCAAGTAGCGGGAACGCGGTGTGTCGTCAGCCCAGGCTGACGACACTGTTCAGCAGCAGCCGCACCAGCATGGTCTGCCGCGTCACACCCGTCTTGCAGAAGATGGAGCGCAGGTGCGTGCGGGCAGTGTTGCGCCGCACGTTCATTTTTTCGGCGGCTTCGTCCAGTGTCAGGCCATCGGCCAGCAGCAGCGCCAGCTGCGCCTCCATGCGGGTGAGGCCAAACAGGCGGCGTACCAGCTCCTGCGAGGGCTGTGCGGCGTTGGATTCCGGATCGCGCAGAAACACCACCACCGCAGGGCGCTGCTTGCTCTCTGAAAACTGGCCCATCGGCACGGCCTTGATGAGCACGCCGAGCTTGGCGCGGCCGCTGGGGCGGGTGACGGGCATGGCTTCGATCATGCCGGGACCTTCGCTGTGGGTAACACCGCTCATGGCCTGGCGCAGCATGCGTTGCAGGTCGCGGCTTTCCTGACTGTTGTCGAGACAGAGGTTGTTGCCGGCGAGCCAAATGCCGTCCTTCTCGGTGAGGATCCGGCGTGCCTCCGGGTTGGTCTCCAGCACCACACCGTTCTGGTCGAAGCTGACCATGCCGAGTTGCAGGCGGTTGACGGCACCTGCAAACAGCGAGCGCTCGCACTCCAGAAAATCCAGTTGCGCATGCAGCTGGATTGAGCGCTTGAGGTGCGGCAGCAGCAAACGGCAGAGGTTCTTGTCGGCCGCGCTGAAAGGTTCTGCATCGTGTCCGCGCGTGATGCGCAGGCGGCACTCGATGCCGTCCTTGGTGTAGATGTCGGCACCCAGCAGATGGCGCACGTCGAGCGGCTTGAGGTATTCCTGATACACGGTGCTCTGCAGCCACTGCTTGCCCAGCACCTCTTCGGCAGAAACCACATCACCTTCGGTGAGCCGGACGAAAGGATCAAGCGCGAAAAAGTGCGTCTCGTAGCTTTCGACACCCTGTTGCGTCACCGAACCGGTATTGATCATCACGCCGGTGTTGTCGGTGGAGGGGGGGCGCAGCATCAGCGTGACGTGCGCTGCCTCCAGCGTGTCGCGCCAGAGCTGCAATGCCGACTGCCACGGCGGAGACTCCATCGCCCCCTGGTAGATCGCACCGACCAACTGGTTGAACTCGGCAAAGTCGGGATTCCCGGCCGGGCCCGACGGACGATCGGCCACGGCCATCGGTGGGCGTCTCGACGGACTGCGGGTGATGCTCGCAACATCTGCTGGCGATGGCATTGCCTGATTCTCCTCCTGCGCTGCCGTGGTGACCGTTCGTTGAGCCGTCAGTCATGATTTCTGCGACGGTCGCAACGGGTGGATAGCAATATGCTGCAAGCCAGCACCCGTCAAGAAAACAGAGCAATAAATTTCGTCCGGACGGGTGATTCTGTCAGCAGCGCCAGCGTCGAACATGCAGGCTCAAACACGAATCCTCAGGAGAACCCGTGGTCAGCGAACAGCAGATGAAAGAGCAGATGCAGGCGTATATCGACTGCTTCAACCGCAAGGACCCGGAAGCCATCGCTGCCCTCTACGCCGACGACGCCACGGTGGAAGACCCGGTCGGCAGCCCGCTCAAGAAGGGCAAGGCCGAGATCGCTGCGTTCTACCAGATGGCCGTCGCCACCGGCGCCAAGCTCAAGCTCGCCGCCCCTATCCGCGCCTCACAGGGTGATTCCGCGGCCATGGCATTTGATGTGCAGCTCAACATGCCCACCGGCGAGGCCATCATCCAGGTCATCGACGTGATGACCTTCAACGCGGCTGGGCAGTTTTCTTCCATGCGCGCCTTCTGGGGCAAGAGCGACATGGTGTTGCTCAAAGCGCCCTGATGAACCAGCAGGCGCTGTCGGACCAGGCCGAGCTGCAACAGCTCGTGGTGCGCTACACCTATGCCATCGACGAGCGTGCCTTTGATGCGCTGGATGCGGTCTTCACGCCCGATGCCCACATCGACTACACCGCGATGGGTGGCATCAAGGGCGACTACCCCACCATCAAGGCCTGGCTGGGGCCGGCGCTGTCGCATTTTCCCGGCTTCATGCACTTCATCGGTAACTGTCTGTTCGAGGTCGACGGCGACACCGCCACCGGCAAGGTCGCCTGCTTCAATCCGATGGTAGTGCCCATGCCCGAGGGCGCGACCGACACGATGTTCCTCGGTCTCTGGTATCTCGACCGCTACCGCCGCACTGCGGACGGCTGGCGTATTTGCGAGCGGGTGGAGCGCAAGAGCTACGAGTTCAATGTGCCGGAGTGGATGAAGAAGGCGCTGCAACCGGCGCAGTAGGCCTGTCTGAGCACCGAAGCGATCTGCGCCATTGAAGTAGGCCACCCAGACACTGAAATCGACGAAGGTCCTGCCTCGCCCATCACGCCAAGCCAGGCCTGAGGCGCTGCTAGCACCCAGCGCCCACTGCCAGCGACCCCGTCAAAGGCAGGTCACGAGAGGAGGCCCCCACCGAGATCGCGTAGCAGCCATCGGCAACCACCCAGTCGCTGCGGGCGACGTCCCAGTAGGCGAGTGCACGGGTGTCGAGCGGGAAGCGAGCCACTGCCGATTGCCCCGGTTCCAGCGTCAGGCGCTGGAACCCCTTGAGTTGGCGGATCGGTTGCGGCATGCCGGTCGAGACCTCGGGAAATCCGATGTAGAGCTGTGGCACGGCCACGCCTGCGCGACTGCCGGTGTTGCTCACGGTCGCACGGATTTCGTCTCTGCTGATGCTCAAGCCGGTGTATTGAAACTGCGTGTAAGACCGGCCGTAGCCAAAGGGGTAGGCCGGTGCGATGTTGTTCTTGTCATGCCAGCGATACCCCGTGAACAGGGTCTCGGAATACTGGACGGGCCCGGCGCCAAGCCCCGGATATTGCAGGACGTTACCGGCTACGGGTGTGTCCGCCTCTGCGGCCATGAAGCTCACGGGCAGACGGCCGCTGGCATCCACATCGCCGAACAGCACTCGCGCCATGGCGGGTCCCGCTTCTTGCCCCGGATACCAGGCGGCCAGCAGTGCGGCGACAGCTCCACGCCAGGGGGTGAGTACCGGGCCGCTGTTTTCCATCACGACGACGGTGCGCGGGTTGGCTGCGGCGACCGCCCGGATGAGATCGTCCTGCGGTGTGCTGGCAGGCAGATAGGGCAGCGGTCCGCAGTCGAGCCCGAGGCAGTATTTGTCCACCCCTTCGGTCGAGGTATCGCGCACGAACACGATGGCCAACTCTGCGGCGGCGGCGACAACAACCGCATCTGCGACGTCACTGCCATCGTGGTAGCGCACGTCCACACCGGTGCCTGCACGGTCGATGAGGGCCTGCAGCGGCGGCTTGAAGGCATAGGGCGTGACGTTGGATGAGCCGCCGCCGTTGACGTAGCTCTGAGCGACCGCGCCGATGACGGCGATCGATTTCACGTTGGCCTGGATCGGCAGCACGCCGTTGTTTTCGAGCAGCACGATGCCGCGCTCCAGGTTCTCGCGCGCGACCACGGCATGTGCAGCCTGGTCGATCAGGTTCTCGTCGGAGGGAAACGCAGCGCGGTCGAAGAATCCGAATCGGAACAGGGTTCGCAGCACGTTGCCGACGCGGGTATCGATGACCGCCTCGGGAACCTGGCCGCTGATGACATTGAGTTCGAGCAAGACCGGCGCGTAGAACTGGCCGATGGGCATCTCGATATCGGTGCCGTTGAGGGCCGCATCGGCCGTGCCGCGAACCGCCAGCAGGTAATCAGACACGACGAAGCCATCAAACCCCCACTCATCGCGCAGCACCTGTTGCAACAGGTACTGGTTTGAACACGCGGGCTGTCCGTTCACGCTGTTGTAGGCGCACATCACGGAGCCGCTACCACCCTGCTTCACTGCGGCCTCGAACGGCGGCAAATACAGCTCGCGCAGGGTGCGCTCATCGACCTGCGCATCCACCAGATGGCGATCACCAATCACCGAGGCAATGGGCGGCAGGCCGACCTGCCCCTCCTGATGGTTCAGGACGAAATGCTTGACGTTGGCAATCACGCCCTGGCTCTGCGCACCCTGAATCCAGAAGGGCGCCAGAGCGGCCGACAGGAACGGGTCTTCGCCGTAGGTCTCGAACGTACGGCCTGCCTGCGGGACGCGCATCACATCCACTGTGGGGCCGTGAACCAGGTCATTGCCCTTCAATCGCACCTCATTGCCAATGGTTTGCCCGACGCGATAGGCCAGCTCGGTATCAAAGCTCGCCGCCAGGGCGAGTGGAGAGGGAAAAGCCGTGGCCTGACCTTCACGCGGGCCCACCGGACCATCAGACATGTAGAGCGGTGGCAGGTCCAGCGCCGGGATGCCATTGACGGTGCCGGTGGCTGGCGAGCCGGTGGCCACACCGGCGGGGTCGTCCCCGGCCATCAGGTCGATTTTCTGTCGCCGCGTCAGGTGCGCGAGCAGCAGGTCGCTGCGAGCCGCAGGACTCAAGCCGGTATCGCACCAGGGGTGCGCTCCACAACGGCTGGCACCTGGTGCCAGGCTGGGTGGCTGCGGCCCCGTCGGCCCCGCAACAGGGTCCGGTGTTGGCGTGATGCGGCTGTCGCCACATCCAGCCAGTGCGAGCAGTATCGGAAACACCAGGGCCTGTCTTTTCATCGCGCTCCCTCTGCCGACCCATTGCACCCGTCAGCGTGGTCGCCGTCGTCCGCATGGCCGCCATCAAAAAAGCCCGCCAGTCGGCGGGCCCTGTCAGCCAGCGGCACGGGCATCAGGCCGCCGTCTTCATCGGCATGCCCGGAAACCCCTTGGCGAGATAGATGCCATCCACGCCCTTGAGCAGCTCATCGCGCTGGGATCGTGGGTTGTAAAACTGTTTGTACCAGGCGCGCTGCTTCAAAAACGGCCCATCGCCCTGCACGAACAAGCCCTTGAAACAGGGCTTCTTGTGCCTCCACACCTCGAAGTCCTGGGCGAAGGCGGCAAGCGCCATGGCCTGGTACTGGCGGGCGATCTCGACATCCTGCGCGGTGGCTACCGCCTGGCCGGTGGGCGACTTCACCATCAGGCCGTGCCAGACATAGGCGCTGCCGTCTTCCACCGGGGTGTGGGCGATGAAGATGTAGGAATCGTGCGTGCCGGTCATCTTGGTGATGAGGATGCTGGGGCCGGTGTAGACGGCTTCGGTCTCCAGCAGGGCGCCACCTTCGGTGACGAGCGTGCGGTGGCCGCCACCCATGCGCTGGGTCACGACGTGGCCGCGGAACTCGTTCTCGAAATACTTGGTGATGGAGCCGTGCACCGGGCCGAAGTGAGCGACGTCCGTGATGTTGTCGACGATCTCCTGCGTGTGGCTGTTGACGATGCCGAGGTCGTCGAAGGCCAGCGGCACCCAGGCGGCGTCTTCGGTCTCGGCGATCACCGGCAGCTCGTAGTCGGGCTCGCCGCCTTCCGGGTCGTGCCAGACGAACACCGCGCCCATGCGCTCTTCCACCTTCCAGGCGCGCACCTTGGCGGCGGGCGGGATGGGGCCGGTGGCGTAGGGGATATGGTTGCACTTGCCGTCCGGGCCAAAGCGCCAGGCGTGGTAGGGGCAGCGGATGGAATCGCCCTCCACCGGGCCATCCTGCGCCACATAGGAGGTGCTGTTGCGGGCCAGGTGCGTACCCATGTGCGGGCAGTAGGCGTCGAGCAGAATCACCTTGCCGCTCTGCTTGCCGCGATACAGGGCGAACTCCTGACCAAAGAACTTAACGCCCTGCGGCTTGTCCGTGATCTTGGCGGATTCGCCCACCATGAACCATCCCCGCGGAAACGTGAACTCACCCAGCCCGTAATCTTTCGTCGTTGCCATGCGCCCTGACTCCTTTTGATGCTTGCCAGTTTTCGGAGCGCGGGCGGGTGGCGCATCACCCATTTGAGTGAAGTGACGGTGGGAACCCGTCCGGCGGGCGCCGCCGGGCGGTAAATCACGGTGTGTCGGCCTGCTGGCAGGCCAGCCCGGCCATAACCCGTTTGGGTGATGACGCGCCCCCGGCCATGGGCGAAAACGTCATCCCAGCATTGCTGTGCCGGATGGCTATTGCGCCGCCGGTGATCCGAAGGAGAACCCCATGCAGAACCTCGCCAAGTCCCACGTCACGCCCATCAGCCCCCAGGTGCTCGTGCAGCGCGCCCGCGACATGATCCCGACGCTCGCCGCGCGGGGTCCCGCTGCCGATGCGGCGCGCATGTTGCCGAACGAAACCGTGGCCGAAATGAAAGCCGCCGGCCTCTTCCGCGTGCTGCAGCCGAAAAAATACGGCGGCTACGAAATGGACCCGCAGGCCTTCTACGACGTGGCGATGACCCTCGCCGAGGGCTGCATGTCCACCGCCTGGATGTATAGCGTGGTGGCCGTACACAACTGGCAGATCGCGCTGTTCGACCCCAAGGCCGCCGAAGACGTCTGGGGTGCGGGCGACACCGATGTGCTGATCGCCTCGACCTACATGCCCAAGGGGCAGGTCAAGCCGGTGGAAGGTGGCTTCCGCTTCAGCGGCCGCTGGGGTTTCTCCAGCGGGATCGACCACTGCGACTGGGTGTTTCTCGGCGGATTGATCTTCAACGAGGGCCAGCCGCCCGAGTACCGCACCTTCCTGCTGCCCAAGAGCGACTTCGAGATCGTCGACACCTGGCACACCATGGGCCTCAAGGCCACCGGCTCGAAGGACATCGTCGTCAAGGACGTGTTCGTGCCCGAGTACCGCACCCATAAGGCCAGCGACGGCTTCATGGGCACCAACCCCGGCGGCAGCGAATTCACCGCCCCGCTCTACGACCTGCCGTTCGGCCAGATTTTCGTGCGTGCGGTGTCGTCGGCCGCGATTGGCGGCCTGCAGGGTGCCATCAACAGCTTCCGCGACTGGGGCAAGCAGTGGACCGGCAACATGGGGGCCAAGACCGCCGAGCAGGGCCCGGCGCAGATCGCGCTGGCCGATGCGATGGTGGCCGTCGACGAGATGAAGCTGGTCATCCACCGCAATTTCGACGAGTTGATGGCGCAGGCCCGCAAGGGCGGCATGGCGGAACTCGAAACCCGTCTGCACTACCGCTACCAGAGCGCGCAGATCGTCGAGCGGTGTGCAAAGCACGCCTACGCCCTGTTCAGCGCCTGCGGCGGTCGCGGCATCTTCACCGACTTCCCGCTGGTGCGCTTCTTCCTCGACATCCACGCCGCCCGCGGCCACTACGCCAACAACCCGGACATCTTCGGTCGCAACTACGGCGGGGTTTTGCTGGGTCGCGAGAACACCGACTTCTTCATCTAGGGCAGGCGTCAACACAAAAGCCCTCTCTCCTGCACAGCGCGGGAGAGGGGGCATTCAATTTCAGGGGGGCGAATACATGGACGGATCATCGGGCGTGGGCGGCTGGGATCAGGAGTTCGACGTCATCGTCGTGGGCTCCGGCGCTGGCGGCATGACCGCAGCGCTCTGCGCAGCCGGCGAGGGCCTGTCGGCCGTGGTGCTGGAAAAATCCGAGTTCTACGGCGGCACGTCGGCTGTATCGGGTGGCGGCATCTGGATCCCCTGCAACGACGATATCGCGAGGCTCGGTGGCAAGGACAGCTTCGATGAAGCGCTGGGCTACGTGAAGCTGCTCACCGAGGGGGAAGTGCCGGAGGCGCGCATCGCCGCCTACCTCAAGAACGCACCGGAGATGGTGCGCCACCTGGCGCAGAAGTTTGGCGTGCAGTTCCGTAGCGTGCAGAAGTATCCGGACTACTATCCGGACAAGCCGGGCGGCAAGGATGGCTTCCGCTCCATGGAGCCGGTGGAGTTCAACGCCGCACTGCTGGGCGACGAGTTCAACCGTCAGCGCCCGCCGTTCCCCGGCACGCAGGTGATGGGCCGCGTGTCGATGAACCAGGTGGAGGCGCACCTGCTGTTCACCAAGGGCAAGGGCTGGATTGGTCTCATCCTCAAGATGATGCTGGGCTACTGGTTTGATCTCGCCTGGCGCTTCAAGACCAAGCGCGACCGCCGCATGACGCTCGGCCAGGCGCTGGTCGCCCATCTGCGTCATGCCATGCAGAAGCAGAACGTGCCGCTGTGGCTGCAAAGCGGCATGCAGAGCCTGGTCGAGCAGGACGGCCGCGTCGTCGGCGTAGTGGTGCAGCGCGAGGGCAAGACGCTGCGCCTTCGCGCCAACCGCGGCGTGGTGCTGGCGTCCGGCGGCTTCGAGGCGAATCAGGCCATGCGCGAGCAATACCTGCCGCAGCCCACCCAGGCTTCGTGGACGGGCGCACCGCCGATCAACTACGGCGACGGCATCCGCGCCGGCTTGGCACTTGGCGCCAAGCTGGGTTTCATGAATCTGGTCTGGGGCTCGCCGACCGTGAACGTGCCCGGTGCCAGCTCGCAGACCACGCTGTTCGTCGAGCGTTGCATGCCCGGTTGCGTCATCGTGAACAAAAAAGGCCAGCGCTTCGTCAACGAAGCAGCGGCCTACCCCGACGTGGTGACGGCCATGTATGCCGATGCCGCCAAGGGCAATGGCGCGGTGCCGGCCTGGCTCGTATTCGATGCGACCTTCCGCCAGAAATACCCCGCCGGCATCTTCCTGCCCGGCCAGATGCAGCCCGACTCCGCGCTGCCGAAGGACTGGCTCGACAAGGTCTACTACCGCGCCGACAGCCTGGAAGCCCTGGCCGCCAAGATCGGTGTCGATGCCAAGGGATTGGCTGAGTCCGCCCGCAAGATCGGTGAATACGCCAAGACCGGCAAGGACCTCGACTTCGGCAAGGGCAACACCACCATCGACCGCTACTACAGCGATCCGCTCAACAAGCCCAATCCCTGCCTGGGCCCGGTCGAGAAAGCGCCGTTCTACGCGCTGCGTCTCGATCCCGGCGAGATCGGCACCAAGGGCGGCCTCTGGGCCGATGAGCGCGCCCGCGTGCTGCGCGAAGATGGCAGCGTGATCGAGGGCCTCTACGCCACGGGCAACGTCTCGGCGGCCGTGATGGGCAAGACCTACGCCGGCGCAGGTTCGACCCTGGGCCCGGCCATGACCTTTGCCTACGTCGCGGTGCGGGACCTGGCCGCTGCACGCGCCACCGCCGGGGCTACGCCATGAGTCGCCAGCGACTGTCAGGCCAGATCGCGTTCGTCACCGGTGCTGGTCAGGGTGTTGGACAGGGGATTGCCTACGCGCTGGCAGCCGAAGGGGCGGTGGTGGCCGTGGCAGGCCGCACGCTCACCAAGGTACAGGCCACCGCCGCCGAGATCGCCAAGCGTGGCGGCAGGGCGCTGGCGATCGAATGCGATGTGAAAAGCGCCGACTCGATGGCGCGCGCCGTCGAGCAGGTGGTGTCGCAACTGGGCGGTCTGAACATCCTCGTCAACAACGCGCAGGAGGTGCCGCTGGGCCCGCTCAACGCCGTCAGCGACGAGGCCTTCGCCGCCGGCTGGGACTCCGGCCCCCTGGCCACGTTCCGGCTGATGAAGCTTGCTTATCCGCACCTCAAGGGCGGCGGCAACATCGTCAACCTGGCCTCGCCGGCGGCCATGCGCTGGGATGCCTCGGGCTATGGTGCCTATGCAGCCGTGAAAGAGGCCATCCGCCAGCTCACCCGTGCCGCCGCCTGCGAATGGGCGAGGGAAGGCATTCGTACCAATGTCATCCTGCCGCTGGCCGACTCGCCCGCCATGGCCGGCTGGAGCCAGGCGCGCCCGGCTGAAGCTGCCGCCTTTGTCGCCACCGTGCCCCTGCAGCGCGTCGGCGAGTGCGAGGCGGATATTGGCCGTTTCGTCGCCACGCTGTGCTCGGACGACTGCCGTTACATCAACGGGCAGAGCATTGCAGTGGATGGCGGGCAGGCATACCTGGGGTGAGGCACCACGTTTTGCGAGCACTGCTCGCAGGGGTGCCGAATGCCCGCACGTGGTTCACAGCGCAACGTCTCGCCAAGGATGGCCAGGATGAACTCTCGAATTGAGGCCGCCTACGCGCCGCTGAAGCTCGGCCCGCTGACCCTGCGCAACCGCTTCATCAAGTCCGCCACCAACGAGGGCATGGCCAAGGGCGGCGTGCCCTCCAGGGCGCTGTTGCAACACCATCAGCGGATGGCAGCCGGCGGTGCGGCGATGACGACCGTCGCCTACTGCGCGATCAGCCCCGATGGCCGCACCTTTGAAGATCAGGTGACGCTGGACGACGCCAGCCTGCCGCACCTGAAGGCCCTCACCGACGCCGTGCATCGCGAGGGCGCTGCCGCCTGCGCGCAGATCACTCACGGTGGGGCCTTCACCTTCGTGCCACGGCTGTCCACCGGCAATCCGCTGAGCGCCTCCGGCGGCTTCAATCCGCCGGGGGCGATCAGCGGCCGCTTCTTCAAGAAGGCCATGACCGAGGATGACCTCGCGCGGATCGCCGATGAGTTCGTGGCCGGTGCCCAACGCGCCCGCGCGGCGGGATTCGATGCGGTGGAAATCCACATGGGCCACGGCTATCTGCTCAGCCAGTTTCTCTCGCCCGCCTACAACCGGCGCCGCGATGCCTGGGGTGGCCGCACGGCGAGCGAGCGCGTGCGCTTTCCCGCGCGGGTGCTGCGGCAGGTGCTGGCGGCGGTGGGCGGCTCGATGGCGGTCACCTGCAAGATCGGCGTCACCGAGGGATTCAAGGGCGGTGCCACCGCTGCCGACGCCGTGGAGGTCGCTGTCGCGCTGGAGCGCGAAGGCGCGCACCTCCTGGTGCTGAGCGGGGGCATGAACGTGGAAGCGCCCTGGGCGATCTTTGGCAGCAACATGCCGCGCGAGGCGACCGACGTGATCGACAATCGCATCGTCCGCACGGCCACGCGGCTGATGAAGCTCTGGGAGCCGAAAGTGCCTTTCCAGGAACTGTATCTGCGCGAGCATTCGCTCAAGGTTCGGGCCGCCGTGAGCATGCCGCTCGCCTATCTCGGCGGGGCCAAGTCGGTGGCCGGCGTGCAGCAGGTGCTCTTGGATGGCTTCGATGCCGTGGTGATGGGCCGCGCACTCCTCCACGAGCCCAACCTCGTCAATCAGTTCCGCGACGGCAGTGCCACGGTCTCTGGCTGTACCGCCTGTAACCAGTGCGTGGTGATGATGTACACGCCGGGCGGCACCCAGTGCGTGCTGCACCCGCCCAACGACCTCAAGCTCAACCAGACACCCGCGGCGGCGTAAGCTTGCGGCCCCCTTCGGAGCCCGACCCATGACCTACAACACCCTCGACTACACCGTGCAGGACGGCATCCTCACGCTCACCCTCAACCGGCCGGAGCAGATGAACTCGTTCACGGTGGAGATGGCCGACGAGCTGGTCGCGGCCTTCAACCGGGCCAGCGACGACGATGCGGTGCGTGCCGTGATCGTCACCGGGGCTGGCAAGGCCTTCTGCGCCGGCATGGATTTGAGCAAGCCCGGCAATGTGTTCGGTCTGGACGAGCGCCTGCAGCCCACGCTGCAAGACCTGAACGAGCGGCTGGACGACCCCGCCATCCATGCCGGCGTGCGCGATACCGGCGGCCGCGTGACGCTCTCGATCTACAACTGCAAGAAGCCTGTCATCGGCGCCATCAACGGCGCGGCGGTGGGCATTGGTGCCACCATGACGCTGGCGATGGATGTGCGGCTGGCCTCCGAGAAAGCCCGCATCGGTTTCGTGTTCGGCAAGATCGGCATCGTGCCGGAGGCTTGTTCGAGCTGGTTCCTGCCGCGCATCGTCGGCATCTCGCAGGCGCTGGAGTGGTGCTACTCGGCCGACATCCTCACTGCGGAGGAAGCCAAGGCCGGTGGGCTGGTCAAGGCCGTGCTGCCGCCGGATCAGCTGCTGCCGGAGGCGATCAAGCTCGCGAAGAAGTTCGTCGAAAACCGCTCGCCGGTCGCCGTGGCCTTTGCCCGCCAGATGCTCTATCGCAACTCGGCCCAGCCGCATCCGCTGGAGGCGCACAAGATCGACTCGCTGGCGATGTTCTACACCAGCGTCCAGGACGGCAAGGAGGGGGTGGCATCGTTCCTCGAAAAACGGGCGCCGGCCTTCAAGGCGCAGACCTCCACCGACATGCCGGCGTTCTATGCCGAGTGGGCCAAGTAGTCCCCACGCTCAGGGGTAGCTGACCCCCGTCAGCTGCTCCGAGAGTGCCCAGAGCCGCTGCGCCATCAAGGCATCGCGGCCCTGCGCGCTGCAGGCCACGCGGCGGGGCGAGCCACGCAACTCCTTGAAGCCATCGGGGCCGATGTATTCGCCGCCCTTGAGCGTTGTATCCGTGGCGGCGAATAGCGCCGGCAGCGCGCCCTGCGCGGCCGGCTGTGCGAACAGGCGGGTTGCGAGCCGCAGAAAGAAGCCGCCCAGATCGGTGTTGGTGGCCGAGTAGCCAGGGTGTGCGGTCAGGGCCATCGCGCGACTGCCGCGCGCCTTCAGGCGACGGTCGAGTTCCAGCGTGAACAGCAGTGCCGCGAGCTTGCTGCGGCCATAGGCATCCATCGGCTGGTAGGCGCGCGCCTTGAGGCCAGGGTCGTCCGGGTCCAGCCCGGCCGTGAGGCGGTGCGCCATGCTGGACATGCTGACCACGCGGGCGGCTGGTGCGGCCTCAAGGCAGTCCAGCAGCAGGCCCGTCAGCGCGAACGGCCCGAGATGATTGGTGCCGAAGTGGGTCTCGAAGCCATCCACCGTCAGGCCCTGCGGCACGAGGATGGCGGCCGCGTTGTGGATGAGCAGATCGAGTCGGTCGAAGCGGGTCTTGAAGGCCGCCGCGAAGCGGCGTACCGCGGTGAGGTCTGCCACATCGAGTGCCATGGCCTGCACAAAGGCATCCGGATGTTGCTGCTGCAAGCGCCCGATGGCGGCCTGCGCCTTGCCGGGATCGCGGCAGGCGATCACCACCTGCGCGCCCGCGCCGAGCAGTGCCGTGGCGGTCTCGAAACCCAGGCCGCGATTGCCGCCGGTGATGACCGCGAGCCGGCCTTTCAGTGAAGGCAGGTCGGCAGCGCTTTTCAGAGCGTTCATGCGGGTCATCCCTGGCGCGACGGCATGCATTTGAGAAACACCCGTGCGGCCATCCCTGGCCGCGCGTGCGAACTGGCCGCGAGCAGTGCTCGCGCAGTGCTCAGTCGCACCCTGGCGCACCCGGAAAGCCCACGTAGTACTGGCCGGTCAGCATGCCGCCATCCACCGCGATCTCGGCCCCGCAGAGATAGCTCGCCTCATCGCTGGCCAGAAACAACGAGGTGCGGGCCACTTCGTCCGGCTCACCCACTCGTTGCAGCGGCACCATGCCGTAGCGCTTGTTCACATCGGCCTTGGGTTCGGCGTAGGGATTGCCCATCGCGGTGTCGACACCACCCGGATGCACCGAGTTCACGCGCACGCCCTTGTGGCCGTATTCCATTGCCGCGACTTTGGTTAAGCCCCGCACGCCCCACTTGCTGGCGCAGTAGGCGGCCAGGCCGTTGGCAGCCTTCATGCCATCGACGGAGGAAATGTTGACGATGGAGCCGCGACCGTTCGCCACCATGTGGCCGCCGACGATCCGCATGCCGAGAAACGCGCCGATCAGGTTCACGCCCAGCACCTTTTCGAACTCTGCTTTTTCGGTGGTGGCGAGCGTCTTGAACAGCAGCACCCCGGCGTTGTTGACCAGCACGTCCACCGGGCCAAAGGCAGCGGTGGCCTTGGCCAGGGTCGCCGTCCAACTCGCCTCGTCCGTCACGTCGTGATGGATGAAGGCCGCACTGGCGCCCAGTTCCTTTGCGAGTGCTGCGCCGTCCGCGTCCAGCACATCGGCGATCAGCACCTTGGCGCCCTCGGCCACGAACAGCCGGGCGGTGGCCGCTCCCATGCCGCGTGCCCCGCCGGTGATGATGGCGACCTTGTTCTTGAGACGATCCATGCCGAAGCTCCGCGCGTGAGGGTAGGGGCTGCATGCTTTCATCGCTGCCGCGTGCAAGCCTCGTCCGTATGAATGACGGGTGCGACCTACAATCGCCGCATGCGAACACTCTCCTGCGGTCTGCTGTTGCTTTGCGGCCTGGTGGCCTGCCAGACGCCAGCCCCCCGGCCGGTGTCGTCATCGGCGACGGCCGGTGACATCGCGGCGACCTATGCGGCGCTCGCGGCCGGCGGCGGCACGCGGTATCGCGTCGATGCGCAAGCCTCGTCGGTGCGCATCTACGCCTTTCGCGCCGGTGCGGCCAAAAAGGCGGGGCACAACCATGTGCTGAGCGCGCCAAGGTTCGAGGGCGAGGTGTATCTACCCGGTGACGACCCGACACAGGCCCGCTTCGATCTCAGCGTGCCGCTGGCATCGCTGGTAGTGGATGACCCGACGATCCGCAGCGAGACCGGCGGTAACTTTGCGAGCGAGCGCTCGGCCTCGGATATCGAAGGCACGCGCCGCAACCTGCTGGGCGCGAAGGGGCTCGATGCCGAGCAGTTTCCCCGCGTGCAGATCCGCTCGCTGGCCGTTGCCGGTGATTGGCCGGTACTGGTGGTCGAGGTGGCTGTGACCCTGCATGGCGTGACCCGTAACCAGAGCCTGGTCATGCAGGTTCAGCGCAGCACGACGGCGCTCACCGCCAGCGGCGCACTTGTGCTGAGACAGAGCGACTTCGGCCTCACGCCCTTCTCGGTGCTGGGGGGATTGCTGGCGGTGCAGGATGCGGTGGCGATCCGCTTCGAGCTACACGCCAGTCCAGTAGCGCGCTAGCACACCTTGGCCAGCGTCAGTGCGTCGCCGATCGCGGTGACGCCATCCAGCGCATGCAGCGGGGCTTGCAGGCGCTGCAACAGCTCGCGGCTGTTCGTTGCGGTACCGCTCAGGCCATGGGTGATCAGCAGGTAACAGGCCTCGGCCATCATCTCGACGGGTTCGATCCAGTCCGGGTGCTGGGCGGCCATCTGCTGCGCCACCGCCCGCGCCCCGTCCGTGAGCGCGATCTTGAACGGGGACAGCGCATTGGCGTTGATGCCGCTGCCATGCAGCTCGGCGGCCAGCGCCAGCGTGGCGCGCTCCAGCGCCGCCTTGCTGGCGCCGTAAGCACCCAGCGCATGAATGAACTTGGCCGGGCCGGGATACGGGATGGGCGGCTGCCGCGCCATCTCGCTGCTGAGATTGACGATGCGCCCCCAGCGCTGCGCGTGCATGTGCGGCAGCGCCTGCTGGATGAGATCGCAGGGCGCGTGAAAGTTGATCTCGAACATCTGGCGGCGATCCGACAGCTCGATGCGGCTCAACGGCGCATAGGCAGGAATGGCCGCGGCGTTGTTGACGAGGATGTCGATGCCGCCAAAGGGCACCGCGGCATCTTCGATCAGGGTCTGGCGGGCGGTGGCGTCTGCCAGATCGCACTCCACCCAGGCGGCCTGGCCGCCTTCGGACTCGATCAGCGCGCAGGTTTCTTCAAGCTCCGTAACCGAGCGGGGACTGGCGGTGACCACCACGGCCACGCCCTGCGCGGCCAGCCGCTGCGCGATGGCGCGGCCGATGCCGCGCGAGCCACCGGTGACGAGTGCGACGCGGCCTGAAAGATCGCTCAATCGACGATGGCCGGATGTGCCTGGGTGGGTGCGCCGAGCATGGGCCGATGCGAGGGCGGCTGACGGCCTTCGTCGGTCAGGCCGTATTCCAGCGCGAGCTCCGCACCGATGAGCACCTGCCCGGATTTTTCGGCGCGCTTTGGGTCGCGGTAGATGGCCGAGAGGATGTGTCCGGTGAACTCCGGCGTCTCGGCAATCTCCCAGAAGCCGGCGTATTGCTCGGCCGCGCGATCCATCGCGCGACGCGTACGGTCGGTGCGCAGCATGCCCATCCAGATCGAAACCGCTGCGACATTGTGGGCACGCAGGTCCACCGCCATATCCTTGGCGAACTTGTCCACACCGACCTTCTGCGCGCCATAGCCGGGGCCGTGCATGTAGCAGCTGGCACCGAAGGAGGAGGTGAAGGCGATCAGACCGTTCTTCTGCTGCACCATCAGGGGTGCGGCATACCAGCTCGCCACGTAGCCCGAGCGCAGGCCGACATCGAGAATGTCCACCAGCGCCAGTGGCTTCTCCCAGAAGCCGCCCTTGTTGATGAGTTCGTCGTGCAGGAAGGTGGCATTGTTGACGAGGATGTCGAGCTTGCCCTGCTCTTTCGCCACGCGCTCGAACAGCGCTTTCACGTCGGCATCATTGGCGTGGTCGCAGGCGACGGCGATGCCCAGGCCACCGGCCTTCGTCACCGCCTCGGCAGTGCCTGTCACCGTGCCGGGCAGCGGTGCATCGCCCTCCCGCACCGAGCGACCCGTGACGTAGACCGTGGCACCCTCCGCACCGAGTGCGATGGCGATGCCCTTGCCGGCGCCGCGCGACGCGCCCGTGACCACGGCGACGACGCCCTTGAGATGTCCGCTCATGCCGCTCTCCTGAATAGGCTGATCAAGCTCTTAACTGGAACTTCATGACCTTGCCGGACGCATTGGTCGGCAGGCTCTCGACGATGTCGATGTGACGCGGCACCTTGTAGTTGGCCATCTGCTCGCGGCACCACGCAATGAGCGCCTTTTCGTCCACGCTCTGGCCAGGCCTGAGCGTGACAAAGGCCTTGCCCACCTCGCCCTGGCGCTCGCAGGGTACGCCGATCACCGCGACCTGCGCGATGGCGGGGTGCGCCGACATCATCCGCTCGATCTCGGCCGGATAGCAGTTGAAGCCGCCGGTGATATACATGTCCTTCAGCCGGTCGGTGATGCGGATGTAACCGCGCTCGTCGATCACCGCCACATCGCCCGTGTGCAGCCAGCCCTCGGCGTTGATGGCCTCGGCGGTGGCTTTCGGGTCGTCGAGATAGCCCTGCATCACGTTGTAGCCACGCACCAGCAGCTCGCCTGCCACTCCCGCGGCCACCGTGTGGCCTTCCTCGTCGATGCACTTCACTTCGGTATCGGGGATCGGCTTGCCGCAGGTTTTCGCGACCGTCTCGGCGTCGTCGGTGGAGTGGCAGAACGACACCATGCCGCTCGCCTCGGTCAGGCCATAGCCGGTGAGCAGCACCTTGAAACCGAGGTCGCTGCGCATCTGCTCGACCAGCGAGGGTGCGACGGTGGCAGCCCCCGTCATGGTCGCGCGCAGCGAACTGAGATCCGTCGTGGCGCGTTCGGGTGAATTGAGCA
>Ga0255091_1000246_pt1 | contig 23305 bp, 17 predicted proteins | sample Colum_Yuk_RepB_8_2_FD_188439 | JGI IMG/M metagenome (GOLD analysis project Ga0255091, IMG submission 188439) | Freshwater microbial communities from Columbia River, Oregon, United States - Colum_Yuk_RepB_8d | ecosystem: Environmental > Aquatic > Freshwater > River | place: USA: Oregon... | reverse complement strand
GTTGGCGTAGGTGTTGCTGTTGGCGGGATAGGGGTTGGAGTTGGTGTCGAAGTAGCTGTAGGTGTTGGAGTAGGAGTAGGAGTGTTTGTTGGTCCCGGAGTAGGTGTAGGGGTTGGCGTAGGTGTAGCGGTAGGAGGCAAATCTTCTGAGTTACATGGACATATTATTGGATTTTTGATCACGCCTACAAACGTGAAACTATCCTTGATGTCGTTATACTGAAACAACACGTATCCTAAAGATTGTCCATTGCCTACACTTTGTTGTGTCACCTTGAACTTGTATTTTTTAAACAACAAGTTATACGCAGGAGATGTTGTCAGAATGTCATTTTCCAAGTCTGAAACCAGTTTGATAGCTGTCGTAGAAAGAAATTTGTCGGTGTCTGATATGGTTAAAAGCCATGATATCAAATTTGGCTTGTATAAAAGATAAGAGTATAAGTTATCGATCATAATTTTTTCTTTCTACTTTAAAGTTACATCATACAATGATTTTATATGGTTGACTTTGTGAACCATTACCACCTAGAACTCCTTCCCAAGTTTGAATAGCAAGCAACATACTGCCATATGTTCTATCAGAAGCAAAATTAAGTATGTTTCCACAACAGTTGCTTACACCGTCACGTTGGTTAAAGTGTCCAGTCCAAGATATACCAATATTCGATCCATCCACTGCTGGCCAAGCATTGTCCACCGAGATATTACATACTTTTTGATAGTTTGAATAGTCATAAATCGGAGGTAATAGTGGGTCTGGATTTGGAACCACTGGACCACCATGATTAGCGCTAACATTACAATAATATGTAGTTTCAACACTTTCTTGATTAATTGAGTCCGATCCAACAGTGACCGCATTAACATTAACCGTAGCAGTATATGATGGACCGCCACAGTAGTCACAACCGCCCTCAGGTGCTGGGTTAGGGCAACAATCTGGGCATGTAACTGGGTCGGTGCACTCTGGTTCAAAAGAACATGAACTTGGAGGTTGCATATAAAACTCATAATATACCAACGATGATATAGGAGTAGGTGTAGGTGTCGGAGTATTAGTAGGCGTAGGAGTAGGAGTAGGCGTATTGGTCGGAATTGGTGTATTAGTTGGAACCGGCGTTGGTGTTGGTGTAGCTGTAGGAGGTATTGGTGTCGCAGTTGCTGTAGGTGTTGGTGTGTTAGTAGGTGTTGGTGTAGGCGTAGCTGTTGGTCCGCCTGGTGTAGGAGTAGGCGTTGGCGTATTGGTTGGAGTAGGAGTAGCGGTAGCTGTAGGTGTTGGGGTTGGCGTAGCCGTTGGACCAACTGGCGTAGGAGTTGGTGTTGGTGTATTTGTGGCGGTGGGTGTAGGCGTTGGAGTCGAAGTTGCTGTTGGTGTAGGCGTTGGTGTTGATGTAGGACCAGGCGTAGGTGTAGGGGTTACGGTTGGAGTAGCCGTTGGAGTTGCTGTTGCGGTCGGCGTTGGAGTTGGGGTCGCAGTAGGTGCCGGAGTTGGAGTTGGTGTTGGAGCAATACAACATTCACCCGTATTGTATGGATCGGACAAATATGCACCCAAACCACAAATGTTCAATGGAACAGTCAAATCTGTCGAATCACTTTGTAATGGATACTTGTTGATAAAGTAACTACCAGACAATATCAAATTGTAATTTCCATCATCTATAACGTTCGCAATGATATCACCACTTTGATTGTTTATCACCAATGTAGTTGGTCTAATTTTGTCACCCGCTTGATTGATGGTTAGATTGAAAACAGAAATATCGTTGGTCAAACTACTGGTCATCAATGAATTGTCATAACCATCGATGCCAAAAATGTTGTAAGCATTGTTGTAGTTGTTATAATACATCTTTTTGATGGTATTATACACTTGACGTTGATATGTTCCGTCCAAGTTTTGTGGATTTGTAGCAGGATTATAATCAGCACTACCACTTGGATAAAATACCGAGCTAGAAGGAACGTATATACCAATTTGAAGGTTTATGTTGTCTTCAAATTGAGTTGTTCCCAAGAAACCATCAATACTTTTTTGTGTGCAACTTCCCGACAGATTATCATCACATGCTACTATCGGAATGATCAATGGAAATGTTTCGTCACCCTCGTTTGCTATGATTATGTCATTAAACACACTGTTCAACTCTTGTGGTTTAGCAAGAGTGAACGGAGTTAGTATGATGTCTTGATTTCTAAAAAACTTGATCATCCTAATATAAATAGGATTGTATTAGAAATCGATACGGACTTTTATGAGTAGTTCGCTATCAAAACTCTTCTGAACTGGTCTGCTGATCTTACCGATAGCTAACAATTCGTTGTTAGAGTTGTATAAACCCACACTAGTAATGTAGGTTCTAGGGTTATTGATCAAATCTTGATAAATGATTGTTCCCTTTGTGAGACCGTCAGTTCCATCCGACACAAAAGTAGGATTGTTACTGTAATTAAACTCTTTATTTTTTACACGAACGAAGTAATTTGTTGATGGAACAAACTCACTCTTACGTGCTGCCATAGTCTTGTTACTAAGCTTAATAGCATTGAAAAAGTCACGTTGCCACAAACGAGCTATTGATTGAACAGAATTTGCACCAATATAACTACTCAAATTTGACAAACGTTGGTTAATATACGTTCCGTGTGTAAATCCAACTTGAGCATTTGTCTTGGTAGCATTGAAAACCACGATGCCATTTGAAGGATAGAACAAACCGATACCAGCATATACTGGACTTCCATTCTTAAGATATGGAGTAGCTACACCTTGAATAACAGAACCAGAAATCAAATTGTATACATTTTGTTGTTTATTGATAACTTGTGAATCGTCAATATACGAGAAAGATCCACTAGATCCAGACAAATTGATTTGAATTTGACCTGGGTCCAATTGATCCTTGATCTTGTCCGAAGAAAAATTCATGACAAAGATATTTTCACTATCAACTGGTGTTGTTACACTACCAGAAGCAAACGAGAACAATTGGTCACCTGGTTGCAACAATGTGTTCTTGTATTGAGAATAAATTACCTTGGTTTCGTGAGTCAACACGTTTATCGAAGATGATCCGTTAAACACCGAACTACCACTGGTTTCATAGTCACCGTAAGCAATAGCAAAATAAGTTTCGCCATCCAATAAAACATTCAAGTAATATTGTCCGTTCTTAACATCAAATGGTGATGATCCAGTAAGATTATTTGCTTGTGTGGGAGATGTAGTAAATCTGGATTGAGTTACATACAAACTACCTGTTCCGAATAATCCAGAAGATACTTGGTTTATTCTACCCGCTACGATGTCATCACTTGTAAATTGACTAAATATCATAATTCAGTTTATGTTGTTGTTGGGACTTTAACAGTAACAGTAATCGACGTATTTCCGCCACTCTCATTACCTATGATAGTGATATTTGTGGTGGTTGTCTTGGACAAAGAAGCATTTGGAACAAATCTAAACTTGTTTCCTACTACCACTTGAGATGTCTGCGATGCCAAATCACCAGAGAAAGAAGGAACTGTTGCAGTGGTTGAGTTTAGACTGTTGGTTTCTGTTACGATCAATGTTCCAACATTCTTGTTTGCCAAAATTGCGGTATATCCAAGAGTGACGTTGTAAGTTGGGTTTGTGCTTGGGCTGATACTGATATCACCAGTATAGTCTCTGTCTACCGTAATTACTGATTGAGCCACGCTGATCGTAGGAACGGCAGTAACACCTTGATTGAGTGTCACCAACTTATACTTCATCAACTGTGATTCATCGGTGATGGGTTCCATTACTGGAGTATTACGAATTGCGATATCGTAATAAGCACTTCCCATCGGATGATCTGGGTTAAACTGTGTGTAGTCGATTTCGTCATCTGCGAGAGCAAATGCTGTAATGTTTAATCCACCAGTTTTCGCTAGGATTTCACGACCTTTCTTGGTCAAGACCGCGTTAATCGTGATCACATTGTTGTCTAAGTATGCCATATATAAATAATTATCAAGGATTTTATGTTTTACATCAAAATTGATATTATAAATTCATGATGTATTTGTCCAAACTTGCACTAGTTTCCATAGAAGCTGTCAATGGTAACTGAACAAATAGATTGTTTGGATCTCCAGTAGACCCCGTTGTGGTGCCATATACTGGGAAATCACTACTACTGATATTGAGACTCAAATAGCCAGGTATTGTAGTGACTGGACTAGATCCATTTGGAAGTCCTTTACGGTTCACAGTTGTGGTAGAATCATTCTTACCCTTAATGTAAGTATAATATGTCAACTGTGCTGGAGCAAACACCTTAACACCATTGTTTAGACTAAAATTAGATCCACTCACCGCAATATACTTTTGGCGAGAACCAGGCATCATAATCTTACTCAAGTGTCTTGGAGAATATCCAGTGTTTCCTTCACCTCTATAAACATTGGTAAATACAGATGACCCAGTTACAGATCCCGATCCAATGACTTCTACTGTATTGAAACTAGAAGTGAATGTCACTATGTTACCATTATCATTTACCATTTGATAATACTCATTGTCTGGAACGTTATATGTGTTTCTAACGTGATAACCATTAGAATCAACGTTGATATACTTTCCATACTTTGCGTAGATGAAATCTCGACTATCAATTGACGGAGGTATTTCTAAACGTTGGTAGTTATATTGATTTCTATCTGTATCATATGTTGTAATTGACTCGACCGTAATATTCATAGGACTGCCGGTTGTGAATATAGGAGTCAATTCAGCAGCATTGTTAAAATAAATACTAGACGTATACAATCCACTTACATTGTATGAGATGTCCTTGTAATTGAACTTCTTTCTTTCAAGAATAGATGGTTCAATCAACAAACCTGTTTTTATTGAAGCACGGTTTGGAACCACATTCTTGACATAATCAAAAATTGAGAAGTCAATATACAACTTGTAGGTTGTGTAGAACTCTTGAGGGTAAATATACTTAATACTTGACGATGGAAGTGAAGCAAATTCCCTCAGTCTCAAGTCCAACTCTGGATAATTTTGACTGGTTAGGTATTTTGGATCACCAATAATATCAGTGATACCTTCTTTACCCAAAAAGTTTTCCATCTTGGATTCCAAGTATGTGTATGGACTGATATAGAATCCCACAACGTTACTATCACTACCTACGATGTCATTGGTCTTTGTAGAATAGTCATAAGGAACAAGATTTGATGTAGCAAATTCATCAATCTTGTTTATCTTAACATTGTTCTTATAGTTTGGACCAAATCGATTTGAATTGATTGCTTGATTTACAACAACCTTATCAAATTGATATGGAAACTCTGACACATACGCTGGAGCACATGATGGATATGGTTGAGTTACAGATTCTCCAGTAAAGTTTGAAGCAGTAAACCAAGTGTCATAGTAAGTGTTTCTATTTGGTATACCAACTTGTGTCGAAGAAATAACCAAAGAAGCACTTACAACCGAGTCCAACGGCGTATTAACAGATGAACTTGCTGCCCATAATTGCATTGGAGTATCAAAACTCCACAAGTAAATCAAATTGTAATACAATGCTGCCTTGTCTGGAATTGATATAGAATCGAGATTGTAACTATGTTCATCGAAGTCAGACAAACTCAATGGATCACGGAAAACCTTTATCTTATCGATGTTTCCATCAAACTCAATATTGTTGTTATATGTGGTATTGTAATTACCAACATAATAGCTACCACTTGAGAAATAATTGTTTTGATTGTAGTTAATTACCTTGGTCTTTATACTACTGAAATTCTTCAACGAACCATCATACTGATTGACTGCAAATGTATATGTGTTAGGAACATACTTTTCAGCTGCCGATGATGTGAGTGATGATGTAAACACGGTAATACTACCATAAGTGTTTGTGTCCGTGTTTTGTTCTGGTGTGATACTATCATATTCATAATCAGCTTTAATATCACGGGATATCATGAATGTGAATATGTTACCATTCAAATATGGCAACTCATCCAACTTGATACTTGATGTGGCATTCGATTCAGGTGGATGTAGATCATAAATCAACACACCAGACTCAGCTTGTTGTGTTTTTCTGATATAAACTTCCCAGTCAATTTTGTTGTTTCTGATCTTTCTTACAATAGGAATCTTATCGTTGAAATTGTAGTCTTTTGATTTGAATCTAAACGAAGCTTCAAAAGTATCATATCCACGAAACTCTTCTGTTTGTGATCTTGAAGATGTAAATGTGTTTGCCTGAGATCCACTGTAATATAAAGGATCACCTACCACAGAAACATATTCTGGGTCTGTGTAATCAAACTTTATGTATCTACCATCTTTGATTCTGGTCAAATAAATGATATCTTCAAAGTCATAATAATTTTGACGATTTACATTTACATCTGTGCTTCCATATTCACGAAGTTGAATCAACTCAGAAGGTATACCAAACAATGATCTGATCAAATCCAATGATGTTGAAGTTCCTTTTGTCTTGTAGATATAAGGAAGGTTGTTAGCAAATCTATTTAAGATCTTCTTACCGTAGTCAAAATAAGAACTTGATAGTGAACTAGATATCTCAGTGTTGTCGAACAAGTATTGAGAAATACCACTATTTTGAAACTTGAAGTTGTTTGTATTCCAGCTGAACGAATTCAATAACTCATCCAAGAAGTTCTTTGGATAATCACTGAGTTCAGATACTCCGAGAGGATATGTCTTTGGAAACTTTTTGATGTAGACCAAAATGTTATCAAAGAAATGACCCACCATCGAAGTGAACTTCAAATAATCAACAGACTGACTGTCTTCACGAATATATTCTGGTAGTTGATTTAGTAAACTGTCTACATTGTTTTGGTCATATGAAATACCATCTTCAATCTTATCATCGATGCTAGAAGTATTGAAGAACAAATATGACTCATACTCATCAAGGGAGTTTAGTATGTCAATTTGAGATTGAGTAATACGATCTATATCTGTTTCATATGTAGCACGTATAGTCAATGCTGAAGAACTAGCTGCTGTATGAACTTGAGCCTTCTGAGTTTCTAACTTGTTGTAATCAGAAATCTTGTTCTTGGCAATCTTGGTTCTAAGTTCAGCTGATGAGTAAACTATGAAGTTTGCAAAGTTATCATAATCAATCAACAAATCATTGATTCTTTGTTTTAGTCTTGACTGTGCTGCAAATAGTGTATTTACATCGTGGTCAGAATACTTTTGATTGATAGGGTCAGCAGTATCTACGTTAACCGTAAAATTAACACCGTTTAGAGATACGTTGCGTTTTACAGCCTCCGCAAATAGATTTACCTTGAAGTAAATAGGAGCAATTGAAATATTAGAAATCCAACATGTGGTTCTAATATCATATTCCAAAGGCAACGGATCAGACAACTTGACCTGAACATTTACACGACCATCAATTGGGTTGAAGTAATTTGTGTGAGTCAAAATTTGAACCAAATTACCATTGTCAAAATTCAATGCATTTTTGTATAGACCAAAATACTTGTTAGCATACTCGGTCAAAAGCAAAGTTGTTTGAGTTTCCAACCAGTCGGTGTAGATAATCTTGACAAACAAGTCCAATATACCCTGCAATTGTATTTGGTTGATCGATGTCTTTTGTAGAATTCTATCTTGAGAAACTTTGGTTACAATCGTCTTGAATGCCAACAAGATTTCGTCAGCACTAAACTCGGTTGAATTGTATGTGTATGTAAAGTTCTTGATTTGGTCATCAATACCAATGAACTTTGAAGCTTGTTGAATCGACTCATCGTTAGCCGAAAGTGTAATTACTTTATCAAAGCCAACATAGGTCTGAATGATAAACTCTTGAAGTTCAGCTGCATTTTGAAGACCCAAACTTTGAGCAATTGCATTGTAATTGTAGTTGACAGAATTGCGAACAAACGTCTCTGAGATTGGATTGTTGTCAACAATTTGGTTGATGAACGAAGATATCTGTAGGAACAAATACTTCTTATCAGCAAATGCTGACACCTTTACAGCATCCAGTGCATTCTGTGGTGTCAATGTGGTATTGAATGCAAACGATAAACGCAATTCAGTTCTACTTGGAGAAATTTCCTTGATTACAAGTCGGTTTTGGTTGTTACCAGCAACGTTTCTAACAAAGTTGTAGAGAACATAATACAAACCAGGTGCAACTTGTGTCTGTCTAAGAACGTCTTGGGTATCAATCAAGATGTCATTATTGAACTTTGCGTAGTTTGTAAAAGGTTGCGCAAAGTTGTAATATGTCAACTTGTTGTTGATATCACGATACGAACCTTGGACCACCGAATAAGACACGGTTGGAACAACTCTATTGAAAGCAATACTTTCTTGAGAACTGTTGTAAAGACTGAATTCAATGATGTCACTGTCTGACGTTCCAAAGAAACGTTCACGGTCCAGATACTTTTGTTCATACAGTTCTTGTAGATCTGGGGTAAAATATGAACCACTAGCTATTCCAGTGTTTAACGTCGTCTCATCAAAATTTAGATAACTATATGGCATATTATGATGTTAATGGTAAAAATGGAAAGTCGTCACTAAAGTCAGATGGAACATTTCCTTGACCCAACTTGATTCTTAGATCGATAATTTCAGTCTTCATTGCTGCTATGACTTGTTTATCGTCGTTGAGTTCATACTTTTCAACCAAAGAGTTCACAGTCTCATTGAGAATTCTGTTTTCGGCAATGGCTTCATTATATTGTTGTAAAATAGTATTGATATCTTGTGCTTGCTCTTGTTGAGTAGTTTGCAATTCATTAAACCCAATCGAATTGGTATCCAAAACTTTGTCTGGATTGTATTCTAGTGTTTTTAATGTGATATCTGTATAGTAAAACTTACCTTCGTCGGTCTTATTATCATTATAAATGAGTTGAAAGTTTCCGAATGAATCAATGTTGTTCGGAAACTGACCAAGATCCTTAAAAGTCTGTAACTGTTTAAGACCTACTGTATATTCTACTACTATATCAGCCATATTATCTTACAATTTGGAATACCTTGTCGGTGTCCACAATGTCCACCGTTCCATCTGGATACTCCGCCTTTATAAATATCTTGAAATATCTTTCTTGTGGCAATCCAGTGGTATCAAACTTAAAATAATTTCCTTGGTTAGGGTCACAGCTGAGTTTAGAATATTCATCAAAGTCTATAAAAACCTGACCGGATTCAGCATCAGTTATTTGATAATATGATGAAGTAGGTAGGTATTTAGGTGTTACCATCACAGGTTGTTGATATGCTTTTTGGAAGTTCTTGAGAGGGTATTGATCTCTTGCGAACACAAATACTTTTGGTAAACTACCAGCCTTATACGTGTCTTTTAACTGTTGTAGAGTAATCAAGTTCTCAATAGAACCAGTCACAGGTGCTAAACTACCCGTATTGAATGTAGTATCATCCCAAGCAACATCAATATATGGACTATAGATTGTATTGGTTTCTTTACTGAAGAACTGTAACAATCCATTGGTCTTACCAACCGGTGGAACAGTCAACTCCAACGAAGACAACAGTATGATTCCGTTGTTTGGAATACATCCACAAATCCAAGAACGAACTATGTTGGTAACATCCATGGTTATGTCGCCTTGTTGACCGAGAGTATATGATTGACTGCAAATCAAACTTGAACCACTCAATGATGGGAATGCAGACGATGAACAGAACCAGAAGTTTACATCACTATATGTAGACGGAACATCATAATACCAAGTTCCTCCACCATTTTCAAAGCTGGCTGTCTTATAAGAAGATGTCAACAAGTAATCGATTTGTTGGTAAGAACCAGTAAATGGCACATACCAAGCATTGCTTCCAGAGTAATCTCTAAAATTCCAACTTGCACCCATTGTGGTTCCACCATCTGCCCATCTACCATTACCATTGTCCCAACTTTGACTTACTGGGTAAGCATAAATTGTGTAGTTGAGTGGTAGATTTCTTTGTCCACAAGCAGTCAAATTCAAAGTGAACTTTATGTTTGAACTAGACAATTCATTGTTTGCTATAGAAGCACTGATGTTGGTAATATCAAACTGAACCACAGTTCTTGAAAACTCAGGTCTCAACAAATAGTATACAGATGTTGGAGGAGTTATAGAACCACTGTAATAACCACGGAAATACCCTTGGAAATTTTCAACATCCAAATAGTAACTGGTGCTAGACGTTTCAGTAGATATAATTCCAACAAATTGAGAACCAGTTACACTACCATCGAATGTTCCATTTTGAATGCAAAGTGGTCCAGGTCCAGTGCAAGATGTTCCAAATAGTTTTCCTGAGAATCCACCAACACTACCACTACCAATTAATGACTGTGTTAGTGGTGAAGTTATGTAGGTTACACCATTGACATCTAGGTTTGTGAACGATGATCCGCTGTAAACAATTCCACTGAAGCTTCCCGTTGAAATTTGACCATTCACGGTTACATTACTCAAGAAGTTATAGCTACCACTAAATGACCCAGAAGCAAAATCTGACGAACCAGACACATATAGTGAGACAAAAGGACTTACGTTTATATTTGAGAATATGCCAGTGAATGAAGCAATTGCAATCGCAGATTCGACCACAGATGTTGCGAGTGGGTATTCTCTCCAAAGACTTCCAGAGTAAACATAGAAACTAGATGTTGTGTAAGCCAACCAACCTTCGTTACCATATGACGAACTGTTTTGTGGAGGAGTTCTCCAAATTGGATCGGTGTATACCAACTTGTTACCATCGTTGCTAGCATACACCTCCAAAATTTCGTCTATTCCAAAATTTTTGTTTTTGTAAACTTTGGCGTTATTGATGTAGGTGTCTTGAGATGGATAAATAAATGTGTGCATATTATACCACTAATCCTTTAATGTCGGTATCTGGGAACTTGACTTCAAATATTGAAGGGTCTTTTGATGGATATACGATATTGTTCTGTGTAGCAATATCAATATTATAAGCTATAGGCGAATATTGAACTCCATCAGTATCATAAGTCAAATTTTTGATTGTAACTTCGGTCACAGATTGAACACCTTCATTTTTCATTATTTCAAAGGTTAATTGACTTAAATTGATTGGTTGATTGAACCCCCAGTTGTCAATATTGAAAAATGCTTGAACAGATGCAATACATTCATTCAACACATCACGTTTGTTGAAACCAGCAAAGACTGTGATCTTGAATTCAACGCCGATATTGATAATGTATCCGTCAATCACATTGAATCTATCAGTCAAAATCTTGTATTGACTCAAGTAGTTCTTCAAATTCAAAAGTGTTGCTTCGTTACATGGAGTGAGTTTCTTATCACTGTTGTATCCTAGAATATACAAGTTGTTTGTGAATGGATTGTTTGACTCCAAAAACTTTCTACGATCAAGTGGATTCAATGGGTTCAAATTCAACAACTCATTTTGAGCAGCTGAACCTGTGATAACACCACTGATCAATCCAGTATATGCAATTTGTCTAGTAGCATTTGATTGAACGAACGCTTTAGCTATACTACCAAATTGTGGACTCATTGCGTATACACGAAGAAGTATGTCCTCCTCAGTTACGATACGATTTTGAGATGAAAAATTTGCAATCGCATTTTGACGTATTTCTTCGTCGGTTTCTGGACCATCTCCACCAGTTGCTGCAAGTGGGTTGTTTACTCTCAAAGAGTTCTTGATATTATTGAACAATGTAACTTGACTATCTGTTAATCCAGTAATATCGTTCATCAATCCGACCGCACTAATTGTATTGATTTCTCCAGAGTTGACGTTAGAATTTACGCCGCCACCAACAATATAAGTGATGGTCAATATTGTGTTCGATGGAGATACACCATATGAATTGCTCTTCAACACGTTTGTTCCGTCCAAACTGATGTTAAGATTATCTAAATTAGACAAACCCACACCCACGTTTGAAGGATTTGGTATGATCACAGTGTTATCGAAGTTTTCAGTGTTTGCACCAAACTGAATGTATGTTGAATTGTTTTCATCAATCGTGGTGATAAAACGATTCTCGGTTCTCAAATACTTCAACAACTTAGGCGTTTCACCTCTATACTTCGACAAGGTTTGATTTGTTAATGGAACGTTGTCAACAGAAATTGGTATTGTTTCTTGTGCTAGATATTGAACTTCATAGTAATTGTTATTGTTACTATCAACTATACTTGCTACTTTCAATACATCAGTAGCGTCCAATTTAATTTCTAAAAATGGTGTTGCGGTTCCTACACTTACTTGTTTGACTACAAGTTTACCTGCATATGCTTTTGCAGTCTTTTTGATCAAGTAAAATAGTGGTGCTCCAGTTTCATCACGGTTATACACAGACACTTCTCTTGGTGAAAATACCGTGTCTTGACTAAAGTCTACACTTTCTTCAATCAAGAATGGAACTCCAGAAACACTGGACAATTCTGTGAATGGTTTCAATATCAAACAATAGGTGTCATCTGGAACATATTCACCGTCTATCTCGCCCACTCTTTTGGCTGGAACTAGTTGAAACAGTTCAAGATCAGTTGCAGCTGCTGATGTGACCTTTGGTTTGTATCCCAAATATCTAGCTTGGTTGATCAAATTTCTTCTATCCGTGGCAAACTGAATAAAACTTTCCTTGAACTGTTGATCGGTATAATATGACAATATGTCACCAACATATGCGGCTTGTTCAATGAAAATTTGACCAGGCGAACTCTCACTAAAATCTCTATAACTTTGTGGGTAGTATTGTTTAGTGAAATCGATCAATTGTTGCTTCAAAGATGCAAAATCTCTATTAACGTAATTTACGTCTTTAGTATTTGCTCTAAAAGTCTTGTTAATTATTTGTGCCATTAGATTCTGTTATTAGTAAGTTCCACCTCAGTAGTAGAGGTAATCTTGTTATAAGTGAACACCACACTTATAAATATCGTATTTGCATCAGTATTTTCGTTTTGAGTGGATGCTATTTTTACCTTCACATCATTAACGATCACACCATTCAAAAATTTGTTGATATCACGTTGGACTACATCGACAATAATGCCTGGATTGACTTCCAATTCATTTTGTTGAAATAATAGGTAATACAATCCAGATCCAAACTCATTGTTGAATCGTCTTTCGCCTGGTTTGGTCAACAACAAGTTTCTTATGTTTGAAGATACTTGATCAATAGTAGCAGTATTGGTTTCAAAATATCCATCTTGACCCAATCTCAACGGTAACTTAAGCCCAAGTATCTGTTTAGCCATATGTTGTTATTTCTTTTCTCCACGCTTTTTATCAACAGCTTTCAGTAGTGATCTATAATCTCTGGTAACTGCTTGAGCAACCGCTTTTACTGGTTCTGGAGCATGTTCAGTCACAGATTCAGTCAACTTGTCAACAACACTTGGTTCGCCACTACCCATGATACTTGCCAACCCACCTTCTTGAGGCACACCACCAGTTGTTTCATTCAATATTTGATTCAATACTGGATTGCTAGTGTATTTGACAAACTTCTTTTTGTTTTGTGGTTGATCCACATGTTGTTCTGTAACCGATTCACTCACCAAAGATGAAAATGACGGTGACGAATCTGATCTTGAAATTGATTCTTTAGAAAATGCTTCCAACAAGCAGTTTTTTACTTCTTCTCTGACAGCATTTCTTACTTCTTGACGAATGTATTCTTTAAGAGTATCTAGTTTCATATTATATAATTATTGTCCAAGTTTAGATTTTTGTAAATTTAATAGGTCTTCTGCTCCCTTTGTATTGGAAGGAGCCTTTATTTTGACCTTTTTGATACGTGGTGCAGACGGTGGTTTTGGTATTTTTGGCTTAGGCATACCTTTTTTGACTAAAGCTAGTTTAGCAGCCGCAGCACCAAGTGCTCCACCTGCAGCAGCTCCAATCAAAGCACCCTTACCACCTCCAGCCAAAGCACCTATTCCGCCTCCTAAACCAGCTCCTGCGAGTGTTCCACCACCCACACCACCCAAAGCTATGCCACCACCTAAAGCAGCCCCAGATAGTCCTCCAATCAACGCACCTTGACCTCCACCAGCCAATGCACCAACTCCAGCACCAAGACCGCCACCAACCAATCCTCCAGTTGCCGCTTTAACCAGTGTGTTTGGAGGAGTTATGGCGTTGTTTGGACTCAAAGATCCAACATTACCATTTGATAAGTTGGTAAGTGCCGCATCAGCATTGGTTATGTTTGTAGGAACTGGATTAGCTGGTAAATCTGGTAGGTTTGGTTTAGGAACATCTGGTATTGCACTCTTTAGTTTATCTACAGCAGCAATCTTCTCAGTTGAACCAATATTACCCGTAGCTGGATCAACAAACTTAGTGTTACCAGCGATAGTTTCAGGTCTGTATTTATCTGGACTCCAATTCTCTCCGAGACCATCTTTGACAAACTTTGGTTTTTCTACAGTTGGAACTTTTGGAGTCTCGACTTTTATCTTACTATCAACTTCCAACTTAGATACGACATCAGTTCCAGTTGGAGTCTTGACTTGACTAACTGTAGATGATATTGAATCTGTGGTGGTAGTTACAGAATCTTTGCCTGGTATCTTAAACTCACTTTGTCCGGCACCATTTGGAAGAGCATCCAACTCAGCCGATGTCATCCTTGATCTAGGATCGTCTGATGCGAAACTTGTTCTTACAGTCACACCACCACCAGTCACAGTTTCCTTGGATGTAACTGTGTTGGTAGAAGTAACAGTGCTGGTAGTTACAGCATTAGGATCTGATATTGAAGATGTTGGAGTTTCATTGGCAGAATCCGACATCATTTTGTCAAGGTCGGCACTGTTCTTGTCCAACATTTTGTCTATGTCATCCTCTTTTTTATCCACCTCGGTCAAAGCTTTTGATGGGTCCAATTGTTTTGGTGTGGATGACGGCAACTTTATGTTGGGATTATCAACACTAGGTGCTTTATTTATTGTTCCGTAGATGGTTTGAGATGGAGGACCAACCAAGGCTGGATCTGGATCTGGAAGGAAACATGCTGGTATTTTATTTTTTGACCACGTTCCATCTTTAGTATTGTCTTGAACCTCTTGATTGAGAGAATTCAAATCTTCAATATATTGTTTTTCACTAGACTTTGCGGCATCAATCTTTCCTTGCAACAAACTAGTTTCATATCTACGAACATTTTCAGAAACATCAAATACATACTCCAATAGTTTTGATGTCTGTAAGTCTTTCAAACATGGCCACTTTGAATAGTATACTTTTCTAAAGACTGGACGTTGGTTTATGTTAACGATGATGTTTTGTTTATTTGAATTTGGTCCAGCATAACCAACGATTACTGGAGGTAGATTGTCTTTATTTGGAACATCTGGCAAAAGTTTACGGTCATTCAAATACTTGTATAATTCAGCATATGTTTTTGGACCCGTGTTTTGAATGTTTGCTGTTCCAGTGGATGCGTCGAAGTATGAAAAAGATTGAAGAGGTGCGGTGGTGTCTTCAAAAGCATACATGATTCTTGCATTACCATCCAAGAAAATACCAGCACTCCAGTTGTTACCAGAGTCGGGTTGTAAGAATCCTAAAATGTCTACTAGTTTCTCTTCCATAATATCTTAATTTGTGAATTCAAACTCAATCTGAACTGGACCTTCTCTACGATTTCTACCCTTAAAGTCTCCTATAGCACCCTCACCAGTCACAGTATTGATTACTACTGGAGGAGCACATTCTGCACCGCTTCCCACTGGTTTCACACCGTTTGATCCAGGTGCATATCCACCACCAGTCAAATAAACACGACGACTCAAAGTCTTGTGTAGATTATCACGCAACAATTTTAGTGTTATCTGTTGAACGGGGATTTGTGTTTGGTCGGGATTAGCATCGTTGGTATTTTCTTGAGTAATCTGACCAGCGTCATCATGACCGTGAGGATGAGGATGAACGTGATGATACCAATGAACGTGATCAAGTAACCAATTACAAAGATCATAAAGCCAATCAACAGTAGTTTGTCCGAGTAGTGCAGGTTCGTTTGTTTCTCCATATTGTCCTAAAAAGATCTGTGGAGCGTTTACACAAGCTACTCTGTTTGTGGTCAAAACAATTTGATCATTTGCATCAACGGTATAATCCGAATCTGTAGCAATGCCATAACGCTTTTTACTAAAATGTAGTGTTTCAGCAAATCGACTACTAAGAACAATTCTGTCAGTGTTCAATATTAGTTGATCGCCATTTAATGTTGGAAACTCAAAGTTTGAAGAGCCTGGCGGATTAAACTTAACTTGTTCTTCAGTTGGTTTTCTATCGTTTCTGGTAACTCCAAACATGCTTTTATAAACAGTAGTTTTCCAATCACTTATTGGCGATCCACTGTTTATCTCAATTGTAGTTCCATCGTTGTTGATATCCTCTTCAATTTGTCCACCATAGTTTTTCTCACGTTCTGTTATGGGTGGAATTGGAGGCAACTTTGGATGTAGTTGTTGTGGTTTATCCAACGCAATATTTCTCTGACGGTTTCTTAGAATTATGCGAGGATTACCGTAACCACCGGCAACAGATTCTCTGAATAGATTAGAATTAATTGCATACGATGGATATTTTGACTTATCATTGCTTCTAATGTCGTCATAGGCTGTGAATCTTATTGATTGTCCGAATCTACTTTCAACAACAGTATCACCCTCAAACTTTCTTACACTACGAATAAATGGGTTCAATATAAAATAGTCACCCAAATATCCCACCTTTGTTATTGCTTTGAAGAATGGGTGTGAAATATAACTCTTTCTGAGAGTATCAGCATTTGCTGGAGTAGCACTGGTATTATCATTACTCAAACCAGACTCAGTAACAAAGTCTACATTTGTTCCTACAAAATTGAAACGATTAAAAGGCTTTGTGTAGTAGAAATTACCACCAACTTTTATGACCATAACTTGTTCGTTCAATAACGGAAACTGTGTTATGGTATTATCCAATGGTATAGCCCATGGTAATTTTTCAATTGGTGTTTTCTTTTCCAATTCTAAAATTCTTACCTTAGCACGACCAATAAAACTATAGTCCACATCATTACTGTTTGGAACATCATTCTTATAGTTTACAGGTATCTGTTGTGGATTTATCGTGATTGCTGGTCTTGAACTTGGATCGTCTGGACTCTTACTAAAGAATGGATGTTGGTCGTTAAGAATAACATCGACCACCACAGCCAATTGAAAATTTGGATTGTCGCCAATTCTATTTGAAGGGTCTGTGTTTCTACCAGACGGATTCTGATTGGTCACGTATCTGGAAATATCTGTTGATGAGTCTGCCATAATTAATCTTGTTTTGTGACCTTGGCAATTGACACCACATCCTCCATCAACTGTCTTCTTTCATCGTCGGATAGTATCATTGAATTTCCTTCACCACTAGCTTCACCTTTAGCAACCAACTTCTGAACGATAGAAGCCAATTTAACCAATTGTTCATCGTTCTTGACTCCAACGTCATAATAGTCTTTGATTAGAGGAACGATAATAACCGCATCATTTACAGTCTTAATCAAAGAACGTAGTTCAGAAATAAGAATGTCAATTTGATCCTTCTTACTTTCTGAGTTTTTCACTATGTCCTTACATAGACCAGAGAAGTTCTTTCCCTTGTATATCTCAAAGTTAGTATCCATACTCAATAAATAGAAAAAACCAATCGTTTTGTCGATTGGTTTTGTTTTTATACTATTTATTCTATCGAATCAGACTGTTCCACGATTCATATAATTCTTCATGACCGCAGTTTGATAACTCTTCATCTTATTCAATACCTTGGTAATTTGTTGAGTCTTACAATTGCTAATTTCACGAATATACAAATACAATGTCTTCTTGTTGAAACTTTCAATTCGATCACAGTTACGGAACAATTCAATCACCGCATAAGCAATGTTTAGATCCTTAGATTTACTAAAGATCTTGGTAATGTTCTTTTCCCAGTAATCAATCAACAAGTGCATCAACTCTTGAGTCTGAACATCTTTATGATGAGCATCCTCTGTTTGTAGACACACAGTATCTTCTGACGGAGTTTCACTGATATCAACGTGTTGGTTAAAACGCTTGTAGTTGTTATTGTTGTGGAAAATCAAATAGTTCTTAGCAACAATACTGAAATAACTGAATGCTTTTCCTTTACCAGCTTGGAACTTATGTATGTTGGCTACAAGATGTGCGACCGTTTCTTTTTGAACCTCAAGTGGACCATTGTCAAAATAAGTAAACTTGAATGTATTATAAATGTTTTCTACCAACTTTTCAAAACTAAACTTGATACGTTCATTATAGATGGTATTTCTAATATCAAAGTTTTCCTCTGCGTTATACTCAATAATGGCTTCTTCTGTAGCCTTGCTAAAATAGATCTTCTCTTTCTTGTTTCTACCACGGCGTCTGACCTTCTTTGGTTCATCATCAAGTGTGACAGTATCATCGTCTACATCCACATCTGATGTGTCTTTTGATACAACATCAACACCAACATCTCGTCTGACCTCAATGTTTAAACGTGTCTCTATTAACTTTTCAATTGGTTTATCATCCGATTTGATTTTGGTTTTTTTCTTGGCAACAGACTTTGGCTTCTTGATTTTTACATCATAAATAACCTTGAGTTTCTGTTTCTTCGTTTTTTTGGAAAGAACAGAATTGCTTTTCTTCTTAGAAGATAAGGTTTTACTTTTTGTTTTGTTCTTCATTACTGAGATTGTCGTCATTATCTGTTATCCTTTTATTACATTCTTCGACAATAGTTACCATTTCTTGGAAAAGAAAGCCAACATCGTCGTCTTTTTCAAAGATACCACGTTCATCAACACTTTTCAACTTTTTGTATACATTAGATACAAGTTTTCTAAAATCAACGACCCATTGGCCAAGTTCTGTATTCAGCTTTTCAATGGTATCCAACTCAGATTCTAATACATCAATTCGTTCCAATGCCTTTTTGAGAGAAATGTAAAAAAAGACGGCAACGCCGATGGACAATATAAGGAGTGTAACTAATATAGTTGTGATCATAGTTCGTCGGTATCATCATCGAAATCTACAAACTCATTAATAAAGTCAATTGCTTCTTCTACAACAGACCAATCATTATTTTCGTTTGCATCAAGAAGAATTCGACGCAGTTCTAAAAGCTCTTCGTTATTCATAGTTAACAGTAATATATAGTTAGACGTATGAAAAACGAATTTTTATTTTAGAAGCTAAACATTCTTCTCAATCCGCCAGTATTTATTCTCTTAACTTTCTCTACCACTTTTTCAACTGGCTTTTCGACTTCTCTAATTACTTCCGTTGGTTTTTCAACAATTTTTTCCACCTCAACTTGTTTTTCAACCTCTTTAATAACTTCCACTGGTTTTTCAACCTCAACAATTTTCTCAACAATTGTTTCAACAGGCTTTTCAACCTCAACAATTTTTTCAATCACTGTTGGCTTGACTTCTTGAACCGGTTCTTGAACTGGTTCTGGTTGGTCATACACTGATTTTTTCTTTTCTTCCTTATCTTTCTTCTTGTAAAGTTCGTATTCCTTGTCAGACTCTACTTCACGATAATTCTCAGACATGTTGTATGCCAACAATAAAACCACAGCAAGAGGATCGAATACAGTAATCAATACTATGATAAACCACTTCACAACGGTGTTAATATCAGAATTAAACTCCTTCGCAACAAACTTGAATGTAGTAATATCCTTCTTCTGACTATTGTCAATCTTCAACTTAAAAATTTCATCATCAATCTTAGTAGATTTTGCGGCAGCAGTCTTCAACTTTTCATTCTCATTTTCAATCTGCTTATTTAACCCCTCAATTTGTTCGTTGATTTGGTTTTGAAGCATTTGTAGTTGAACTGGGTTTCTAGCAATAAGAGCATTGGTCATACTTTCACCCAATCTTGACTCTTGACTACTTCTTAGTGCCAACAATTTGTCAATGGTTGATCTTACGTTGTCTAACTTTTTGGTCTCCTCTAATTTTTGAGCTTCCAAAGTTGTAATTTTTGTGTTTGCCAATTCGGTCTCCAACGAAGACTTTTGATAAGCAGCGGTCAAATATCCAAAGATACCCAACGAAGTAATACACATCAATACCACAACGGCAATAACCATATAAACCTTCATCAACTTGTTGGCAATATTCCAATATCTAAATAACCATGATGTAGTTACAAGCTTACCTAACTCCAATGAACTAGCCATGATCATAGCAGCAACAACTGCACCAGAAAATAATAGTCCGATACCATACACACTGAAGAACGCAGCACAACCTGCGATCAACATGGATGTGAACATTACTAGATGTTTAAATTTTATCATATATATAAATATCAATACAAATAAAAAACCCTCCACTTTAAATGGAGGGTGGAACATAACCAATTTACTGTATAATTATGTGATTTTGACCTTTTTACTGGTAGGAGGTGTAGGTTTAACCTTCTTTACAGTGACCGTCAACAATCCATTTTCAAACTTAGCAGACGGTGTGTCTTTATCAAACACATCACTCAACACAAAAGCACGCTTGAAACTACTGTGCTTCAATTCTTTACGAATGTAGGTGCGTTTGGTGTCACTGTCATCAATAGTCTTAGTCTTCTGACCACTGATAATCAACAGATTCTCCTCAATTTCAACACCAACCTCGTCACGATCAAGACCAGGAATCTCAGCTACAACCTCAATTCGGTCTGAATAATCAATTACGTCTACACGGGGATAACTTTGCTTTTCGAAGAAACCCACACCAAAATCCTTTGTAAGTTCTGGGAAGGTATTTGCAAAAACCTCATCGAACAACTTGTCGAATGGGGTTACGAAATCGTCCTTAGAAGTAGGACGCAATGCAGGCACTTTATATCTAACAATACTCATATATTTCCTTTCTTTGTTATAATAATTCTATTGAACTTATTATCATAGCAACCTCACTCGAGCGTTGCCGTGACGGTAATTTACCATCAAGAATATATATTTGTCAAGATACGAAAAATCAATTTTTTACGATAGGAACCTTGAGTGGGAAATTGTGACCTATGACATTAGTTCCCATGACAAATCTCTGGTTTTCACAATTCAAGTGCATGTATTCTTCTTCTCCAAACAACAAGATATTGTCATCTACAGTTAATACTTCACCCTCGGTGCCTTCAAGTTTGTCACCCTTCTTAACTTCAGTCACAACCTTCCATACATCGTTACCAACATACCATTGATGACTGTCGTCTACATCAAAATCATTACCATTGATCGTGGTTCTGTAGATTGGTGCCTTGGCGATGTAAGCTACTGTGACCTTGTTCCACAAACCATCTTGTATGTCACGTAGATGCATACCAACTTGGATTTCTCTAGCAGGTATAAATCCACGTTCAAGAGTTTCCATCAATTGCCAAGCAGCTGGACATCCACCACCGCCACCACTTGGAGGAGGAGCAGCTACATAACATACTGATTTGTCCAAAGTAGCTGTAATTTCGCCTCGTTTGAGTGTAGCACTTGGAGTAGTTGCAAATGATGCGGTAAATGATGCCTTTGCTGAAAAACTTGAACTTTGATATGATTGATTGTAATATGGTAAACCAAATCCATATTGAACAATTTGTGTCGCACCAGGTGCTAAAGTAAACGTAGATGGACTGAATGTTGGCAACAATTGTGCAATACCAGCTGGTGCGGCATACAAAGATTGATTGTTTGCCAAATTTATCCAATCAGCATTTAGTGTGTATGTAGCGTTATAAGCATTTGTAGAAGGATTTGTGAAAATCGCACTACCACTGAACCTCACTTGTGATGGGGTAGTCGGATTGTTTGTCACTTGTGCTGGTGTGCCACATCTTTGAGTAACTGATGTATTTGAAATAGTAATTGATGGAGCTGATCCACAAGAAGACGCACTTGGATCTGAAATAGTAGAAACCGCAAGACTAGCATTTCCAGTGGTTGTCGTAGCATCAGAAATAGCATATGAATATGGTAGTGTTGCCGTTCCTCCAGAAGCAGAAACATATCCGGCAAAATATCTTCCTCCATTTACAACATTTGCTATAAATCCTTCTACTGTAAAAGTTCTGGTGCCACCAGATGGCCACGATGTAGATATTATTCTTGAAAATCCACTGAGTGTATATGTCTCAGGAGTGTTGATCAATGTTGATAAAAAATTACATACAAAATTCAAATCTTGACGTTGAAGACTTGATATAGCACTACTAGCATTGATTGATGCTTTGGTCGAATCAATTGCTGTTTGAAAGTTTGTTGTATTGTTGGATTGAAACAATGTTGTTGGACTTGTTGTAGATGTTGATGCACAAGTTCCAGTGAATATACTAGATGTAAATGCGTTAGAAACCACATCTTTCAATACAATTTTATAGATGTTGTTACTGGTGAGATTTGTAATATATTCATCCGAATCATTTGGTCTTACATATGAATATTGTAGTCTAAAATCTGACCCTGGAGAAGCTGTTGGTTTTGAATAAACAGCATATCTGTATACTCTACTAGACGTTTCTCTAGTTAAGAAATTTGCGTTTGGCACCACACTGTCTGGATAAAAATTTGTATACCAAACTCCTTGATTAACTCCATATTCTTGTATAGATGCACTTAAAAAATTGCCTCCATAAAACTCACTCATTCTGGCATCAGCCAAATCATTGAGGGTCACCAATCCTATACCAATTCCCAAAGCATTTTGAGTGTCTGTTACTGGATCACCCGTGTTTCTCATCAACAACCCCAACGACGAAGACAAAGAAATATTTTGAGTCGGAGGTGTTCCAACAACATTGTCTATCAAATTGTTAATAGAACCATATGGTGTTCCCGTTGTGAGTTGGGAAAATGCAATTGGACCTGATCTATTTAGTCTTGTTATAGCAGACATAAATTATTTGTCTTCCAAGGCAGATACACGCTCTTGTAGATCTTCTATCAATGATTGTTGTTCTTGGACAGTTTTGATCAACAATGATACAAACGAATTGTATTTAACTGCTTTAAATCCGTTCATGTCTTCTTTGACAAACTCTGGGAACACATCTTCAACTTCTTGAGCAATCAAACCAAAATCTGATTGTTCAGTGTTGTTCCAAACAAATGAAACTGGATTCAAAGATGACAATTTTCCAATTGCGTCTTCGATTGGTTCAATATCATCCTTCAATCGTGCATCTGATGAAGCAAATGTTGAATATGCCACGAT
>Ga0255091_1000245_pt1 | contig 23342 bp, 19 predicted proteins | sample Colum_Yuk_RepB_8_2_FD_188439 | JGI IMG/M metagenome (GOLD analysis project Ga0255091, IMG submission 188439) | Freshwater microbial communities from Columbia River, Oregon, United States - Colum_Yuk_RepB_8d | ecosystem: Environmental > Aquatic > Freshwater > River | place: USA: Oregon... | reverse complement strand
CATCGCTGCGACATCGTCGAAACCGGAAACGAGTCCTATCGATTCAAGAAGCGAAGCTGAAAAGCTTCAAAGCCCCTGCTCAGTTTTCCGTGATCACACCTGCTCTACTTCACGTGATCATTGACACCGGTGAATCCGTTTGTGATTGGCTTCCACTCCCTCGCGCCGCAGCAGTGCATGCAAGCGGCGATACCCGAAGCGCCGTCGCTCGGCGGCCAGCTCGCTCATACGCTGTGTGAGAGCCGCATCCTCAGCCTTGGGCTCGGGCGCGTAGTGCATCACCGTCCTGGATAAGCCCACAAGCCGACAGGCGCGACGCTCAGAGATCGATGTCTTCTCGATCATGGCCGTCACCGCCTCACGTCGTGCCTGCGGGCTTAGCCTTTTCCCTGGACGACGACCTTCAACGCTTCGTTATCCAGCATTGCCTCGGCGAGCAGCTTCTTGAGTCGGGCGTTTTCGCCCTCCAAGGCCTTGAGGCGTTTGGCATCGGGCACCTCCATGCCGCCGAACTTCTGCCGCCAGAGATAGAACGAGGCGTCACTGAAACCGTGCTGTCGGCATAAGTCCTTCACCGGCATGCCCGCATCCGCCTGCTTCAAAAACCCAATGATCTGCTCTTCCGAAAATCGCTTCTTCATGTCCGCTCCTGCTCAGGAAACGGACTCTAGCTAACTGACCATTGGCACTAATTGCTGGGGGCAGGTCAATTTTGTAGGCCGAAGCGAACTGATTTCCCGACGGCGCTGGCGAAATTCTGATCAAGATTGAGGCGACGAAGTTCTGGCGCGTGTCGCAGCAATAGATTCGGCTGCTTAGGACTTTCATTTGGACGGACTTTGTGGCGTACGGACGGACTTAATTTGTCCCAGACGGACTTAATTGTCTGTGATCAAGCCAGACCGGAAAATGCGCTGATCCCATAAACGGGTGAGGCGGACTCACCAGAGCTGCCATAGCCTCGTCGGAAATCCAACACACAGCCCCAGATCGCACCCATGTCCGAGTCCGTCCTTGTCGAGCGCCGCGGTGCGGTGCAGTGGATCACCATCAACCGTGAGGAACGCCGCAATGCGCTCAATGCCGAGGTGGTGCAGGCCATCAATGCGGGGATCGTGCAGGCCATGCAATCTGGCGACTGCCGGGCCATCGTGCTCACTGGCGCGGGAGAAAAGGCCTTCTGCGCCGGGGCCGATCTCGCCAAGGGCGTGAAGGGTGCAGCCTTCGCCGTGGACTTCGCCCGGCCCAAGCACTACATCGTCGATCTGTTCAAGGTGATGCAGGAATGCACACTGCCCATCGTCGCCCGCGTCAATGGCGCGGCCATGGCGGGCGGCTTCGGCATTCTCTGCGCCTGCGACATGGCGGTGGCCGCCGATGACATCCGCATCGGCACCACCGAGGCCAAGATCGGCGTGACGCCGATGATGATCCTGCCCTATATGCTGCGCGTGTTGCCGCCGCGCAAGCTGCAGGAGATGTGCATCACCGGCGAGCTGTTCACGGCCAAGGATGCGCTCGACTGGGGTGTGCTCAGCTACGCCGTGCCGCGGGCGGAACTCGATACCAAGCTGGATTGGCTGTTGAGCCGCATCATCGACAAGTCGCCCACCGCGATCCGCTTGGGCAAGCAGGCCTACAACGCCATGCGCGACATGGGCCTGCGCGAGTCGCTGGAGTTCGCCCAGGCCATGGTGCCCGTCATGTCGTCCACCGACGACGCCCGCGAGGGGATGGCGGCGTTTCAGCAAAAGCGTCCACCCCAGTTCACCGGCAACTGAGGTCGTGGCCGCTGCCAAGCCCGCCCGCCTGCACGCACCGCGTCTCGCGCGGGAGCAGCGTGTGGATGAGATTCTCGATGCTGCCCGCGCCGTGTTCTGCGAGAAAGGCTACGAGCAGACGGCGGTCGCCGAGATCGCGCTGCGTATCGGTGTGGTCGAGGGCACGGTCTACAAGTATTTCGCCAGCAAGCGCGAGCTGCTGCTGAAGGTGTTGGAGCACTGGTATGAGGAGATGTTTGGCGACTACGCTCGCGACCTCGCCAGCGCTCGCGACAGCCGGGCGCGCCTGCAGCTGCTGGTGTGGCGGCACCTCAAGTCCATCCGCGACTACCCGCTGCTGTGCCGCCTGATGTTCCGCGAGGTGCGCTCCGAGGCCGACTACCACGGCAGCGGTCTGCACCAGCTCAATCGACACTACACCCAGCTATTGGTGCAGGTGCTGGATGAGGGGCAGCAGAGCGGCGAGATCCGCCGCGATGTGCCGTTGCCGCTGCTGCGCGACATGGTCTACGGCGCCATCGAGCACCACACCTGGAACTATGTCTGTGGTCGCGGCGTGCTCGATATCGACCGCATTGCCGCGCAAATGACGGCGATGCTGTGCGACGGCATTGCCGCACCCCTCGCGATCAACACGGTATTGCGTTCGCGCAAGGTGGCCAACCCCCGATCCAAATCCCTTCCCAAAGCAACACGAGCGAGGAGCTAGCGCGTGAGCGTTCCCACCCACCAAAAACCCGATACGGCCGGCTGGCCATTCAACAGCGTGCTGGTCGCCAATCGGGGCGAGATCGCCGTGCGCGTGCTGCGCACGGTTCAGGCGCTTGGCCTGCGCGGCATCGTCGTCTACCACGCGGCGGACAAGGGCACGCTGGCGGTGCGGATGGCCGACGAGGCCATCGAAATCACGGGTAGCACGCCGGTGGCGAGCTACCTCGATGGCGCGCAGATCATCGCAGCGGCGAAAGCCAGTGGCGCGGGTGCCATCCATCCGGGCTACGGCTTCCTGTCCGAGAACAAGGGCTTCTGCCAGGCGGTCGAGGCGGCGGGGATTCGCTTCATCGGCCCCACGCCCGAGCAGATCGACCTGATGGGCGACAAGGTGCGCGCCCGCAACTTCGTCGAAAAGGCGGGCTTTCCGGTCGCGCCCTCGGCCATCGAGGACGACGACCCCGCCACCTTCAATCAGCGCGCCGCCACGGTCGCACTGCCGCTGCTGATCAAGCCCTCGGCGGGCGGCGGCGGCAAGGGCATGCGCATCGTGCGTGATCTCGCCGTGCTCGACGCCGAGATCGAACGCGCGCGCAGCGAGGGCCAGCGCTACTTCGGCGATGGCCGCCTGTACGTGGAGCGCTACATCGAGAACCCGCGCCATATCGAGGTGCAGGTGCTGGGCGACGGGCAGGGCAATGTGGTGCACGTGTTCGAGCGCGAGTGCTCGGTGCAGCGGCGCTTCCAGAAGATCGTCGAGGAAACCCCGTCCCCCGCGCTCACGCCCGAGCTGCGCGAAAAAATCTGTGAGACCGCCGCCGGCATCGCGCGCTCCATCGGCTACCGCAACGCGGGTACGGTGGAGTTCATCTTCGGGCAGCAGGGCGAGTTCTATTTCCTCGAAATGAACACGCGGTTGCAGGTGGAGCATCCGGTGACGGAAGAGATCACCGGCATCGATCTGGTGCTGCAACAGCTGCGTGTCGCTGCGGGCGAACAGCTGGGCTACGGGCAGAGTGACGTGACTTCGCAGGGCCACGCCATCGAGTTCCGCATCTACGCTGAAGACGCCGCGCGCGGTTACACACCGACCACCGGCCCGGTGCTGGTGCTGCAACCGCCGCAGGGCGAGGGCGTGCGCTGGGACTCGGGCGTGCTGCAAGGCGGCGAAGTGACGTCGGCCTTCGACCCGATGATTGCCAAGCTCATCATCCGCGGACGCGATCGCGCTGAGGCCATCACGCGTGCCGACCAGGCGCTGGCGGAAACCGTGCTGCTCGGCTGCAAGACCAACACTGCCTTCCTGCGTCGCCTGATCGCGCACCCGGCCTTCGTGGCCGGCGATGTGCACACGGGCTTTCTCGACGCCAATCCGCAGATCGCTGCCGAGCCAGAACTGCCGGCCACGACGCTCAACGCCCTGCTCGCCGCTGCCGCACTCAGCACACGGCCCCTGCGCGACGTGGCCGATGCGGTGCCCGATATGCATGCCGCCATGGGCGACTGGAGAAACTGATGACGCGAGCAGCGTGGAGGGGCCCCATGCGAAGCATGGGGATCGTAGCGTCGCGAGTCGGCATTTCAGGCCGCACTGCAGACCGTTGCAATCAACACAAATTCGGAGCGGCCTCAACATGCAACACGCCTTCAAGCTCGGCGACGCCGAGCACAATCTCGCGCTCTCCCGCAGCGCCGCCGCGTATCGGCTGCATGCCGCGGATGGCACCGTCGCCATCGATCTCAAGACCAACGCCGATGGCAAGACCTGGCTCACGGTTGGCGAGCGTCATGTGCAAGTGGTGATCGCCACGCGCGGCGACGACGTCTTCGTGCATCTCGACGGCGAGGCCTACCAGTTGCGCTACCAGCATCCGCTCGATCGCCTCGCTGCCCAGGCGGGCGGTGCCGCCGAAGACAGTGTGCGCGCGCCCATGCCGGGCAGCATCGTCGCGGTGTCGGTGAAGGTCGGTGATGCCGTCACCAAGGGCCAGACCCTGCTGGTGATGGAGAGCATGAAGATGGAAACCACCATCGCCGCCTCGCGCGATGGCGTGGTGGAGGCCATCAGCTACGACAAGGGTCAGACCTTTGATCGCGATGCGGTCCTGCTCAGCCTGAAAGCCCTTGAGGTGAAAAAATGAAACGCATCGAGTCGAAGATCAACCCCGCATCTGCGGAGTTCCAGGCCAACGCCGCCCACAACCGCAAGCTGGTCGAAGACTTCCGCGAGAAGCAGCGCAAGGTGCGGCATGACCGCCCGCAGCGCGACATCGACCGCCTGCGTCAGCAAAACAAGATGCTGGTGCGCGAGCGCATCAATCTGCTGCTCGATCCGGGCACGCCGTTTCTCGAGCTTTCCTCACTTGCGGCCAACGATGCCTACGACGGCGAAGTGCCGGGCGCGGCCTGCGTGATCGGCATCGGCATCGTCTCGGGCCGCGAGGTCGTCATCAATGCGGGCGATGCGAGCGTGAAGGGCGGCGCTTGGTATCCGCTGACGGTGAAGAAGACCGTGCGCGCGCTCGACATCGCCATCGAGAACCGCTTGCCGGTGGTGCATCTCTGCGATTCCGCCGGCGGCTTTCTGCCCTTGCAGGCCGATCTCTTCGCCGACAAGTACTTCGCAGGCCGCATCTTCCGCAACCAGTGCATCCTCTCGAAGATGGGCGTGCAGCAAGTGGCCGTGGTGCTCGGCCACTGCACGGCGGGCGGCGCGTACGTGCCGGGGCTGTCGGACTACAACGTCATCGTGCGCGGCACCGGCGCGATCTTTCTCGCCGGGCCGCCGCTCGTGAAGGCGGCGACGGGCGAGGAGAACACCGTCGACGAACTCGGCGGCTGCGACATGCACACGAGTGTGAGCGGTACCGCCGACTACCCGGCGGGCAGCGAGGAAGAGGCCATTGCCATGGCCCGCGATATCGTCGCGCAGTTCAAGCGGCCGCAGAAAACGCACATCGAGTGGCAGCAGCCCGAAGCACCGCACTACGACCCGGCCGAGCTGTACGGAATCATCCCGCGCGACATCAAGCAGCAGTTCGATATCCGCGAGGTGATCGCGCGGCTGGTCGATGGCAGCCGCTTCCACGAATACCAGCCCAACTACGGCAAGACGCTGATCTGCGGCTACGCGCATCTCTGGGGTTACAAGATCGGCATCCTCGGCAACAACGGCGTGCTGCTCAACGACTCGGCGCTGAAGGGTGCGCACTTCATCGAGCTGTGCAACCAGAACAAGACGCCGATCGTGTTCCTGCAGAACATCACCGGCTTCATGGTCGGCCGCGAGTACGAACGGCGCGGCATCACCAAGGACGGCGCGAAGATGATCATGGCCGTCTCGTGCAGCGAGGTGCCCAAGTTCACCGTGATGTGCAACGGCAGCTTCGGTGCCGGCAACTACGGCATGAGCGGTCGCTCGTTCGACTCGCGCTTTCTGTTCAGCTGGCCGCAGTCGCAGATTTCGGTGATGGGCGCCGAGCAGGCGGCGAACACGCTGGCGGATGTGAAGATTCGTCAGCTCGCCAAGCAGGGTAAGCAGCTCTCGCAGGACGACATCAACGCCATCCGCGACCCGGTGCTGGGCGACTTCAAGCGCAAGCAGAGTGCCTACTGGAGTACGAGCGAAATCTGGGACGACGGCATTCTCGATCCGGTCGATACCCGCAACGCGCTGGGCATCGCACTCTCGGCTGCGCTCAACGCACCCATCGCCGAGCCGCGTTACGGCGTGTTCCGGATGTAGGCGGGTGAGACGGCACGGCAGCGGCGGCGCTGTAGGTCGGCTCGCCTGAACGGACGACGCCTTGGCGACCCCAAGGCCTAGACTCTGGGCTCCCGCCCCTCCGTGTCGTGCCATGTCCTCCCAGCAACCACTGTTGCCTGCCTCTCTCGAAGCCACGGTGGTGTTCCGGCCGCTGCCCATCAGCCGTCGCAGCCGCTTCTTTCTCTGGTTGCTCAGGACCTTCCTCAAGCCCTGGATGCGGCGGGTGATCCGTGGGTCGGACGAGAAGATCGCCAAGGTGCAGCTCGATCTCGCCCACATGCGCTGCCCCAACCATCACGGCCTGCCCTACGACTACACCGTGGTCGGCACCATCCCCGGCCAGGTGTTTGGTGATCTGTCGGACCACAGCAAGCCAGTGCTGCTCTGGCTGCACGGCGGAGCCTTCGTGCTGCCGGCCTCGCCAGTGGCGCACCTCGAACTGGTGGCGGCACTCGCCGCCAGGATCGGTGGCCACGGCTTTCTGCCCGACTACCGGCTGGCGCCGCGCAACAGGTTTCCGGCCGCACTCGATGACTGCGAGCGTGCCTACAAGGCCCTGCTAGATCTGGGCTTTCCCGCCTCGCGCATCGTCGTTGCCGGCGATTCGGCGGGTGGCAACCTGCTGCTCGGGCTGCTGCAACGCATCCGCAAGCAGGGCTGGCCCATGCCGGCGTGCACGATTCCGGTCTCGCCGGCTACCGAGATGGGCCGCATCCACGCGCCGCCGTCCCGGGCCTGGAAGCGCCAGCGCGATCCCATCCTGCCGATCGGTGCCCTGCAGCGCGTGGACGAGATGTATGCGGGTGACTGGGATGCCTCCGATCCCGAGCTGTCGCCTCTGTATGCCGACTGCACGGGCTTTCCGCCCATGTACTTGATCGCCAGCGACAACGAGGTTCTGATGGACGACAGCATCCTCTTCGCCCGTCGTGCCAAGGCGGCCGGTGTCGATGTGCGCTGCGAGATCTGGCCGCTGCTGCCGCATGCCTTTCCGCTGTTCGGGATGATCTTCAAGGAAGTGCGCGCCGTGCGCGCCGAGATGGTGGAGTACATGCGCCAACACCTGCGCACCCCGTGAGCACAACAGCCCCGTGAAGCCCTGGAGCCTGTTGGAACTGCCCCGCCTGGACGACCGCCGCGTGCTGGTCACCGGCGCGGCCAGTGGCATCGGCCTTGCGGTGGCGCAGGCGCTCGCTACCCGTGGTGCTGTCATCACGCTGCTGGATCGCGACGCCACCCGGCTCGCCGCCGCGCAGCAGCGCATCGGCCAGGCCGTACCCGGTGCCCGGCTGGTGCCCGCCGCCGTCGACCTCCTCTACCTCGCGGCCATCCGTGACTTTGCCAGGCGCCATGTCGACGAAGGCCCGCTGGACCTGCTGTTCAACATCGCCGGCATCCTGCCGCCGCCGCAGCGGCGGTTGAGTCCTGATGGCATCGAGCTGGGTTTTGCCATCAGTGTGCTCGGCCATCACGCACTCACGATGGGTCTGCTGCCCGCCTTGCTCGCTGCCGAGGCCCCGCGCGTGATCTCCATCAGCAGCATCACGCATCCACGGGGCGAAATCTTTTTTGATGACCTCGCGCTATCGCGCCGCTATGACTCGCAGCTGGCCTATCGCCAGACCAAGCTCGGCGCGCTGCTCTGGTCGCAGCAGCTGCATCGCCTCGCACAGGCGGCAGGCAGCCGGCTACGGAGTGTCGCGGCACATCCGGGTGTGGCCCGCACGGCACTGGCCAATCAGCACCTCAGCGGCCCCAGGCCGGGTCTGCGTGCCCGGCTGGAGATGCAGGTGCTGGCCATGTTCATGGGCCTGATGGGGCAGGACGCTGTAGCCGGTGCCCTGCCGCTGCTGCGGGCCGCGACCGACCCTGCAGCCCTGGGTGGCAGCTACTGGGGGCCGGATGGTTTTGGCGAGTGCCGAGGTGCGCCAGCCCCGGCCCGCATCGCAGCCCGGGCAAGCGATGCGATGGTGGCTGCACGCCTCTGGCAGCGCTGCGAGGTGCTCACGGGTGAGCGCCTGCGATTCTGAAGCCAGGGCTCATCGATTCGGACGAAGTCCTGACCTCGGGGCGGGCCTAAAGTCGCGGCTGAATTTCAGGATGAAATTCGAACCCTGCACGGAGGCGACATGGGACTTGGCGATCAAGCCAGCGCGGCAAGGATGCTGCTGCTCGGCGGCGTGGTGTGGAGCGGTGCGGTCAGCGCGGGCTCCTTCGATCTGTTCGGGCTGGAGTCGGAATACCAGCTCATCGGCAGCTATGCGGCGGCGGTGCGTACCGAGTCGCCGGATGCGCGCATCATCGCCACGCCGCCCAGTCCCAAGATCCCGATCCCGGACTATCTCAAGCTGCCGGAGTCGAACAATTACGACGATGGCGACCGCAATTTCAAGAAACACGCCCTGGTCAACAACCGGGTCACGCTGCTGGGCGAGTTGCAGCTGCAGAAGAATGACTTTGGCCTGCTGCTCCGTGGCGATGCCTTCTACGACGATGTGTATCGGCGACTCCACAACGACAATCGCTCGCCCGACACCATCAACACCACGCAGCAGCCCGTCAATCGCTTCACGCGCGCTGCCAAGCTCTACGATGGCCGTCGCACCCGTCTGCTGGATGCCTATGCCTTCGGCACCTGGACATTGGGCGATACCGCCGCACTCAACCTGCGCGTGGGGCAGCAGGTGGTGGCCTGGGGCGAGAGCCTGTTCTTTTCAGGCGTCGCACTCGCGCAGGGTCCGGCCGATGCCACCAAGGCGACGGTGCCGGGCGCGGATGTGAAGAGCATCCTGCTACCGGTCAATCAGGTGTCGATGCAGCTCACGCTCACCGACGACATCACGCTGCTCGGTCAGTACAAGCTCGAATACAAGGAAACCGAACTCAATCCGGTCGGCGAGTTCTTCTCGGTGGCCGACGTGGTGGGGCCGGGGGCGGAGTTCATCTACGGCATCCAGAACCCGCTGTATCTCGCCAACTACGGCGACGTGAATCTGCTCTCCGACGATGTGCCGGAAGCCCTGCAACTGGTGGTGGATCTGCTCGCGCCAGGGCTGCCGACCGAGCAGCTCACCGGCCTGCTCGGGGCCGTGCTGGGCGGGCTCGACAGCCCCTTGCCGGATGCGAACCTGCCGGTCGGTGCCATCCAGCAGCCGGGCGTGCCGCGCAACATCAACGTGCAGCGCGGGGCCGACATCCGCCCCAGCGATTTCGGGCAATGGGGCCTGGGCCTGCGCTACCGGCTGACCAACGAAACCAACCTGGGCCTGTACCGCCTGCGCTACCACAACACCACGCCCGCGCCGGTGCAGAACTATGGCTTCGGCGTGTTGCTGCCCGCCAACGGCGTGGTGCCGGCGGTGACGACCGAGGCACTGGGCCTGCAGATTCCCGTCACCTACAACATCCGCTACTTCGACGGCATCAACCTGACCGCGCTGAGCTTTTCCAGCACGCTGTTCGGGGCCAACATCGCCGGCGAACTCATCTATCGCGATGGCATCGATACGCTGGTGGATGTCGATGGCGGCCTGCTCGGCCCCGTGCCCACGCCCACCCGTAGCAAGATCACCCAGGGCCTGCTGTCAGCCATCTATGTGCTCGGCCCCAGTCCGTACTGGGATGCCGTGACCATCGTCGGCGAGACGAGCTACATCCGCGTCAATTCCGTCGACGAGGCCTGCGGCCCCCGGAGCTGCTCGCGCGACCTCACCTACAGCCGCGATGCCTGGGGTTACTCGTTTCTCTCGTTCATCGACTACCGCAACGTGCTCTCGGGCTGGGACTTGCAGATCCCGATCAGCTTCTCGGGTATCGGGCACGGGCAGTCGTCACTGCTCGGCGGCCTGGGCCCGCTGGCGGGCGAGGGCGACCGGCGGGCGAGCATCGGCGTGAGCGTCACCCGCCTGCAAAAGCTGACGGTGGGTCTCAACTACAGCGCCTTTCTCGGCGCACCGCAGTTCAAGACACGCCCCTACGCCGACCGCGACAACGCCTCGATCTCCATCACCTACCGCTTCTGAGGCAGAGGGCGTCGCTGGCTCGGTTGAAGGGCCGCGTCGCGGGCCAGGCCTCGCGCTACTGCAAACGGTGGATGGCGCGGCGCGGCGGCTGACCAACACTGCCGCCCTTCGCCGCGCCGGGAGGCCCGCATGTCCATCACTCGTCGTCTGCTGCTGCCCGCGCTGCTGTGGCCGGTGCTGATGCTCGCGGCCTGCGGTACGCAGGACTCGCCCACCGATGCCGGGCTCATGGCCAGCGCGGGCGATCCACCGCTGGAAACACCGCCGGAGGTGCTGGCCAAGTCGCTGCAGTGCACCCCTTTTACGCACCCCGACAAGCCGCCGGTGCTGCTGGTGCACGGCACGTTCACGGCCGGTTTCGAGCAATACGACTGGACCTACATCCCGCTGCTGGTCGAGCGTGGTTACGACGTCTGCGCCATCACCTATCCCGACCGGGGTTTTGGCGACATGCAGGTCTCCGCCGAATACGTGGTGTATGCATTGCGCCGCATGCGCGCCGAGAGTGGACGCCAGGTGGCGATGATCGGCCATAGCCAGGGGTCGTCCATGCCGCGCTGGGCGCTCAAGTGGTGGCCCTCGGCACGGGCGGCGGTGTCTGATTTCGTGTTGCAGGCGGGGCCCCACCACGGCACCAGCAATGCGCCGCTGCTGCCCTTGCTGCCCGGCGTCACGGGGCTACCGGCGGCGCTGTATCAATTCCCGCCCACGTCGCAGTTCACCAACGCCGTCAACCGGGGTGACGAGACGCCTGGCGACATCGACTACACCAATCTCTACACCCAGTTCGATGAGCTGGTGCAGCCAGCCAGCCCCGTGCCCACGGCCGCGCTCGACTGGCAGGCCAACAACCCCAAGGTCGCCAACATCCTGTTGCAGGACCTCTGCCCCGGGCGGTTCGTGGACCACGTCACCATCGGCCTCACCGATCGCTTGAGCTTCGAGCTGGCGCTGGACGCCATCGCCAACCCAGGCCCGGCGAATGTCGCGCGGGCGGGCGGCGCTGCTGCGCTGTGCGGTGCACTGCCCATCGTGCCGGAGCAGATCGTTTCGCCTTCAGCCGCTACGGCGCTGCTGGGCATCCTGCAAAAGGAGTCGGTCAATGGCGCGCCCGCCCTGCAACTGGTGGCGCAGGAGCCGCCGCTGAAGCCCTATGCCCGATAGCGCCGCGGCCTGCCTCGCTGCGCACCGTGGTGCGCCACTTCTTGCCCCATCGAATGACAACACCCCCGAGCAGCCTCCTGAGTATGCAGATCGAGCCTAGCCATGGCGACTGAAAAATGGGTGAAGGTGCCGAGCGATCTCGGCCTGATCACGCAGATCGACCGTGCTGCCGAGTGCGACCCGCGCGAAGCCGGGTTGAGCCCGCAGGGTATCCAGCGTATCTGGGCGGCCGTCGAGTCGCTCTATCGGGTCGGCGTACACCCGGCCATGACGCTCGTGATCCGTCGTCGTGGACGGGTGGTGATGAAACGCGCCATTGGCGGCCTGCGCGGCAACGGGCCGGGTGAGACCGGCCCCGTCACCACACTCTCGCCTGATGCGCCGATCTGTCTGTTCTCGGCCTCCAAGGCCATCAGCGCGCTGCTGTTGCACAAGCTGGTGGAAGACGGCCGCCTGAGTCTCGACGACCGCGTGGCCCAGCACATCCCCGCCTTTGCGGCGCACGGCAAGGGCGGCGTCACCATCCGGCAGCTGCTAGCACACCGTGCGGGCATCCCCACGCTGCCGGTGAAGCACCCGGACCCCTCGCTGTTGCAGCACTGGGATGCGCTGGTGCATCTGCTGTGCCTCTCGCCGCCCGAAGACCCGCGCTTCGAGCGGCAGGCCTACCACGCGCTCACGGTCGGCTTCATCGTTGGCGAGATCATCCGCCGCGTCAGTGGCCGCGAGCTGCGCGAGGTGTTGCGCGATACGCTCACCGGCCCGCTGAAACTCGACTCCATGACGTTCGGCCTCAGCCCCGAGCGGCGCGCGTCAAGCCCGCTCAGCTACGGTACCGGGCCTGCGCCGGTGTGGCCGCTCACGCAATACGTGAAGCGCATTCTCGGGGTGTCGTTCGAGCGTGCCGCCACGGCGGCCAACGAGGATGCCTTTCTCTCGTCCGTGGTGCCCTCGGGCAACATCTTCGCGAGTGCGGACGACACCAGCCGGCTGTTCCAGATGCTGCTCAACGGCGGCACGCTCGATGGCGTGCGGGTGCTCAGGCCCGAGACGGTGGCCGAGGCGATCCGCCCCGTGGGCCGCTTGCAGTACGACGGCATCCTGATGGTGCCGATGCGGTTTTCGGCCGGCTTCATGCGCGGCGAAAGTCCTTTTGGACTGTTTGGCCCGGGCAGCCGCGAAGCCTATGGCCACCTCGGCTTTGTCAGTGTGCTGTGCTGGGCAGACCCGCGCCGCGAGCTGTCGGTGGCGCTACTCAACACCGGCAAGTCGGTGTCGCCGCTGGGGGCGGTGCAATGGCTGCGGCTGATCAGCACCATCACCCGCGTCTGCAGCTGAATCGAGATGGACTGCGCCAGCGAGCGCAGAGGTCATCCGGCAGCCGGCCTTAGAGCGCCGGTGCCACCACCACCCGGATGCCCGCCAGCGCCTCGCTCATCTGCACCTGGCAGGAGAGCCGCGAGCCCGGCTTGATCGGCACCAGCTCGCCGATGGCGTCGAGCATCATCTGTTCGTCTTCGCCGCGCGGTGGCAGCTTGTCGGCCCAGGCCGCATCCACATACACATGGCAGGTGCCGCAGGAGCAAGCGCCGCCGCAGGTGCCGTCGACACCGGTGTTGGCATCGCGCAGGGCTTCCATCAAGGGGCAGCCGCTTTCGGCGTCGATCACGCGCTCGCTGCCATCCCGGCCCATCACCCGCACTGCTGCCATGTTGCGTTCTCCGTGCTTGCTCAAATGAAAGCCCCCGCGATGCGGCGCATCACGGGGGCGGTGAAACAGACTGCCTCTAACTTCAGGCCGCGGCGGAGGCCGGCACTTCCGGGTAGAACTGCTTGAACCACTTGCGGAACTGCAGGATCGGACCGTCGCCGTCGCAGAGCAGCGGGTTGGGGCGGAATTTCTTGTTGTTCCACACGATGAAGTCGACGCTCTCGAAGCCAGCGCTCTCCTCGCCCTCGGCCGCACCGATCATGTGGTCGATCACCTTCTTGGAAGCATGCAGCTCTGGCGTGCCTTCGGCGTAATCCACGTGCCGGAAGCTCATGTTCATCTGGGTCTTGTCGTGGCTGACGGGGACCGAGTAGGAGATCATCGTCGCGGTGATGCCGTGCTGGTTGAAGCGCATCACGTTCAGGCCCGGCCCGTACATCTCGCCAACGATGTAGCCCTTGCCGATGTCCAGGTGCATGCGCAAGCCGTCGTAGCTCGCCTCTACCGGCGGGATGCCGGGCGCGCCGTGCAGGAACTTGAGGTGTGCGACGTCCACGCCGTTCTCAGCGATTTCCTGGATGCAGGTGTTGGCCGTCCAGGTGCCGCGGCGGCTGCCGGTGTAGCCGGTGGCGTCCTCGATCTCCGGGATGTAAGGCAGCTCGAATACCGGGGGCTCGCAGGCCGGGTGGTACCAGCTCCAGATCATTCCGTATTTCTCGACCGTGGGCAGGGTACGCAGGATCGGGCCCTTCTTGGTGATGGGCGGCATCACCTTGGCGTAGGGGATGGCCTTGCAGTTGCCGTCGGTGTCGTATTCCCAGTGGTGGAAGGGGCAGCGCAGGTGCTCGCCGCAGACCTTGCCGCCGTGGCCCATGTGCGCGCCGAGATGCGGGCAGTATGGGTCGGAGACGCCGGCCTTGCCACCCTCGGTGCGGAACAGCACCCACTCCTGCCCGAGCAGAAAGACATTGCGCATCTCGCCCGGCTTCAGGTTTTCGGAGAAATCGACGTGATACCAGCCCATGGGGATCGGGAACGGCGCGCGCTCCAGGGTCTGGGATTCGAGAAGCATCTTGAGATTGATGGGAGCGCCCATGGTGCGGTGTCCTGGCTGGGGTGACGGGAGTCCTGCGACTGGCCGACATGGTGCGACGTCGACGCACGCCCGTCCTACTCCATTCAGGGGATAGCTGCCGATCGCTGCTGCGACCTGCGCTTGGGCTAAATCTGCGCACCGTGGCTACCCTGATCGGACGATGTTGCGCCGGCGCTGCGGCGCACACGCTAACGTCATCAAAAAGGCACTCCACGCCCGCTATTGCCGCATACGCAGCCGGCCAGGAGATCGCTCACAAGAGACGAGGAGAAGCGCATGTCGTATCGCAAGACCGCCGCGTGGGGGCTGCTGAGCCTGTTGCCCTGCATTGCCGTGCACCCGGCCTGGGCCAAGGCCACGCCGGAGCAGGTCGCATCGCTCGACGGGCCAAAGTTCACCTGCATGGGGGCCGAGCGCGCGGGCACGGCGTCTGGTGTGGCAGCCTACACCGGCAAGTGGCTCGACAGCTGGCCCGGCATGCAGAGCGCCACCGGCTACGACCCGGGCCCCTATGCCGCCGAGAAGCCGCTGTTCTCCATCACCAGCGCCAACATGGCCAAGTACGCCGATAAGCTCACGGCGGGGCAGAAGGCGTTGCTCACCAAGTACCCGCAGGGCTATCGCATGGATGTGTATCCCAGCCATCGCGATTTCCGCGTGCCGGACTGGGTCTGTGCGGTGGCCAAGAAGAACGCGGCCGAGTCCGAGGTGGTGCACGAGGGCCTGGGGGCGACCGGCACCACCGGCGCGCATCCCTTCCCGTTCCCCAAGAACGGCACCGAGGCCATCCTCAATGTGCTCATGCCGTACCGCGTGTGGAACGATGCCTGTGTGGACGACATCGCCAACGTCTACGCCAACGGCACCATCGCCTGGGGCAAGCAGCGTTTCAAGACGCTGAGCATGCTGGCCGACCCCAAGGTGCGCGGCAGTCTGCAGGACCGCGTGCAGGCTTACTTCTACAACGAGTCGCTGCTGCCGCCCCGCGACAAGGGCTCGATCGCGGTGGGCATCCAGCCCAACGACTTCGCCACCGCCACCACCCAGGCCTGGCAGTACATCCCCGGCACCCGCCGGGTGCGGCAGGCCCCGGATGTGTGCTGCGACTACCCGGTGCCACCGGCCGGCATGCGTACGGTGGATGACGACTACATCTTCAACGGCCCGCCCAAGCGCTACACCTGGAAGCTGGTGGGCAAAAAGGAGATCTACATCCCCTGGCACAACTTCAAGACCAACGATCCGTCGGTGAAGTACAGCCAGCTCATCAAGCCCGGCACCATCAACCCGGACTACGTGCGCTACGAGCTGCGCCGCGTCTGGGTGATCGAAGCCAACCAGCGCGAGGGATTCCGCCACATCTACAAGAAGCGCGAAATCTACGTGGACGAGGACACCTGGCTGGCTGTGTGGGGCGACAACTACGACCAGCAGGATCAGCTCTGGCGTGTGGCGATGATCGCCTACCGCTATGCGCCCAACGCCCAGGCCTACCACCGCGGTGCCAGCATCTACCACGACATCCTGCAGGGCTCGTACGAGGCGGGCTATCTCGTCAACGAGGCGGGCGCGGACTGGTGGAAGCTCAACGACCCCGACCTCACCCCGCAGATGTTCAGCCCCAAGGGCGCGGCCATGGGCGGGCACTGAAGCAACCCATAAAAACAGCCACGACGGCGGAGCGCCGCAGGCCAGCAGGGAGAGAGACGAGATGAAAACAGAGCCCATGAAAGGCCGGGTGCTTCGTGCGATCTGTGGGCTGGGCGCTCTCGCAGCGATCAGTCCGGTCGCGTTCGCAGGTGGCAGCGTCAATCTCTTCGGTTTCAAGACCGACTACGACCTCACCGCCACCTACGCCATCGCCATGCGTGTCGAGCAGCCCTCCGACGGCATCATCAATTCGGCCTCCGACCCGCGCATCCCGCTGCCGGAATACCTCAAGGTGCCGGCCAGCAACAACTTCGACGACGGCGACCGCAACTTCAGCCAGTGGTCACTCATCAACAACCGGCTGACGCTGCTGGGCGAGCTGCTGTTCAAGCAGGACAACTACGGCGCCATCATCCGGGGCGATGTCTTCTACGACGACGTCTACCACCATCGCAACGACAACCGCTCGCCGGATACTGTCAACAAAACCGGCATCACCAACCAGTTCACGAGCCCCGCCCGCAAGATCGACGGCGGCCGTCCCCGGCTGCTCGATACCTATGTGTTCGGCACCTGGAGCTTTCTCGACGATGGCCTGCTCAACCTGCGCGTCGGCCAGCAGGTGACGGCCTGGGGAGAGAGCCTGTTCTTTTCCGGCATCGCGCTCGCACAATTGCCGGCCGATGGCGCGGCCGCGAACGTGCCGGGTGCGGACGTGAAGGGCATCCTGCTGCCGGTGAACCAGATCAGCCTGCAGGCGGCCCATGGCGACTTCACGCTGCTCGGGCAATACAAGCTTGCCTTCAAGGCCACCGAGGTGAATCCGGTGGGCGAGTATTTCTCCATCGCCGATCCGCTCGGCCCCGGTGCCGAGTTTGCCTACGGCATCCGCAACCCGTTTTTTCTCGACACCCTCTCCGGGGCCAACCTGCTCTCGGATGACTTGATCACCTCGATCAATACGGTAGGTGCGGTGCTCGGCCTGCCACCCGCGCCCGGCGGTATCCCGCCCGGCCTGCCCGCCGTCAACCTGCCGCGCACGGGGGTGGCTTTTGCCAACGCGCCGAAATACGTCAACCCGCAATATGCCGGCACCGCGCACACCAGCCACTTCGGCCAGTACGGCATCGGCCTCAAGTACCAGATCACTGAAGAAACTGAGCTGGGGCTCTATCGCCTGCGCTACCACAACACCATCCCCACGCCCGAGTTCACCTACGGTTACTCCGTGCTCGCCCCCGGCGACGGCACCACGCCACCCATCACCACCGAGGTGCTCAACCTCAGAACGCCCGTCACCTACCAGGCCAAGCACCGCGCCGGCATCAACATGACGGCGATGAGCTTCTCCAGCACCTTTCTGGGGGCCAATGTCGCGGGCGAGCTGATCTACCGAGATGGCATCGACGTGCTGGTGGATGTCGATGGCGGCCTGCTCGGGCCGCTACCCACCTCCACACCCTCGAAGATGTATCAGGTCGATCTCAACGCCATCTATCTCATCGACCCGCGCTGGTTCTGGGACTCCATCACCCTGGTGACGGATGTGGGTTTCATACACGTTGAAGAGGTCACGCCAGTCAGCGGGCCAGACCCAGCGGTGACCTCCACCCAGCTCACCTACTCACGCGATGCCTCGGCTTACACCGTCGTCGCGATCACCGCCATCAACAACGTCTTCAGCGGCTGGGATTTGCAGGTACCCCTGACAGTGCAGGGTGTCATCAGCGGGCACTCCTCCCTGCTCGGCGGCTTTGGCAGCCTGGGCGGCAACGGCGATATGCGGGTGAGCCTGGGCGCCACCTTCACGCGCCTGCAGCGGCTCAGCATCGGCACCGCCTACAACGCCTTCATCGGCAGCGGCGACTACACCGACCGGCCGCTGGCCGACCGCGATTTCGTGTCGCTCAACGTCAAATACGGGTTCTGACGTCCATCGCGGAAGAAGTTCAGTCCATTTGATCTCCGGGTCGATTCAACCCAAGGCAGACGGTCATCGAATCAGCTCGGTGCAGTCGACAGCGAACAGTTGCAAATGGCACAGGTCCATAAATTCGACCTCAACGCGTAGAGATTTCGTCGGCATGCCACAAAAAATGCCATCCTCGTCAGCAGCAGCTCCGTTTTTCCGTGCTGGATTGGCGTAAAGCTCTAACTCGGACACCACGCTGAATCAGATAGAAAAAATTGCAGCCGTCCTCGCTGCCTCGCTATGGGCTTGGTCGGCCGATTGCGCTGCAGAACAAGCACCCCCTTCCTCTCAAGGCAACGAGACCGTCAAGCTCGAGATGATCCCCGTTCAGTCAGTGGACTCTCCCGAGACTGGCAAGACACAAAAGAAGACCAGCGCTCCGCCGGATGCTGAGGGCTTGGAAACGGTGGTAGTGACAGCCACACGCAGCCGCGATTCGATCGCCAAGACGCCGATCTCGGTCACCGTGACTCGCGATCAGCAGCTGCGCGAAACCAACATCAAGAACATCGAGAGCCTGTCATCGCGATTGCCCAATGCGCAGCTGGCGCTGACGCCGACCAATAGCTTCCTGTTTGTGCGCGGCCTCGGCACCGGCGGCGTCCGAAGCGCCGAGCAGTCGGTCGGCATCTTCGTGGACAACGTCTTCCTCGGCCGGCCGCAGGCGGCACTGTTCGACTTTCTCGATGTCGAGCAGGTCGAGCTACTCCGCGGGCCACAGGGCGCTCTGCTCGGCAAGAACACGGTGGCTGGCGCTCTGAACATCAAGACCGCATCGGTCGCGCGCAAGCCCGAGGGCTATCTCGAACTACTCGACGGTTCGGAAGGGCAGCAGCGTGTTCGCGGTGCCTACTCCAGTGCGCTTAGCGATACCTTGGCAGCGCGCATTGCCTACAGCGAGACGCGCGACGACGGTACGCTCTACAACACTACGCAGGATCGTCTGGATCTCGCCCGACCGGGCCGCGCCGGGCGCGCGAAACTGCAGTGGACGCCGGGTGAAGACTGGGACATCGGGCTCTCGCTGCAATCGGCTCGTCTGCGCCAGACCGGTGACAGCCAGGAGCTGAGTCGGGCCAGCGAGCAGACGCTGGCGATTTACCGGCGCTACGACCCGGAGACGTCCGCCGATATTACCGATGGCCAGACGCAGACCGACCATCGGCAATCGGGTGCGGTCATCCACGGTGACGACCTGATCGCCTCCGCGAAACGGCAGCTGGGGACAGGCTCAATTTTGCTGACCATCGGTGCCTCGGAGCAGAACACCGTCGCCGATCTCGATCTCGACATCAGCCCTGTGCCGCTGCTGTCGCTGCCCTCGGTCGAGAACTACGGCCAGCGCAGTGTCGAACTGCGCTACAACCAGCCGGTCGGCTGGGGGCAATACACGCTGGGTGCAGCCTACTTCCAGTCTGATCTCGATCTGCAAGTCGATATCGACGCGTTCGCGAATGGCGCCAACGGCTTTGTAGCGCCGCTCATCGATCAGACCACCGGCCTGCCGGTGGGCGGCCTTGCCAGCCAGACGCTGGACACGCTGCTCGGCGTCGGCGGGCTCGAGCCGCTCGGTTCGGGGCGGAGCCGGCACCATCTGATCCAGCGGCAGGAGAGCACTTCCGGCTTCGGCATCGTTCGCTGGGACGTGCTCGAACGACTACGCCTGCAGCTCGACGGCCGGCTGACGCGGGAGACCAAACGTGGCGACCAGAGCATCGTCTTCAGCGGCGTCACCGGTCCGGCGCTCGGGCGCATCTTGGGCGAGCAGGAATACCGTCTGCTGGCCAAGCGCGGAGAGACAGACTTCTCGCCGCGGTTTTCCACGCTGTTCCAGATCAGCCGCCCGCTGAGTAGCTACCTGACACTCGCGCAAGGCTTCAAGTCCGGCGGCTTCAATAATCTCGCGGCGGTGCGGGAGCGCGCCGAGTTCAAGGGCGAGCAGTCCTACACGGCGGAAGCGGGGCTGCGGCTGAAGAACGAGGCCGGATTCAGCGGCGCGTTGTCGGTGTTCCGCACACGATTCAAGAATCTGCAGGTGGCGGCACTCGACGGCACCGAGTTCTTCGTCGGCAATGCGGCGCGGGCGCGCACGCAGGGCGTGGAGCTTTCCGCGCGCTGGCGTTCGAGCTTCGGCCTCAGTCTCGGCAGCGAGCTGGGCTACCTTGATGCCCGCTACGACCAATACACGAACGCGCCTGCCAGGGCGGACTCGAATGAGGACAGCCAGGACCTCAGCGGTCGCGTGCTGCAACGAGCGCCCAAGTTTTCCGGCAGCGTGCAGGCGGACTTTGCGACTCTGCTGCCCTTCGTGCGCTTGCCGGCCGCGATCGGCGTGGTAGCCGAGGGCGCGAGCAGCCAGTTCCTCAACATCGATCTCGACCCCATCGATTCCCAACCCGGCTACCTGCGCTACAACGCCTTCGCTGGACTCAGCGACCGCAGCCAGTCCTTCACGTTGCGCCTGATCGGCCGCAACCTCACGAACGAACACGTGCGGCGGGAAGCAGCAGACGTCGCCGTCGTCGGCGCGCATTCCGTCGGCCTGTTCCCACCGCGCAGCCTTGCCGCCGAACTGGGCTACCGGTTCAAGTGATGCATCCGGCGACCGCTCCGCTCGAAGGCGAGCCGCAGTCGATCTGGATCGACACCGATATCGTGTTTCAGCAGGGGCGGAGCCCGTTTCCTTGCGAGGTCGATGATGCGCTGGCGCTGATGTTGGCGCTTGACTGCCCGCGCGTGCGCGTGCGCGGCATCAGCCTCAACCGCCGCGTGGTCAACGGCGAGCGCGTGACGCGACGGCTGCTGGGCCATTTCGCGCGCTACCCGGTGCCGGTCTATCGTGGCAGCGACCACATCTTCTCAGGCCCCGGCGAGCGCACCGAGGCGGTGGACCGGCTGGCAGAGGCGCTGCGCGAGGCGCCACTCTGCATCGTCGCGATCGGGGCAGCGACCAACCTCGCCAACCTGCTGCGCTTCCACCCCGAGGTCGCGACGCGCATCACCAGCATTGTGTTTTGCGCTGGTCGCCAGCAGGGTCAGCGCCTTCTCGCCGACAGCAGCCCCCGGCCGCTACCGGACGCCAATTTCGACAACGACCCGCAGTCGATGCTGGAGGTGATCCGCTCCGGTATTCCGGTCACGCTGTGCGGCTTCGAGGCCTCGTCGACGATCTTTCTCGACGCCACCGACATCGACCGCATCCGCCGCAACGGCCGCCCCGGCGATGACTGGGTCGCGCAGCGACTGGCGGTGTGGCGGCGCGTCTGGCAGATCGGCCTGCGGCTCGACCGTTTCATCCCTTTCGACGCGTGCACCATCGGGCATGTGCTTTACCCGGAGTGCTTCCACTACCACCGCGACATTCCGCTGGCGATCACGCAGCGCGCGAACGACGCACGCTTCTGGAAGCGCGCCGCAACGAAGCCCTATCTGGAAGTGTCCTACGCCTTAGAGACACCGTACCGGGTCGACTATGCCCATGCGATCGATCCGGTCTACAAGACGCATCTGATGAACCATCTGCTCGGACATAAGATATGAACACCACCTTGCGCCTTGCAGGACTTCGCGCGCTGCTGGTCGGTACGCTGCTGGCGGTAGCCGCCGCGGGGCAGGCCGCGAGCATCAGTCGTCCGGTGCCGCTGCCGCGCGTCGTCGGGCTGGAGGCAAAAGCGCTCAACGCCGCCGACCCGGTGCAGGTGTCGGCCGGCTTCGTCGATCAGGTGATCCACGACGGCCCGGTCGCAGCCTGGCTGACTTACTTCCAGCAGCTCGATGCGGATCGGCTCGATCGTGCACTCGACACGCAGGCGCGGCAGCTGGCGTTCTGGATCAACGTCTACAACGGCTACACGCAGCACTTCCTCAAGCACGATCCCGCGCTGTATCTGAAGGATCGGCCCGCCTATTTCGGCAAGGACCAGATCGATATCGCCGGCGATCGCGTGAGCCTAGAAGACATTGAGCACGGCGTGTTGCGCCGGGGAGCCACCATCTACACGCTCGGCCACGTGCGCGCCCTCTGGCTGCGCCGCCCCTTTGTGCGGCGCTTCGCGGTGGATCGTGTCGATTACCGCATCCACTTCGCACTCAACTGTGGTGCGCGCAGCTGCCCGCCGGTGATGCCCTATACCGCGCAGACGCTGGAAGCACAGCTCGACGCCGGCACGCGGGACTACCTGCAGCGGCAAGTGCGCTACGACGCCCGCGCCAATACCGTCGCGGTGCCGGCGCTGCTGCGTTGGTTTTCGGCCGACTTCGACGGCGGTGGCGGCGCGGCCAAGCGCAGCATCCTGCGCCACTACGACGTGATACCTGCGACGGCCGAGCCAACGATCTACTACCTCGACTACGACTGGACGCTGCAGATCGCCAATTACGCGCTGTTCACGCCCTAGCGTTTCAGCCAGTCGCGCGCGGTGCCGATCAGCGCCTGCTTGGCGGCGAGGTCTAGCGAGATTGGCAGCTGCGCGAAGCCGAGCAGCCGGCGGAGGATTTCAATGCCGGCATATTGCCGGCACAGCGGTTCCGATATGGAAACAAATCCTTCACTGGCCGCGCGATAGCGGGCCAAGCCCTGCGCGATGAACCCGGCGGGCTGCCCGGCCAGTGTCAGATGCGCGATCAGCACGCCGAGGTCGAACTCCGCATCGCCGAAGAAGCAGAACTCGGGATCGATCACCTTCAAACCCGCCGCAGTGCGCAGCACGCTGCCGGGAAAGAAATCCCCGTGCAGGAGCGTCTCGCCCATACTGAGGTATCGCGCCTCCAGCGCCGCGATGCGCGACTGCAGGGCTCCATCCTCGCGGCAGTCAGCGGCGAGTGCTGCGAGGCCAGGCGTGATCGCGTCGAGGTCCAGCCCCATTTCTCGTAGGTTCGCGGCGAACGGGATGCGGAAGATGTGCGCGGCATTGAGCGCGCGCATTGCACGGTTCTCGATCAAGAAGCCACAGCCCGGCTGGCGGAAGCGGCCGTGCAGCGTCGCCAGATAGTCCATCAGGGTGTCGAGGATTTCGGCCTCCAACACCGCACCGGCGCGGTAGAGACTGGATAGGTCGCTGCCTTCGCCGAGGTCTTCCAGCAACAGCAGATGCGAGACCGCATCGGCCTGCAACAGCCGTGGCGAGCGATCGGCGATGCCGGCCTCGACTGCGGTGCGACGGTAATACTCGGCCTCAACCTCGGCGCGCCCGGCCGGGGCTTCAACGCTGGGAAACTTCTCGGCCCAGGGGCGCGCCTGTTTCAGGATGAAGCGGCTGCCGTCGTCGAGCACGACACGCAGCACGAGGTTCATATTGCCCTCGCCGGCTCGGGCTAGCGATGCGATCTGCTGCGTCGCCGCGATCCAGCCGAGCTGGACCAGCTGCGCAGCCAGTGCCTCCGGCTCGGCGGATTCCACAAAGAAGGCGTCTGGCTGCAAAGCGTGAAATTTTTGCTGGAGGGTCACGGCGGGGGCCCAAAGATCGGGGG
>Ga0255091_1000244_pt1 | contig 23425 bp, 29 predicted proteins | sample Colum_Yuk_RepB_8_2_FD_188439 | JGI IMG/M metagenome (GOLD analysis project Ga0255091, IMG submission 188439) | Freshwater microbial communities from Columbia River, Oregon, United States - Colum_Yuk_RepB_8d | ecosystem: Environmental > Aquatic > Freshwater > River | place: USA: Oregon... | reverse complement strand
ACCACCGGCGCGCTGATTCACGGCGACGCTGACAGGCACCTCGCGTTCGATGCCGCAGAACACCCCGTCGCCCTGCAGCTCGGCGGCAGCGATCCAGACGCCCTCGCACGCTGTGCCGAAATGGCCGAGCGCTATGGTTACGACGAGGTGAACCTCAACTGCGGCTGCCCCTCCGACCGCGTGCAAACCGGCCGATTCGGTGCCTGCCTGATGAAGGAGCCTGCCACCGTCGCAGCCGCCGTTGGCGCCATGCAGCGAGCCACGCGCCTGCCGGTGACCGTCAAGCACCGCATCGGTGTGGACGAGTGCGAGGACTGGCCGTTTCTGAAGCACTTTGTCGAGACGGTAGCGGCTGCCGGCTGCACAACCTTCATCGTCCACGCCCGCAAGGCCTGGCTGAAGGGTCTTTCTCCGAAGGAGAACCGCGAAGTACCGCCGCTCACCTACGAGCATGTCTACCGTCTCAAGCAGACCTTCCCGCAGCTCACCGTCGTCATCAACGGCGGCATCAAGACGCTGGAGTCGTGCGCGCAGCACTTGCAGTGGGTCGATGGCGTCATGCTCGGCCGCGAGCCCTACGAGAACCCTTGGTTTCTCGCTGGTGTAGATGCGGCGCTGTTCGATTCACCCGGCCCGGTGGCCAGCCGCGATCAAGCACTGCGCCGCATGCAGCCCTATATCGTCTCAGCGCTGGAACGCGGCGTGCCGATGAGCGCCATCACCCGCCACATGCTGGGGTTGTATCGCGGCCAGCCGGGTGGCCGGGCGTTTCGACGGGTGATGTCCGAGGGCGTGCACAAGCCGGGCGCGACCTGGGCCCTGCTCGAAAAGGCCCTGCTGGAAGTCACGCGCGAACTGGCCGTCGCCGCGTAGAATCTCGCTCCCCACGGTCCCACTGCGAAGTCGCCCATGTCGCTCCAAAAGCATGTCATCACCCTGCTGTGCGGCCTGCTCTGCACCTTGTTCGCGAGCTCCGCTTTTGCATCTGATGCACCCAAGAAGCACCCCAAAAAGCACACCCCCAAAACCCCTGCCACCCAAACCGCAACCGCACCCATGACCGATACCAATCCCAAAGTCCTGCTCGAAACCTCGCTCGGCAACATCACGCTCGAACTGGATGCCGCCAAGGCGCCCAAGTCCGTGGCCAATTTCGTCGCCTATGTGAAAGCCGGCCACTACGACGGCACCGTGTTCCACCGGGTGATCAAGGGCTTCATGGTGCAGGGCGGCGGCTACAGCGAGGACAATTACGGCGAGAAGAAAACCAACCCGCCGGTCGAAAACGAAGGTGGCAACGGCTTGAAGAACCTGCGCGGCACGATCGCCATGGCGCGCACCAACGACCCGCATTCCGCCACGGCGCAGTTCTTCATCAATCATGCCGACAACGATTTCCTCAACGCCGGCGCACGCGGGCAGTGGGGCTACGCGGTGTTCGGCAAGGTCGTCGAGGGCATGGATGTGGTCGACGCCATCGCCAACACCCCCACCGGCCGCACACCGCCATTTGGTCAGGACATGCCGTTGGCAAAGGTCGTTATCAAGAAGGCCAGCGTCATTGGCTGAGCCCAGCGCCGGCGCGGGAGCCATTTCATCGCCTGATCTGCTGCTGGCAGACCTGCACCTCCCCGTTGTCGCATGCGGTGCTGCACCCGAAGCCTCGTTCTTGAACGAGGCTTTTTTGCGTTTCTGCGCCGGGCCTGCCCGCTCTGCACGACGGGTGTTCTTGCTCGGCGATGTTTTCGAGTCCTGGGTGGGCGACGATCTGGGCCTCGCGGACTATCCGCGCGAAGTCGCAGCGCTGAGGGCGCTGTGCGATAGCGGCGTGGAAGTGCTGTACCAAACCGGCAACCGCGACTTTCTGCTCGGTGCCGCATTCGCGAAGGCCAGCGGGGCGCGGGCTTTGCCAGACGAACAGGTCGAAAATCTCGGCGGCATCGCCACCCTGCTCGCGCATGGCGATCAATTCTGTACAGAAGACCTTGCCTATCAGCGCTGGCGCAGGTTTTCGCGCAACCGGCTGGCGCAATGGCTGTTTCTCAAACTGTCGGCGAACCGGCGACGGCGCATCGGTGGTGGCCTCAGGGACGGCAGTTCCAGTGCCAAGCGCAGCAAGGCGGCGGCGATCATGGATGTCAACGACGAGGCGGTCGTCTCCGCGTTTTGTCGCCATCGCGTTTCGCGACTCATTCACGGCCACACCCATCGTCCCGCGACGCATGAGCACTTGATGGCCAGTGGGACCGCACAGCGCATCGTGTTGGCGGACTGGCGGCCGGACCGTCTGGAGTGGCTGCACGTCGATGCCGCCGGCTGGCGTCGCGAGTGTTTGCCAAGTCCACAGTAATTTTGGTTGTCGTTCATGCAAACGAATTGCCGATAATGCTTGCCGCAGCGTGATGTGGCTCGTTACCATCTGCGCCCCGCTATGCACCTTTCTGGAGAGAAACCATGTCCGCAGCCGTCGAACTCATCAAGAAGCTCCCCCAGGCGTATTCCGAAGGCTCGGATTGCGTGATCCAGTTCAACATCAGCCAGCCGCACTACGTCACGATCAAGGGTGGCGCAGCCTCTGCCAGCGAGGGCACCGCCGCCAATGCCGACCTCGGCATCACGATGGAAGACGATGATTTCGTCGCCCTGATGAAAGGCGAGTTGAATGGCATGACTGCATTCATGACCGGCAAGCTGCAGCTCGAAGGCGATCTGATGCTGGCGCAGAAGCTCAGCAGCTACTTCGATCCCTCCAAGCTGGCCTGATCGGATCCATGGCGGTTTCACCGCCCATTGACGACCACACCGAAGCCCTGGACCTCACCGTCCGGGGCTTTTTGTTTTGCCTACGCCGCGACCTCGAAGGGCGCCTGACACTCGCTGCCCCGCATCTGGAGGGCTATGGTGCCTTCGCGCTGGATTGGTCCAGCGCGGATGTACAGCGACGGATCGCCGGTGGCCGCAAGCAACTGCTCGCCAAGGCCATCGGCCTGCACAAAAAACCCACGCTGAAGGTATTTGACGCCACTGCAGGTCTGGGCCGGGATGGCTACACGCTGGCCGCACTGGGGGCCAGCGTGACTCTCGCCGAGCGTAATCCCGTGCTGGCCGCCTTGCTGCGCGATGCCCACCGCCGCGCGCTGGGCCTGAACCTTTTGCGGGATGCCGCCGGGCGCATGCAACTCGTCGAACAGGACAACACGACTGATCTGGGCAGCGCTGCCGCCGGGACCGACGTGATCTACCTCGATCCGATGTATCCAGACGATGGCAAACGCGCGCTGCCGAGCAAGGAAATGCAGATCCTGCGCGACCTCACGGGCGGCGACCCCGATGGGGATGCGCTGCTGAAGGCGGCCCTCGCCACGCGGACCTCCCGGGTGGTGGTGAAGCGGCCCAGCAAGGCACCCTGGCTCGCCGACGCGAAGCCCAACCTCAGCATGGAAGGCACGCAGGCGCGCTTCGACATCTATCTCGGTTGACGCCGAGGCGAAGTGCCGGGTCTAGGCTTTGGCCCGGCGCTGACCAAACTTGGCTCGCACCGCTGCCGGAATGTCTTCGACGCGGATGAATACCAAGCCATCCAGCGTATTGCCGAAATCGGCATCGACGTTGAAGCCCGCGAATCGTCCCCTGAGGTCCAGATAATGGCGCAGCAGCACTGGCAGCCCACTGCCCTGCTCCACTCGCGCAATCACACGCGACAGCAGTGCGGGGTCTGACAGCGCTGCGATCACCTGCCGCGTCTCGGGGTGACTACGGCGACTGGCCGACGGTGTGCGGGCACGAACCAGTACCTGCAGTGCGGCGTCACTGTGGTGAGTCGATAGCGCCGTCTCCATCAAGGTGCGGCTCAGGGCGCTATAACTGGCGCTGATGCTGACAGGCCCGAACAGGCAACGGATGCTGGGTTGGGCATCGAGCACGGCGGCAATGCCGGACCACAACAATCGCAAGGCGCGGAAGTTGCGCTGCCATTCAGGCCGCACGAAGGAGCGCCCCAGTTCGATTGAAGGACCAAGATGCGACAACAAACGTTCGTCGTACTCGAACAAGGTATGGGTATAGAGCGATGTCGGCTCGCCCACCGCCGCGGTAAAGCCCATGCGGTAGGCCCCAATCACCTCGCGCTGGTCGGCATGCCAGACGAACAGGTGCTGGTAGTGGGCATCAAACCGGTCGAGGTCGAGCGGCTGGCCTGTGCCTTCCTGCACCCGACGAAAGCTCAGTTCGCGCAGACGGCCGATTTCAAGCAAGGTCGAGGGAATCTGCGCGGCCCCAGCCAGATAGACCTTGAACTGACCTTGCTCACACAGCAGGCAAGCACTGGGTAGCGCGGCGAGTTCATCGTCGAGGATTTGCGGTGCGACGGGCTCTGCGATGGGGCACTGCGAAGGGGCCTCAGGCACCTCGGCACTCGGTGCCGCGCCCGTGCGATGTCCCAGGCTGTCGCTGAGCAGCCGCAGATAGGCGGTTTGGGCTTTGGGCTCCAGTCGTGCCAGCTCGGTCGCGGCGACCGCCTCGCCCAGATGCACGCTCACCATCGAGTTGCGCTGCTGCAGGAGGTCACGCGCCAGGCAGGCGGTTCGCAAACGGGGATGCACCGCCCCCGCCAGCAGGGAGGGCCAACGGGCATGACCTTCGATGTGCATGGGCAGGATCTGCGCACCACTCTTGCGTGCCAGCAGCGCCACACTCTCGGCCCACGGTGGGTCGGCAATACGACGGCCGCGCCAGTCCAGCCGACTGACCTCCCCGGCGGGGAAGATCAGGAGTGCACCACCCTGGGCGAGGTGTCGCAGCGCCATTCGGACTCCCCCCAGACTCGCACCCGGTGTAAAAACATCCACCGGTGCGATCAGTGGCGCGATTTCGGGAATCCGCCGCAGCAGGCTGTTGGCAAACAGCAGCAAGTCCGGACGCTGGGCGAGCAGCAGATCAGAAAGCACAAAGCCATCCGCCGCGCCATAGGGGTGATTGCAGATCACGATCAGCGGACCGCTTTGGGGAATGCTCTCCTCCCGTCCGCTGGCCAGGCGATAACTCATGCCGAGCCTTTTCAGGGCGTAGCGCATGAAACCGGCGGGAGAAAGCCCTTCAGGTCGCCGGGCGTACAGCGCTTCTAGTTGCGCCAACCCACTCGCCCGCTCCACTGCGGTGGCCGCCCAACCAAGACCACGACGACGGGGCAGTGAAAAAGGCGGGCTATCGGAACGTGGATTCATGACGGACTCTCTGAAGCGGTCGCCCACTGTGGATGTTGCGGCTGAACCAGGGGATGCCAGCGCAAGCCAGCCGGATGAGGTGTTTTGACCCGCGGTGTCAGGGTTGCGCCAACAGACTCTCAATCTGGGCTTCGATGCGCTTCGCCTGCTGATCGCCAACGTGGGTTTCACCGGCGTAGATCGCCTGAATCTGACCCTGACGATCGATCAAGTAAAACGCCGGCCAGTAGCGATTTTCAAAGGCATTCCAAGCCGCGTGGTCGTTGTCGACCATCACGGGATAACTGATCTTGAACTCGCGCACCTTGTCGCGAATGCTGCTGATGACTTTCTCGCGCTCGAATTCCGGCGTATGGATACCGATCGCAACGAGCCCCTGATCCCGATAGCGGGCCTCGACGGCATTGAGCCAGGGAAACGAGCGATAGCAGTTCCAGCACTCGAATGTCCAGAAGTCGATTAGCACGACCTTTCCACGCAAGCCTGCAAGGGTCAGTGGGGCCGAGTTGATCCACTCGGCGCCGCCCCGAACCGGAAGCGCTGGCGCGAGCTGCGCCGACGCGCTGGAAGCGCCGCCGCAAGCGGCCAGCAGCATGACGGCCGAGGCGGATACGACACGGGCTGAACGGGACCACTGCAATCTGGACATGGGACTTCTCCTGAACCATCCGACTCAGTGAGTTGCCGGGACCGGCGGTGCTTTGGCCCACACCGCTTCAACCCGGGCATCGCGGCCACAGCCGCGTCGGTAGTAGGCATAACGGATAGGATTCTTTTTGTAATAGTCCTGGTGATAGTCCTCGGCGACATAGAACGGCCCAGCCGGCACGATCTCGGTAAACACCGGGCCCGGCAGCACTTTGGATGCCACGAGCCTGGCCTTGCTCTCGGCCGCGATGCGGGCCTGCTCCAGCCCTTGCGTGAAAATGGCACTGCGGTATTGGCTGCCGTGGTCACAGAACTGCTGGTCTTTCACCGTAGGATCGATATGCCGCCAGAAGTACTCGACGAGTTGGGAGTAGCTGATCTGGCTGGCGTCGAAATGCACCTCCACCGCCTCGGCATGGCCAGTGCCACCGCCGGACACGCGCTCATAGCCGGGATCTGGAACCGTACCGCCGATGTAGCCGGAGACCACTTCAGACACGCCGGGCAGTTTCTCGAAATCAGACTCGACGCACCAGAAACAGCCGCCGGCGAAGATCGCGGTTTGCTCGGCAGACGCGGGGGCCGCAGGTGCTGCCGGTGCAGCACGAGCGCAAGCCGTCACCAAACCCAGGAGGATTGCGGCCCAGATGGAACGATGGATCTTCATGGTCAGTCAGCTCACCAATGCCGGCAACGCCTCGGCGCCGGGCACAAACCGCAACGCCACCCCGTTGTTGCAGTAGCGAAGACCGGTCGGCGCCGGTCCATCGTCAAACACATGCCCCTGATGTCCACCGCAGCGCGCGCAGTGATACTCGGTGCGCAGACTGAAGAAAGAACGATCTTCCCTGGTGCCAATGGCCCCTTCGTCGGCCTGCCAGAAACTCGGCCAGCCGGTGCCACTGTCGAACTTGTGGGCGCTGGTAAACAGCGGCAGGTTGCAAGCGGCACACACATAGCGACCTTCGCGCTTTTCGTGAGCCAGCGGGCTGCTGAAGGGGCGCTCGGTGTCTTCCTCGAACAGCACCCGATAGCTGGCGTCGGGGAGGGCTGCCTTCCAAGTCGCCTTTGATTTGATCAGGGGCGCGGTCGCCTTGACCTGATTGGATGCCGCCCGCAGGTAACCCGGCAGGGCAGAAACAGCCGTTAGGCCAGTGAGTTGCAGCAGAAGGTTGCGGCGGTTCATGGGTTCAAGTCGTCCAGGTAGATCGGCCCTGTATCGACTACATGCTGCGGCAAGTGGTTGCAGTGCCGCAGCCCCGGCAAGCGCATAGCGCCTATTCGCTGAGCCGATGAATCAGGGCCAGCGGAATAAAATGCGCGTTTCACCCAAGCCAACACCATCGGGTCCGAAGCGTCTTTCCGTCACGACCCCTGACCCGTCTGCAGCCACCAGTATCACCGTGCTGCAACGCGTGCCGTACTCCCGACCCCGGATAAAGGCGGGTGCCACGAACCGCTCGCGGGCGAGACCAACGCCGGTGTCCGGAAGTGCGGAGTCTGGTGGTGTCGCAGGATTGGCGAGGGCCGTGAACAAGTCAGTGCTGTCGGCGCGATCTCTGGAAAGCCAATCCGCCAAGGCTTGCTTCAAGGTGGTGGTCTTTGGCCAGGGGGTATCGAGCGTGGCGTTGGAGAGTCCATAAATGCCAGAGGCCAGCGTTTGCGTGGGCACATCAGTCTGATTGCTGGCGTAGATGGCTTGAGAAGCATCCATCAGCAGCAGATTGCAGGGGCCATACTCGATCAACTTTCCAGCAGAGCTCCCCAGATACTGCAGGGGCGAGTCAGCGCCGGCCAGGTAGTTCAGCGCCAAGGCGCCACGCGATCGCAAACCCGCCCGGGGCGGCTCTGGGAGACGGACATTGGTAACAGCCGCCAGCTGCCCTCGCGTATTGATGCCGAGCCAAGTGCCGTTCGCCTCGATGTCCCGCCCTGCAATCACCTCGGGATGATCAGACCAGACCGCCAGTGGCGCGGCGGGTCGAGCATGAAACTCATCACGGTTGGCAATGAGCACAAGTCGCCAGTCGGGGGTGGGGTTGAGCGCGAACGCAATCAGGCACATGGCAGCGGCAACATGGTGGGGCGATGCAGAGACCAACCAGACCCAAGACAGGGTGGATCGTTCCGCTTCAGACCGCGCGACTCAGCGCAGCTTGCCAGGCTTGGCCCCTCCCAGGGCTTTCACATAGATCACCAGGCTGTGGCCGACGATCTCGAAGCCATGCTTCTCAGCGATCTCGTGCTGGAGGTTCTCGATCTCGGGACTGACAAACTCGATCACCTTGCCGCTTTCCACATCCACCATGTGGTCATGATGCTCACCGCGCTCCAACTCGAACACCGCATGGCCGCCCTCGAAGTTCAGCCGCTTCACCAATCCGGCCTGCTCGAACTGGGTGAGCACGCGGTAGATGGTGGCGAGACCGATATCCGCATCCTCCTTGATGAGCAGCTTGTAGACGTCCTCTGCGGACATGTGCCGCATCGAGTTGCTCTCGAGGATTTCGAGGATCTTCAGCCGCGGCAGGGTCACCTTGAGCCCAACGTTGCGGAGGTCTTGTGATTCCATGGCGATCTTCAATTGGGATGCGGTGCGCTGGGATTGGCGAAACCTGCTTTCCGCTATTATCGCCCCTCGTTTTTGATCCGGCCAATGACATGCGTGTTTTGCTCAATGCGGCAGTTGCCGCAGCCTTGGGGTTGTCGCTTTCCGCTTGCAGCCTGGTGTTCAAACTGCCCACTCGACAGGGCAACATCATGGAACAAAAGCAGCTCGATCAACTCAAGGTGGGCATGACACGGCAGCAGGTGACCTATCTGTTGGGCACGCCCATCGCCGCCAGCCCGTTCCGCAATGATCGCTGGGACTACCTGGGCTATTACAAGTCGCCGCGCGGCGTCGAAAACAATCGCACTGTCACGCTGTACTTCGAGGGGGACGTGCTGGCTCGCATGGAAGGCATTGCCGCACCGGCAACCGACGAGTCGCAGCCGAAGGGCCTGAGCAGTGCCGCAATCTACAAGCAGCAGAAGGCAGAGAAAAATGAAGACTCGCGAGCCGACTCGCCGAAAGAAGCCGACGTGATTCTCACGCAGCCTTCAAACACGCCTTAAGACACCCGCCTTCTCGCGCGGCTCGCGGCGCGGGCACGCTGGCGCCGCTGGTCCTTCGGGTCGGTCTGCAGCGGACGCAAGATCTCTACGCGGTCGCCAGCGGCCAGCACGGTCTCCGGGGTGATCAGTCGGCCAAAGCGGGCCAGTGGTGCAGCATGTCGTCCACGGTCGCGCCAATCTGCCGTCAATCCGGCCATCGCGATGGCTTTGGCAGCGGAGCAACCCTCTGATACCAGTATTCGGGTGAGCTGCTGTGATCCCGCCGTCGCCGAGACGACTTCCACCTCAAACGGTGGCATGTGCATCCCCATACAAGGCCTGGGCTCGCTGCCTGAAAGCCTGCATCACATTGCCAACCGCACGGTCGAGTTGCGGCGATAACAGCCGCCCCAGTGAGGCGCCCCAGTCGACCTCGATGCTCAAGCTCACTTTGCAGGCCGCATCGCCTAAAGGTTGAAATCGCCACTCACCACTCAGGCTCTTGAATGGCCCGCGCAGCAGCCGCATCTGCAACACGAGTGGCCCCTCGGCTGTGGTGATCACCATGTTTTCGGTCAGGAAACTCTCGGTCAGACCCGCAAACTTGAAACGCAGTCCGGCCCGGGTACGCCCTGCTTCGGTACTTTCTACCGTGGCACCAATGCAGCCAGGCATGAACACTGGGTATTGCGCCACATCCTCCACTAGCGCGAGCAGCAGCGCTGGTGCGAAACCCATCAGTGCAGAACGCTCGACTTTCAACATCCTTTGATCCACCTCAACAAGTGCAACATGCTGCGAAGCCTATAATTTTGCGATGAGCCATCCCAAACAGAAAGAAAAGAATCCAGATCGTCTCATCGCGGCCAACAAGCGGGCTCGCTATGAGTACTTCATCGAGGATTCCTACGAAGCCGGGCTGATGCTTGAAGGCTGGGAAGTGAAAAGCCTGCGAGATGGCCGTGCCCAGATCACCGAAGCCTACGTCATCATCAAGAATGAAGAAGCCTGGTTGATTGGTGCCCACTTCATCCCCTTGAAGCAGACCTGCACGCACGTCTTCGCCGATGCAACGCGCACCCGCAAGCTGCTGATGAACCGCAAGGAACTCTCGGTGCTGGTTGGAAAAGTTGAACGCGCCGGTTACACGCTGATCCCCCTCGACCTGCACTGGACTGATGGCCGCGCCAAACTGCAAGTCGGTCTGGCAAAGGGCAAGAAGTCGCACGACAAGCGGGACACCATCAAGGAGCGTGATTGGCAGCGCGAACAAGGCCGCGTCATGCGCAGCATCGCCAAAGGCTGAACTCCCGCCGCGCGCTTTGCCGCAGGTTGCGGCGCGGCCGAGTCTTTCGCGGATTTTTCGATGCGCCCGTTGCAGCCGAACAAAGCGCCTATACTTCACCATCACGGGGGTGACATGGTTTCGACAGCGGTATTGAAACCCGACGTGCATGCCGAGCTGTAGATCTGCTCGTTAAACGGTCTACAAACAAGCTAGTTGCGAACGACGCTAACTACGCCCTCGCCGCTTAATCCCGGCGAGCGGATGCCCCTTTAGTGCTGGTGATGGGGGGTGCATCCGTCGACTCTCACCAGACCGTCTTCACGTTCGCTCTTAACGTGAAGATCAAAACCCAAGGAGATAAGTGCAGGCGTTCCGTGCTCAACCGGCAACCTGCATCGAAAACCAAAGTTGGGATAAGCATGTAGATCGGAAGGCGGAGAATCGTTGGACGCGGGTTCAATTCCCGCCACCTCCACCAATTGAATATGGCCAACCGTAATAGGTTGGCCTATTTTTTTGCGCAACTCCGCGTTTTATTGGGTGTTTTTGAGCGGGCTTGCGGACTTCTGCGCGGCAGGCCATGGCCCGATTCCCGCCCTTTCTCACTCTCTGTGGCCCATTTTTCTCTGTTCTGGGCGCGGGGTTCAGGTCCCAAAGTCCGAGACCCTGCGCGACGATCCCTTGCAGCAATGCGGGCTTACGGCCGGACGCTGAGAATGGTTTATCCGCAGAGATGGTACCCGGCGGGAAATCACAAACCCCTCGTCAGCCGGCAGAGAGGCCAATTCGCCGCCTCTGGTCGTCCCAAAGCGTAGGAGGATCGACGGCCAGATCGAACAGCTTGGTCTCCGGCGGCAGCTTGTCCTCCAGAATGGCCTCGACGATGTCCGGCGCCAGTACGGTCAGATTGACCATGCGACTGACGTAACTGTTGTCGACGCCGACCTGCTTGGCAATGTCCGACAACGAAGCCGCCTTTCCCGTTTCCAGCCACGACAACCATTGATGCCCCCTGGCCAGCGCGAGCTGCAACGGCGTCGGCTTGTCATCCCAGGGCCGCGGTTGCTGGGGACTGTTCCCAGGTAGGGCCACCAGCTTGCGGCCACTGCGCTTCCTGATCTCGATGGGCACCGAGATCGTGATACTGCCGTCACTGGCTGGAACAACCTCGGATGCGCTAGTGACGATGGTCTTACCCGTGTACTTGCCGCCGTGTCGTGAAGTCATGCCACCTCCTCCTGCTCCTCGTCGGCCCGGCTCAACTCACGGGTCAGCGAGTCGATGCCCGTTGGACGCAGCCTGACCTCCATGCCCGTGCACGAAATCACGATCTTCTCGATCAGCAACTTCACGATGCGCGTCTGTTCGGCGGGAAACAGGTTGTCCCAGATCTGGTCGAGTTTCAGCATGGCCACCGATATCTGGGCCTCGTCGAGCATCGGATCCATTGCCATTGCGTGGCCGATCACATCGGCGAGCATCTCGGGGGAACGCAGCACCGTCCGCAACTGCTCGACCACGGCGGCCTCGATGTCGCCCGCCGGCAAGCGAGGCACCGGCGCCGCCTCAGCACCTTCCTTGTTGGCGCGGGTGCTGTAGTAGTAGCGATAGACGCGCCCCCTCTTGCGCATTGCGAAGGGCGTCATCGCCCTGCCGTCCGGCGTCACGATCAAACCCTTGAGCAGGAATGGGACGCGGGCACGGGTGTTGTTGGCCCGGGTGCGTCCGTTGACGGCGAGGATGGCGTGGACATCGTCCCAAAGCTTCTGGTGCACGATGGCGGGCTGGGCGCCGGGATACCAGCTGCCCTTGTGGCTCATCTCGCCGAGGTAGTGGCGATTGTTGAACATCTTGTAGATGCCACTCTTGTCAAGCGGCCTACCCTCGCGGTGCCGGCCGTCCTGGGTGACCCACGATTTCGACGTGACAGCTTCTAGTTTCAATTCGCGGACAAGCGCCGTCGTGGAACCCAGATCCACGAACCGCTGGAAGACGCGCCGCACCAGCGCCGCCTCCTGCTCGTTCACCACCAGTTTCTTGTCGACCACGTCATAGCCCAGGGCTGGCACGCCGCCGACCCATAGACCCTTGCGCTTGCTCGCAGCGATCTTGTCGCGGATGCGCTCGCCGGTGACCTCGCGCTCGAACTGCGCAAAGGAAAGGAGCACGTTGAGCATCAGCCGCCCCATCGAGGTCGTGGTGCTGAACTGCTGTGTCACCGAGACGAACGACACACGGTGGCGCTCGAAAATCTCGACCAGCCGCGCGAAGTCAGCGAGGCTGCGCGTCAGGCGGTCGATCTTGTAGACCACGACCACATCGACCTTCCCGGCCTCGATGTCGGCCAGCAGATGCCTGAGGCCTGGACGCTCCATGTTGCCGCCCGAGAAAGCCGGATCGTCGTAGTCGTCGGCGACCGGGATCCACCCCTCATGCCGCTGACTGGCGATATAGGCTTGGCCCGAATCACGCTGCGCGGCAATCGAGTTGTATTCTTGGTCGAGCCCCTCTTCGCTGGATTTTCGGGTGTAAACCGCACAGCGCAGGCGGCGCTTGATGGCCTCGTTCATCGACGGCCTCCACTTTTCATCGGTCGTGGCGGCGCCCAGCGCCGCAGACCAAAGAACAGAGGCCCTGACCATTGCGTGCCGGTGATCTCGCGCGCAACCCGGGACAGGCTGCCGAACACGCGGCCTCGATATTCGTACTGGCCATCCGTCGTCACGGTCACGCGGTGTTCGACGCCGCAGTAGTCACGGGTCAGCACCGTTCCCGGCACCGGCACGTAGTCGGTCTCGCGCTTCATCAACCGGCCCTTCTCAATCAGGTAGTGGATACGCCGCCGATTGCGTTCCAGTAGAGCTAGATCGTGCTTGCGGTATTCCCGCTCCTGCAGGCCGTGCGCGATGCGCCGCTCCAGGAAGCTGCGAATGTGATGTGGCGGATCGCTGTCGAACAGCTTGCGCCAGAGTTGGCGCAACTCGTGGATTGGCAACTGCGGCAAACCGGCGATCTGCGTCAGCACCGTGGCCGGAATGGATGGTGAATCCTGCACTTCGCTCATGAACCCTCCTGCGTGATATCGGGGTTCACATGAACGCTCTGGTCGGGCATAAAGCCAAGTGAATAACTCGCCTCTCGGGCCACGTTGGCCACACGCAACCTCATCAGTCCCCGTGCGATCAGCAGCGCAACCTCCATGCGCCGCTCCTCCGCGGTCATCCGATGTGCCGGCTTTTGCGATACCTCTTCCACGAGCAATCTCCGATGACAAAACGCACCAGAAAGATTGTCTGCGTGCGCCTCACCTGGGGACATCCCCAAGTTGCGCGTATTCAGGCGTAAACGAGCGGCGTTGCGCGAGTTGCGCGTGCGCAGATCAGCGCTTGCCGGGACAAACGTCGCTGCGCATCACCTGGTCCACCGGCGCAAGCAATTCGTCGTCTTCCTCGTCGCGGATGAATCGTGGTTCGGCATCGGGCATGAGCAGCAGGGTCAGCGTGAAGTCGTAGTTGTCCGAGACGAAGCTCAGTTCACTCAAGGGCATGTGCTCAGGCTCGCGCGGGAACCAAACGCGCGCCGGCTGCTTGCCTTCCTGGCGCGTGGCATTGCGGTTGGCCGCATGCGACACCGACTGCTGCGGCACGAGGTATCTGCGCTTGGTCGTGGCGAAGCACGCGCCGGAACGGTATGCCCGCTCATTCGAGCGCGCCCAGACGACTCGATCATCGCGCGAGGCGACCAGCACCGCTCGATTCGGCGAGCACTCCAGCCACTTGAGCGCCGCGGCGGTGAGCGAGACGCCATAACGGTCTGCGCAGTGGCCGAGCAAATCGAAGGAAATGCTGTGGCCGTTCACCTGTGCGCGAAAATCATCAAGCGGCATCAGTAGGTACGAAGCGAAGGTGTCGGCCTCGCCTTCTATCTGCTTTTCCAGCGTGTCCCAGTCCACCATGTCCTGCTGGCTACACTCGAACAGCGTCTGCAGCTGCCGGTGCAGCATGTAGTGACCGAACTCGTGGGCCAGCGTGAAGCGGATGCGGCCGGGGGACGAACCTGAGTTGTTATAGACGATGGCCCACTTCGTCCCGTCCTTTGACTGCTTGAGCATTCCTTCCAAGCCTGGCAGGTCGTCGCCCATCACCTTGGTGATCGGCGACGTGGGGCACTGCGCGCGTGAAATCTCCAGCGCAACTTTCTCAACGTCCAGAGGAAACCGCTCGTTGGCGGCCAGCGTCAGGTTCAGGACCCGTGACAGGTCATTGGCCTTTCGACGCGGAGCCGGCCGTTCAATCACTCCTCGTTCTCCCAGGCGTCGAGGATCTTGCGCAGCTTATTCTTGGTCGGGGCATCCATCTGCTGGTACTTGCGGAAGAACGCCTTGTCCTTCACGTCCTCGTCGGGCGTGAGCGCGCTCTGATCCATTAGGTACTCGGTGGTCACCTCCAGCGCGGCGGCGATCTTGGCGACTTTGTCCGCCGAGGGTTTGGGGTTGTCCTTCTTTTCGATATCCCAGAGGTAGCTTTTGCTGGAATCGGTCTTGAGGGCGAGATCGTCCAGGCTCATGCCGAGTGCTTCTCTGCGTGCCCGAATCTTGTCGCCGAGGGGTGATGGCATAGGTGCTCAATGATCGGGAATGGTCGAAAATAGTAACTGAATACCGAACAAACTCATACCTGCTTGACGTTAAGCAGCATCGCCTTCAGAATTCCGTTCGTTATACCGAACAACTCCGTATGGAGATCAAGAATTGGCGGTCAACCGGTAGGCCGCAGCGAGAAATCTGGAGGTAGCGACGCCATGCTCGACGCAGAAAACCTGAACAAGTTAATCAGCCACCTGCCCCCGCCACTGGCGCGCAGCCTCCTGATCGAGCGGTTCAAGCTCGAAATTCCCGCGCTCGACGACAACGCGCACAAGCAAGTTCAGCGCGAGATGATCTTCCAGATCCTCACCGCGCTACCCCTCGACGACCGCCAGGCCATCGAGCGCGACGCCGAGCGCATTCTCCAGCTCACCGACACTGTCGGCCGCGACGTAGTCGCCGGACACAGCGCCGCACTGAACCAGGCTGAGAAGGACCAATTCTCGGTTCTGCCGAATCAGTTCGAGCGTGCGGTCTGGTTGTTCATGCACGCTGCCGGCGTATTCGAACAGGCGCTCCAATCCCGGCTTGCCGACCTGCTGCACCAGAGCCGAACGTTCTACACCGGCTTCGTTGCCCCCAAGTCTCTGGAGCTCAAGGGCGACGCCGACGCGTTGGCCACCTTCCATGCGCATGTCGCCGAGCTTCTGTCATGCAAGCCGGAGTTTGTCGCCGTCAAAGTCTTTCAGCGTGTTCGCTCGCTCGGCACCCAGGACCAGGAGGTCGTGCTCTACCAGATCAGCATCCACTACAACCTGCCGCCCGAGCTCGAGGAGTGCGTCGAGAACAGCGACGTCATCACCCGCGAGCACGTCCGCGCCATCAACGCCCACATCACCTACGAGCCCGCCAACGGATCCATCGAAGTGCTGTCGCGCAATCCGCAGTGGCGCGATTCGCTGGCGCGGTTGGCGGCCGACCACCTGCTGCAGTCGCCCATCACCGGAGAGCGCATCCCTATCAAGCGCTACGACTATCAGAGCCTGGCGACGCCGCGGTCGTTCGACATCGCGGGCGAGCCAGTCGACTGGGTGAAGGTCACGCTGCTGCAGGTCGGCAATCGGACCGGGCTGACCGTCACCAGCGACGTCAAGGAAATCCAGGACATCTACCAGATCGCCAAGACCAAGACGCACAACCCGAACTTCGACTTCGGCCTCGACTGGCTGACGGCGGCGCAGATCACGATCCGCCTGCGCAAGGTCGGCCACGAGCGCGCTCACAATGTCGTCATCGCCTTCCGCGGCGCGAACGCCTGCAACAACAAGGCCAAACGCGAACCCGACCGTGCGCTCTGCGACCGGCTGCTTGAGCGCTGGGGACTCGTCCATGCGGTGAACGATGTCCACCCTACGCACGCGCTCGCTGCTTGATCTGATCCCGGTCTTCGACCAGGGTCGATGCGAGGTTCTCGGCTTCGACGGCGTCCGCCTGCGTGGTGTGCCTGCGTGGCAACTCGCCGACCGGCTTTCGCATAGCGACACCGATCACCGCGACTGGCTCGCTACCGCCGGCATAGCGAGCTACTTCCCCGCCGACGCTGGCGACCAATATGCATCGGTCGATCTGGAGCCCACTGACGATCCCGACATCTATAGCTATCGTTGTCCGGCGACTTTCGAACTCGTCACCATCCGCGCGACCAAGGCGGCCGTAGTGATGGTTCCCGAGCAACGCTTCCTGAATCTGATCGCCGACCTCCTCAACATTCCCAGCGCGCTGCGCAGTGACATTTCCAAACCGCTGCACGACGGCACGCTGTGGCGCCTGGGCAAGGCTCGCATTGATCAGGCTCATCTCGAATGCTGGCTCGCCCGCGATGTCGCGACTTCCCTGCAGCAGGTCGTCGAGCATTTTCGCGATCCCACGCTGCCCGACCAAGGCATCGTGCTGCTCACAGGGCGCGCGCTTCCGCCGCTGATCCAGGCGCCGCGCAACTACCGCTTTGTGCTGCTTTCTGACGCTCTGCGCCAGGATTCCGAAACACCGCTGTTGGATTTCGATCTCCTGCGCAGACTTATTGCGACACCGCATGGGGCGTCGCTCAAGCCAGCGCTGGCGGTGGAACTGAATGACATTACCCGCACGTTGAAAATCCGCAGCATCAACGAACCCTGGCAAATCACGGGAAACGATCACTGGGCGGCCGTGAAGTACATGCACGACCAGTTCCTCGCTGGTCGCATGCGACTGAAGCCCGGCGAAGTGCTCAATGCCGTGTTCAAGGGCCGCGCGCAGGGACGGTCGAAGACCTTGGCGAGCCTGTTCAAGGGCAACCGCCACTGGAAAACCTATCTGCATCAGCCTGAGAAGGGCGAGGTCTGCTTCGCCGGGCTCTGACGTTTCAATCTTTAATCATCGTCACGACGACCGCCTTCGGGCGGTTTTTCGTTTCTACGGCTCGCTATGCCCGCGACTGCGCACTCCCTACATGTGCCCCTACATGCCGGTTGCAGACGCCCCTACATCGTGGTTTTGAGAATTGCTCACCCCGAAACAACCACGGAGTGAGCAAATGGAAGAGCAGCATCTCGACGAGCAACAGCTCGGCCAACGCTGGCACCGCAGCGGCTCGACGCTGCGCCGCTGGCGCAATCAGGGCATTGGCCCCATCTACCTGAAGGTCGGCGGCAAGGCTCTCTATCGCCTTTCCGACGTCGAGGCCTACGAGGCCAATTGCCTGCGCAAGGGCACGAGCGAGCGGCTCACCCAAGGAGGTACGGCATGAGCCGACTCACTCCCGAAGCACTGCTCGACATGCCGGTGGGCCAGTTGTCCGAGCGCGCCGCCACCGAACTGTTCGACCTGAAGCTGCTGGCGGGCGACCTCACCGCTCTGGCCAAGGCCGTCAGCGATCACCTCGACCGCGCCCTGGAGCTGCGCTTCGCCGACAAGGCGCAGGCACTGCGCCGCACCCAGGGCAAGGACTTCGGCGTCACCCATTTCGACGACGACGGCGTCCGCGTCACTGCGGATTTGCCCAAGCGCGTCGAGTGGGATCAGGCGCAACTCGCAGAGATCGCTGCCCGCATCCGCGAGAGCGGTGACGACCCGGCCCAGTACATCGAGACCGTCTACCGCGTCTCCGAGACCAAGTACGGCGCCTGGCCCGACTCGATCCGCAGCGCGTTCGCCCCAGCCAGGACCGTCAAGCCCGGCAAGTCCGGATTTCGTCTCGCCCTCACCGCACAGGAGTAGTCGTCATGTTCAAAACCAAGATCAAGCCTGTTCTCCAGCCCAAGCCGCTGCTGGATCGTCTGCGCGAGCTGCCGCAGATCTTTTCGAAGGATTTGCCCGCCAACATCCGAATCCCGGCGTTGCCGGGTCAGTGCAACGATGAAGTGCTGCGCCCACTGCTGGATGCCAGCCTCGATGACGTAGCCTTCGGCATCCAGGCACTGGAGCAGGAATCCAGCACCCTGTTCCGCCGCATCCAGGCCCTGCGCGATCTCTACGCCCTGGCGCGCAAGCGCGGAGCGCTGGGCTCAACCAGCGTCGGCCAGGCTTTTGCAGACATCGGCAAGCGGGAGCGCGTGTGATGACGCTCCCCATCGTTTCCGCCGACGAGCGCCTGCGCGAGCGGCGTGCCGCCAAAATCGTGTTGCAGGGCATTGCCGGCGTCGGCAAGACCACGCAGCTCAAGAAGCTGTCCGAGCAGCGCACGCTGTTCGTGGATCTGGAGTCCGGCGATCTCGCTGTCCAGGACTGGCGCGGCGACACGCTGCGGCCGCAGTCCTGGCCAGAGTTCCGGGATCTGGTGGTGTTCCTCGCCGGACCGAACCCGGTTGCCCACGCCGACCAGCCGTTCTCGGCCGCGCACTACGCCCACGTCTGCGATCGCTACGGTGATCCGGCACAGCTCGCGAAGTACGACACGTACTTCGTGGACAGCCTCACGGTTCTCTCGCGCTTGTGCCTGGCCTGGTGCAAGGCCCAGCCCGCGGCTCTCTCGGAGAAGACCGGCAAGCCGGATACGCGCGGCGCCTACGGTCTGCTCGGCACCGAGATGATCTCGGCACTGACGCACCTTCAGCACGCCCGCGACAAGCACGTCGTCTACGTCGCGATCCTAGAGGAGCGCACCGACGACTTCGGTCGCAAGGTCTACACGGCCCAGCTCGAGGGCAGCAAGACCGGCCTGGAGCTGCCCGGCATCGTCGATGAGGTCGTGACGCTGGCGATCCTCAAGGCCGACGACGGCTCGCTGTTCCGCGGCTTCGTCTGCCGTCCCGACAACCCATGGGGCCTGCCCGCCAAGGATCGCTCCGGCCGACTGCAGATGGTCGAGGAACCCGATCTCGGCCGCCTGATCCGCGCGATCACCGCCGCGCAGGCAATCACCCACGACACCCCTTCCATTCCCGATTCACAAGGAGCCTGAACCATGTCCACCTGGAACGATTTCAACGATGCACCCGCGCAGTCTGAATACGACCTGATCCCGAAAGGCACGCTGGCCAAGGTGCGGATGACGATTAAGCCCGGCGCCTTCGACGACCCGTCGCGCGGCTGGACCGGCGGTTACGCCACCCGCAACGGCGAAACCGGCAGTGTCTACCTGTCGGCGGAGTTCGTGATCGTCGAAGGGCCCTACGCGCGCCGCAAGGTCTGGAGCCTGATCGGCCTGCACAGCCCCAAGAGCGATGAATGGGCCAACATGGGCCGCGCCTTCGTCCGTGCGCTGCTCAACTCGGCGCGCGGCCTGAGCTCGAAGGACGACTCGCCCGCGGCCCAGAACGCGCGTCGCATCAAGGGATTCGCCGATCTCGACGGCATCGAGTTCGCTGCAAAGATCGACGTTGAGAAAGATCAGCGCGGCGATCTCAAGAACGTCATCAAGACCGCTCTCCAGCCTGACAACAAAGAGTACGCCGCGCTGATGGGCGCGCCTCGCGCCGCGCAGGCGGCGACCGGCACCACCGAAGCCACGGCTACTGCCTATGCACAGGCGACCGGACGCGCGGCTACGCCCGCCCGCCCGACCTGGGCGCAGTAAACGGAGCGCCTTTCCATGATGCTCCGTCCCCGCCAGGCCCAGATGGTCGAGCGCTCGCTCGCTGCGCTGCATGAACACGGCAACACCCTCGGCGTCGCGCCCACCGGCGCCGGCAAGACGATCATCCTGTCGGCGGTCGGCGGGCGTCTACTGATCGACCGCGACGCGAAGATCTGTGTTCTGCAACACCGCGACGAGCTCACTGCTCAGAACCGCAGCAAGTTCGAGCGGGTGAATGACGGCGTCACCACCTCGGTGGTAAATGCCTCGATCAAGTCCTGGGACGGCAACGCCGTGTTCGCGATGGCGCCGACGCTGGCGCGCGAGCCAAACCTCGACCAGATGCCGGCGGTGGATGGACTGATCGTCGACGAGGCGCACCACGCCGCTGCGCCGGGGTACCGACGAATCATCGAGCGGGTGTTGCAGCGAAATCCGCGCGCCGCGATCTTCGGCGTGACCGCCACCCCGAACCGCGCCGACGGCCAGGGGCTGCGCGACGTGTTCAGCAACGTCGCCGACCAGATCACCGTCGGCGAGCTGATCTCCTCCGGCCACCTGGTGCGTCCGCGCAGCTTCGTCGTGGATGTCGGCACCACCGACGACCTGTCTCGGGTGCGCAAAACCTCTAGCGACTTCGACATGACCGAGGTAGCCAAGGTCATGGACAAGACCGTCGTCACCGAAGCGGTCATCCGGCACTGGAAGGACAAGGCGGGCGATCGCAAGACCATCGTGTTCTGCTCGACCGTCGCGCACGCCGAACACGTCTGCGATGGATTCGTCCAAGCCGGCGTCAATGCGGTATTGATTCACGGTGAGTTGCCGGACGGCGAGCGCAAGGCGCGTCTGGCCGCCTACGAGCGTGGTGATGCGCAGGTTGTCGTCAACGTCGCCGTGCTCACCGAGGGCTACGACTACACGCCTACGTCCTGCATCGTCCTGCTGCGGCCATCGTCGCATCGTTCGACCCTGATCCAGATGATCGGGCGCGGACTGCGCGTGGTCGACCCGGCCGAATTCCCAGGCGTGATCAAGACCGACTGCATCGTGCTGGACTTCGGCACGGCGACTTTGCAACACGGCTCGCTGGAGCAGGACATCGATCTGGATGGAGTCGGTGGTGACGGCGACGCACCCACAAAGTCCTGCCCGCAGTGCGAGGCGCTCGTGCCGCTGGGCTGCCGTGAGTGCCCCTTGTGCGGTCACGTCTGGCCGCCGCGCGAGTCAAGCCCGGCCGACATGCTGACCGATTTCGGCATGACCGAAATCGATGTACTGCTGCACCGCTCCAACTTTCAGTGGTGCGATCTGCATGGCGACGGCGCCGCGCTGATGGCAACCGGCTTCAACGCCTGGGCCGGCGTGTTCTTCCTCGAAGGCCGCTGGCACGCAGTCGGCGGCGGCAACGGCCTGGCAACGGGAATGCTCGGCATCGGCGAGCGCTCAGTGTGTCTGGCACAGGCCGACGATTTCATCAACGGCCGCGAGTCCGCTGACGCCGCGCACAAGACGCGTCGCTGGCTGCAAGAAGCCCCGACGCCCAAGCAGCTCGCCTACTTGCCATCGGAGCTGCGCGCCGACATGAGCCTCACCCGCTACCAGGCCAGTGCGCTGTTGCAGTTCCGCTTCAACCGCTCGGACATCCGCCGGTTGGTGATGGCGGCGAACGACGCTCACCGGGAGGCCGCTTGAGATGCGCCGTCTGTTTCCGTCAGGCCCGCGGCTTCGGCTGGTGTCCGCCTCGCGCGTCGTTCTCGAACCGCCAGGTTTTTTGCTCGCGCCGTTGCCAAGAAGCGTTCTCCCGAATCATGGACAAGACGAGGAGCGAAATGATCGATAAATCCGAGATGGAGATCGCCGCACTGCGCGCCTGCCTCGCGCCGCTCGGCGAGTACGTCGGCTCCATCGGCATGCAGCGCCCCCTTGCCGACTACGGCAAGGACGAGGTGCTGACCTTGATCGAGGTCGTCGTCACCGCCTACCAAGAGCACATGATCGACCAGCACGAGCGCATGGCGGAGCAGGAGCGCGCGTTCCTCGAAGAGCGGCTCGCGCGCCGCGTCCGTGCGGAGTCCTGAGCATGCTCGACTTCAACTCCCACGATGTTTCGGCATGGATGTCCGGCCTGCTCGACAACGCAATGGAAGCGGCGGATGCCAAGGCGGTACCTCGCGCGTATCTCGGCGCATCGAGTCTGGGCGAGGCCTGCGCGCGACGGCTGCAGTTCCAGTATTTCGCCACGCCGCGTGATCCCGGCCAGCAGACGCCGGGTCGCATCCTGCGGGTGTTCCAGCGCGGGCACGACTTCGAAGACCTGATGGTGAAGTGGTTGCGCCTGGCAGGCTTCGATCTGCGCACGCGCAAACCCAGCGGCGAGCAGTACGGATTCTCGGCGGCAGACGGCCGGATCCAGGGACACACCGACGGCGTGATCGTCGCCGGGCCGGACAGCTTCGCGGTCCCAGCGCTCTGGGAGAACAAGGCGGTCGGCGCCAAAACCTTCCGCGAGCTGCAGACCAAGCGCCTGACTCTGAGCCGCCCGGTCTACGCCGCGCAGGTCGCTCTCTACCAAGCCTACATGGGCCTGCACGAACACCCAGCGCTGTTCACGGCTATCAACGCCGACACGATGGAGGTCTACGCCGAGCGCGTCGCCTTCGATGCCGCATTGGCGCAGCGGACTTCGGATCGCGCCGTCGAAATCCTGCGCGCCTGCGACGCGGGCGAGCTGCTGCCGCGCATCGCCGTCGAATCCTCTCATTACGAATGCCGCACGTGCCCCTGGGCCGTGCGCTGCTGGAGCCTACCTTGATGCACACCGCCGAATGGATGGATTTCAACGACGCCGACGACGCTGCAACTCCGACTACTGATCCCAACGTCCGCCGCGACGATATTCGCAACCGTCTCGTCGCAAGGATCGAGTCGGCACTGCAGATGCTTTTGCCTGCGGGCAAGACCCGCAAAGGCAAATTCTTCGTGGGCGACGTGCTCGGAAGTCCCGGCGACAGCCTTGAGGTGATTCTCGACGGCGACAAGGCCGGGCTATGGATTGACCGCGCCACCGGCGACGGCGGTGACGTATTCGCGTTGATCGCCGGGCATTATCACCTTGATGTCCAGCGTGACTTCGGCCGCGTCCTGGACGCCGCCGAAGATCTGGTGGGTCGCGCGCCTCCGATGCTGCCGAGGAAAGCACGCAAGAAGGAACCGGTCACCGATGAGCTGGGCCCTGCGACGGCCAAGTGGGACTACCTCTCCGCCGACAGCGAGCTGCTGGCCTGCGTGTATCGCTACGAGCCAGCAGGCCGCCGGAAGGAGTTCCGGCCGTGGGATGCCAAGCGTCGCAAAATGTCGCCACCCGATCCCCGTCCGCTCTACAACTTGCCTGGCATCAGCGGAGCCGAGCGGGTGGTGCTGGCCGAGGGCGAGAAATCAGCGGAAGCCCTTATCGAATTAGGTCTGTGCGGGACGACGGCCATGGGTGGTGCCGCCGCGCCTACCGAGAAAACTGACTGGTCGCCGCT
>Ga0255091_1000240_pt1 | contig 23595 bp, 22 predicted proteins | sample Colum_Yuk_RepB_8_2_FD_188439 | JGI IMG/M metagenome (GOLD analysis project Ga0255091, IMG submission 188439) | Freshwater microbial communities from Columbia River, Oregon, United States - Colum_Yuk_RepB_8d | ecosystem: Environmental > Aquatic > Freshwater > River | place: USA: Oregon... | reverse complement strand
TCTTGAGACCGTTTGCCGCCCCCAGAGCCACCCATGTCCACTGCCGCCCCCGCCGATGCCAATGCCGCCGCGCCAAAGAACAAAGGTGGCGTACTCAAACTGATCCTCGCCGTGCTGGTCGCCGCCGGTACGGCCGGTGGCGGCGCGGTGTTCTATATGAGCAAGATTGCCGCCAAGCCGCCGGTCGCTGCGGCCGAGGGCGACGAAGAGGCCAGCGCCGACGCGCATGGCGAGGCCAAGGCCGACGAGCACGGCGGTGGCGAGCACGGCGATGCCAAGGGCGCAGCCTCCAGCGATTTCTTTCCGCTCGCGCCGCAGTTCGTGGTCAACCTCAACGACCCCGAGGCCATGCGCTTCCTGCAGGTCGAGTTGCAGGTGATCGCCAAGAAAAGTGCCGCGATGGAGGCGGTGAAGCTCAACGACCCCCTCGTGCGCAACCGCCTGATGCTGCTGTTCAGCTCGCAGACCTACCACGACCTCCTGACCCGCGAAGGCAAGGAGAAGCTGCAGGGCGAGGCGCTCGACGAGATCAACAAGGTGCTCGACGAGCACAAGAAGCCGCACATCAACGGCGTGGTGTTCACCAACTTCGTCATGCAGTAAGCGCAACCCAATCACTGGAGTCCCCGCATGAGCACCGCCACCGCCACCGAATTCGCCCCCCCCAGCTTCGAGACTGCCGCCGCCGGCGCGCGCACCAACGATGTGAACCTCGACGTCATCCTCGACGTGCCGGTCACGCTCTCGATGGAGGTGGGCCGCGCCCGAGTGCCCATCCGCAACCTGCTGCAACTCAACCAGGGCAGCGTGGTGGAACTCGAACGCGCCGCCGGCGAGCCGCTGGACGTGTATGCCAACGGCACCCTCATCGCCCACGGCGAGGTGGTGGTCATCAACGAAAAGTTCGGCATCCGCCTGACCGATGTGGTCAGCCCGGCCGAACGCATCCGCAAGCTCAAGTAATCCGCCAGGAGCACACCATGATCTCGACCGACACGCTGGACGAAGTGACCGAACCCCTCACCCTCGCAGCCAGCACCCTGGGCTCGCCACTGGCTGAAGTGCCGGCGCAAGCCGTGGCCGGGAGCCTTACGCCCGCAGCGACACACGCCGCCGTGGCGGCGACCGATGTCGCAGCCCCAGTAGTCCCAGGGGCGACCAGCACTGCCGCCCCGCTGGCTGCTGCCGCACCCGCCGCTGCAACCACGGTGGCCAGCACGGGCAAGACCTCGCTCGGCACGCTCACGCCCGCAACGCCATCGACCTGGCCCATGCTCGGCGCGCTGCTGCTGGTGGTGGGGCTCATCCTGGTGCTCGGCAAGCTGGTGCGGCACCTGCAGAACCGGCAGGCCGGGAAGGGGGCCGCACTGCAACTCAAGGGCGGTCTGCAAGTGGGCGGCAAGGAGCGGGTGGTGTGGATGCAGGCCGGCGAAACCCACCTGCTGCTCGGGGTTTCGCCCGGCCGCGTGCAGACGCTGCACGTGTTCGAGGTGCCGCCGGATTTCAGCGCCCAGCCCGTAGCGGATACCGCCACGACCACGCCCGAGACGACACCCGCCAGCCGCGATTTCTCCGAGCGCCTGAAGACCCTGCTGGAACACGCCCGCGCCAAGGGTATCGAGACCCATGTGCCGGCAGCCCCCGCGACTGCGCCCGTTGCCGCCGCCAGGCCGCCCGAGGCCTCGCCGCGTGCAGCCACCAGCAAGCCCACCTTCAGCTTCCGCGCCTGAACCCGTCCATGCGCCGCATCCTGCCCCTGCTGTTGCTGCTCGCCATGCCGATGGCGCAGGCGGCCGGCCTGCCGGCCGTGACACTGGAAACCGCACCCGGCGGCGGCCAGCAGTACTCGGTGTCGCTGCAAATACTGGCGGCGATGACGGCGCTGACCTTCCTGCCCGCCATCCTGCTGTCGATGACCAGCTTCACCCGCGTGGTGATCGTCATGGGTCTGCTGCGGCAGGCCCTGGGCACGGGGCAGACGCCCTCCAACCAGATCCTCATCGGCCTGTCGCTGTTCCTCACGATGTTCATCATGGCCCCGGTCATCAACAAGGTGCACGACACGGCGGTGAAGCCCTACATGGACGGCCAGATGGCCTTCGAGCCCGCACTCGCCAACGCCGAGAAACCCCTGCGTGGTTTCATGCTGGCGCAGACCCGCGAGGCTGACCTGATGACCTTCGCCAAGCTCAGCGGCCGCGACCAGCCCTTCGAGAAGCCGGAGGACGTGCCGTTCACCGTGCTCGCCGCGAGCTTCATCACCAGCGAGCTGACCACGGCCTTCCAGATCGGCTTTCTACTGTTCATCCCCTTCGTGGTGATCGACCTGGTGGTGTCGAGCGTGCTGATGAGCCTCGGCATGATGATGCTCTCGCCCATGCTCATCTCGCTGCCGTTCAAGCTGATGCTGTTCGTGCTGGTGGACGGCTGGTCGCTGACCATGTCGATGCTGGCGGCGTCGTTCAAGGCGGTGTCATGAGCAGCCCCGCCGCGGCAGCAGGTGTTGACGAACATGACGGAGTGGCGCGGAGATGAGTCCCGACACCGCACTCAACATCACCCGCGAAGTGATGACGCTGGCCCTGCAACTGGCGGCCCCCCTGCTGGTGACCAGCCTGCTGGTCGGCGTGCTGGTGGGCCTGTTCCAGGCCGCGACGCAGATCAACGAGATGACGCTGTCGTTCATCCCCAAGCTGCTGGCGATGGCAGCCGTGGCCGTGATCGCCGGACCCTGGATGCTGCAGCTGATGATCGACTACACGCGGCGGTTGTTCGAGCAGATTCCTTCGCTGATCGGATAGCACGGTGCACCTCACCGAAGCCATGCTGCTGGACTGGTTGGGCCTCTACTTCTGGCCCTTCGTGCGCATTGGCGCGGCCTTGATGGCGGCGCCCCTGTTCGGCAGCCGCGCCCTGCCGATGCGCCTGCGGCTGGTGTTTGCCCTGCTGCTGACGCTGGTGATGGCCCCGCTGCTGCCGGCCACGCCAGCACTCGCGTTCTTCACCGATGCCGGCCTCGTCATGCTGATCCGCGAGTTCCTGCTGGGGCTGGTGCTGGGCTTTGCGCTGCAACTGGTGTTCGAGGCGGTCGCACTCGGTGGCGAGATGCTGTCGTCCTCAATGGGGCTGTCGTTCGCGCAGATGAACGATCCCTTGCGCGGTGCCTCCTCGACGGTACTGGCGCGCTTCCTCCAGACCCTGGCGGTGCTGAGCTTTCTGGCCCTCGGCGGTCATCTGGCTTTGGTGCAGTGGCTGTATGGCAGCTTCACCGTGCAGCCCATCGGCGCCGGCCCCATCACCACCGCCATGCTGCTGCCGCTGGTGCAAGAGGGCTCGCAGCTGTTCGCGGGCGCGCTGCGGGTGGCGCTGCCGGGGGTGTGTGCGCTGCTGCTGGTGAACCTCGCCTTTGGCGTGATGAACCGCGCCGCGCCCTCGCTCAATATGATGAGCGTGGGGTTTCCCATCTCGCTCGGGGCTGGGCTGGTGATCCTGAGCATGAGCCTCGGCAGCATCCAGAGTGTGTTCGCCGACCTGCTGGCGGATCTCGGCACCCGGCTGCCGACGCTCTGGGGGGCCGCGCCGTGAAGGACGATCGCATCCGAAAACATCTCGGGCATCGCCTCGCCAGTGCATCTGGCCGTACCCACTCGTGCGGGTGCGGCCGGCACCGTGACGGCGGCGTGCCATGAGCGACAGCACCCACGACAAAACCGAAAAAGCCACTCCCAAACGGCTGCAGGACGCCCGCAAGAAGGGCCAGATCCCGAGGTCGCGCGAGCTGACGACGGCCCTGGTGGTCATGGCCGTGACGGTGGCAGTGATGGCCGATGCCGATGCGATTGCGGCCGGTGCGGCGCTGATCTTCAAGACCTATCTGCAGCAGCTGCCGATGGCGCTCGCCACGCCGCTGGCCAGCCTGCAACTGGCGGGCGCGCTGGTGGTGAAGGCGCTGCAACTCATCGCGCCGGTATTGCTCACTGGCTTTGTGGCGGCACTCGTCTCGCCGATGCTGCTGGGCGGCTGGAACCTGGCCCCGGAGGCGATGTCCATCGATTTCTCCCGCGCCAATCCGCTGGCCGGCATCAAGCGCCTGTTTTCGACGAACAGCCTGGTCGAACTGGGCAAGGCCATGCTCAAGGTGATGGTGATCGGCGTGGTGGCGACCCTGCTTTTTCTGCACGAGCGCGATCGGCTGCTGTCGCTGCCCTTCATGCCGCTGGCGAGTGCGCTAGGGCAGGGGGCGCGGCTGGTGCTGGATGCCGTGCTGTGGCTCGGCGGGGGGCTGCTGCTGATCGCGGCCGTCGACGTGCCCTGGCAGCTGGTGCATCACGCCAACCAGCTCAAGATGAGCAAGCACGACATCAAGCAGGAGTACGAGCAGAGCGAGGGCAAGCCGGAGGTGAAGGGCCGCATCCGCCGTCTGCAACAGGAGTTTTCGCAGGGCCGGATGATGGAGGCCGTGCCCAAGGCCGATGTGATCGTCACCAATCCCACCCACTACGCGGTGGCGCTGCAATACACCGCCGGCAAGGATCGCGCGCCGCGTGTGGTGGCCAAGGGGGCCGACCTCATCGCCCAGCAGATCCGCGAGCTGGCCAAGGCTCACCGCGTGCCGCTGGTGGAGGCCCCGCCGCTCGCGCGCGCGTTGTATCGCAGCTGCGAGATCGAGGCGGAGATCCCGGGCGCGCTGTACCAGGCGGTGGCGCAGGTGCTGTCGTATGTCTACCAGCTGCGCGACTATCGGCAGGGCGAGCGGCCCCTGCCGCCCAAGGTGGTGGACGACCTGCCCAACTCCGCGCCGGACGCCGCCTAGGTAGAAGTAAACCCGTAGTAATCCTTACGAGTGTGGGGGCTGATGGGCACCCGTATCGTCCCAGCACCAATCAAGGGGACGACCTGCTGCAGGCACGTCGTGGCCCGTCCAGATGGTCAAGCCTTGTATGTGTGCTCCCTGACCTTGTACGCGTTCGATGTGGTCTCCAGCAGTGCGTCGCACTGCGACGGATCGCAACGATGAAGAGGCTTGATCCCTTAGGCCCGCCGCTGACCCGGCGGGCTTTTTTTGTCCCCGAAAAAAACCCGGCATGCTCTCAAGCCTGCCGGGGTTGCTCGTCGCCAGCGGACTACTGGTTGGCTTTGTCCGCCTCGCGCTCGATGGCGGTGCCGCCGGCCTTGATGTCCTTGCCGACGCCCTCCACGGTATTGCAGGCCGTCAGGCCGGCGAGGCTGACCAGTGCAGCGAAGGCGAGGGTGAGGTTGCGGATGGTGTGCATGGGAAATCTCCTGTGGGTGGTTTGTGCTCGCCGGGGTGCAGCACCGGCGGCGGGTGCAGTCTTCCGGGAGGGCATGAACCCACCCTGACCCCGTGCCGCGGGGTGGATCGAAGCCGGGCTGGTGCTTGCTTGAAGATGACAGGCTCCAACCGCCGAACCACCGCGGCGACCATGCGACGGCCTGGGTGCTGCAGTCTTCTCGACCACACCTTGGTTGATTGGCGATTTGAAGGCCGCGCGAGCGGTTTCTGGGGTGATGCAGCGCTACCAGCGGCGCGAGAACAGGCGCGAAGGTGGCGAAGTCGGCGTTGGCTGGATGACCTCGTGGAACACGAAGCCGCAGTGATCCAGCACCCGGATCGACGCTGCATTGTCGAGTGAGGTCAGCGCGTAGACGCGACGCAGTCCGAGCTGCTGATGTGCCTGCGCCAGCACCGCATGCGCCGCCTCGGTCGCAAAGCCGTTGCCGCCATGCCGCTGCAAAAAGGCGTATCCGATGTCCGGTGCATCCAGGTAGTCCCGCTGCAGCAGGCCACAGAGACCCACCGCCTCGCCGGTGTCGATGCGCGTCACCCGGTCCAGCCCAAAGCCGTGCTGGGCGTAGCTCGCCATCGGCCCGTTGCGGATGTAGCTGGCGGCGGCATCCAGACTGTGGATCTGGCGATCACCGATGTGTTTCAGCCAGCCCGGCTCGTTGACCAGTTCGAGGATGAACGGGGCATCGACCACGCTCAGGGTCTCGAAACGCAGTCGCGCGGTTTGCGGTAGGGGCATGGCGAGGTCCTGGGTGGGCTGACCGCAGCCAGAGTGGCCGCGCACGCGGCTTGCAGCAAGGGTGACAGACGACTCTCTGACGCCCTCCATGAAACCGACTGGCAACGATTTTTTGACGCGCTTCATCTCGGGCACCCGGGCCATCCCGCGCGATGGCCTGGCCGCGCCGCTGTTTCTGCTCGCGGTGCTGGGCATGATGATCGTGCCGCTCGCCCCCGCGGTGCTGGACGTGCTGTTCACCTTCAACATCGCGCTCTCGCTGGTGGTGCTGCTGGCGGTGATGTATGTGATGCGGCCGCTGGAGTTCTCGGCGTTTCCCACCGTGCTGCTGCTCGCGACGCTCTTGCGGCTGGCACTGAACGTCGCCTCGGCCCGCGTCATCCTCATGCACGGGCATGCCGGCGAGGCTTCGGCCGGCAAGGTGATCGAGGCCTTCGGGCACTTCGTCATCGGCGGCAATTACGCGGTGGGTTTCATCGTGTTCATGATCCTCACCATCATCAACTTCATGGTGGTGACCAAGGGTGCCGAGCGCGTCTCCGAGGTGGGTGCCCGTTTTGTGCTGGATGCCATGCCGGGCCGGCAGATGGCCATCGACGCCGATCTCAATGCCGGCCTGCTCACCCGCGAGGAGGCCAAGGCGCGGCGCGAAGAGGTACGCAGCGAGGCCGATTTCTACGGCTCGATGGACGGTGCCTCCAAGTTCATCCGCGGCGATGCCATGGCGGGCATCCTCATCCTCGGCATCAACATCATCGGCGGGCTGATCGTGGGCGTGGCCCAGCACGGTCTGCCATTTGGCGAGGCGCTGAAGAACTACACGCTGCTCACCATCGGCGATGGCCTGGTGGCGCAGGTGCCGTCATTGTTGATGAGCACCGCCGTGGCCATGCTGGTGACGCGCACCTCGCGCTCGTCGGATATGAGCCAGCAGGTGATGGCGCAGCTCTTCATGCAGCCGCGGGTTCTCATCGTCGCAGCGGCCGTGCTGACGCTGATGGGCGTGATCCCCGGCATGCCGAACCTGGTGTTTCTCACGCTCGCAGCGGTCTGCGGCGGTGGCGCATATCTGCTGCACCAGCGCGCCCAGAAGCAGACCGCCGCGGTTCCCCCGCCGCCGCCTGCCGCGCCGCAGGAGCTGAGCTGGGAAGACGTGCGGTCCGAAGACCCGCTGGGACTCGAAGTGGGCTACCGGCTGATACCGCTCGTGGATGCCAAGCAGGGTGGCGAGCTGATGGCGCGGATCAAGGGCGTGCGCAAGAAGCTGACCCAGGAGCTGGGTTTCCTGATCGCGCCGGTACACATCCGCGACAACCTCGAACTCGCGCCCGGCGGCTACCGTCTGCTGCTGGCGGGGGTGCCGGTCGCCACCGGGCAGGTCTACCCGGACCGCGAGATGGCACTCAACCCTGGCCGCGTATTCGGGCCGGTGGACGGCATCAAGGGCAACGACCCGGCCTTTGGCATGGAGGCGTACTGGATCGAACCCGGCCAGCGCGCCCACGCGCAGACGCTGGGCTACACCGTGGTCGATGCCGCCACCGTGATCGCCACCCATCTCTCGCAACTCATCAAGAACCACGCGCAGGAGCTGCTGGGCTTTGATGAGGCGCAGCAGCTGCTCAATGGCCTCGCCAAGTCCTCGCCCAAGCTGGTGGAAGACCTGGTGCCCAAGACGCTGACGCTCGCCATCTTCACCCGCGTATTGCAAAGCCTGCTGGCCGAAAAGGTGCCTTTGCGCAACCTGAGGCTGGTCGCCGAAGTGTTGGCGGAGTCTGCACCCAAGAGTCAGGATCCCGTCGTACTGGCTGGTGCAGTGCGCGCCGCGCTCGGCCGCCAGATCGTGCAGGAAATCCAGGTCGCCGCAGGGGCCACGCAGGACGCCGAATTGCCGGTGCTGACCCTGGCGCCCGGGCTGGAACGCGTGTTGCAGGACAGCCTCTCGAACGGTGCCGCCGTTCTCGAACCTGGACTTGCCGAACGCATGCATACCGCCCTCTCAGAAGCCACCGCCAAGCAGGAAGCCCGTGGCGAGCCGGCGGTTTTGCTGGTGCCCGCACCGCTGAGGCCCATGCTTGCCAAGTTCACCCGCCAGACCGTTGCCGCCCTGCATGTGCTCGGCTTCAACGAAGTCCCCGATAGCCAGAAGCTGCGGCTTGTCTCTGCCGTTGGAGCGTAAGCAATGAAAATCAAGCGCTTCGCTGCCGCCACCATGCGGGAAGCCATGAATCAGGTCCGCACGGTGCTGTCAGCCGACGCCGTCATCCTCGAAAGCCGCCGCACCGCGACCGGCGTCGAGGTGGTGGCGGCGATCGACTACGACCATCTGGCACCCCCTCCGGACGCGACCCTGAGCCCGGCTGCCGCGCCTGCCACCGCGCCACGCAACACCTTCGAGCTGCGCTTGCAGGACGACCCCGAGCTGATCGCCCTCAAGCGCGATGTGCAGGATGTGAAGCGGCTCCTGCAAGAGCAACTGGGTGGCCTGATGTGGTCGCAGACCAAGACCCACCAGCCGCAGCGCGCCGAGTTGTTCGGCCGCCTGAGCCAGCTCGGCCTGTCAGCCACGCTGAGCCGCGAGCTGGTGTCTGCCCTTAGCCCCGACTTCGAGGGCGAGCGCGCTGACAATGCCGTGCTCAGCGATCTCGCCCAACGTATCCCGGTGCTCACCAACGAGGCCCTGACCGAGGGCGGTGTGATTGCCCTCATCGGCCCGACCGGCGTGGGCAAGACCACGACCATCGCCAAGCTGGCGGCGCGCTATGCCGCCCATTTCGGCACCCGCGACATCGCCCTGGTCAGCACCGACCATTACCGCATTGGCGCCCAGGAGCAGCTCTTCACCTACGGCCGCCTGCTCGGCGTGCCCGTGCACACCGCCCGCGACGCGACCGAACTCGAAGCGCTGCTGCTGAAGCTCGCCGACCGCAAGCTGGTGCTGATCGACACCGCTGGTTTAGGCCCGCAGGACCGCCAGCTGGCCGCCCAGCTCTCGCTGTTCCGCCCCCTGGCCGGCAAGCTGCGCACCTATCTGACGATGACCGCCAGCGGCCAGGCGAGCGACTACGAGCAGACCATCGCGCAGTTCCGCGCCGTGCCGCTGGCGGGTTGCATCCTCACCAAGCTCGACGAAGCCACGCGCATTGGTTCTGCACTCACCGCCACCATCCAGCATCAGCTGGGCATTGCCTACCTCACCGATGGCCAACGTGTGCCGGAAGACCTGCAACTGCCGCGCGGCGACGCGCTGGTGCGGCGCGCCATCAGCTTGAGCCAGCAGTGGCCGGATCGCCCCGAGGACGACGAACTGGCGCGTCGGTTCGTCGATGCCGCTGCTGCCGCCACACGCACTGCCAAACAGGGAGCTGCTCATGCTGCCGTCTAGCTATCACCACGACCAGGCGGCGGGACTGCGCCGGCTGGACAAGGCCCCCGAAGGGCTGCCGCGACCCGCCCCCAAGGTGATTGCCATCACCAGCGGCAAGGGTGGTGTGGGCAAGACCACGGTCACTGTCAATCTCGGCATTGCGCTCGCGCAGAGCGGCAAGCAGACCCTGCTGCTCGACGGCGACATGAGCCTGGCCAACGTCGATGTGCTGCTGGGCCTCACGCCCAGCTTCAACCTCTCGCATGTGCTCGAAGGCCGCTGCACGCTGGAAGAAACCCTGCTCGAAGGCCCTGCCGGCATGATGGTGATCCCAGCCAGCTCCGGCAAGAAGAAGATGGCCGAACTCACCAGTGCCGAGAACGCCGGCATCGTGCATGCCCTCAGCGACTTCCAGCGGCCGGTGGATGTGCTGCTGGTGGATACCGGTGCCGGTATCGCCGACTCGGTGCTGACGCTCTCTGCGGCCTCGCAGGAGATCATCCTGGTCGTCACCAATGACCCGGCTTCCATCACGGACGCCTACGCGCTGATCAAGGTGCTCTCCCGCGAGCATGGCGTGAACCGGGTGCAGGTGCTCGCCAACCAGGTGGCCAACCTGGGCGAGGCGCGCGAGATGTATGCCGGTCTGGAACGGGTGGCCGAGAAGTTTCTCAACGTCACCCTGGGTTTTCTGGGTGCGATCCCGCACGACGAGTGGCTCAAGGCCGCCATTCGCAAGCAGCGGGCGGTGGTGGATATCTATCCCAGCGCGCCCTCGGCTCTGGCGTTTCAGGCGCTGGCGAAGCGCACGGATGCCTGGATGCCGGGGCTGCCGCGCGGCCATGTGGAGTTTTTTGTCGAGCGGCTGGTGAAGCAGCCGCAGGGGATGGCCGCATGAACGCCGCCGTCCGCTTTTCCGGCCCCAAGATCGACGAACGCGCGGTGGTGATGCAGCACAGCGAGTTGGTGAAGCGTATCGCCTACCACCTGGCTGCCCGGCTGCCCTCGTCGGTGGAGGTCGACGACCTGATCCAGAGCGGCATGATCGGCTTGCTGGATGCCGCGCGCCACTACGACGGCGGGGCAGGGGCGAGCTTCGAGACCTATGCAGGTATCCGCATCCGCGGCGCCATGGTGGATGAGCTGCGCGCCGGCGACTGGGCCCCGCGCAGTGTCCACAAGAAAGTCCGCGAAGCCACCGAGATGGTACGCAAGCTGGAGCAGGAGCGTGGTCGCGCCGTGCGCGAGGTGGATGTGGCGGAGCAGCTGGGCATCAGCATCGACGACTACCGCAGCATCCAGTCCGACGCCGTGCAGTGCCAGATGCTCTCGCTGGATGTACCCAGCAGCGACGACGAGGCCGAGGCCTGGCAGGTAGAAGACCTGGCCAGCCTCACGCCACCCGAGCATCTGCAGAACCGCGAGTTCCAGAAGGCCCTGGCCGACGCCATCCGCACCCTGCCCGAAAAGGAGCAACTGGTGCTCTCGCTCTACTACCGCGACGAACTCAACCTGCGCGAGATCGGCGAGGTGATGAGCGTCACCGAGTCGCGCGTCTGCCAGGTGCATGGGCAGGCGCTGATCCACCTGAGGGCCCGGCTCAGTGAATGGGTGGCTCCGCCCAAGGGCAAGAAGCCGCGCAGCCGCACCGACGCCGCCGCCCAGCCTCGCGTGAGGGAGGCCGACGCATGGACCTGATGACTGTCATCGGCATCGCGCTCGCCTTTGGCGCCCTGCTGCTGGGATCGGTGCTCAAGGGGGCCGGCATTGCCGCCCTGTGGGGGCCGGCCGCCTTCGTCATCGTCATCTGCGGCACGGCCGCCGCGATCATGGTGCAGACCCCAGGGCCGGTGGTGAAACACGCGCTGCAGATGGCCAAGTGGCTGTTCGTGCCGCCCGTGCAGGATGGCCGCAAGCTCATCGAGAAAATCGTGGAGTGGAGCAATGTCTCGCGCAAGCAGGGCCTTCTGGCGCTGGAGGGCAGTGTGGAGAACGAGACCGATCCCTTTCTCAAAAAAGGCTTGCAGCTGCTGGTGGATGGTGCCGAGCCCGACACCATCCGCACCGTGCTGGAAGTGGATGTGGAGACCAAGGAGCACTTCGACACCCAGGGTGCGAAGTTCTACGAGGGCATGGGCATCTACGCGCCCACGCTGGGCATCATCGGCGCGGTGCTGGGGCTGATCGCGGTCATGAAAAACCTGGCCGATCCTTCAAAGCTTGGCCACGGTATCGCGGCGGCGTTCACCGCCACCATCTATGGCATCGCATCCGCGAACCTGTTCTTCCTGCCGTTCGCGGCCAAGCTCAAGTCGGTGATCGGTCGTCAGACCTCGATGCGCAACCTCGTCATCGAGGGTCTGATCTCCATCGCCCAGGGTGAGAACCCGCGCAACATCGAGGCGAAGCTCTCAGGCTACTTGCATTAGTTGGGACGAAACACGCTGAGCACATTGCCATTGGTCGAGTCGTTCTCTCCCAGCACACCTTTTTCCGTGACCAGGATGTCGGTGGCGGCAAACAGCGGCGGCTGGCCGAGGCGCACCTGAGAGGGGCTCTCGAAACTCATCGGGTCGGTTGTGGAGACGAGTGCGCCATTGGCGTCGAACAGGGCGATCTGCCCGCCCGAGTAGTAGGCCACCAACAGGCCATCGCCGAGCAGGCTGAAATCGTCCGGCAGGTTGTTGAAGCTGGCAACAGTTTGCGGGCTGCCGGGACTGCCGTCGGGCTGAATGGCCACCGTACGGATTCGCCCCAGCGTGGGTGCCGAACTCTCGCTGAAATAGAGCGTGCGCCCCTTGATCTGCAAGCCATTGGGCTGCGACAGCAACCTATCGAGCATCAGCCAGTCGGCCTGCTCGATGACCTTGAAGGGGTCGGCGGCATCGAAGCGGAGTCGGACGATTTTTGGCGAGGGCAGGGCCGTGCTGGCGAGCGGGCCGTTCACCACATACAGCGCGCCATCCGGCCCGGTCGCCAGGCCATTGGGTGCGGCGAGGTCCAGCGCATGGATGGCTTCGAGCCTGGGTGTGGCTGTGAGCCGCGCGGCGTACAGCTGGCCGTCGAAGCAGTTGGCGTAGAGCACCTCGCCACGCAGGGCGAGGCCGGTGAAGTTGCAGCTGCCGTCGAGCAGTGGTGTCGCTGTGTAGCCGCTGCCGTTCTTGCCGATCTCGAACACATTGGTGCCGCCGCTGACGAACAGCCGGCCGGCCGGCGTGAACAGCAGGTTCTCGGCATCCGGGATGGTGACGAGGCGGGTCTTGCTGCCGCAGCTGGAGGCGACACAGAGACTGGCCGGTGTGACGGCAACCGGGTCCGGGCTGTCCTGGCAGGCGGCGAGGCCGAGCAGCAGCGTCAGCGCGAGCAGACTAGAACGAGCGGCCATCGACGAACTCGCGCTGGAGGGCGGACAGGTCCAGCTGTTCGAGGCAGCGGGCATTGACGGCGGCCGTGGCCTCGCCCTTGGAATTGTTGGCGAAGCCGAACGGCGCGCAGCCGCAGCGCGGGCAGAAGTGGTGCTGGATGACGTGCCGGTTGAACGTGTAGGTTCCCATGGGCGCATCCGGCGTCTCCAGCGTCAGCTGGTCGCGCGGCACGAAGGTGAGCAGATAGCCCTTGCGGCTGCAGTGCGAGCAGTTGCACTCCATCACCTTTTCCAGCGGGGCTGGCGTATCGATGGCGAAGCGAATGCCGCCGCAATGGCAGCTGCCTTGGTAGTGCATGGATCTCCTCCGGTCTTTTGTTTGCAGCGGATTGTAGGGAGCCCGTCGCTATACTGCCGCCCCCTTTGGAATGACCGATGACCTGGACGCCCGACAGCTGGCAGGCCAAGCCTGCCGCCCAGCAACCCACCTACCCGGACCGCGCCGCGCTCGATGCCGCCGTGGCCACGCTCAAGGGCCTGCCGCCCTTGGTGACGAGCTGGGAAGTAAACCGTCTCAAAAGCGAGTTCGCGGCTGCGGCAGCGGGCGAGCGCTTTGTACTGCAGGGGGGCGACTGCGCTGAAAGCTTCGCGGACTGCCGCGCCGACCTCATCACCAACCGCCTGAAGGTGCTGCTGCAGATGAGCCTGGTGCTGACGCACGGGCTGAAAAAGCGCGTCACCCGCGTAGGCCGCTTTGCCGGCCAGTACGCCAAGCCGCGCAGCACCGATACCGAGACCAAGAATGGCGTGACGCTGCCGAGCTATCGCGGCGATCTGGTCAACGCCTCCGAGTTCACGGCTGCTGCGCGCATCCCCGACCCGCAACGTCTGCTCGAAGCGCACTCGCGCTCGGCCATGACCATCAACTTCGTGCGCGGCCTGATCGACGGCGGCTTTGCCGATCTGCACCACCCCGAGTATTGGGATCTCGACTGGGTGCAGCACGCGCCGCTCGCCGCGCAATACCAGGCCACGGTGGATGCCATCGGCGATTCGCTGCGCTTCATGGAAACCCTGGCCGGCCAGTCGCTCGCTGATTTGCAGCGCGTGGATTTCTACACCTCGCATGAGGCCCTGTTGCTGTGGGCCGAGCAGGCGCAAACCCGGCAGGTGCCGCGCCAGTCCGGCTGGTTCAATCTCTCGACGCACTTCCCCTGGATTGGCCTGCGTACCGCTGCTCTCGACGGCGCGCATGTCGAATACTGCCGTGGCATCGCCAACCCGGTGGGCGTGAAGGTCGGGCCCACCATGGGGGCCGACTGGGTGCTGGCGCTCTGCGAGGCCCTCAATCCACAGCGCGAGCGGGGCAAGCTGGTGCTGATCCACCGCATGGGTGCGGCCAAGATCGCTGCCCATCTGCCGCCGGTGATCGAGGCGGTGCAGAAATCCGGCCACCCGGTGCTGTGGCTCGCCGACCCCATGCATGGCAATACCCAGACCGCTGGCAACGGCCTGAAGACCCGCGCCTTCGACGATGTGGCAGGCGAGCTGGAGCAGTCCTTCCGCATCCATCGCGAATGCGGCTCGCGGCTGGGGGGTGTGCATCTGGAGCTGACCGGCGAGGACGTGACCGAATGCACGGGCGGCGCCCGCAAGCTCACCGAGACCGACCTCGAACGCGCCTACAAATCCACGGTCGACCCGCGCCTCAACTACGAGCAGGCGCTGGAGCTGGCGCTGAAGATCGTGGCCGCAAATACCGCTGCTGGAGCCGCCGCATGACCGTGAAGATTGCCATCCTGGGTGCCGCCGGCCGCATGGGCCGTGCGCTGATCGCGACCATCGCCGCCATGCCCGGCGCCAGCCTGAGCGCGGCCATTGATCGCGCCGAGGCTGCCGAGCTGGGGTTAGATGCGGGCGCCCTCGCGGGCCTCGCACCCCTGGGCGTGACGGTGACGAGCAATCTCGCAGCCGCACTCGCGATGAGCGATGTATTGATCGACTTCACGCGACCCGAAGGCACGCTGGCGGCCCTTGCTGCCTGCTGCGCCGCAGGCAAGCCCATCGTCATCGGTACCACCGGCTTCACGCCGGAACAGAAGGCGCTGATCGCCGAGGCCAGTGGCGAGATCGCGGTCTGTCAGGCCGCCAATTTCAGCGTCGGCGTCAACGTGCTGCTCAAGCTGGTGGAGGACGCCGCCCGCACGCTGGGCGATGCCTACGATGTCGAGATCGTCGAAGCCCATCATCGCCACAAGGTCGATGCACCGAGTGGTACTGCGCTCGCGCTGGGCGAGGCGGCAGCGGTCGGCTTGCGGCGCAATCTACGGGAGGTCGCGATCTACGGCCGCGAAGGCCACACCGGGGCGCGCCAGACCGAGACCATCGGCTTTGCCACCGTGCGGGGTGGTGATGTGATTGGCGACCATACCGTGATGTATCTGGGCGACGGCGAGCGCGTGGAGCTGACCCACAAGGCCAGCTCGCGCGGCAACTTTGCTGGTGGCGCGGTGCGAGCCGCACTGTGGCTGGCTGACCGGCCAGCGGGCAGCTATTCCATGCGGGACGTTCTGGCGCTGTAGACGCACTGCGGTGCGTGTTTTGAGCCGGTGGCAGGGCTATGCTGCGAACAAGCCTTTGCCGGAACATCGTCATGTCCTCTCGCACGCTCCCCTCTTGCGCGCTCATCCTGCTACTGGCTGCGTGTAGCGCGGCGAGGGCTCAGGGCAGTGACGCACTGCATGCCGAGATCGACCAGTTGGCGAGCCGGGTCGAGCCCCAGGTGATCGAGGCACGCCGCCACCTGCATCAGAACCCGGAGCTCGGCAACCGCGAGTTCGAGACGGCCAAATACGTGGCGAAGCATCTGAAGGCGCTTGGCCTCAAGGTGCAGACCGGGGTCGCCAAAACCGGTGTGGTCGCCGTGCTCCAGGGCGGCTTGCCGGGGCCGGTGGTGGCCCTGCGGGCCGACATGGACGCACTGCCGGTGACCGAGCAGGTGGATCTGCCGTTTGCCAGCCAGGTCAAAGCCACCTACGACGGCAAGGAGGTGGGCGTGATGCACGCCTGCGGCCACGATGCCCACACCTCGACGCTGCTCGGCGTTGCTGAAGTGCTGAGCCAGATGCAGCCGCGCCTCAAGGGCACGGTGAAGTTCATTTTTCAGCCAGCCGAAGAAGGTGCGCCGGCAGGCGAAGAAGGCGGGGCACAGCTCATGCTGAAGGAGGGCGTTTTCGCAGAAGCGCCCATCCCCGAAGTGGTGTTCGGCAGTCACGTGTTCGCGCAGTGGGAGGTCGGCACCATTGCGTGGAAGTCCGGCGGCGCCATGGCGAGCGCGGACGACCTGAGAATCATCGTGCGAGGCAAACAGACCCATGGGGCAGCCCCCTGGCAGGGTATTGATCCGATCGTGGTTGCCAGCCAGATCGTCATGGGCCTGCAGACCATCGCCTCGCGACAGATGAATGTCGGCAAGGCGCCGGTCATCGTGACCATCGGCAAGTTCGATGGCGGCGTGCGCAGCAACATCATCCCCGACAGCGTGACCCTGAAGGGCACGCTGCGTGCACTCGACCCGGCCATGCGCAAGGACCTGGCCGAGCGCGTGCGCCGCACCGCCGTGAACATTGCCGAGGCGAGCGGTGCGACGGCCGAAGTCACCATTGGCAGCGAGACGGCCTACCCGGTGACCTTCAATGACCCAGCTCTCACCGCACGGCTGCTGCCCACGCTGGAGCGGCTTGTGGGCAAGGACAAGCTCATCCCTGCCGACGCGATGATGGGTGCCGAGGACTTCAGCTACTTCGCGCAGACCGTGCCGGGCTACTTCGTGTTTCTCGGCGCGCGTCCGGTGGGTGAAGCCCCGGAGCTGTTCGCCGCCAATCACTCGCCACGTTTCCACATTGATGAGCAGGTACTGAAGCTCGGCGTACGCACGCTGGCGAATCTGGTGGTTGATTACGCTGCCACGCAGTCCGCGCCCTAGGTCGATGGAGGCATCGCAGCCAGCGGGTGTGCAGAAGGGACGCGGCGCGGCCAGCAACGGCGCGAGCCGCTTCAGCCAGCTTGTACGCACCGCCGAGCACGACGGCTGGGACCTCGAAGAGGATCCGCTGCCTGCTGTCCAGACAACGCTGATCCCCGAACGCGCGAAAACCATCCTGAGCCGCAACGATTCGCCGGACATCCCCTTCGAGTACTCGCTCAACGTCTATCGCGGTTGCGAGCATGGCTGCATCTATTGCTACGCCAGGCCGAGCCACGCCTACCACGGTCTATCGCCCGGTCTCGATTTCGAAACCAAGCTTTTCTACAAGCCTGAAGCGGCGACCCTGCTGCGTGCGGAGCTGTCCCGAACAGGTTTCAAGGTCTCGCCCATCAATCTCGGCGGCAACACCGACCCCTATCAGCCCTGCGAAAAGCAGCTGAAGCTCACTCGCGCCGTGATGGCGGTGTTGCTGGAAGCGCGCTGCCCCTTCGTGGTCGTGACCAAGGGCACGCTGGTGCTACGCGACCTCGACCTGCTGCAAGAGCTGGCGCGACACCAGCTTGTCGCGGTCTACGTCAGCCTGACCACCCTCGACAACGCGACCAAGCGCATTCTCGAACCGCGCACCGGCAGTCCCTTGGCCCGGCTCAAGGTGATCCGCACGCTGACCGAGGCGGGCGTGCCGGTGGGGGTGAACGCCTCGCCGATGATCCCCTTCATCAACGACCACGAGCTGGAGCACATCCTCGAAGCCGCGCGGGATGCGGGGGCGATCCGCGCCAGTACCATCCTGGTGCGGCTGCCGCGCGAGGTCTCGCCCTTGTTCCGCGAGTGGCTGGCCGCGCACTTCCCCGACCGCGCCCAGCGGGTGATGCACGCCATCCAGTCCGCCCACGGCGGCCAGGATTACCAGGCGGCGTGGGGCCAGCGTTTTACCGGCACCGGGCCGATGGCCGAGTTGCTGCGCAGCCGGTTCATGCTCGCCTGTCGGCGGCTGGGGCTGATGACGGGTGAGCGCATTGCGTTGGATGTGAGTGGCTTCAGACCACCGTCCGTGGCGGGGCAGGGCCAGCTTTTCTAGCCAGATCGGCGAAGGTTTTCATGGACGGGAAGGGGGCTTTTCGATAGACTATCGCCTTAATCCTGAAGAAGGGGGCCGGGCATTGCGCTCGCCCCCTTTTTCATGGCCGCCACCCGCCCATTCGACGAGTCCCAGCGACCATGAACAACGCCGCACCTGCCCTCTTGGCCCTTGCCGATGGCACTGTTTTCAAAGGTATTTCCATCGGTGCCGCCGGCACCACGACCGGCGAGGTGGTGTTCAACACCGCCATGACCGGCTACCAGGAAATCCTCACCGATACCTCCTACACCCAGCAGATCGTCACGCTCACCTATCCCCACATCGGCAACGTCGGCGTGAACCCCGAGGACGACGAGTCCGGTCGCGTGCGCATCGCCGGTCTGGTGGTGCGCGAGGTGCCGCGCAAGGCCAGCAATTTCCGCAGCACGCAGGACTTCTCCGCGTATCTGGCCGAGCAGGGCTGCATCGCCATCGCCGGCATCGACACGAGAAGGCTCACGCGAATCCTGCGCGACACCGGCGCGCAGAGCGGTGCCATCGTCGCCGGCCCCGATGCCACCGCGAAAATGGCGCTGGCGGCCGCGCGCGGCTTTGGCGGCCTGAAGGGTGCCGATCTCGCCAAGGTGGTCACCACGCCCAAGAGCTACGCCTGGACCAAGGGCAGCTGGGAGCTTGCCACCAATCGCGATGCGGAGCCAGCGCTGGGCAACAAGCACGTGGTGGTCTACGACTTCGGCATCAAGCGCAACATCCTGCGCATGCTGGTCGATCGCGGCTGCCGCCTCACCGTAGTACCCGCGCAGACCTCGGCGGCGGATGTGTTTGCGCTGAAGCCCGATGGCGTGATGCTGAGCAACGGCCCCGGCGATCCGGAGCCCTGCAGCTACGCCATCGCGGCGACCAAGGAGTTCATCGCTGCCAAGCTGCCCACGTTCGGCATCTGTCTGGGCCACCAGATCATGGGCCTCGCGGCAGGTGCCAAGACCCTCAAGATGAAGTTCGGCCACCACGGTGCCAACCACCCGGTGCAGGATGTGGAGAGCGGCCGCGTGCTGATTACCAGTCAGAACCACGGTTTTGCGGTGGACGAGGTGATGCTGCCGAAAAACGTGGTGGTCACGCACCGCTCGTTGTTCGATGGCTCGAACCAGGGTATCCGCCTCACGGATGCACCGGCCTTCTCCTTCCAGGGCCATCCGGAAGCCTCGCCGGGCCCGCAGGATGTGAGCTATCTCTTCGACCGCTTTGTCGGCTTGATGACGAAATAGGTCGCCATGCTCGGCATCACCGACTTTCCGGCCTTTTTGCTCGTCACCACGATCACCATCCTGCTGCCAGGGCCAAACTCACTGTTCGTGCTGAGCGTCGCCGCCCGGCAGGGCGTGCGCGATGGATACCGCGCGGCAGCGGGCGTGTTTCTGGGCGACGGCATTCTCATGCTTGCCTCGGTTGCAGGGCTCGCCCCCTTGCTGACTGCGCATCCGCAGGTGTTTACGTTACTCAAGCTTGCCGGTGCGGGATACCTCGCTTGGATGGGTATTGGTTTGTTGCGCGCTGGCTGGCAGCAGTGGCCTCGGCCTGGCCAGCCATTGCCAGCCGTCGCCGCCGGTAAAGAGGGCTGGGTGCTTAATCCTTTCCAGCGAACGCTCGGGATCTGTCTGCTCAACCCCAAGGCCATCCTGTTTTTTATGGCTTTTTTCATACAGTTCGTCGCCGCCGATGCGCCACATCCGGCGCTCGCTTTTGCTTTGCTGGGGCTCACGCTCACGCTCATCAGCTTCACTTACCTCTCGCTGCTCATCTTTGCCGGGGCACGCCTCGCGGCCTCCTTCCGCGCCCGTCGCCGTCTGGCCGCTGGTGCTACCGGCGGTGCGGGTCTCATCTTCATCGGATTCGGCGCGAAGCTCGCGTCAGTCACTCACTAAGGTTTCCAAGGACCGGCCATGCCAAAACGCACTGACCTCAAATCCATCCTCATCATTGGTGCCGGCCCGATCATCATCGGCCAGGCCTGTGAGTTCGATTACTCCGGCGCCCAGGCCTGTAAGGCGCTGCGGCAGGAGGGCTACCGCGTCATCCTCGTCAACAGCAATCCGGCGACGATCATGACCGACCCGGAGATGGCCGATGCGACCTACATCGAGCCGATCCGCTGGGAGACGGTGGCGCGCATCATCGAGAAGGAACGTCCCGACGCGCTGCTGCCGACGATGGGTGGGCAGACCGCACTCAACTGCGCGCTGGATCTGGCCAAGCACGGCGTGTTGGAGAAATACGGCGTCGAGCTGATCGGTGCGAACGCGCACGCGATTGACCTTGCCGAAGACCGCCTGAAGTTCCGTGATGCGATGACCGAGATCGGTCTAGGTTCCGCCAAGTCCGGTGTGGCGCACTCGATGGATGAGGCGCGCGAGCTGCTGAAATACGTCGGCTTCCCGGCCGTATGCCGCCCCAGCTTCACGCTCGGCGGTTCGGGCGGCGGTATCGCCTACAACATCGAGGAGTTCGAGGAGATCGTCGGCCGCGGCCTCGATCTCTCGCCAACCACTGAGGTGCTCATCGAAGAGAGCCTGCTGGGGTGGAAGGAATACGAGATGGAGGTCGTCCGCGACAAGAACGACAACTGCATCATCGTGTGCTCGATCGAGAACTTCGACCCGATGGGCGTGCATACGGGCGACTCGATCACCGTCGCCCCGGCGCAGACGCTGACCGACAAGGAGTACCAGATCATGCGCAACGCGAGCCTCGCGGTGCTGCGCAAGGTGGGGGTGGAAACCGGCGGCTCGAACGTGCAGTTCTCGGTCAACCCCAAGGATGGCCGCCTGATCGTCATCGAGATGAATCCGCGTGTGTCGCGTTCGTCTGCACTGGCCTCGAAGGCGACGGGTTTCCCCATCGCCAAGATCGCCGCGAAGCTGGCGGTGGGCTACACGCTGGATGAGCTGAAGAACGAGATCACGGGTGGTGCGACCCCGGCGAGCTTCGAGCCCAGCATCGACTACGTGGTGGTAAAGATTCCGCGCTTCACCTTCGAGAAGTTCCCGCAAGCCGACAGCCGCCTGACCACGCAGATGAAGAGCGTGGGCGAGGTGATGGCGATGGGTCGCAACTTTCAGGAGGCCCTTCTCAAGGCCATGCGTGGTCTGGAAACCGGCAGCGACGGCTTCGACCCCCAAGTGGCCGATCACTCGGCCGATTCGATCTCGCGCATCCGCGAGGAACTCGCGACACCGCGCGCGAACCGCCTCTGGTATGTCGGCGATGCCTTCCGCACCGGCATGAGCGTCGAAGACATCTTCAAGCTCAGCAAGATCGACCCCTGGTTCCTCGACCAGATCGAGGAGCTGATCGCGATGGAGAAAACCATCGCCGCCGCCAAGCTCGATACGCTCACTGCGGATGCGGTGCGAGTCTGGAAGCGCCTTGGGTTCTCGGATCGCCGCATCGCCAAGCTCATGCGCGTGAGCGAGCTGGAAGTCGGTGCACGCCGCAAGGCGCTGGGCGTTCGCCCCGTTTACAAGCGCGTGGATACCTGCGCAGCGGAGTTCCCCACCGATACCGCCTATCTCTATTCAAGCTACGACGAAGAGTGCGAGGCGAAGCCCACCACACGTAACAAGATCATGATTCTGGGCGGCGGGCCGAACCGCATCGGCCAGGGCATCGAGTTCGACTACTGCTGCGTGCATGCAGCGCTCGCCCTGCGCGAGGATGGCTACGAGACCATCATGGTCAACTGCAACCCAGAAACGGTGTCGACCGACTTCGATACCAGCGACCGCCTCTATTTCGAGCCGCTGACCTTCGAGGACGTGATGGAAATCATCGACCTCGAAAAGCCCAAGGGGGTGATCGTGCAGTTCGGTGGCCAGACGCCACTCAAGCTCGCGCGTGCGCTCGAAGCCGCCGGTGCGCCCATCATCGGCACTTCGCCTGACTCGATCGATCTGGCCGAAGACCGCGAGCGTTTTCAGAAGCTGGTGGAAGACTTAGCACTCTTGCAGCCGCCGAATGGCACCGCAACCTCGCTCGAAACCGCACTCGCGGCGGCAAAGAAAGTCGGCTATCCGGCCGTGGTGCGCCCCAGCTATGTGCTGGGTGGCCGCGCGATGGAAATCGTCCATGACGATGCCGATCTCACCCGCTACATCCGCGAGGCGGTGCAGGTCAGTAACGATTCGCCAGTGCTGATCGACCGCTTTCTCGACGATGCCATCGAGGTGGATGTCGATGCGCTCGCCGACGGCACCGACGTGGTCATCGGCGGCATCATGGAGCACATCGAGCAGGCGGGCGTGCATAGCGGCGACTCGGCCTGCTCGCTGCCGGCGCACTCGCTCTCAGCGGCGGTGCTCGACGAGATTCGCGCGCAGACGGTGAAGCTCGCCCATGCGCTGAAAGTGCGTGGCCTGATGAACATCCAGTTCGCGGTGCAGGGTGCCAAGGGTGCTGAAAAAGTGTTCCTGCTCGAAGTGAATCCGCGCGCCTCGCGCACCTCACCCTTCGTCAGCAAGGCCACGGGTCGTCCACTCGCCAAGATTGCGGCGCGCGTGATGGCCGGCACCTCGCTCAAGAGCCAGGGCATCACGGCCGAGCTGATCCCCACGCATTACTCGGTGAAGGAATCGGTATTCCCCTTCGCCAAGTTCCCGGGCGTCGATCCGCTGCTGGGGCCTGAGATGAAATCCACCGGCGAAGTGATGGGTGTGGGTGCCAGCTTCGGCGAGGCCTTCAACAAGGCCCTGCTCGCCGCCAGCATGGTGGTGCCGGAGTCGGGCACGGCGTTTCTCTCGGTGCGCGGGCAGGACAAGGCCAAGGCCGTGGAGCTGGCGCGCACTCTGGTGGACAAGGGGTTCAAGGTGGTGGCGACCGAAGGCACGGCGAAGGTCATTGCCGAAGCTGGCGTGGCCTGTGCTGCCATCAACAAGGTGAAAGAAGGCCGCCCGCATTGTGTCGATGCGATCAAGAACGGCGAGATCCAGTTCGTCTGCAACACCACCGATGGCAAGCAGTCGATCGAAGAGAGCAAGTCGATCCGCGCCGCCGCCATGCAGCAGCGCCTGACCTACTTCACCACCATCGCGGGCGCACAGGCGGCGGCGATGGCGATGGATCATCTCGATAACGTGGTGGTCAATCGTCTGCAAGATCTGCACTGAGCGGTCGACGCAGACCTTTGCTGAGCGGCAGAAGCCCTTGCCAACGAGAGCGAGGCGGGGTGCTTTCCGCTGCCGTGGATCGACGCGACAAGCTGGGGCTGGGGTGAAAATGCTATCTTTGAACGATCCCTCTAAACACTTAACGGTCCGATCCTGATCGGACTTTCAGTCTTCCTGTCCCTGCTACAAGCCATGATCAAAACCCCCATGACCCTGCGCGGTGCCGAGTTGCTGCGCGAAGAGCTGCGCCGTCGTAAATCTGAAGACCGTCCCCGCATCATCGCTGCCGTGGAGGAGGGTCGCTCGCACGGCGACTTGAAGGAAAACGCCGAGTATCACGCGGCCCGAGAGCAACACGGTTTCAACGAAGGCCGCATCACGGAGATCGAGGCCAAGTTGAGCAATGCCCAGATCATCGACCCGACGACGCTGGCCCGGAATGGCAAGGTGATTTTTGGAGTCACGGTTGATCTGACCGATGTCGACACCGAAGAGAGCCTTCGCTACCAGATCGTTGGCGAGGACGAGGCGGACATCAAGGCCGGGCGCATCTCGGTGAACTCGCCCATTGCCCGTGCGCTCA
>Ga0255091_1000237_pt1 | contig 23857 bp, 23 predicted proteins | sample Colum_Yuk_RepB_8_2_FD_188439 | JGI IMG/M metagenome (GOLD analysis project Ga0255091, IMG submission 188439) | Freshwater microbial communities from Columbia River, Oregon, United States - Colum_Yuk_RepB_8d | ecosystem: Environmental > Aquatic > Freshwater > River | place: USA: Oregon... | reverse complement strand
ATGCAGGACGGCCGCGCGAACACCGAGGAAACTATCGCGCGGGTGTTCGAGCTCAATCGTCTTGGCATGCAATGGGAGTTTTCGGCCCAGTGGCATAAGTATCTGGGCGTGCAATAGCGGGGCTTTTCCGCGGATTGCGAGTTGCAGCGCGACTCTGCTAGCGTCCCGGTCATAAGCACATAAAACCGGGGAGTGACCAATGGAAATCGGCGTATTCATGATGCCTTCGCATCCGCCGGAGCGCTCGCTGCGCGACGGCTACGAGTGGGACCTGCAGCACATCGAACTGTGCGACAAACTGGGCTTCTCCGAAGCCTGGATTGGCGAACACTTCACCGCCCCGTGGGAGCCGAACCCCTCACCGGACATCCTTATCGCCCAGGCCCTGATGCGGACCAAGAACATCCGCCTCGCTGCCGGCGCGCACCTGCTGCCCTATCACCATCCGGCCGAGCTCGCTTGCCGGGTGGCCTTCATGGACCACATTTCCAACGGGCGCATCATGTTTGGCATTGGCGCCAGCGGTCTGCCCAGCGACTGGACGCTGTTCAACGTCGATGGCATGAGCGGCGAGAACCGGGTGATGACCCGCGAAGCGCTGGACATCATCCTGAAGCTGTGGAGCTCGGAAGAAGCCTTTGAGTACGTCGGTAAATACTGGACGGTGAACCGCCCGGGCGTGATGTTCGACACGCTGAAGTTCCATCTCAAACCCCTGCAGCAGCCGCATCCGCCGATCGGCGTGGCCGGTCTGTCGCCCAAGTCAGACACGCTGGAAATGGCGGGCGAACTGGGCTTCATGCCGCTCAGCCTGAATCTCTCCCGCGAATACCTGCGCGACCACTGGGCGTCCTATGTGCGCGGCGCGGAGCGGGCAGGACGGGTGGCAGACCGCGCCGCCTGGCGCGTGGTGCGCGAGGTCTATATCGCCGAAACCGACGCCGAGGCGCGCAAGCTCGCGCTGAACGGCATGATGGGGCGGGCCTACCGCGAATACCTGCTGCCGCTGTTTTCCAAGTTCCGCCTGCTGTCGGTGTTCAAGCACGACCAGTCGGTGCCAGACAGCGACGTCACGCCGGAATACCTGGTCGATCACAACTGGCTGGTGGGTTCGCCGCGCACGGTGTCGCAGAAGCTGGCGCAGATGTACGACGACGCCGGTGGCTTCGGCTCGATGCTGGTCATCAACTTCGACTTCAAGGACGAGTACAGCGCTTGGTCGGCGTCGCAGCAGGCGCTGATGGAAGAGGTCTTGCCGCAGTTCAACCGCAAGGCCGCGGCCTAGGCGCGCTGCCCTGCCGGTGGCGAGCGCCTAGCTCGCCGCAGGCAGGCGACCGGCCAACACGGTGGCGCCGGCGGGGCCCGCGCGCTCCGTATGCAGGATGCCGGCGGCCAGCCGGAAGTCCGCGCCGGCCGGCATTGGGTGCTCAGCGCCGCTGTGGCTCAAGGTAAAGCTGCCGCGGATGACGAAGCCCCGGGCGGTGAAATCGTGGGCATGCTCGGGGTTGAAATGCCCGGGCACCCACTCCGCCACATAGGGTTCGACCCCGTGGTGGGCTAATTCTGCGCGAAATTCTGCTTCAGTCATGGCGGCGTGGCTCCCTCGGATGGCTTACTCGGGTGGCGTGCTCCGCTTGCTCAACACCCGGCCCAGCGCCAGATCGATCGCGCGTTCCACCCGCGAATGGATGATCGCCATTTCGGACGGCTCCGTGAAGTAGGCCATATCCACATCGTGCCGGATGTATTTGGCCGGCAGTTCGTTCAAGGCGACGCAGGCCACGTCGACGAAGCTGTCTTCGTCGAGGTTGATGGCCCGCGCCCGCAACGCCTCAAGCACCAGGTGCTCGAAGTAGTTATGCAGCTGTTCCAGCGGCGACGAAGAGTACTCGGTGTGTTTGGAAATCAGTGCCATCGTGGTGAACCTCGCGCGGGGGAGTCAGTCATCCGGAGGCGGCATGCCCCGCGAGCGTAGCGGCGAGGCAACTTGAAAGTTGACCCTACAGGCCGGCCTTATCGCGTTGCAAGCGCGGGCGGGCTACAGCGAGAATGCGGTGCCGGATGCGCGCGGGAGCGCCCGCCGGCAGCCCGGATCGGTCTCTGATTACAGCGAGGTTTGTTTCCCATGCCCTATCGGATTTCAGTCGACACCGGCGGTACCTTTACCGACGTCGTGGTCACAGACAGCGCCGGTGGTTTCACCATCGGTAAAGCCCTGACCGACCGCCAGCGGGCGTTCGCCAGTATTGAAGCGGGGCTCGCGGTCGCCGCCGAACATCTCGGCACCACCGCGGCGGCGCTGCTGGCGGACACCTCGGTGTTTCTCTACGGCACAACCCGCGCCACCAACGGCATCGTCGAGCGGAAAATTGCCCGCACCGCGTTCCTGACCACTGACGGCTTCCCGGACATCCTGCTGCTGAAGGAAGGCGGCAAGGCCGAGCCGCACAACCTGCGGATGGAATATCCCGACCCCTACATCCCGCGCCGTTACACCTTTGAGGTGCGCGAGCGCATGAACGCCGAAGGCGCGGTCGAAACGCCGCTGGACGAAGAGGCCCTCCGTGCGCTGCTGGCCACCTTCCTCACCCGCGGCATCGAAGCCGTGTCGGTGTGTCTCCTGTGGTCGATTGCCAACCCGGCGCACGAACTGCGCGTGGGCCAGCTGATCGAGGAAGTCCTGCCCGGCACGCCCTATACGTTGTCGCATCAGATCAACCCCATCCTGCGCGAATACCGCCGGGCGTCGTCGACCGCGATCGACGCCTCGCTGAAGCCGCTGATGCAGAAATACCTGTCGGATCTGGAAGCCGACCTGCGCGGCGCCGGCTATCAGAACGACATTCTGGTCAGCACCTCTTTCGGCGGCGTGATGCACCTGACGGATGTGGTGCAGCGGCCCATTTATCTTGTGAAGTCGGGACCCGCGATGGCGCCGATCGCCGGCCTGTCCTACGTCGAAGCGGAAAACCTGCCGAAGGACGTCATCGTCTGCGACGCCGGCGGCACCACCTTCGACGTCTCACTCGTGCGCGACGGCGCGGTCGAGTTCTCGCGCGACACCTGGCTCGGGCCGCAGTGGACCGGCGACAACCTCGGCATGGCCTCGGTCGCCGTGCATTCGATCGGCGCCGGCGGCGGGTCGATTGCGTGGGTGGACTCGGGCGGCCTGTTACGGGTGGGCCCGCAGTCGGCCGGCTCCGAGCCGGGCCCGGCCTGCTACGGGCGCGGCGGCCAGCGGCCGACCGTGACCGACGCCGCCGTGGTGCTCGGTCACTTTGATCCCAACCACTTCCTCGGCGGGCGCATGACGCTCGACGAACCCGCGGCGCGTAAAGCGGTCACCCAGATTGCGGAAGCGCTGGGCCAGACGGTGGAACACGCGGCCTGGGCGATCATCGCGGTGGCCAACGAGAACATGATTGAGGCCATCAAGGAGCTGACCATCAACGAAGGCATTGACCCGGCGGAGTCGGTGCTGATCGGCGGCGGCGGCGCGGGCGGTCTCAACATCGTGCCGATTGCGCAGGAGCTGGGTTGTCGCACGGTGCTCTGCCCGCGCACGGCGGGCGCGCTGTCGGCCTCCGGCATGCAGTACTCGGACATCATCACCGAGGCGGGCGCGAGCAAGCTGACGGCCTCCGACGGCTTCGATTTCGCCGGCGTCAACGCGGCGCTGGGGAGCATCGATGCGCGGCTGAACGAATTCGCCGCGCGGCTTGCCCAGCGCGGCATTACCGATGTGGAAACCCGCTATTTTGTGGAGGCCCGCTATCGCTTCCAGGTGTGGGAACTTGATGTCGCCGTGCCCAGCGGGCATTTCAGCAATCAGGCCGAAGTGGACGCGCTGGTCAGCGAGTTCCATCGCGTCCACGAGCGCGTGTTCGCGGTTCACGATATGGGCAACGCGGTGGAGTTCCTTAACTGGCGCGGCCGGCTGATCGCCAAGGTTCGCCAGCAAACGCTGGAGCCGGGCAAGGAAGCTTCGCTTGAAGATCTGAAGCCCGATCGGATCCGGCCGGCCTATTTCGGCAACGGCTGGGTGGATACCTCGATCTATCTGGGCGAGCGCCTGCCGGCCGGCACTGAAATCAGCGGCCCGGCGGTGATTGAAGAGGCAACGTCCACGCTGGTGGTTTACCCCGGCGCGGTGGCAACAGTGAGTGCGGGCGGGCGTTACATCGTGACGCCGCCGGCGGAGGCTTAGTCATGAACGAACACGCAAAAAATCCTGTGCTGCGGGACATCGACCCCATCCTGATGGCGGTGCTCGCTAACCGCCTCAACGCCATCGTGCGCGAGATGTCGAACACGCTGCTGAAAACCGCGCGCTCCGCGGTGCTGGCGGTAGTGCGCGATTTCTCCTGCTCGATCGTGACCGGCGACAACCGCCTGCTGTGTCCGGGCGAGGGCCTGCCGGTGCATATCTTCGGGTCGAGCCTGCAGTCGCAGTCGATGTGCGATCTGCACAAGGACCTCGCGCCCGGCGACGCCTTCCTGCACAACGACCCTTACCTCGGTAACACCCACGCCGCTGACCACATGGTGATGGCGCCGGTGTTCGTCGACGGCGTGCATCTGTTCACGACCTGCGCGAAGGCGCACCAGGCGGACTGCGGCAATTCCATTCCGTCCACCTATCACGCCTATGCGCGCGATATTTACGAAGAAGGCGCGCTGATTTTTCCCTGCGTGCGGATCCAGAAAGACTACAAGGACGTCGACGACATCATCCGCATGTGCAAGCGGCGCATTCGCGTGCCGGAGCAGTGGTACGGCGACTATCTGGCAGAGATTGGCGCGGCACGCATTGGCGAGCGGCGGCTGGTAGAACTTGCCCGTCGTTACGGCGTGGAGACTATCAAGGCCTTCATCGAGGAGTGGTTCAGCTACTCCGAGCGGCGCATGGTCGATGCGATCAAGAAAATGCCGGCGGGCAAGCTGTCGAACACGACCACCTACGATCCGCTGCCGCCGGTGCTGCCGAACGGTTTGCCGATACGCGTGGACGTGGCGGTGGATTCCGAAGCCGGTTACATCGATGTCGACCTCACGCACAACCCGGACAACATGGACTTCGGCCTCAACGAGTCCTTGGCCTGCGCCACCTCCAACGCGATGTGCGGCGTGTTCAACTGTATGGATCCGGACGTGCCGCACAACGCCGGCAGCTTCTCGCGGGTGCGCGTGCATTTGCGGGAAGGCTGCATCACCGGCATTCCGAAATTCCCGCACAGCTGCTCGATGGCGACGACCAACATCGGCGACCGCATTGTGAACGTCACGCAGTCGGCCTTTGCGGCGATTGGTGATGGGCACGGCATGGCCGAAGGCGCGATTGGCATGGGCGCAGGCGCGGCGGTGATTTCCGGCAACGACTGGCGGCGCAACGGGCCGTTCATCAATCAGGAATGGCTGATCACCAACGGCGGCCCGGCGACGCCGGAAACCGACGGCTGGCTGAACTACGGGCTGATGTATCGCGGCAGCGTGGAAGTCGACGAGTCGAAGTATCCGATTCTGGTGAAGCACCTGCGGGTGATTCCGGGCGGTGGCGGCGCGGGCCGGATGCGCGGCGCGCCGGGTTCGGAAATCGTCTACGGGCCGCGCCACGATCCCATGACCATCGTGGTGTCCTGCGACGGCCAGGTGCATCCGCCGCAGGGCGTGCGCGGCGGTCAGGCCGGGCCGGCGGCAGCGACCTTCAAGGTCGCGGTCGATGGCAGCGAAACCAAACTGCCCGGGGTGGTGGAATGCCGGCTGGAACCCGGCGAGTGGATTCGCGGCGTGGACTGCGGCGGCGGTGGCTACGGCAACCCGCTGGAGCGGGATCCGGCGCGGGTGCTGCGGGATGTCATGGAGCGCTGGGAAACGCCCGCGCGCGCCTTTGAGGTGTACGGCGTGGTACTGACCGGCGAAATTGCCAACGACAGCCTGCGGGTTGACGAGGACGCCACCCGCGCGCGGCGGCAGGCGCTGCCTCGCTAAGACTTGCCGCCCTCGCAGAGGGCGGCAGATTTTCTCAAATCATCAGCGGCGAGTGCCATGCAATTTGATCTCGCCGCTGCCCGTGACCCGCTCACAGATTCGGCAGTGGTAGTTCAATTGGGAGACAGGCGCCACCGCTATCCGGAACCGCACGCGCCAGCCGAAGCAGCCGTCTTCGCCAGACTTAAGCTCACCGCTCTGCGGGGTCATGTCGTGTTCCCGTCTTCAAGTCCCACCCGACGTCTCACCGCCCTACTGCCGGGTGTTCGCCGAATGCGCGTAATTCGTATCGCGACTGCCCGTCGCGCGCTCAAGCATCATCGGGATATGCGTGTTCCACCAATGCTTGCGCTGCTGGCAATAGGCCCCGTCCTCAGTGCGGGCCGCATGGCGAGCGGCAGTGCGTCGGCCGGCGATCCCCGCGAAAAAGGCAATCAGTTGCCCCGGCAGCGAGCGCGGGATCTCATAGGCCTCGCACAGCGCGTCACCCAGCATCAGGCGCGAGTAGGCCATCGTCATCGCGTTGAATGCCGCCGTGCCGAGCCGGCTTCTACTGAACGGGTAGCCGTTGGTGATCAGCGGTCGTAGCACGCTCATCGTGCGCGGCCGATCGTCGGCCTCCGGCAGCCCGCCGTAGTACAGCGCCCACGCGTTGAAGCGCTGGAGTGCCGTGTAGTCGGTCAGCAGAAACTGCGGTGCGACGCCCTGATAGTGCGCCTGTAGCGCGGTGAACATCGCGATGTCGTCTTTTTCGCGGGCGGTGAAGCGGTAGCCGTGGCGTTCCGCGTAAGGGATGACCCAGGTGCCGGTCACGGTCGCGGTGAGGAGGGTTGCGACCTGATTGATCGGCTCGCCGTAAACGGCCGTTCTCCAGCTGAAATGACGCGCGATTTCGCGGCGCACGAAGCCGTGCACCAGCCGCACCCGCGCTGCCGATTTCGCGCCCTCCCCGCCCCAGCGCAAGCCGCCTTCGCTGACCAGATCCGCGACGTACTTGGTGGTGCGCAGGTAGCGGCGGTCGGTGGCCTGCGCAATATTCGCGTTCAGCGACAGCGCGATCGCGGCGTTGGGGTAAATCGCCCCGAAAATGAACGCGCCGACCACGCCGTGGCCGGTAGTCACCGTCGAGGGCAAATCGCGGTACACCCGGGCGCCACGTTCGGCGGCGGCAAAGTCGATCGCGGGCGGCAGCGTGCTGCCCTGGGCCATGAAAGCGGCAAGCGGCGTGGTGAAATCGTCCGCATCCGCATCGGCACCCAGGGCTTGCTCGAAGGCGGGTCGCGTCGTCTCACCCGCGAGCAGACTGCCGGCCAGCGCATCGGCGCGCGTGTCGGTGGCGAAATAGCCCTGCCAGAACGCCTCCGCCTCAGGCCACGTCCCGTGGCGTGCCTCGTCGGCGTGGGGCGATTGCCCGTGGTAGAACTCGATGAAATGCCGCCACGGTGATGCTGTGCCGGTGATCCCTGCGCAGGCCGGTCGCTGCGCGGTCGTGCCCTGATCCATAACGAGTCCTCCGCAGGTGGCTGATGGGCGAACGAGGGCTTAGCCCCGCGTGGCGAGCAGGCTGTCGTCCCAGTCCGGATGCGCCGCGTAGCCCAGCAGATTGGCGATGGTCGCGGCGAGATTCGACAAGCCCGCGCGGTCGTCCTCGCGCAAGGCGAGTCCGGCGGCCGCCCGGCCAAACAGCACCAGCGGCACCGGATTCAGCGTGTGCGCGGTCTTGGCCTTGAAACTACCATCGGCATTGCGCGCGGGCTGCCCGGTTTTCTTGTCGAGTTCGTACATTTCATCCGCGTTGCCGTGATCGGCGGTGATGAGGGCGACCCCGCCGGCAGCGTCGATCGCCGCGAGCAGACGGCCAAGCGCCAGATCCAGCGCTTCGATAGCCATGGTCGCCGCGCGGAAGTTGCCGGTGTGACCCACCATGTCGCCGTTGGCAAAATTACAGCGAAGCGCGCGGTATTTGCCGCTGTGGACTGCGGCAATCATCGCATCGGTGATTTCTGCAGCCTTCATCCACGGCCGCTGCTCGTAGGGCACCACATCGCTCGGGACTTCCTCCCAGACTTCGCCCTCGAACTTGCTGGAGCGGTTACCGTTCCAGAAGTAGGTGACGTGGCCAAATTTCTGGGTTTCGGAACAGGCGTACTGCGCAATGCCGCTGCGCGAAAACCACTCGCTCATGGTGTTCTGAATGGCCGGCGGTGCCACCAGAAAACGCGCGGGCAGACGCAGGTCGCCGTCGTACTGGAGCATCCCGGCGTAGGTCACCTGCGGCCAGCGCACGCGGTCGAATTTGTCGAACGCGGCCTCTTCAAAGGCGCGCGTCATTTCGATTGCGCGATCGCCGCGGAAGTTGAAAAACACCACCGCATCACCGTCCTCGATGGTGCCCACCGGACGGCCCGCCTCAGCAATCACAAAAGGCGGCAGATCTTGATCAATCGTGCCCGGGAACTGCTGGCGCAAAGCCTCGACGGCGGCCACTGCGCTCGCAAACTGCGGGCCTTCGCCCAGCACATGGGTCCGCCACCCCAGCGCCACCATCGGCCAGTTGGCGTCGTAACGGTCCATGGTGATGTGCTGGCGACCACCGCCGGAGGCGATGCGCGCGTCAAACCCGCCGGCGCGCAACTCGGCCAGAAAGGCCTCGAACGGCACCAGATAGTCCAGCGCGCTCGTTTCCGGCACGTCGCGTCCGTCGAGCAGCACGTGAATGCGCGCGCTGCGCAAGCCTTCAGCCTTGGCCTGCACGAGCATCGCCCGCAGGTGATCGACATGACTGTGGACGTTGCCGTCAGAGAACAGCCCGATGAAGTGCAGCGTGCTCGCGCGTGCGCCCGCCACGACCTGCTGCCAGGCCTCGCCTCGCCAGAGTTCCCCCGCCGCGATGGCGTCGGCGACCAGCGCCGCGCCCTGCGCATAGACCTGCCCGGCCCCGATCGCGTTGTGTCCCACTTCGGAGTTCCCCATATCCTCGTCCGACGGCATGCCGACCGCCGTCCCGTGCGCGCGCAGGCGGATGTGCGAGCAAGTCGCAAAGAGTCGATCGAGATTCGGTTTGACCGCGGCGGCAATCGCGCTGCCGGTGTCCTGCCTGGGCAGGCCATAGCCGTCCATGACGATCGTGACGACGGGGCCGGCAATGCCGGGAAAGGCGGCGAGTTTCTGCAGCATGAAGCGATCCTGGATGATGACGGGAAGCCGGCCTGACCGCCGGCGCAAGCGCGTCGCGAGTATATCAGCGCGCACCCCGGCGACCGATCCGCCGCCCCCCTAGCGTCAGGGCCTGCAGAGCCGCCCGTTAGGCATCGCCCGCAGGCCCGGTTAAGCCCGCTTGGACGCCGGCCCGGCCGGCGCGCGACTTAGACCGGCACGCTGCCTTTCAGCATCGCCATCACGCGCTGCGCGTCCAGCCCGCGGGCGGTCGTCTCGATCTGCGGGATATAGCGCTGCTGCAGGTCTTTGGCCGGCCCCAGCAGTTGCTGAAAGGTCTGGCGCAACTGCTCGGTGCTAAGCCGGCGCCCGCCGGCGTAGTACTGCCTGGCCACCTGCCCAAGGGCATAGGTGGTGGCGAAGGAGAACGCCATGCTGGTCGCGGTGCGGCCGAGCCCGCCCATCCACTTACCGGCAGCCTTGCCCAGCAGGCCGCCGATCAGCTTGCGACCGACCTGCTCCAGATATTGCGACGCGAGGCCAACGCCAGCCGCCGCTAAAAACTCCTTGATGTGCCCCTGATCGAGACTTACCCCGTGCAGTTCGCCCACCCGGTGAACCAGCTTCAACTGCAAGGGAATGATCGCCATCGACGCCCAGGACTGCGGCAACAGTTCCAGCGCGCCGGCAAGCACAGCGTGATTGAGCACGGTGCGGTCGAGTTCCGCGGCCGCAGGCTGGACTGGCGCTGCCGCAGGCTGGACTGGCGCGCCTGTAGCCACTGCTGCTGCAGAGGCGAGGTCTGGCGCCGGGCTCTCGCGGGTGACCCATCCCGCGGCGGCGGGTGGCGTTAACTCGGCCAGCGCGTCAGGGGTTTGTGCCAGTTCGGCAACCACGCCTGCCCCGAGTCCCAGGGCCGCGCCCAGTTCTGCCAGAAAACGCCGTTCTGCCTCGCTTTGCCGGCCGTCTGCATCGCACACGCAAACCGCCATTTCGTAGGCCAGATTGCGCAGTTCCGGGCTGTCCAGTTGCGCGGCCAGCGCGCTCAGCGTCACCCGCTTCATCAACACGTCCTGATAGCGCGCCGCCAAACCAGACAGCCCGGACTCACCCGCCAGCGACTCCGCGATACGCCGCACTTCGGCGCGCTCGCGTTCATCTTTCGCCCCATCGGCGAAGGCGGCCAGGATGGCGATCGACAGGATGGATTCAACAATGTCGGCAGGCATGTGGTGGTCTCCCGGAAGCAATCGGACGCGCCTCGAACATTGAGGCGTGCTTCGAAGGAGTTCCAACGCCGGTCAAAAGTTCCGGCCGCCGGCCGGGGCGCAGGCGCCTAGCCGGGTGGCACAGCAGGGAGCGGACGATAAGCCTCGTCCCGGCCGCTGATCTCCCGCCACAGCGAGGCCAGCGGCACGCGGTTCTGCCGGGTGAAATCCACCCACTCCGTCGGCAGCGCCCGGTCGGGATGAAAACGGACGCCCCAGATTGGCTCAAAGCGCTCGGTCGACAGCGAGTAACGCGCGTCGCCCAGGACCTCGGGGTCGGCCGGCGCACGCGCCACCCAGCCGTCGGAAAACCGCGCGAAGCGCCGGTAGTCGCGCACCACGCGCGGATTGGAGCGCAAGGCTGCGGGCAACGACGCCTCGGCACTCAAAGACACCGAGTTGCCCGGCTTGAAACTGGGTGTGCTGCCGAGGCGAATACGATCCGTGTACAGCACGCCGTCGGTCTCGTAGACCGCCCGCCACAGCACGGGATTACCTACCGTGGGAAAGACTTTCGCGCGCGTGATGGCATGCCCGCGGGCGTCCGCAATCAGCGTCTGCGCCGCGAGGCCGCGCGCCTGTTGCCCGACCGCGATGCCGAGATAGGCGAGACAGCCGATTACGCCAAGGGCCGCCGGGCAGCGCCTGCGGCCGAGCAGTGTGCCCAATAGCCCCAGAAGCAGCAGCAAGGTGATTGGCGGACCGATTGTGGTCACCAGATGCCAAGCCACTCGCAGATCTGCAAACGGCCAGAGCAACTGGGTGCCATAGTTGGTACAGGCATCCAGCAAGCCGTGGGTGGCGTAGGCCAGCGTTGCAGCGCCCAGCACGGGGCGCCAGTCGGCCCGCGTCCTCCGCCGCAGCAACCAGGGCAGGCCGGTCAGTGCGCCGCCGATCGGGATGAAGGCAAGGGCGTGGGTGAACTGCCGGTGCAGTTCGATGTTCAGCAAAGGATCGCTGGCGCTACGGATGAAGAAATCGAGGTCCGGCGCCAGCCCGGCGCCAGCGCCAATGAGCCAGGCGCGACGCGGCAGGCGTCGACCAAACGCGAACTGGGCGGCAGACGCCCCCAACAGGGCGTGGGTAAAGGGATCCATCAGCGGTGCTCTGCAAAGGGCTGCGCGGAACTTAGCCGGCGCAGGTCCCGCCGTCGAGCCGCGGCGAAACCTTGCCTTGCGCCTGCGAGCTCAGGCGAGGCTAGAGCCCTCGTAGCCCCGCTTGGCGACCGCATTACACAGCTGCCGATAAGTCCCGAAGCCACCGATATACGGCAGGAGTACCCGCGGCTTGCCGGGGATGTTAGCGCCCATGTACCAGGAATCGGTCTGCGGAAAGAGCGTGCCATCGGCCAGTTCTTTCACGTGTGCGCCCCGCTCCGCTTCAGCCTCGGCGGTCGGTTCGATGAGCGTCGCGCCGGTGGCGCGGGCGTGCGCCAGAAAATCGCAGATGAAGTCGACGTGCTGTTCAATCGAGGTCGGCATATTGCCGTGTACCGACGGACTGCCCGGCCCCGTCACCATGAAGAGATTGGGGAAGCCGCGCATGCACAGGCCAAGTTAGGTCTGCGGCCCGGCGGTCCATTTGGCGCTCAAGGCGGCGCCGCCGCGCCCACGGATGCCGAGGCGATTGAGCGGCCCGGTCATGGCGTCGAAGCCGGTCGCGAAGACAATGGCATCAAGGCTGACAGTCTCCGCAGAGGTTCGGATCCCGTCCGGCACAATCGCCTCGATTGGCGTTGCGCGCAGATCGATCAGGCGCACATTGTCGCGATTGAAAGTCTCGAAATAGTCGGCGTCCAGCGGCAGGCGCTTGGTGCCGATCGGGTAGCCAGTGGGGGTCAGTTTGCGCGCGGTGTCCGAATCTGTGACCGCATCGCGGATTTTTTCGCGCACGAAGTCTGCCGCCAGCGCATTGGCCCGAGGGTCGACCAGCGGAGTGCGCCGCCGGGCGCGCGATCACGGGAATCGACTGGATGCCGGAGGAAGATGAAACCTGCCGCCCGCAGCGGCCGCTCCGATCATGCCGTGCCCTGCCGCGCCTGCGAAGCCGGTCTGTGGCGTTGATCCACCGCAAGCGCGCGCGCGACGGTGGCGCTGCCTGCGCGGCAAGCCCGCGCCAGATCACGCGCCGCCGCCCGCAAGCGCCGAGACTCGGTGACGCCAACAGCCACGCCGTAGGCGGTCGTGCGTCACCCTGTCGCAGGACTGCCCGGGCCAGATCAGAGGACGCATGCGCGAAAACCCTATCCGTCTCAGCATCGTCGCCGGCGCGCGACCCAACTTCATGAAGATTGCGCCGATCATCCGGGCGCTCGATCAACATAAAACGACGTTCAACTACCGTCTGGTGCATACCGGACAGCACTACGACCGCAACATGAGCGAGGTCTTTTTCGAGGAACTCGGGATCCCGCCCCCGGACCATCACCTCAACGTGGGCAGCGGGAGTCATGCCGTGCAAACGGCCGAGATCATGACCCGCTTCGAAGCCGTCTGCCTTGCCGACCGCCCACATGCCGTGCTGGTGGTGGGCGATGTGAATTCAACGCTGGCCTGTTCGATCGTGGCCAAGAAACTCGGCATTGCCGTGGTTCACATCGAAGCCGGCTTGCGCAGCGGCGACACCCGTATGCCGGAAGAGATCAACCGTATGGTGACCGATGCCATCAGCGATCTGTTTTTTGTCACCGAGCCCAGCGGCGTGGAGAACCTGCTGCGAGAAGCGCACCCGGCGTCGCACATTCATTTTGTGGGTCACGTGATGATCGACAATCTGTTTCATCAACTCGCGGCGCTGGCGGAGATGGACACCACCGGCTTCGAGGGCGACGCGGTCAAGCGCAGTTTGCCGGCGTACGGCGTGGTGACCCTGCATCGACCTTCCAACGTCGACGATCCGCAGGCGCTGCGCGGCGTGGTGGCCGGCCTCGCGGCCGTGGCGGCCGAGTTGCCGCTTGTGTTTCCAGCACATCCGCGCACCCGTGCCCGGCTGGCCGAGTTTGGTCTGACGCTGGCGCCCAACATCCACCTGCTGGACCCGCTGCCCTACATGGCCTTTCTCAACCTGTGGAAAGACGCCCGTCTGGTGTTGACCGATAGCGGCGGCCTGCAGGAAGAAACCACCGCGCTGGGCATTCCCTGCCTCACCCTGCGCGAAAACACCGAGCGCCCGGTGACGGTAGACGAAGGCAGTAATCAACTGGTGGGGAATGATCCGAGCCGGATTGCCGGATTGGCGCGACAGGTGCTAACTGCGGCCCCGCAGTCCACCAGCGCTAGGCCCGCGCTGTGGGACGGACGGGCTGCCGAGCGGATTGTCGACGTGCTCGCGCGCGAACTGCTGCCCCTTGCGGTGTAGGGGCGTCGGCGCGGCGCGCGGCGTTAGCCTGAAGGCTGGGCGTCTTTCACCGCCTTGAACGCCGCCACATCCAGCACCGCCACAATGTTCTGCTCGTCGTCCATCAGATCGAGCAGGCGTGGGGTATCGCCCCTGATGCTGTAGAAGACCGTACAGCCTTCGTCGCCACCGCCTTCGTAATGGGGTGCACCGCCGGCCTTGCCGATGGTGTAACTGCCCTCAGGGCGAATTTCTTTTAGCGCGCCGTCCGGCTCGTAGATGCGATGTTCACCCTGCACGACAAACGTATGCGCTGGCGCCGGGTGCCCGTGCAGGATGATTTTTTCCTTGGCGGCAAACTTCACAATGAAGTCGACCATGTTGCGGGCTTCGTCGACGTGATAGACCCATGCCTGCATGTGTTTCAGGTCGCCCAGCGCCTGCCAGGGGATGAGGCTGTCGTCGAAGCCCGAGCGTGTCATGTGCGTGTTGGCACTCATAAGCGTGCTCCGTGAAAGTTTGGGCGAGTCCGCGAAATCCGCAGGCCTCAAATAAGTGAGCTGCCCCGTTCAGGGCGCCGCTCGATCGGTCAGCGTTTCGAGGAAGGCCGTGATCGCGTCGATTTCGTCCTCATCCAGTCTGGCCGTTTGTCCCAGCCGACGGTCGTAGGGGATCTCGGTCGTGTTGACGTTCGCCTGATAGGCCGCCGGCAGGTCGTCAAATTTCTGCATGCCGCCCGCGGTGACGGGATACCAGCGCGCGGGGTCGACATCGCGCGTGGCGTAAAACGCCACCACATCACGCAGTTTGGTCAGCGCGCCGTTGTGCAGCCAGGGGCCGGTTACCGCGACGTTCCGCAGCGATGGCACCTTGAAGGCACCGCAGAAGGTGGCCGGATCAACACCCGCTGGCGCGCGTGCGGCGAGTCCGGCTTGTTCGCACAGCCCCAGATCTGCGCGGGCCTCCTCACCCGGCCGCGCAACGATCTGCGGATTTTTCGGGCCGCCCAGCGCGTCGTAGGTGTAATCGGTGAAGAGCCAGTCGGCCGGCGTTCTGGAGTCGACCTTGCCCACATGGCAGGCAAGGCAATTGCCCTTTTCGGGATCCTTGAACAGCTCGAAGCCCCGCGCCTCCTGCTCGGACAAGGCCGCCGTGCCGCGCAGATAGTCGTCGAACCGCGAGGCAAAAGGATGAAACCTGGCGCTGCCCTCAAACGCCGCGGTGGCCTGCGCCAGTTTGACGAAGGCTTGCGCGGGATCATCAAACACCGCATCGCCGTAGACCTCGCGCACCAGTCCGGCGTAACTGCCTTTGCGCACGGCAGCCACGACGGCGTCTTTCGAGCCCGCATTCATTTCGTGCGGGTCGAGCAGCGGCATGGCGAACTGCTCGACCAGCTCGCCCGCCCGTCCGTCCAGAAACTGCCCGCCCACCGGGATGTGCTCCGTTTTACCCGTTGCCTCGTCACGCTCCGCCACGAAACTGAACGGCGGTGTAAACGAGGCGTACATGAGGGAAGGCGTATTCCGTCTGCCGAGCGCGCCGTGGGGTGCGCCGCGGGCGAGCGCAGGCACGGCCGAACCGTTATTACCCTGAAACGCCTGGGCCGGGTTGTGACAGGACGCGCAGGCAACCCCGGGCGGATTCGACAGGCTGGCGTCGTGAAAAAGTTGTTCGCCCAGGCGTTCGAGCGAGCTTAAATCGGCGGCGTTTGTCGGCATTGCGGCGGTCACGCCGGCGAGCGTCATCAGCAGGGCCAGGGCCAGCGTGAGGCCCGGGGGGCGACGGCCCTCGGGACGCGGGTGCAAGCCGCGGACGGACAGACAAAAGGCAAGGCACGAGGGCATCAGCGGATTCGCTCTCATTTTCCGAAATGAGAATAAATCCTATTTGCGGCAGAAAGGAAAGGCAAGCCGCGGCGCCGCCCCCGGTCGCCCTGCGCGTTCGCCGCGTCCAATTTACTTTCAAGCAATTGCCTACACCCCGGCGCGAAAGCTGCCTTGGGACGGTCCCTTGATTAGCAAGCGTCTTCGTTGCTCGACAAACTCATCCGCAGATTCCTCGCCGATGGCGGCTTAGGAGGAAAACACGCCTCATGCCTGCCCCGGTGAGCATGGCGGGCGCATTAACAAGCATTGCGTGCCCTGAGCCTTGGTCACTGCACCTGCTTTCGCACGGCCATGCTCGGCGCCACAGCTTGAACCGCCGCACCTCGGCTCGCACACTCGCCTCAGTTAAATGACGATTGGTCCGTATTCCCTTGCCTACACCGCTCCTCACCCAGCCCGTCCACGCCCTGCTTTGCGGGGCGCGGGATACGGGCGCAGAAATGCTCGACGTCTCCCTCGATCTCGGACGCAGCCAGCGAAGTGTCCTGACAGGTGCCCAGCACTGGTCGCTGGACGGCGTCGACTATCCCTATGCCGAGGTCTGTAAGGCGCGGACCATCTACTACTGGACGGGTGAGGACTTCGCCCCGCTGCAGCGCTATGGCAGCGCGCTCATCAAACTGGTGCCCACCGCATGGGGCGCACCCACGTTCGAGATTGACGGCATCAAGATGCTGCCCAGTGCAGAGATATCGCCGTATGAGGACGCCGCACGCAAGGTCGCGCTCATCGCGCCGCGCGGCAAGCGGGTGCTTGATTGCTGCGGGGGGCTTGGTTATTTCGCGGCTTGTTGCCTCCAAGGCGGCGCCGGCGAAGTGCAGTCCTTCGAGAAAAACGAAGAGGTGCTTTGGCTGCGGCAGCACAATCCGTGGTCGCCCGTCACCGCCCCGACCCTGCGCCTGACGCAGGGCGATATTGCGCAAGAAATCACAAGGCTCGACGACCGTGCCTTTGACGCCATCCTCCACGACCCACCCCGCTTCGGCATCGCCGGCGAGCTTTATGCGGAAGCCTTTTATCGCGAACTGGCGCGCGTGCTGCATCCTGGCGGTCTGCTATTTCATTACACCGGCACGCCGAACAAGCTGACCTCCGCGCGGGATGTACCGCGCGAAGTTGCCAAACGCCTGCAGCGGGTGGGTTTCGAGGTCAAGCCGATAGGCGACGGTCTGCTCGGGCGGCGCCGCTAAGGCGGCGCGCGCAGCGGGGAGCGGCGAAAAGCGGGATCAGGACGCCGGATAGCGCGCCTTCAGCGCACTGTAAATCTGCTCGCGAAAGTCCGGTGCATCCGCATTGAGCGCGGCCAACACCTCGACGAGATGTTCGTTGTCTTCGCGCCCCGCCCAAACCTTCACATAGCTGCCGTCGCGGTAGCCGTGGTCCTGACGGAAAAAGTTGAGCACGTTCTTGCCCAGATAGGCGCGAAAGAGATCGTCGAAGTCGCGCCCGATGTCCTGCAGCAGCACGGGGATCAGGCCCACCGCAAACTCACGGCGGTCGACCGCCGCGGCGGCGAGGTGTTCGACATCATTCAGGAAACCGGCGGTAGCCGGCGGGTTTAGCCACTCGGCCGCGATCAGCGCGCCGGCGGCGGCAAAGTCGCGCGCGGGGGTAATGCGCATGCTGAGTCCGAAGTGCCAGATGTCGACGATTTCGAGCATCACCTGCTCGACGTCGCGGCTGGCGGCTTTCCACCATTTCCAGCCGCCGTAGTGGTCCATCAGTTCAGCGCATTCAATCCACACCGCGCGATACCACTCGCGCTCGCGGAGCAGCCAGTCGGCGTCCACCCGGGCGTTCATCTCATCCTGCAAGTGCAGCATCGCGGCCGCTTTCGCGGCCAGCGAGTCGAGCAAACGCCCGGTTGGCGCCGCCATCACCGGAATCCCTTATTCGGGGAGGAAGGTGAAGTTGTCGCCGTCGCGCTTCACGCGCACCGCGTGCGGCGGCGGGAAGTGGGCCGGCATGAGCAGCGCGTTCTTCTCCACGCAGTGCTCCATCAGCTTGCGACGGGTCTTGCCCGACTGCACCGGGTCCAGACAGAAGCCGCTGCTCCACTCGGGACGCAGGATCTGGATGGGCGAATGCAGGGTGTCGCCGGCGAACAGCGCGTGCTGCCCCTTGCTTTCCACTTCCAGCACGATGCTGCCGCGGGTGTGGCCAGGCGCCAGCTTGATCAGCATGTTGTCGTTCAGGGCGTGGTCGCCGTGGACCATTTCGGCCTGACCGGCTTCAACCACCGGCAGCACACTGTCTTCAAACACGTTCTGGTTGATTTCGAGCTCCACGTGGTCGGCTTCGGCCGGATTCCACATGTCGAATTCCTGCTTGCTGAAGATGTACTTGGCCTTGGGGAAGGTCGGGACCCACTTGCCGTTCTTCAGCTGGGTGTTCCAGCCGCAATGGTCAACGTGCAGGTGGGTGCACATCACGATATCAACGTCTTCCGGACGCACGCCGGCAGCGGCGAGGCGTTCGAGGTAGGGGGTGTTCAGGTGGTGGGCAAGCTCGAAGGAGGGACGCTCCTTGTGGTTGCCGTTGCAGGTGTCGATCAGGATGACCTGATTGCGGGTCTTCACGATCCAGGTGTGGATGCTGAGCTTGAGCCCGCCGGTCACCGGGTTACGGCAGAAGGGTTCGATCAGCGACTTGTTGGCTTCCAGCAGCGCCGGGTCGTGATTCGGCACCAGCAGTTCGGGCGGAAATCCGTCGTCGACCGGCACTTCGATCGCGACATCAATCGCGATATCTCCAAGCATGCGCTTGCTCATGGCTATTCTCCCCTGTGAGTTTTCTGAAATACGCCACCGCATGGCGCGGGGGGCATCTTAACCAATCGACCCGGCTTTGGCAGCGTCAGGCCTGTCCCCCGTTCGGGGCAAAAAATCGCTGCACGTCGGCCAGTTCGCGGGTTTGGGGCATCGGCGGCAGAGATTTGAGAAAGGTCTTGCCGTAGCCGCGGCTGCGCAGCCGAGGATCGCAGAGCACCAGCACCCCCCGGTCGGCGACGTCGCGGATCAAGCGCCCGGCGCCCTGCTTCAGCGCGATCACCGCCTGCGGCAGTTGCAGCTCGCCAAAGGCGCTCCGCCCTTCGGCGGTCAGGCGCTGGCTGCGGGCGCGGGCCACCGGGTCGTCCGGCGGCGCGAAGGGCAGTTTGTCGATGATGACGCAGGACAGCGCCTCGCCGCGCACATCCACGCCTTCCCAAAAAGTCGAGGTCCCGAACAGCACGGCATTGCCCAGCGCGCGAAACTCCGCAAGCAGCCGCGCGCGCGGTGATTCGCCCTGGACCAGCACCGGCCAGGGCAGCCGGCTACGCAGGCGCTGGGCGCAATACTCGAGCGCGCGGTAGCTGGTGAAAAGGAAAAACGCCCGCCCACGGCTCGCGGCCAGCACCTGCTCGGCATGGTCACAAATCAGCGGCAAATAGCGCTCATCGCCCGGGTCGACCCCGATTTGCGGCAGATACATCAAGGCCTGTCGGGCATAGTCGAAAGGGCTTTGCCAGACCGCTTCTGCGGCGTCGGTAATCCCAAGCTCGCGACAAAAGTGATTCAGGCTGCTGCCGACCGCCAGCGTACCGGAGCAGAACACCCAGGCCGCCGGGTAGCTTTCCAGCCGGCTCTGAAACCGCTCCGCGACCGACAACGGCGTGACGTGCAGCACAAAGCCGCGGGCACTGGCTTCAAGCCAGCGCACGGACTCTTCGTCGTCTTCCAGCAGGCACTCGCGGAAGCGCGCCGCGAGCTCCCCGCCCCGCCGCTCGCAGGCTTCGAGTTCTTCGCCGCGCTCGGCGGCGAGCGTCAGCTGCGCGTTTAGGCTCTCGAGCCGCCCGGCCAGTGTCTCCAGCAACTCACGCAGCACCGGATGGGCCGTGAGCAGGGACTCTGACTGCTTGCCGCTGAACTGCGCCAGCGCCTCTACCGCCTGCCCCACACCCTGCTCGAGCAGGCGGGCCGCGTCGCGCAGGTCAGGCATGTCAGCCGCTTCGGCACGCGCCGCGCGCTCGCTGTCGCGGGCTAGTTCGCGCAGTTGGCGGGCGGACAGGGTCTGGCCAAAGGCATTGGCGGCGAGGTCGGGCAGTTGATGCGCTTCATCGATCACCACGCACTGCGCGGTCGGCAGGATTTCGCCAAAGCCGGCATCGCGCAGGGCCATGTCGGCAAACAGCAGATGGTGATTGACCACCACCACGTCCGCCGCCACCGCGCGGCGGCGCGCTTCTTTCACGTGGCAGTCGTCGATCATCGGGCAGCGCTGGCCCAGACAGTTTTCAACGGTCGAGGTGACATGGGGCCAGAGCGCGGAGTCCTCCGGCACGTCGGAAATCTCTGCAATGTCGCCCAGCACCGTCTCACGACTCCAGGCCGTGACCCGCGCGAGTTCCTGCTGCTCGCGCACGCCCAGCAGCGGGTCGCCGGCGGCGCGGTCCATGCGGTACAGACAGAGGTAGTTGGCGCGCCCCTTGAGCAAGGCAATGCTGGCGTCGCTTTTGAGCGCCTTGCGCACCCGCGGCAGATCAACGTGGTAGAGCTGGTCCTGCAGCGTGCGGGTGGCGGTAGACAGAATGGTGCGGGTGCCGGCCATCAGCGCGGGCACCAGATAGGCGAAGGTTTTGCCGGTGCCGGTACCCGCTTCACAAACCAGCCGGGCGTGGGCGTCGATGGTTGCCGCTACGCGGTCGGCCATTTCCTGCTGGGCCGCGCGCGGCTGAAAGCCGTCGATCACGGCGGCGACCGGGCCGCCGGCGGCCAGCGCGTCGCCCGGATTCAAGCGGGGTCGATCCCGGTGGGCAGTTCGTCGTCGCGCGACCAGGCCATGCGCCCGATGCGCTGGAATTTAGGGATGGTCAGCGTCCCGCGCTTATTGGATTTGGATTCATCGAGCGCCTCTTCCACCGCCTCGCGGCTGGCCTCGTAAATGGCGAAGGGCTCGTAGTTATCGTCCAGCAACACCAGCAGCAGGGCTTCCCAGGGCTTGTCGACCTTGAGTTCGCCCATCCGGTGCGCGCTTTTGATTTCGTCGAACACCACCCGGGCCTTGATTTGCAGGCGCTGGACGCGGCCATCGGGGAGTTGCCGGGTGGCATCGTGGCCGCCCTGCGGCTCGTTGGCCGGCTCCAGCCCCAGCAGGCGAATGGCGTCGTTGATGGCGATCTCGCCGCTGATGGGCAGGGTCTTGCCGGTCGCACGCCGGTAGTCGGCGGCCAGTCGGCGGGCCTGGGCCATCAGTTTGTCGACTACGTAGACACTCACGCGACGGGCATTCCGAGGTCAGATTAAGTTCGGATTATAAGCCGATGATCTTCATATACCAGCGCCCCGCTGCATCGCGCGCGGCGCTAGATGAGGTCGCGACCAAAGGCCATGACCGGCGACAGATCGGTCGCGCCCAGCGCCAGCATCAGCAGGCGATCAATGCCCAGCGCGACACCCGCACAAGGCGGCAGGCCACTGTCCAGCGCCGCCAGCAGCTGCTGGTCCAGCAACGGCGGCGGCAGGCCGCGTGCCGCGCGCAAGGCCGCTTCGCGCGCAAACAGGGCCGCCTGCGTCTCGGCATCGGTCACTTCGTGATAGCCGTTGGCCAGTTCCACCCCGTCGATGATGAGTTCGAAGCGCTCGGCGACCGGCGGCGCGCCCGGGCGGACGCGGGCATAGGCCCGCTGCTCGAGCGGAAAGTCGTAAAGAAACGCCGCCTGCCCTGACCCCAGCCCCAGTCGCACCAGATGTTCGAGCAGAAAATCGAGCAGCAGCACCCGGTCGGCGGCGTCGGCCGGCGACAGCACGGCGCCTTCGCCGCGGGCGAAGTCGGCAAGCGTCGCGGTGTCGGCAAGATGCGGATCGGGACAGGCGAGGCGCGCGGCCAAGGCCGCCACGGTGAGGCGTTCGAGCGACCGCTGCGGCAAGGCAAAGCGGACGATTTGCGCGACTTCGTCCATCAAGCGGTGATGGTCGAAGCCCAGGCGGTAGAACTCGAGCATCGTGAACTCGCCGCGATGCAGCCGGCTTTGTTCTTCGCCGCGAAAGGCTTTGCAGATTTGGTAGATGTCGCCCGCCCCCGCAGCCAGCAGCCGCTTCATGGCGAATTCGGGGGAGGTCTGGAGATAGCGCGTGCCGTCCGCGCAGGGGACCGCGATGGATTGCAGGGCCGGATCCGCCGCGCCGGTCAGGCCGAGCAAGGGCGTATCGACTTCCATCACGCCGGCCGCCCCAAAGTGCTGCCGGATTTGCTGGAGCAGTGCCGCGCGGGCCAGCAGGGCCGGCCGCGCGGCCGTGGGCCGCCAGTCCATGGCGGGCCGGTCTACTCTTCCTTGGCGCGGGAGACGTACTCGCCGGTGCGGGTATCGATCTTCAGCAAGGAGCCTTCTTCGATGAACAAGGGCACCCGCACCACCGCGCCGGTTTCCATGGTCGCCGGCTTGGTGCCGCCGGTGGCGGTATCGCCGCGCACGCCGGGGTCGGTCTGGGTGATGCGGAGGATGACGAAATTGGGCGGGCTCACGGCAATCGGTTCGCCGTTGAACAGCGTGACGCTGCACATTTCCTGCCCTTTCAGCCACTGACCGGCGTCGGCCACCGCCTCGTTCGAGGCCTGCAGCTGCTCGAAGTTGCTGGTGTTCATGAAATGCCAGGCCGAGCCGTCGTTGTAGAGGTACTGCATTTCCATGTCGACGATGTCGGCGCCCTCCACCGAGTCGCCGGACTTGAAGGTCCGCTCGATGGTGCGACCGGTCAGCAGGTTGCGCACCCGCACCCGGTTAAAGGCCTGACCCTTGCCGGGTTTGACCATTTCGTTCTCGACGATGTTGTGGGGCACGCCATCAAGCATGATCTTGAGGCCGGGTTTGAATTGGTTGGTGCTGTAGGAGGCCATTAGAATGCGGGGTCTCTGGCTAATCGATGGGGCGGGCATGATAGCGCGAAGCGAACGGAAAATTGAGCCCGCCGACTGGCAGCACAGTCTGCGCGAGGCCTACACCCGTCCGCTCGAGCTGCTGAGCGCATTGAAACTCGACCCGGCCGCGGTCGGCTTGTCCGCCAGCGCCGCCGCTCACTTCGCGTTCCGCGTGCCCCGCCCCTACGCCGCGCTGATGCAGCCCGGCGATCCGCAGGACCCCCTGCTGCGGCAGGTGCTGCCGGTCTCCGCGGAAGACCGCCGCGCCCCCGGCGAACTGCTGGACCCAGTGGGCGATCTGGCCGCCGAGCGCGCGCCCGGCCTGCTGCACAAGTACCACGGGCGCGCCCTGCTGCTGATGAGCGGCGCCTGCGCCATCCACTGCCGCTACTGCTTCCGGCGCAACTATCCCTACGGCGACTCGGTCGGCATCGAACGCCTCAACGCAGCGCTCGACACGGTCGCGGCCGATGCGTCGATCAGCGAAATCATCCTCAGTGGCGGCGACCCGCTGATCCTTCGCGACGAGCGCCTTGCGCCGGTGCTGGCGCGGCTGTCGGCGATACCGCAGCTGCGACGCCTGCGCATCCACACGCGACTCCCGGTAAGCATTCCTGCCCGCATCACGCCCGCGCTGGTCAGGCTGCTCGGCGAATCCCGGCTCGAACCGGTCATGGTGCTGCACGCCAATCACGCCCGCGAAATCGGCCCCGCACTCCACGCCGCGCTGCTGCCGCTGAGGCACGCCGGCGTCACGCTATTGAATCAGGCGGTGTTGCTGCGCGGGGTCAATGATGATGTCGACGCCCAGCAGACGCTGGCCACGGCGCTGCACGGCGCGGGCGTGCTGCCCTACTACCTGCATCTCCTAGACCGTGCCGCCGGCACCGCGCATTTCGCGGTCTCGCTGCGCCGGGCCCGGCTCATCATGAAAGCCCTGCGCACATGCTTGCCGGGTTATCTGGTGCCCCGACTGGTGCGCGAAGTCGCCGGACAGCCCTACAAGACGCCGCAGGCTTAAGGCCGCTCAGGCGGTGCCGGCCAGCAGCACCAGCACGCTCGCTTCCAGCGCGTCGATGTAGAAGGTCCGCGCGTCGTCCTGCCGCAGGTGCTGCCCGGCGCCCAGCGTCTGCCCGCCGCAGGACACCGACCCCGCCGCCACCAGCACAACGCGCGCCGCATGCTCCGGACGAAACTCGAAACGCATCATCCGCGCCAGGCGCACCACCGCGAGCGCGCAGGGGAAATCCGCCAACACCGCAGATTCACGCCCAAAGCCGCTGCCGGCGAGCAGCCGAAGATCGATGCCCGGCGACAAGGCGCGCG
>Ga0255091_1000235_pt1 | contig 23938 bp, 26 predicted proteins | sample Colum_Yuk_RepB_8_2_FD_188439 | JGI IMG/M metagenome (GOLD analysis project Ga0255091, IMG submission 188439) | Freshwater microbial communities from Columbia River, Oregon, United States - Colum_Yuk_RepB_8d | ecosystem: Environmental > Aquatic > Freshwater > River | place: USA: Oregon... | reverse complement strand
AAGAGCGGCAATGCCGCATTTTTTGCACCGGAAATACGGACATCGCCGCTTAATGCGCGACCGCCGGTAATCAATAATTTATCCATGAAGCGCCGCCTTAAGAATGTTTAAAAATCAGCCGAATAACTTCATCTTGCGCCACTCTTCAGGCGTCAAGGTTTGCATGCTGACGGCGTGAATGGCGCCACTGGCAATATGCGTCTGCAACGGCGCGTAGACAAGCTGCTGCTTCGCCACTGGTCGGAGGCTTTCAAACGCCGGATGTACTATCGTGACGGTAAATTTACCGCCATCGCCAGTGACCGCAATGTGTTGTGCTTCAGGAATGGCGGCAGTCAGCAGGGACTGAATTTCGGCAGCGTTCATCGGAACTCGTTATTAAGTAGGCGTAAAAACAGGGAGTAGATTGCTGGCTTGCAGAATCGCATGCAAGCGTGTGGGGATGGCTCGTAGCGTCAAGGTCTGTTGACGTTTGGCAGCCGCGCGGCGCCACGACATAAGCACTGCTGCCGTCACGCTATTCCCGGTGGTTAGGCCGGACAGGTCACAGATGCAGGGGCCGGCGGCCAGATCGGCAATAAGCGCCAAGCCTTCTGCCTCACACTGCACTGCGTTCGCGCTATCCACCGAGCCACTCAGCACGAGGCCATTGCCATCTGATAGGCGTGACACAACAGCCGTCATGATTTGGCCTTTACCACATCGATGGTTGCTGCATCGGGCGACCATGCCGTAATGGCCTTATCCAAATTGCCAGCCGATTGCTCAACCACATCCGCGAAACGTTTGCGGAAGGTCAAACCTAAGTTCAAACCATTAATGATCAAATTGCGTGCCTTCCAAACACCGGAACCATCACGAACCATCTGGAAGGTTACAGGCACCATCGTGCCGGACTCCAGCGTGACCTCAACATCCACTTGAGCGCGATTCATATCAGCACCCGGCGTGTAGGGCTTCACCACAATTTTCTGATTGTTATAGCCCGCTAAGCCATTGGCGTAGGTGCGAATCAAGCTCTGTTTGAACGTCGTGGCAAAACGATCCCGCTGCTCTGGGCTAGCCTGACGGAAATACTGCCCCATGACACCACGGGCAATGCCCGGAATATCGACAAACGGCGTAATGTTTTGATCAACAAGTGCCGAAAGCGCAGCCGGGCTCTTCAGTAGCGCCTTACGCTCTTTGACGATACGCGCAACGAGGTTGTCGATAGATTTTTGCACAACGACTTGCGGGTTCGCCTCCGGCGCATTCACCACCGCGGCTACTGATGCAGAGGCATTCACCGCAACCGCCGCAAACGCTGGTGCAGCAATCACACTGGAAACAATCATCAAACCCATTAAACGCTTCATAACATAGTCCTTAAAGTAACTTCAGGCATTAAAACGCTGCATCTGCCGAATCGGCTGACGCTTCTGGCGCTGCCTTTGGAGCTTCCGTGGCTTTATTGAACAGGAATTTACCAATCAAATCTTCCAGCACTAAGGACGATTGCGTTTGCTCAATACGACTACCTTCTTTCAAAAACGTGTCGTCGGCACCGGGCGTCAAACCAATGTATTTCTCGCCGAGCAGGCCGGAAGTCAAAATAGCGGCAACCGCATCGGTGCTGATGTCATTGACTTCACTATTAATGGCCATCTCAACGCGGGCCTGCTGCGTTTTAGCATCCAAGGTGATGGACTCGACGCGACCGACACTCACGCCAGCAATAGTGACTTTTGCGCGCTCGGTGAGGCCGCCCACATTCTGAAATAGCGCATGCACACGGTACGACTCTTTGCTGGTCTCGCCGGACAGGCCGCTGACTTGAATGGCCAGAAACATCAGCGCGCCAAACGCCAGTAGTAGAAAAGCACCCACCAGCAACTCTAGGGATTTAATGCGCATCAGACGCCTCCAAACATGACAGCGGTGAGGATGAAATCCAGTGCCAACACCGCTAAAGATCCATAAACCACCGTACGCGTCGTGGCACGTGAAATGCCCTCGCTGGTGGGCTCGCAATCGTAACCCTGGAAGACAGCAATCCAGGTCACAGCAATACCGAAGGCCAAGGCCTTGATTAAGCCATTCAACACGTCATCAATAAACTCAACCGACTGCTGCATATTGGCCCAGTAGGAGCCTTCAAAAATGCCCAGCCAGTCCACGCCGACCAAGCGTCCGCCGAGGATGCCCACCGCCGTGAAAATGGTGGCCAACATGGGCATAGTCAGCACGCCAGCCCAGAAGCGTGGCGCAATGATGCGACGAAGAGGGTCAACACCGATCATTTCCATACTGGACAGCTGCTCGGTGGCTTTCATCAGGCCAATCTCAGCGGTCAGCGCCGATCCCGCACGACCCGCAAAAAGCAACGCCGTAACCACCGGCCCAAGCTCACGCGTCAAGGTCAGTGACACCAACGTACCCAACGCTTGCTCACTGCCGTAGGTAATTAAGATGTTGTAGCCCTGCAAGCCCAGCACCATGCCAATAAACAAGCCCGACACGACAATGATGACCAAGGACAACACGCCCACGGCGTAGATTTGCTGAATTAATAACGGTATGGCTAAGCGCCAGCGCGGCCAGCACACCAACGCCTGCCAAAGAAATACGGACGCAACGCCGATTGTTCTCACCACATCTAAACCACGAGCACCCAGTGCCTGCACACGCGTCAGCATCTCAAGCTCCCAGCACGTCAGCCCAAGGCTGCGATGAATATTGAAAGCGCACGGGGCCTTCTGCGCTGCCGTTGAGGAACTGCTGAATAAAGGGCGACTCCGATGCGCGCAGTTGATCCGGCGTGCCTTCCCCCACGACAGCCCCATTGGCCAACACGTAAATGTAATCTGCAATCGACAGGGTTTCCGAGACATCATGCGACACAATCACGGAGGTCAGATCGAGTGCTTCACGCAGGGTACGAATGAGTCGCACCAGCACGCCCATCACCATGGGATCTTGGCCCGCAAAAGGCTCGTCATACATAATCAAATGGGGATCGAGCGCAATCGCGCGTGCCAGCGCCGCACGGCGAGCCATGCCACCGGATAGCTCCGCAGGCATAAGCTGCTCCGCACCCCGCAGACCAACAGACTCCAATTTCATCAAGACAATATCGTGAATCAGGCTTTCACTGAGCTGAGTGTGTGCGCGCAGCGGGAACGCCACATTTTCGTGTACGGTGAGATCACTGAACAATGCGCCGGACTGAAAGAGCATGCCCATGCGGGCGCGCAGCTTAAAGAGGTCATCGCGCGAAAGTGCCGGCACATTCTGACCATCCACCCAGACCTCGCCGCTGTCCGGCCGCAGCTGACCGCCGATAAAGCGCAGCAGTGTGGTTTTGCCACAGCCTGAGGGCCCCATAATGGCCGTGACTTGGCCGCGACGAATGCGAACATTGACGCGGTCAAAAATAACGCGATTTCCACGACTAAAACTGAGGTCGCGAATATGGACGAGGTCGCTCAACGCATCTGCCATGGCAATAATTTCGAGCCAATAAAGTAGCGCATCATAGCACCGGATCTTTTTCTGCGGAATCAAAGCATAGGGCTGGTGACAAGCGCTTGGCTTGGCCATAATTACCTGACAGAGTTGGCACTGAATTTGTATGTGCTTTTAGGATTAATGCCATGAGTAATGTCGATTTCGTCGCAACCGGCCAACGCGTTCTTCAGGTCGAGCTGAATGCCCTAGAGGCTCTCCGACCGCTGATTGGTGATGATTTCCGTCGCGCCTGCGAATTGCTCATGGCGTGCAAAGGCCGTGTCGTGATCACTGGCATGGGAAAGTCCGGCCATATCGGTAATAAAATTGCAGCGACACTGGCCTCCACTGGCACACCCGCATTTTTCATGCATCCCGGTGAAGCCAGTCATGGCGACCTCGGCATGGTCACCGCACAGGACGTGGTCATTGCCATCTCCAACTCGGGCGAGGCGCATGAAATTCTCGCCATTATTCCGGTGATCAAGCGCCTGCGCGCCAAACTCATCAGCATCACGGCATTGGCGGATTGCAGCATGGGGCGTCATGCCGATGTCGCGCTCACCATTGGCAAGTCGCCAGAAGCCTGCCCACTGGGGCTAGCTCCCACCTCCTCTACCACGAACACACTGGTGCTGGGCGATGCCCTCGCCGTGGCACTGCTGGAGGCTCGCGGCTTTACCGCAGAAGACTTTGCTCTGTCGCATCCTGGCGGCGCACTCGGCCGCCGCTTGCTGCTCTTGGTCGATGACATCATGCATAAGGGCGAGCAAGTGCCCATTGTTAAAGTTGGCACGCCCATTCGCGATGCGCTGCTCGAAATCACCCGCAAGGGCTTGGGCATGACCACGGTGGTCGATGCCGATGGCAGCTTGGTCGGACTCTTCACCGATGGCGACTTGCGCCGCACCATCGACCAAAATCTCGATATTCGCATCACGCCCATTGAGCAGGTCATGACACCCAATTGCCTGACGGTGCCTGCCGGCATTCTGGCGGCTCAGGCCCTTGCAGAAATGGAAGCTCGCCGCATTAACGGCGTGGTGGTAGTCGACGCTCAACGCCGCCCACTTGGGGCGGTCAACATGCATGGTTTCCTCAAGGCAGGAGTGGTCTGATGCTCTCGGTTCGTATTAAAGAGAAGGCCGCACGCATTCGCTTGCTGGCGCTGGATGTGGATGGCGTACTTTCGGATGGTCGTTTGTATTTCGCCGAAGACGGCCAAGAGCTTAAAACCTTCGATACCCAAGATGGCCACGGCATCAAGATGCTGCAGAGCGCCGGCATCGAAGTTGCCATCATCACGGGCCGCACCACCGCCCTCGTTCAACGCCGCGCCGCCAACCTGAAAATCAAGCATCTTCTGCAAGGGCGTGAAGATAAATTGGTGGCGCTGAAGGAGCTCATTACCGAGCTGGGTTACGAACTGGACGAAGTGGCTTACGTTGGCGACGACTGGCCAGACCTGCCTGCGATTCTCGCTTCTGGTCTCGGTGTAGCGGTCGCGAATGCACACAGCGAGCTTAGGACACGCGCCGACCATGTGACCACCCTCACCGGCGGGCGCGGGGCTGTTCGCGAAGTCTGTGACTTGTTGCTGCATGCGCAGAACCGTTATGACACGGCGCTAGCGCCCTATTTGGCCATCTGATTATGGATATTCGCCCACTGCTGCAATTATCGACGGTGCTAATTGCAGTGAGTGCCGGCGCCTACTATGGCTGGGGCGGGCTGACGGCTGACAATGTTGTTACAGACAACAGCGGCAAACCGGATTATATCGTTGAGCAAGTGCAACTCTGGCAAACCGACAGCAAAGGAAATTTATTAAGACGCATGCAAGGTGAGCAACTAACGCATCACCCCGCTCCGGAACGCTTTCATTTAACGCAGCCGGACATTCAGCTTTACAGCAATGGCCAGCTGCTTTGGCGCCTGACCGCCAAACAGGCGGATAGCCCGAATCCTGCCAGCGATATTTGGCTGTCTGGCCAAGTCGTTGCGCAACGATTACTGGGGCAAGAGCCGTTGCGTTTGGAGACCTCACGCCTGCATGCCAACCCTAAGGCCAATCGATTTGATAGCCCCGAAAAAGTCACGGTCATTAGCCCGAAAGGAAGCATTTCAGGCATTGGTATGAGCACGGATTTGCAGGCCAAATCTGTCGAATTAAAATCTTCTGTAGAGGTTCGCTATGCCCCGTCTTACTAAGGTTTGGATGCAAAAACTGGCCGCTCTATTGCTCGTAGGCTGCGCCGCCAATACCGCCTTAGCGCTGCCCGAAGATGCTCAGCAACCCATTCAAATCACTGCCGACAATGCGCGCTTTGACGAAAAGTCAGGTGAGGCCATTTATCGCGGCAAAGTTCAAATTGTGCAGGGTACGCTGCGGGTAAACGGCGACTCACTGACCCTTAAAGTCGATGCCGAGGGCAATCTCTTAAATGCCCGCACTTTGGGCAAGCCTGCGCACTATGAGCAAAAAACGGACCCCGCCAAAGGCTTAGTCAAAGCGGATGCGAACGAGATTATTTTTGATAACACCACCGGCGTGATCACGCTGTTGGGCAATGCCATTTTGCGCCAAGACAATGCCAGCTTCAGCGGCCCCCGTATCGTTTACTCCACGCTGCGTAAGCAAATAGAGGCCACGAGCGACGCCAGTCAACGCGTACAGCTCACCTTTCCGCCCTCGGCTCGCAACAGCACTAAAACACCCTCGCCTACCAGCAGCAATGGGAGTGCGAAACCATGAGCATCTTGCGGGTGGATGGTTTAGCTAAAAGCTATAAGGGTCGAACCGTGGTTAAAGATGTGAGCCTGGCCGTGGAAAGCGCGCAAATTGTTGGTCTACTTGGCCCTAACGGCGCCGGAAAAACCACTAGCTTTTATATGATTGTGGGCCTGGTCCCCATGGATAACGGTCGCATTCGCCTCGATGACGAGGACATTTCGCACCTACCCATGCACGGCCGCGCCCAGAAAGGCATTGGCTACTTGCCGCAAGAGGCGTCCATTTTTCGCAAGCTCAGCGTGCAAGACAATATTTTAGCAATTTTAGAAACACGTAAAGACCTGGATAAAGCCGCTCAGCAAGCCAAGCTTGAATCCCTGCTGGCCGAGTTTCATATTGGCCATATTCGTACCAACCTTGGCATGAGTTTGTCTGGAGGAGAGCGCCGTCGTGTTGAGATCGCACGCGCACTCGCCAGTGACCCGCAATTTATTTTGTTGGATGAGCCATTTGCCGGCGTCGATCCGATTTCAGTGGCCGACATCAAGGGCATCATCATGCACCTGAAGCAGCGCGGCATTGGCGTTTTAATCACCGACCACAATGTGCGCGAAACGCTCGATATTTGTGAAAAGGCCTACATCGTTAGCGCCGGCGTTGAAATTGCCGAGGGCACACCCGCTGAGATTTTAGCCAATCCATTGGTACGTGAAGTCTATCTTGGGGAGCAGTTCTCACTGTGATGAAAATCGGGCTCCAGATGGGGCTAGGGCAGCACCTCACCATGACGCCGCAGCTTCAGCAAGCCATTAAGCTGCTGCAGCTGTCTACACTTGAGCTTCAACAAGAGGTTCAAGCGGCGCTCGACAGTAATCCCCTGTTAGAGCTTGATGACGGATCTGATGCATCCTCCGACCCCATTACTCAGGTGACTGCCGGAACGCCCGAAACGGCTGATGCGGCAAGCCAAATGCTGGACCTAGACCACCAGCACGACCTTCCCAACGAATTGCCCGTTGATACAGCTTGGGACGATATTTATGCCGGCACCAGCGGCAGCGGCGGTGGCGACAGCCTCGATGAAGATGGCGATCCCATTGAAAGCCGCAGTGCTCTGGCTGAGACGCTGCAAGATCACCTACGCTGGCAGCTCAACCTCACGCGCTTTTCAGACCTCGATAGGCTCATTGCTGAAGCCATTATTGATGGTCTCGATGCGCGTGGCTATCTCACCGTCAGCTTAGAAGAGCTGGCGGCTACGGCCCTGCATTGGCGTCAGCAAGAAGCTGAAGAAGATGAAATCATTGCTGTTCTACATCGGGTGCAGCAATTCGATCCTCCCGGTGTCGCCGCCCGCAACCTAGCCGAATGTTTACTCATTCAGCTCGGACAGCGTGATGACGCCACCCCCGGACTCGCCGATGCTCGATTGCTTTTACGCGATCATTGCGACCGTCTCGCCAATGGCGATTTAGCGGGCATGATGCGCCTCACAAAGCTCAGCGAAGCGGCGGTGCATCGGGCACTTAAACTTATCCGCGAACTCACGCCGCACCCCGGTGAAGGCTGGGCGAGCGCCGATGACAAGGCCCTCATTCCGGACGTAGTCGTACGCAAAATGAATGGCCGCTGGCGTGTCGAGCTGAACCCTGACGCAGCCCCGCGACTGCGCGTTAACAGTGGTTATGCCTCTATGCTGCGTCGTGCCGACAGCACCCGTGACAACCAATTTATTCGCGATCATCTGCAGGAAGCGCGCTGGCTCATCAAGAGCCTGCAAAGCCGCCACGAGACCTTACTTAAAGTCGCCAGCTGCATCGTGGAGCATCAACGGGGCTTCTTAGACGATGGCCCGGTTGCCATGAAGCCCTTGATTTTGCGCGACGTCGCCGATGAAGTGGGCTTGCATGAGTCCACCATCTCACGCGTCACGACTCAAAAGTTCCTGCATACACCGCGCGGCTTGTTTGAGTTGAAGTACTTTTTCTCCTCCCATGTCAGCACCAGTGCCGGTGGCGAGGCCTCATCCACGGCCATTCGCGCCATGATCAAACAACTGGTTGCGGCCGAAAATCCGAAAAAGCCACTGAGCGACAACAAAATTGCTGATCTTCTTCAAGCGCAAGGTATTGAAGTTGCAAGACGCACCATCGCCAAGTACAGAGAGTCGCTCAATATCGCCTCATCGAGCGACAGAAAACGCTTGCTTTAAGCCCTTGGCCCTATGCTAGAGTCAAAGCATACCGGTTGTTGAATGTAGTGAAGTATGTACCGTGTCACTCAGTTTTAACTGGGGACCTCTGCTTCCATCCTCGACAGGCCGCCCGGACACCTTGGCTGCAAGGCCACTCTGCCCGTCCGACCCGCTGAACGCTGGAAGCTCCGGCCCCCGCTGTCGTCACCCACGAAAGCGAGGAAGCGTCTCATGCAGATGACCATTAGTGGACACCACGTTGAACTCACCAGCGCGCTGAAAGACTACACCGCCAGCAAGCTGTCTAAGGTCGAGCGACACTTCGACCACATCACCAGTATGCAAGTTATTCTCAGCGTCGATAAGCTGGTCCAAAAGGCCGAGGCCGTCATCCGAACGTCGGGGGCAAAGCTCTTTGCCATCGCCGAATCTGAGGACCTCTATGCAGCCATCGACGCACTGTCGGATAAGTTAGACCGACAAATTGTGCGACACAAAGAAAAGCACCAGATGCACTGAGCCTTATCCCGGCACTTGCAACTGAACTGCTTACCATCGAATGCCCAGCCTATGCTGGGCATTTCTGCGTTACAGACCCTTGTTTTTAGGTTGATGACCACTTTGTCACTTGCCAACCGTCAGTATCGCCACGAGGATAGAGCCATCCCTTTTTGCGACTGGTCCAATTCATGAAACTCGTCATTGTTAGCGGACGATCAGGCTCAGGTAAGTCCACCGCGCTCCATCAGCTCGAAGACTTAGGCTATTACTGTGTCGACAATCTCCCCGTGGCCTTGTTGCCAGAGTTGGTGGCGAGCTTTCGTGACGATGTTGAGGAACGCCCAGTCCGTCTTGCCGTTGGCATTGATGCGCGCAACCGTATTCGCGACCTCAGTCGCTACGAAAGTATTGCGCAACAGCTGCATGAGCAAAACTGCGACCCGGAAATCGTTTTCCTCGATGCGCGTGATGATATTTTGCTGGCCCGCTTCAGCTCTACCCGCCGACGCCACCCCCTGAGTAATGCCGAACGCTCCCTTGAGGAGGCATTGGCCTACGAACGCGAACTTCTGGAGCCCTTGGCTCAGCGTGCGGACTTACGTGTTGATAGCAGCGCCTTATCCGTTCATGACCTGCGCGAAGCGCTGAAGCAGCGACTAGAGCCTGTCACCTCGGCACACCAGGCCGTACAGATTCAATCTTTTGCGTTCAAACATGGCGTTCCGCTAGATGCCGATCTGGTGTTCGATGCCCGTTGCCTCCCCAATCCACACTGGGAAGCCGCTCTTCGCGACCTGACCGGACGGGACTCCGGCGTCATTGAGTATTTATCGGGTCAAACCTTGGTTGAAGAGCTGTATTCAGATATTTATCAGTTTTTGCTGCGCTGGGTACGCGAGCTCCAAGCCAGCGACCGCAGCTATGTCACGGTCGCAATCGGCTGCACTGGCGGGCAACATCGCTCGGTCTATCTTGCCGAGCGCCTCTTCGCCGCCTTACGGGAGGAGTTGCCGAATCTTCAACTACGCCATCGTGAGTTGAGTCGCCGAGGTCAGCATGGCTGAACATCATCTGACCGTGGATATTATTAACAAACTAGGTTTGCATGCTCGTGCTGCTGCGAAGTTGGTGGAAACCGTCGCCCCTTTTAAATCCACGGTACGGATTGGTCGCGGTGAGCGCTTAGTGGATGCTCGCAGCATTATGGCGCTACTGATGCTGGGCGCGGGCCAAGGCTCACAATTACAACTGCACGTCGCAGGGGATGATGCCGATACCGCCGTGGCCGCCGTGCAAAGTCTGCTCGCAAGGCGTTTTGACGAAGCCGAATAGGCGCAACCTTGCTATCATCCACGCCGTTCCAGCCCATGCCCGCGGCTGTTGGAGAGCGTCATGAGTGGCTACTTTACCCCGCAAGATGATTATGAAGATTTTGGTCCGAGCAAAACCGACCAGAAAAAATCTTCTGATCGCTTGCAAGTGCTGGGCGAACGCTTAGCTGAAATGAGTGAGGCGCAGCTTAAAAAGCTTCCGCTAGAAGACGCCCTGCTGAAAGCCCTCCTCGACTTCAAACGCATCAAGGCTCATGAGGCCATTCGCCGGCAGCGTCAGTACATTGGCAAATTAATGCGGCAAGCGGATGAAGCAGCCCTGCTGGCGGCACTCAACCCTCTGCGTAACCCGGCTTTACAGCGACAGCTAGACCTATTGCTTGCACGCCTTATTACCCACGGCGATGAGCTGCTGGGCGAAGTCATGACACGCTTCCCTGCCGCTGACCGACACACGCTACGCACGCTGGTTCGCTTGGCACGAAAAGAAGTGGTTAGCACCGAAGCCGCTGGGATCACTGAGATTAATGAGACGACGCGTCCTGCTCGCCATAAACTGTGGATTTACTTACGCGAGCTAGCGGCACTAGCCATGTAATGCGATGGCTTATTGCTTAATCGCGACGATGCTGCTCCACCGGCATTCGTCGCCTTAATTCATGCTGCTCACTCTCATCGTACAACGCCGTAACCAACCCTTCGCCCGACTCATGGCGCTCTGCCAGAACCTCACCCCACGCATTGATCACTTGGCTATGACCCCAGGTTTTGCGCTGCTCACTATGCTGCCCACCCTGACCTGCCGCGATGACCAAACATTGATTTTCAATCGCGCGGGCACGCAACAGTACCTGCCAATGCGCCTCGCCGGTGACTGCGGTAAACGCGGCAGGCACCACTAAGATATCCGCGCCTAAGCGACGCAAATGTCGCGCTTGCTCAGGAAATCGCAGGTCATAGCAGGTCAGCACACCGACACGTCCAACGGGTGTTTCGATCAGGGCGATATCATCGCCGGGCTCAAAGGTGGCCGACTCTTGGTAGCGACCTTGCGCGTCTGGCACATCAACATCGAAAAGATGGCGCTTATCGTAGCGTCCCAGCAAAGCACCATCAGGGCCAAAAACCAGTGTTGCACTGCGTACCCGACCATCAGGTACTGTGACACCATCAGGGCGCTGTCTGAGCGGGAGCGTGCCAGCGATTAAGGTCAGTTCATGCTGCCGCGCTTGTTCGGACAACCACGCCATGATGAGCTGAATCTGCCCTGCCTCAGCCAGCTGCGCTGCTGCACCAAAAATGGCGGCATTCTCGGGGATTAGTAACAGCTTTACGCCTGCATGAGCCGCTTGCGCAAAGCCGCGAGCTAAACTGGCCTGATTATTAGACCACTCCGAGCTACTCACCATTTGCCAGGCAGCAACGCAAGCCTTATTCATGGCTTAGGATCCGTTGCTGCATCCGACTTGGGCAGGTTCGCTGGCAACGATTCCAAAGCCTCATCGTCAACAACCAAGTTCTCCCAACTACCACTGACCCGATAGCGAACTGAGGTGAGTTTTGCCAGCTGCTTATCCAATAAAAGATCGGCCGCAACTAAAGCGCCGCCCACAATGGGCCCCGCCAAAAAGCCAGCGAGCACCGGCACAGCGCTACTGACGGGGACGCCCACACGCAACTGCTGATCTAAAGTTTGATTATTGAGATTGACCCATCCACGCCCGCGAATCTGTACCGTAGGCCCTTCTAAATCGAACTGTGCAGGCTTGAGCACCCCTTGATTGAGGTCCGCCTTCACCATAATTTTGTCGTAATTAATGCCTTTGCGCGTGATATCGGTGAAATCGAAGCGCAGGCGTCTTAATAAATTACTGGCGTTAATCAGGCCAAAAATTCGAGTCGCTAAATTGACGCCACTCACTTCTTTTAAACGTCCCTGCCTCAGCGTCGCCGTCACATTGCCTGAACTTTGATTAAGGCTGAACTCATTGGGAGCGCCGGGCCAAAACAACTCACCGCTAGCCTCTAAGGACTCACTACTCAGGGCATTGGCAACACCCATTTGGGCCATGACTTCACCGATATCTTTCGCTTCAAGCTGACCCTTTACTTGCGTCATTTTTTCGCCTTGCAGACCCCATGAGGCACTGCCTGCGAAATCCAAAAGCGGCTGCTTGAGCGTTAATGGCGAAAGCAGCCATGCCTGATTTTGTTGTCGCAACACCCCAGACACTTCGGTCACCGGCCAATTAGGCCAGCGCGCAGGCTGCAAACCTTTCAGCTGCAAGTCCCACGCGCTATCAATTTTCGTGGCCTTAATGCGCGTATTGGCAAAACTCTCGTCACCCAACTGCAACGCGCCTGTTTCCAGATTGATCTGATGCAATGCTGGCAATTCTGCCGTCATTGATTTTCGACCCGGCAAGACCAATACGGGTTGTGCGATAAAATCTTGCCACGCGGTAAGGTTCACTTTGGCGACGCGCAAATCGGCAGAAATACCGCTCTGACTAGGCCAAGCTAAACCGGGTACACCGTAGCGAATTAATGCGCGTTGAATCCCACCATTTTTGGTGACGACACCCATGCGCAGGTCATTCCCCAGTGTCACACTGGCCTTGTGCTCTGGCGCTTGGCCGAGTGTTGTTTGGTAGCGCATCGGCAGAGGAGTGGCCGCCAACTTGCCCAGAGGCGCGGGCAACAGGATTTGCGTGCCCACCAGGCTACTATTGATTTGCAAACTACTTAACCCGGGTGCCGAGACAGGCAAATTCACCTGCACATCAGCCACTGAGCCACCTCGGGCGTAGCGCAAAACATCTACGCCAGACCAACGTCCTAACGCCGCCATATCAATGGGTGCTTGAACAAATACTTTTTGTTGCCACCACTGCCCCCGACGCTGTTCACCGCGCAATTGGATGGTCACTGGTTTTTGCCAAAGAGCTGCCTGCAGAGATGACGCACCAAGGCCTTGCTGACTATCAAATCGAAGGGCGCCTTTGACCTGTTCAAATCGCAGATTCTCCTGCGCCAGCTCAATGACTGCGTTATTCAGTTGCGCATCTACTTTCACCGCGGTAGTGCCTGATGACAACGGCACAGAAAGGGCCAAACGAGCCTGCGCAGGACCAGACAATGCCAACCGCTCAGCCACCCCGGCAGTCTGTTTCTTTAAAGGCGACTCGGCTAATAGCTTATCGACATCCGTTAAATCCAGCGCTAGGTCTGCGTTAATGGATAACACGGGGCGGTGAAGATCCGGAATGTCAGCGAGCAGATTTTTGGCCTGAGCAGAGAGTATGTTGCCGCGCTCACCGCGCACGGTTAAGCGCTGCCCAGAAATATCTACGGTAGCATCTAAGCCAGAGAGCACGGGCCAGCCCGGTACGTAGTCTAGGACCGCGTTCTTGAGCTTGAACTGCATATCCAGACGGCCGCCCTTTGGGCCGCCGTAAAGTGGGCCGATATGAACAAAGCTAGCCTGCTCAATGTCTCCCGATGTCAGCGACTTTTTGAGCCAGGCCAACGTATTGTCGCCCGCTGAATGCCACGGCACATAGCGATACGCACTAGCCAACTTGGCATTGCGTAGGCCTGCGAGTAGCTCCAACTGACCTTGGCCTGGATTCTTGTCCGGCAGGCGCAACGCAAACTGAGCATTCGCTTCAGCATCGGCATTCACTAGCTTTAACACATCACTATCGATATGCCATAAGCCCTCTCGATGCTGCCAGCGCATCCCACCCTGCAGGCTATCTACCGCGATCGGTTCGCGAAAGACCTCGGGCAGCAACAATCGAGCTTGGCGCGTATCGAAATAAACCAGCCCTGTGCGGGTACTTGTTCTTAACCACCCCGCCATGCGCTCGAAGCCAGGGCGCTTGCCCTGAGGCTTGACACTGAGTGCTTTAAACTCCGCTTCTACACGCTGAAATTGCCACCCTGCCTGCTTCTTATCTAGCTGCAGATGAAGCCGTGGTAAGACGCCTTGCGGCTGCGCCTCTGCCAATTGATCCGCCAGCCGCTGGGGAAGCAATTTCAACTGTAGGGCATGAGCTTGTAACTGCGGCAGAACCATACGAGCCGCCGCAATAGTCATTTTATCGGGTCGTAAATCGACCGCAAATCGGCGCAACGGCAGCGCCAATCCATTGAGCTGACCCGCCAGATCATCGCCCGCAAATGTCCAATTATCTGCGTGATGCGTCATGTTCAGCACACCGCTCAGCCCGACGATGCTCTGCTCCCCATGTGCAGGCAATGCAACCGTAGCGTCAACGTTATTGAGCGCGGCCGTTAGCGTGCGCGGAGCGCCTCCCTTGCTCGCTAGCCAGAGCTTTAAATCACCCTGTTTTAATTGCAAATCACTGACTGACGGTATCGGCCAAATGGACTTAAGACTGTTAAGCCAAGGCTGCCAAGCCGATAGCGTGTTCATTTGCACATATAACTGCCATGGGCTGTCACGCCATGCCATTGGGTCTTGCCCCATGACCAGCAGAGCTTGCTGCTCTTCGTCACTACCGGCCAGTGTAAAGCCCACTTGAAGACGGTAATCCGACACGGCATTAAATTGGGTTAAGTGCAGCTTTTTAAGGGTCAAACGGGGCTGGCCAGAAACCTGCCAATGCAATTGGTTATCTTCTAGCGTCAACCCGGGCTGAGCCAAAAGCCATCGCAACCCTTTCATGGCATTCGCCGGATCGGACTGCTTTAAACTGGCGAACTCTTTCACTTGAATACTGCCGTCCGGGGCAGCCAACAACGTCACTTGCAGCCCTGAAAGCGTGGTGCGTAATCGTGGACTGAGATCGAGCAAGGTCGCCCACCAGTCTGGCGTTGTCGACATGGAAGGAATGGTTAAGAGCACTTGCTCAGGATGAGCGGGATCGCGCAGCGTAATGTTTTTGACGGTGAGCACAGGACTTAATTGGCGCCAATCGCCCGCTAACGTACCGATACGAATATCTAAGCCGGATTTAGCACTTAACCAGTGTTCAACATGTTGCTTTTGATCACCCACATAAGGCATGAGTTCACGACCCAAACCCACCACTAAGGCAAGTGGGATGAGCAGAGCAGCCAATACCATTAAGCTGCTATGCAATACACGATCTAAGCGCGACACCGTGTGTGTCACTCGCTCAACTCACGCGCGTTAGAGCAAAACCACATCGTACTGCTCCTGGTGATACATCGCCTCGACTTGGAAGCGTATGGGCTTACCCACAAAGTGCTCCAGATCCGCCACCGCCGCAGACTCTTCGCCCAGCAAGCGATCTATGACGCGCTGATTGGCCACGACGGAATAGCCATGAGCGGCATCATAGGCCCTCGCCTCCCGCAGAATCTCTCGAAAAATCTCAAAGCAGACGGTTTCCGCTGTTTTCACAGTGCCTCGGCCCGCGCAGGTCGGGCAGCTCTCACATAACAAATGCTCTAGCGACTCCCGGGTACGCTTGCGAGTCATCTCCACCAACCCTAACTCGGAGACTTGCGTGATCTTCGTTTTAGCATGATCACGGCTGAGCATTTTTTCCAGCGAGCGCAAGACCTGACTGCGGTGATCTTCTTCCTGCATGTCAATAAAGTCGAGGATGATGATGCCGCCCAAGTTGCGCAAGCGCAGATGTCGGGCAATCGCGTGCGTCGCCTCTAAGTTCGTTTTGAACACAGTGTCTTCGAGGTTACGGGAACCGACGAACGAACCGGTATTAACGTCCACCGTGGTCATGGCTTCGGTCTGATCAATAATCAGATAACCACCCGACTTCAGCAGCACTTTGCGCTGCAAGGCTTTCTGCAAATCGTCTTCGACATTATATAAATCAAAAAGTGGGCGCTCTCCGGGGTAGTGCTCTAAGCGCGACTCCAAGCCCGGCACAAATTCGCGCACAAACTCAATCGCCTTGGCATAGGTTTCACGAGAGTCTATGAGCACCTTCAACACGCTGGCGCCGACAATGTCGCGCAAGGTGCGCAAGGAGAGCGGCAGCTCCTCATAAATCAAGGCTGGGCCATTGGTATAAATGGCTCGCTCGCGAACATGACGCCACAGTTTGAGCAAAAACGCCATGTCGTGATCAAGCTCAGCATCATGAGCGCCTTCAGCAACCGTGCGGATGATAAAGCCGCCACCGAGCTCATCGGGAGATGTCTCTCGCAAGCGACGAATCCACTGCTTTAAGCGCTCACGCTCGGGCTCATCTTCAATCTTTTGCGACACGCCAATTTGGTCGCTATAAGGCATATAGACGAGGTAGCGCGAGGGAATAGACAAGTCCATGGTCAGCCTGGCCCCTTTGCTGCCCATCATGTCTTTCATGACCTGAACAGTAACGGACATGCCGTCATGCATGCATTCTTGGATGGTTTGTGGGCGCAGGCCTTTGGGTGCAATGCGCACCTCATTGATGTGTAAGAACGCTGTACGCTCTAGGCCAATATCTATAAAAGCAGCCTGCATTCCCGGCAAGACTCGAACGACTTTGCCGCGATAAATATTGCCGACCAAACCGCGTTTTGCCGTTCGCTCAATAAACAGCTCTTGCACTACGCCATTCTCAATCAGAGCGACACGCGACTCCATGGGCGTGACATTGATTAAGACTTCATCCGTGCTGAGGGTGCGCATAGCACTCCTTAAGGCCAAAGTGGAAAATTCGCGTCCCGCAGTAAGGCGGCTGTTTCAGCCAATGGCAAACCCACCACGTTGCTATAACTGCCGTCTATGCCGCGAATATATAACGCAGCTCGGCCCTGGATGGCATAAGCACCCGCTTTGTCTTGTGGCTCACCGGTCTCCCAATAAGCCTTTTGGTCTGCTTCAGGAATGCCGGCAAAGTCCACACGTGTGCTGACGACACAATACGCTGTCTTTCCAGCATGCCAGAGAGCAATGCCCGTCAGTACGCGATGATCATTCGCCGTGAGGTGCCGCCAAATCCGCTGGGCATCGGCGAAGTTTTCTGGTTTGGCTAGGATTTCACCACCGGACACGACTGTCGTATCCGCCGCTAAGACCCAGATGGGCTCATGGATATGAGCAAGCCGAGCAGCCACCGTTTCGGCTTTTGCCTTGGCCAAACGAAGCACGTAGTCGCTGGCCGACTCGCCCGCCTGCAGGGATTCATCGACATCCGCAGGTAAACAACGCGCGGTGATACCAATTTGGCGTAGTAAGTCTGCGCGCCGAGGAGAGGCCGAGGCCAAATACAATCCGCCCGGCATGATTAACGCTGCGTCCAGCGGCGCAAAGACAGCAGCACCGTTGGCCAGATTAAGGCACTGGCTACCGCCGGTAGAAAGTAGCTCAGATCCGTCGGCATTTCGCCGCGCACAGAAAGCACGGCATAAGTGACCGATCGCTCAAGCAGAATCAATAAGAAAACCAAGGCAGTGGTTTGGCGCACCGAAAACACGCCCGACCAACGCTGCGTCATGCGGGTGACATAAATCACCAACACCAGCGCGAGGGCATGCAGACCCAATGGGCTGGCTAGAAAGGCATCAAGCAACAGGCCCATCACCAAGGCAAACCAAAGCCCCACCCAGGAAGGCGCATGCATGACCCAAAAAATCAGCACTAACATGACCCATTCCGGCCGCCACGCTTGCAGGGCATCAGGCAATGGCAAAATGCTCATCAGCAACGCGGCCGACAAGCTCCAAATAATCGCCAGGAATGGGCTTCGGGGATTAGCCACGGGGCACCTCGGGGGCGACTGGAACGGAGGGAGCACTGACGGCGGGAATCGTTGCATCCGTGGCCGGAATAGGCGCGCTGGTCGCCGGGTCTACAGGCGTCATAACATCATCGGTAACGGGTAGAGGCGCGCTGGTCGCAACCGTTGGACGCTCAAACAACGCGAGCAAATAGCGACTGCGATCGAGAGCGGCCACCGCTCGCGCAGAAACTTCAAGGAATTGCTCGCCCGGCACTTTACGGATACGCGTCACGACCCCAACGGGATAGCCTGCGGGAAAATCTTGGCCTAGCCCCGAAGTCACCAACAAATCGTCTTTCTTAATATCGGCCGTTTCCGGCACAAACTGCAGTGACAACTCTTCTGGATCGCCCGTGCCACTTAAAATAGCGCGTATACCATTGCGGTTAATTCGAACGGGAACCGAGTGCTGACGATCGGAGATCAACATAATGCGAGCCGTCTGCCGCCCCACAAACTGAACGCGACCCACCACACCGCGCGCATCCAGCACCGGCTGTCCTTTATATAACCCTGCCTCAGCACCTTGATTAACGATGAGCACATGATGCGTCGTATCGGGATCAACACCGATCACCTCGGTGACTAAAACACGGCTTTCAATGGACTCCGCTGCTACGGTTAAGCCACGCAGCCTGGCATTGTCATTACTCAAATAGGAGAGCTTTTGAACACGGGCAGACAGCACCAAATTAACCTGACGTAACTGGGCATTCTCCCGCTTCAGTGCCGCACCCATTCGAATGCTATCCGCCGCTTCTTCAAACGCGGTGCTAGGCAATGCAATAGCCAAATACACAGGCTCTACCAAGCTGTAGAGCTGGCGCTGCAGTGAGGCAAGCCATCCCCATTGCAGGCTGTCACCCACAAGCAAGGCCACAGAAAGCGTTAATGTGGCGACAATATGCACTCGATCGCCGCGCTGGCGAGTAAACAACGAGTTGTCGATGATGGCCTCCCGAAGGCACCGTAAAGCGTTGTGTTTTTATACACGGCCTAGCCGCAGAGACAAGCCATGTCATCAACGAAAATATGAAAAAGCCGGCACATTGGCCGGCTCTTACCACCTAGCGACGACTTAGTCCTGGAACAACATGTCGTAGGCGATATTGTCGATAAACTCGAGTGCACGACCGCCGCCACGAGCGACGCAGGTCAGTGGGTCTTCCGCCACAATCACGGGAAGGCCAGTTTCTTTGGCCAAGAGCTTGTCGAGGTCGCGCAGCAGCGCACCACCACCGGTCAGCACCATGCCGCGCTCGGCGATATCGGCGGACAGTTCGGCCGGTGTCTGCTCAAGTGCGCTCTTGATGGCCGTCACGATGCCCGCCAGTGGGTCCTGAATAGCGCCCAGAATTTCATCGGAGTTGAGTGTAAAGGTGCGTGGCACGCCTTCAGCGAGATTACGGCCACGGACTTCAATTTCACGCAGCTCGCCACCAGGGAAAGCCGTACCAATTTCTTGCTTGATGCGCTCAGCTGTGGCTTCGCCAATCAAGCAGCCATGCTGACGACGAACATAGGACACGATGCAATCATCAAACAGATCGCCACCGATTCGTACCGAGTCGGAATACACCGAACCCGACAGCGAGATCACGGCAATTTCAGTGGTACCACCACCGATATCCACAACCATGGAGCCACAAGCCTGTTCAATCGGCAGGCCAGCACCAATGGCAGCAGCCATCGGCTCTTCAATTAAGCGCACTTCGCGGGCACCGGCCCCGAGCACGGACTCGCGGATGGCACGACGCTCGACCAGGGTCGACTTGCACGGCACGCAAACCAATACGCGCGGACGCGGCGGCATGAAGCCTGTGTCATGCACGCGCTTGATGAAGTACTGCAACATTTTTTCGGTGACTTCAAAGTCAGCAATCACGCCGTCTTTTAAAGGACGAATAGCGGCGATGTTGCCCGGTGTGCGGCCCAGCATACGCTTGGCATCCATACCGACAGCCACAACGGTTTTAGTGGCACCCGAGGTGCGAATAGCAACCACCGACGGCTCATCCAGCACGATACCGCGCTCAGGCACATAAACCAGCGTGTTGGCGGTACCGAGGTCAATAGCGAGATCGGTGGAGAACATCCCAAGGAGGCGTTTAAACAACATGAGCAATTCCGATTTGATGAGCGCGTGGCGCCGCGCAAAGAAGCCTAGCCTGCAACAGAGGTGTGACAAGCATTAAAGTGGTGCTAGGTTAAACAAAGAGACCATTTTGGACAAGTTCTGTTCTGTGATAACTTGCGTTCTTTAATGCATTCGCAATCCTTTATGGCCGCCCGCAAACGCAGGGCGGCATCGTCTGGAGTTCGCCCTCATGGCCCTGACCACCGATCAGGTGGCGCGTATCGCCCATCTTGCCCGCCTGCAACTGCCCTCTGATGAAAATTTGCGCGTCACCGAGAGTCTGAACAACATTCTGGGGCTGATCGATCAGCTTCAGGCGGCCAACACTCAGGGCATTGAGCCCATGGCACATCCGCTGGATGCCACCCAGCCGCTGCGCGTCGACCGCGTAACCGAATTAAACCAACGAGATGCTTATCAAAGCATTGCACCCGCCGTCCAGGATGGTTGTTACCTCGTGCCCCGCGTCGTCGAATAATTTAGTAGTAGAAGCCGCTATGACTTTGCATACCCTAACGCTTGCTGACCTAGCCCTCGGACTGGAGCGCCGCGACTTTTCCAGCGTGGAATTGACGCAGCATTTTCTCGATCGGATCGCCCGCTATGACAGCGCCGCCAATGGCGGCCTCAATAGCTTCATCACGGTCACACCAGAGCGCGCTTTAGCCCAGGCAGTCGCCGCCGATGCCGCCCGCAGCAACGGCACTGCCGGCCTGCTCAGCGGCATCCCGCTGGCGCAGAAGGACATTTTCTGCACTCAAGGCGTGAAAACCACCTGCGGCTCGAAAATGCTCGACAGCTTCATCTCGCCGTACAACGCCGAAGTCATTAGCCGCTGCGACGCGGCCGGCCTGGTCATGCTCGGCAAGACCAACATGGATGAATTCGCCATGGGCTCGTCGAACGAGACCTCCTACTACGGGTCGGTGAAGAACCCGTGGGATGTCACCCGCGTGCCCGGCGGCTCCTCCGGCGGCTCAGCTGCAGCGGTGGCGGCGCGCCTAGCCCCGGCAGCATCCGGCACCGATACCGGCGGCTCGATTCGCCAGCCGGCAGCGCTGTGCAACCTCACCGGCCTAAAACCCAGCTACGGGCGCATTTCGCGCTGGGGCATGATTGCCTTCGCCTCCAGCCTCGATCAGGCCGGCCCGATGACGCAGACCGCCGAAGACGCCGCCCTGCTGCTGCAGGTCATGGCCGGGCACGATGCCAAGGATTCGACCTCGATTGATCACCCGGTGCCGGATTATCGCGCCAGCCTCAATGATTCGCTGCAAGGCCTGCGCGTGGGTCTGCCCAAGCAATTCTTCGGCGATGGCCTGAATGCAGATACGGCAGCGCTGATTCACGCGGCCATTAAAGAGATCGAAAAGCTCGGTGCCACGGTGGTGGAAGTCGATCTGCCCAACAGCGGTCTGTCGGTGCCGGCTTATTACGTGATCGCACCGGCAGAATGCTCGTCGAACCTGTCGCGTTTTGATGGCGTGCGCTTCGGCCATCGCTGTGAAAATCCGAAGGATCTCGAAGACCTCTACAAGCGCTCGCGCGCCGAGGGCTTCGGTGCCGAAGTGCGTCGTCGCATCATGATCGGCACCTATGCGCTGTCGGCTGGCTACTACGATGCCTATTACCTGCAGGCCCAGCGCGTGCGTCGCCTGATCAAGCAGGATTTCGACATCGCTTTCCAGCACTGCGATGTCATCCTCGGCCCGACCGCGCCGGAAACGGCGTTCGCACTCGGTGCCAAGCAGGAAGATCCGATTGCGATGTATCTGCAGGACATCTACACGATTGCCACCAATCTCGCCGGCCTGCCCGGCATGAGCATTCCGGCCGGCTTCGTGAGCGGCCTGCCAGTGGGCTTGCAACTGATCGGGCCTTACTGGAGCGAGTCAAAACTGCTCAATGTCGCGCATCGCTATCAGCAAGTGACTGACTGGCACCGCCAGCTGCCCACCGCTTTCGCTTGAGGAAACACGGATAATGACTTGGGAAATCGTCATCGGGCTGGAAGTGCATGTTCAGCTCAATACACAATCAAAAATCTTCTCTGGCAGCTCCACCACCTTTGGCTCAGAGCCGAACACACAGGCCAGCCTCATTGACCTAGGCATGCCCGGTGTATTGCCCGTGCTTAATGCCGAAGCCGTTCGCCACGCTGTCCGTTTCGGGCTGGGCATTGAAGCTGAGATTGGTCGTCACTCGGTATTTGCGCGTAAAAACTACTTCTACCCCGACCTGCCCAAGGGCTACCAGATCTCGCAGATGGATCACCCCATCGTGGGCAAAGGTCACATCGACATCACGCTCGATGACGGCACGGTGAAGCGCGTCGGCATCACCCGCGCGCACCTCGAAGAAGATGCCGGCAAGTCGCTGCACGAGAACTTCTCCGGCATGACCGGCATTGATCTCAACCGCGCCGGCACGCCGCTGCTGGAGATTGTCTCGGAGCCGGACATGCGCTCGGCAAAAGAAGCCGTGGCCTACGCCAAGGCCATTCATGCGCTGATCCGCTACCTGGATATTTCCGACGGCAACATGGCCGAAGGCTCGATGCGCTGCGACTGCAACGTGTCCATCCGCAAGCCCGGCCAGCCCTTCGGCACACGCCGTGAAATCAAGAATGTGAACTCCTTCAAGTTCATCGAAAAAGCCATTCAGGCGGAAGTCCTGTGGCAGATGGACGAATTGGAATCGGGTCGATCCATCGTGCAATCCACCGTGCTCTACGATGTCGCCAAGAACGAAACGCGTGCCATGCGCAGCAAAGAAGAAGCGAACGATTACCGCTATTTCCCGGACCCGGACCTGCTACCCGTCATCATTGATGACGCCACACTAACGGAGATTCGTGCCAGCCTGCCGGAGCTGCCAACAGCCAAGCGCGCCCGTTTTGAAAGCGAACTGGGGTTGTCTGCGTATGATGCAGGAGTATTGGTGGCGAGCCGCGACCTGTCGGCTTATTTTGAGGCCACGATGATGGCCGCAGGCGGCGTCTCTGCCGCAAAAGCAGCCGCTAATTGGGTCAGCGGTGAGTTGCTCGCCGCGCTCAACCGCGCTGAGTTAGAGATTGTCGACTCACCCGTATCGCCGGAACAGCTGGGTGGCTTGATTTTACGTATTACGGACAACACCATATCAGGTAAAATTGGTAAACACGTATTTGCCGCACTGATGGCAAAGGAAGGCGCTAGCGCCGATGAAATCATTGCAACGCAAGGTTTAAAACAAGAAACCGACACCGGCGCTATTGAGGCCGTCATTCGGGAAGTCATCGCGAGCAATGCTGCACAAGTTGAGCAATACCGCGCCAGTGACGAAACCAAGCAAGCCAAATTATTCGGCTTCTTTGTGGGACAAGTCATGAAGGCATCGCGCGGCAAAGCCAATCCAGCAGCGGTAAACGATTTGCTTAAAACCATGCTGATGAGCTGAAGATATGAAGAAGGCACCCCAGCCCTCGCTATCGTTTTTACTGATTTCAAGTGCCATTGCACTGACGTTGACCGGCTGCAAAATGAGCCCGACGCCGACGAAACCACCGGCCTCTCCAAGCTATCGCTTTAACGCGAGCGCAGAGAACCCGGCGTTTATTGGCAGCCATGGATTTCAGTTGGGTCAACTGGATAGCTTGCTAAAAAATAGCCAGCAAGCGAATGCGCTAACCCTGTATGTGGGTGCAAATACCGCACTTAAAAAAGGCCGTCTTGTGGATGCAGGCCTGCTCTACCAGCAAGCACAAGTTCGCCGCCTGACTGACCTGCAACGCTACCCCGCTAAGCCGGACGCGCAAGCGTACGTAAAGACGGTCAATCGCCT
>Ga0255091_1000232_pt1 | contig 24024 bp, 22 predicted proteins | sample Colum_Yuk_RepB_8_2_FD_188439 | JGI IMG/M metagenome (GOLD analysis project Ga0255091, IMG submission 188439) | Freshwater microbial communities from Columbia River, Oregon, United States - Colum_Yuk_RepB_8d | ecosystem: Environmental > Aquatic > Freshwater > River | place: USA: Oregon... | reverse complement strand
CCCCATGCGCGTCCCTGTCAGCGCCAAGGCCGACGTCGTGCACTTCCTGGAAGGCCGCCGACAGCACCTCCAGCAGGGCACCCCACGTCCCCACACCCTGTTTGCCGCCGGCACCCCGCTGGTGGTGACCCGTGTCGCCCAGGACCCGGTCCCCTTCGAGATTCCGACCCTGCTGTCGCGCGTGCCGGCCGGATTTCCTTCGCCGGCGGATGACTACCTCGACGACGGCTGCGATCTCAATCAGCTGCTGGTCGCGAACCGGCACGCCACCTACTTCATGCGGGTCAGCGGCGATTCGGTCAACGAGCTGGGCATCTTCGATGGCGACCTCGTGGTCGTCGATTGCTCCATTGCCAACGACGCCAAGCACGGCAACCTGGTGATCGCGATCATTCATGGCGAGGGACACACCATCAAGGTGCTGCACAAGACCGACACCGAGATCGCGCTCGAACCCCGCTCGACCAATCCCATCCACAAGCGCCGGGTCATCACCGAGTACGACGAGTGGCTGATCTGGGGTGTCGTCACCAGCGTCGTGCGCCAGCTTCGTCGCTGACCGGATGCTCGCCCTCGTCGACGTCAACAACTTCTACGTCAGCTGCGAACGCGCGTTTGATGTGAAGTTGCACAAGCGTCCGGTCGTCGTCCTCTCCAACAACGACGGCTGTGTAGTCAGCCGCAGCAACGAGGCCAAGGCCCTCGGGGTGAAGATGGGCCAGCCCTGGTTCCAGATGCGAGACCTGGCGAAGCAGCACGGCATCATTGCCATGAGCAGCAACTACACCCTCTACGGCGACATGAGCCGACGGGTGATGTCGATCCTGGCGGAGATGGCCCCGCGTCAGGAGATCTATTCCATCGATGAGTGCTTTCTCGATCTATCCGGGATTCGGGATCGGGAGAGCCTCGCCAGAACCATGCGGCAACGGGTGCTGCAGTGGACGCATCTGCCGGTCTGCGTGGGAATCGCCCCGACGAAGGTGCTGGCCAAGCTGGCGAATCACTGTGCCAAGAAGGGGCTGGCTGGAAGCGGCGGTGTCTGTGATTTCGGTGCCATGCCCCCCAACCAACTCGATCAGGTGCTCCAGGGCATCGAGGTGGGCGAGGTCTGGGGCATTGGCCGAAAGCTGGCTGCACACCTGATCGGTGGAGGCATCAAGACGGTGGCGGCACTCCGTGATGCCGACGCGGCGACGCTGCGCGACCGATTCGGAGTGGTGATGGAGCGCATCGTCCGGGAGCTCCGCGGGGATGCCTGCCTGGGCCTGGCCGAGGCACCCGAACCAAGACAGGAGATCACCAGCAGCCGCAGCTTTGGCCGGCACGTCAAAACTTACGAAGAGCTTCGGGAGGCGGTGATGACCTACACCGCCCGTGCAGGTGAGAAGCTACGGCGTGATGGCTCGGTGGCCGGGGCGATGCGGGTCTTCGTGATGACCAATCCGCACAAGAACACACCGCAGTATCAGCGACAGACGCGGGTCGGATTCCACAGCGCGACCGATGACGTCATCCAGCTTTCCCAGGCTGCTGTGTCCGGCCTGAGGGAGATCTGGCGGGACGGATTCATCTACAACAAGGCCGGGGTGATCCTGACGGACCTCAGTCCCAAGGCGACGCGTCAGGTGACGCTGTTTGAGGACACCGAATTACGGGAGAAGCGGGGGCGACTGAATAACGTGCTCGACACACTCAACGGGCGCTTCGGTCGAGGGACCATCGCGCTTGCCGGTGCCGGCACACAAAAAGGTTGGAAGCTCAAAGCGGAGATGCGCTCGCCGCCTTACACCACGGATTGGAATCAGCTGCTGGTGGTGAAGTAACCGAGGAAGTGCAGGTGCCGGGTAGGGCAGGCCGCCGCCAAAGAAAAACCCCGGCCTGAGCCGGGGTAGAGCCGATGCGGACCTTGGGGTGCCTTGGGAGGGCGGAAGCGCATCGGCAAGGGAACAATCTGCGTGGTGAGCTTACTCCGGCAGAAGCAGCCCGTGGCAAGGTTTGGAGTGTGTGGGACGGGTTGGTGCCAATAGCGGACATGCGTGGAGTAGTATGCAGTGATTAAAAGCAGTCGCGTCGCTACGGATTTTCGTGACCTCCATAATAGGTCACCGCACCCTGCACGGTATTTTTTAATTCATTGTCCGAATAACTTTTATGCATGGCTAGGAACACATGAAGCTCGTTTCAAAACTCAACGATGGACGTATTAATGCCATCAATCTGATGTTCGAAATCCGTGTTGATGAATATCTAGATATCGCAAAAAAAATTCTTCTTAACAACGAGTTTCAGCGACGAAGAGTAAAGTCATCTCCAACCCTGTATAGCCTGCTGAAGGACGATTTACTAAAGGGCTGTATCATTCCCCCGATTGTCCTTGCAATTGGAAGCGACGTAGAACAGGCTCCCGCGAACGGTGCTGAGGCCGACTTCATACAACAGTATGCGGTCAACTTGCTAATTCTCGATGGATTGCAAAGAACGCATTCAATGCTTGAGCTAGAGAGAGAACTGATAAGTAGAAACGACGACGTCAATCTAAGCACATTGAACAGTGTCGTTTTGCGTATTGAAGTTTACGTTGGCATGAATCGATTAAGTATTTTGTATCGCATGCTGACTTTAAACACTGGTCAGACTCCAATGAGCCTGCGCCAACAGGTTGAGATTTTGTATCTTGACTATGTAAAAATTCCACTTGGCGGAATTAAGTTGATCCGCGAGGCTGATGAATCAGCAGTTGATCAACTGGCTACTTACAATTTTAAAGCGATGATTGATGGGTTTAATTCCTATTTGGAAAGAAACGAACTCCCGATTGATAGATACGACCTTCTTGAGAGTGTCAAAAGTCTAGAAAAGCTTTCAAAAGAATCTCAAGATGTCAATCTATTTAAAGATTTTGCCGAGACGTATCATCAACTCGTTATACGCTTGAATAACATGGTTGGTGCAACTTTGTTTACTGCGGATTCTTTGGAAATTCAAGGGCAGCCATTTGGCGTAGATGTTCGTCGCATATTTTCCAAAGAGCAGTCCATAGCGGGTTTTGGCGCAGCGATCGCTAAATTAAGAGATTTTGATAAGATTAAATCGTTCGCGGATGTCCGTATATCGATCGAAAATTTAAGCGTCGGAGACGACCCTGTTGCTGCAATTTCAGCCTTGCTAAAGCGTCTCGAGTTGATTCGTCAAAACTCAAAGAAAATTGGCAACTCTCAGCGACTGTTTTTCCACCACTATTATCGAGAACTGTTCAATCCTGACAGCGACGCATACAGGAATGTTGAGGCCGCATCCGAGGCAGCCTACAGGAAGTATGAAAGTCTGATGCTGTAGGTTCCTATGCCTCTACAATTTGTAGTTAAAGACATTGGGCGAATTGATGCAATTCGCGTTGACTTCGATAATGTCGAAAAGCTCTTCGTCGTCCATTCTGCAGCAGCAGGTCAAAATCAGGTAAAAGTTTCATATGGCTTTGATGGTTTCTCCGATCCTCTAAATGACCTGATAGTCGAGCTGTTTTGGCATCCAGGGCACGTCGAAAGTCAGGTCTTACCGATACAAGTAAATGACGTCGGCGATCAAACTGTTGGATGGATAGCTACAGTAGAAGCGATAACATCGAGAAACCACACACATTTCTCAAGTAGCTACTTTCGGCGCGCGATTCACGCCGCGACAAATTGGCTGCTTAATCGAGGGATCCAAACTAAGACCCCTGAAATCTCCGCAGAAGCGGATTTGACCATCTCCGACTTTTTTGACCCAGAGCTTTCTGTGCTTGTCCTTAGCAAGCCTTTGCTTAACGGTCTTGTGGGTGAGCGATGTATTGAGTTAGGGCCCGCACTACTCAAGCTCGGGTTTATTCCATACACGGGTTTTCATACGAAGCAGCTCAATCTGGGGGCAATTGCGAATCAGCAGTTGCAGTTGGCTGGCAATCGATTGCGCTTGCAATGTACTTCCAAAGACGTCAAAGCCTATGCTTTCGTAGATCAGGTATTCAGGAACCTGATGCCATACGCAAGCACGTCTGTTCTGAAATTCTATTTCTACTACCAGATCATTGAAGCACTTCTTGCCAGCGTGTTTTCTCATAAGCAAAGCGGTGTGATTTCCAGGATGGTGACTGTAAAGGACGATCCCATTCAAGTCCGGCCTCTCATGGATCAACTCAGGGAATTCAATGAGAAGAAAAGAATCGTTTCACTCTTTCACGAGTTTACAAATGTCGAATCAAGCTGCATTGATCTGAAAGCGGCTTGCGAGGCTTTTATTTTGGCGCATGGTTCTGCAACGATAGCTACTTCTACAAGGCCCAATGCCGCCGAAGCGCTTTACGATGTCCGCAACATTCTTTTCCACGATCTTCAGCACGCTGCTGTTGGTGCGCTCCCATTCGTCGACCCAGTAGTGGATCAGCTGGCTGTGGTTATTCCCGAGATGCTGATCAATTTTAAAAATCCAGCCTAGTCCCGCAGTTGGCAACCAGCTTTAAGCGGAGCTAGTCAACGTCTTGTGGATTCTGTTTAGGCGTCTCGATCCGCAGCGGTATTCAACATGGAGCAGGTAAACCGCGGCCGCCCGCTCATGGAAAGATTTTGGAAAGTCCGCTTCGGGCTGGGTCTCGCCGGCGAGTCGGTGCCAGGAGCGGACAGCCAACGCCCGCGCTCAGGTGTGTGCGAGCCGAAGTAGAGTTTGTCGCACTTGGATGTGTGGTTAGATTGACGTTACCCCTTCGGTGAGTAGCGCTGTTGTTTAGAGCCCTTGGGTGGATGGTATCGCTTTGGCAGCGAGCTGCCTGGCGTAGGCGGCGGGCGTGAGCCCGCCGAGTATTTTCTTCGGTCGTTCCTCGTTGTATTCCCTCACCCAGGCTTGGATCACCGTCTTGGCGTGGTGCAGGCTGACAAACCAGTGCTCGTTCAAGCACTCGTCGCGCAAGCGCCCATTGAAGCTCTCGATGTAAGCGTTCTGCGTCGGTTTGCCGGGTTCGATCAGTCGCAGGGCAATGCCGCGCCGGTGCGCCCAGGTCAGCATGGCCCGACCCGTGAATTCCTTGCCGTTGTCGGTACGGATGATCGAGGGCGGTCCCCGACGCTCGCAGACCTCGTCGAGCAGGCGGGTCAGGTGCTCGCCACCGATGGCGTGCTCCGGCATGACGGCGATGGCCTCGTGGGTGGCGTCGTCGACGATGGCCAGACATTTGATCGCCCGGCCCGAAGCGACGCGATCAAAGACGAAATCCATCGACCACACCTCGTTGGCAGCCCCGGGGCGGATCAGCGGCTGCCGATCGGCCAGCGGGATCTTCTTGCGACGACGGCGACGCACCTGGAGCTTCTCCAAGGCATACAGTCGTGCCACCCGCTTGTGATTCACCCGCTGCCCGGTCTGACGCAGCTTCAGGTAGATCATCGGTGCCCCATAGCGACGGTGCCGCTGGGCCATCGCCACGATCTCTTGGCGCAGCTCGGCATTGCCATCCGGCCGTGGCTGGTAGCGCAGCGCCGACGCACTCATCCGCACCACCTTGAGCGCGTGCCGCTCGGTCAGACCGCGATCCTTCATGATCCGCACCGCCTCCCGACGAGCCGGTGCGGTCACCACTTTTTTTGAAGCACCTCACGGGTGACTTCGATCTCCAGTAGGGATTCGGCCAGAAGCTTCTTCAGCCGAGCGTTCTCGGCTTCCAGTGCCTTGAGCCGCTTGGCGTCAGCGACCTCCATGCCGCCGAACTTGCTGCGCCACAGGTAGTAGCTCGCATCCGAAAAGCCGTGCCGACGGCACAACTCCTTTACCGGCAAGCCCGCATCCGCTTCCTTCAGAAATCCAATGATCTGCTCTTCGCTGTACCGCTTCTTCACGTCCGACCTCCTTGGGTCTTGGGTCGGACTCTAAACGCAGTGCTACTCAGGAAGGGGTAACGTCATCCGCACCAAGGCGAGCAATGTCGGTGCCGCCCTCCAGCGCGCCATGCGGGAGATTGAGAAGGCCAACCCCGACACCCTGTATGGCGTCTTCGGCGACGCTCAGTGGTCAAACAAAGAGCGCCTGTCCGACGCGCTGTTAAAGGACTTGATCGAGCACTTCTCTAAGCTGCCGTTGGGCAACCGCAACGTCACGTCTGATCTGCTGGGTGACGCCTACGAATACCTGATCAAGAAGTTCGCCGACGCCACCAACAAGAAGGCCGGCGAGTTCTACACCCCGCGCAGCGTGGTGCAGCTGATGATCGAGATGATCGAGCCTAAAGAAGGCGAGACCATATACGACCCTGCCTGCGGTACTGGCGGCATGCTGCTCGCTGCGGTCCAGCATGTGAAGGAGCAGCACGGGGACGTGAAGCGTCTCTGGGGCAAGCTGTATGGCCAGGAAAAAAACCTCACCACCTCCTCGATTGCGCGGATGAACCTGTTCCTCCACGGCATCGAGGACTTCCAGGTAGTGCGCGGCGACACACTCCTCAACCCTGCCTTCTTTGAGGGGGATCGTCTCGTCATACCCCCTACGACCCGTACGCCCCCGGCCTCGACAGTCGCGGCGTGGATCTCCGCCGCCTGCTGTGGATTCAGCCCAGGAGCGAGGCATCAAAGCGCTGAAGAGTCACTAGCGTTTGCCACTGCTGCGGACCAAGGCCACTTGCAATGAAGCGATATCAGCGTTTCTCGCGCAGTGCGCCTGGCACTGCTAAGGTGTCGCAATGAGGTGCTTGTAAAACTCGATCATGCGGGAGTACTCGGTGATCGACAGCTTTTCGTCGATCCCATGGATGCTGGGAAGATCATCCTGCGAAAGCCGACAAAGATTGAGCCCGTAGACGTCCGCAGCCAAGGGCGCGAAGTAGCGAGCATCCGTTGCCGCGACGATAAGACCTGGAACAATTCGGGTCGGAATATTGCCCATAGCCTTACTAGCACTCTCCGTCAGTGCCGAGAAACCGGGACTTTGGGTCGAAGATACCCGGCTGGGTTCCGACTGGAACGGTGACAGCTCGATCGTAACGCGCGCATCGCTGATCCTACGTGCTGCTTCCGACACGACGTCCGCGATCGAGCTGCCCGGAAAGATTCTTGCGTTCACGGTCACTGTCGCGGTGCGGGGGAGGACATTTTCCTTATCGCTGCCGGCAAGCATAGTTGGTGCCAGTGTGGTTCTCAGAAGTGCATTCTGTGCCGGTCGATTGCTCATGGTCCGAATGACGAATGGCTCGAAAAGACCGAGGTTGCCGATGGCGAAGCGCTGGCCGAACCCTAGCTCGGGGGCAAATGCGTTCAGCATTGGTGCGGCAAAACGCGTGTCCGCGGGAAATGGCTCGGCGAACAGCCTCTCAAGAGCTGTCGATAATATGTTGACCGCAAGCTCCTTAGGCGGCATCGATGCGTGCCCACCGCGCGCCACCGCAGTGAGGCGCAGAGTGGCATAGCCCTTTTGAGCAACGCCGATCATTAGTAGGTCTGAATGCGCACCGGGGAACGGCTTCCTAATCACGGCTGTGCCTTCATCGAGCACGAACTCGAAGCGAACGCCCTGCGCCTTCAGCTGCTCCGAGACGCGGGCGGCACCATCGTGTCCACCGGTTTCCTCGTCGTGGCCGAAGAAAAGAAACAGCGTACGTGCCGGTCGCTGTCCTCGGCGCGCGAAGTCATCAGCTGCTTCGAGAATCGCCAGCAGCGCCGCCTTGTCATCAAGCGTGCCGCGTCCCCAGATGAATCCGTCGGCGATTGTTCCGGAGAATGGCGGATGCGTCCACGACTCGGCAGGCCCGCCCTGCGCCGACACGACATCTTGGTGGGCCATCAGCAGACGCGGTTGCGCGGCCTGATCGATCCCGGGCCAACGGAACAGCATCGACCTTGTGCCCGTCTCGATGGGCTCCAACGCGGCAAATGCCGCCGGAAAGCACCTGCGAAGATATTGCTGGAATGCCCCGAACGCATCCGTACCGACCGCTTCATCGTCTGCTTCCGACTTTGCGATCGTCACGAAGCGAATTGCGCCAGCCAGCCGCTCTGCAGCGCCAGCCATTTCTCGTGAAACGGCATCACCCTTGTGCGCACCTGCCGCATTCCCCTCGACTGCTAGCTTCGACGGTGTACGGATCAGCATCACCAGCAACGCGACAAGTGGGAGCGCTACCAGGGCGAGGCTCCACGGTCTCAATCTCACGGTGCCTTCCTTGTATGTTGGCGGATGTGCTGAATCAAACGAGGTGACAGCTCCAACGGACGCTCGAAGAAGCTGGCATGACCGACGCCTTCCAGAGCTACGACGACCGCCTGCGGCACAAGTTGCTGGAATGTCGTGTGATTCACAAACGGCGTCGCGCGATCTTTGACCGCCCAATACGCTTCGACCGGCAGTGCGGTCGAGCCAAGCTCGCGATAGCCGCCGGCGAAGTCATCCATGTTCATGCTACGCAGCGTGGACAACATCGCCGACCGATATCCGCGGTAGGCGAGTTGCCGGTCGTAATCATCGCGATAGGCCTTCAGCCGAGCCTCGTCCTCGAAGAATTCCGCCTGCGCATTACGCATGGCCGCACCGCCAATCAATGCATAGCCCACCTCACCGACCACGGGGAACAGCGCCGCGCGGCCCAGCACGCCCATTCGGATCGGTAGCCCCGATGGCGAGAACAACGAAACCGAGGCTACGCGGTCCGGGTGATCGACGGCGTAGCGTGCTGCGATCATGGCGCCCATCGACCAGCCAACCAGATGCAGCCGTGCATTCGGCGTAAGCCGCTCGATCAGCGACTCAAGCTGTCGCGAGTAGAGCTCGCGATCGTAGGTCGTCGACGGTCGGTCCGAAAACCCGTGCCCGAACAGGTCGTACCGAAGCGTACTCAGGCCGGCGGCGTGCAGCTGTTCGATGATCGGCTCCCAGATTGTCGACGGTGCCGAGTAGCCATGAATGAGCACGACCCGGTCAAGACTGCCCAGATCCTCCTTCACGTAGTGCGTGACGCCGTCTGGCAACGCGATGTAGCTGCCGCCCAGCCGTTGCCGCTCGGCAGCATCCAGGGACAGTGCCTCGTCGCGAATGCAGCCGGCCAGCATGCTGGCCGATAACAGAACCAGCCACGTGATCATCCGCGCCAAGGATCGACTCATGATGTGATCCATTTCAGTAATCGCGAAGCACGTTCTTAGCGAGCATCCGCCGGCCGGCACGCATCGAAACCGCATCGAAGATCGGATCTTCAAAATGCGCACGCCACGCTGTGCGAGCCTGCTGAAGGTCTTCGGCGCGATGGAGCCGCCCGTTGATGACGACGGCCTCCAACGTGTCGAGATTTGCCAGAGACGTCGTAGGGTCTTCACGGAATATGAGGAAGTCGGCCGGTGCACCAGCGAGCAGTTGGCCAAGCAGCGGTTGGCCGAGCGCTTGGCCGGCACCGGCCGTCGCGATCGCCCACACCTGCTCCAACGGGATTCCCGCCGCAACGAACTCCGCCATCTCGTGATGAACGCTGAGCCCCGGGATGACGAAGGGCTGCTGGATGTCGGTGCCGACGAGCAAAGTCGCACCGGCGTCGTAGAGCATGCGCACCAGCTTTCTCTTGTTCGCCAGTGCCTGATCGATCTCGGGAATCCTCCGCTCGATGCCTCGCCAAAATGGAATTCCTGACTTAGGGCTCCAGGCAACCTCGCGGTATAGGCGAGGCATGTCGCGCAGATCGTCCGCCACAATCGTCGCCGGGTAATCTCGATACCGGAGCAACGCAGCCGTCGAGCTCAAGGTGGGCGTGTTGGCGGTGCCGTTACGGAGCGTGGCTTCGACGACATCGCCCAGGCGGGCGTCGCTGACCTGATCCCAGTGGATCGCACGGTCCATGATGTGGTCACGCGCCATCGATGCCGGCGGCGGCACGCCATGGAAGTGCTGCACTTCATCGACTAGACCGGCGGTGTAGTCGATGCCGTGCGAGAGATGTCCGATCATTCGCAAGCCGTAGCGGTGTGCTGCCTCGCGCAGGGCCATTAGCCGTGGCGGATCAAGATCTTCATAGATTTTGATGCAATTCATTCCCTGATCTCTCAGTTGTCGAACCACCTGGTCGGCTCCGTCCGCACGTTCGACAACCACGGAATTCGGCCACCGCGACGGAATCTTTCCGACCACGAATGGCCCGCAGTTGAAGATGCGCGGACCCACGGCACCAGCGGCGATCGCTTCCTGCATTGCCGGCACGGCCGACCCGTCCGTATCGCCGACCACACGAACCGTGGTGACGCCATGTGCTGCCAGCATCAATCCGGCATGTACCGACAGATCGAGCAGTGACTTCGGCGGAAGATGCGCGTGCAGATCGATCAGTCCGGGAAGGATGTAACGTCCCTTGAACTCGGACAGAGCGGTCGTCGTTTGCTGCATCCCATCTCTAGGGCCGGCGACGGTGATGCGATCGCCGGCGACAACGATGGAACCATGCTCGAAGCGCGCACGACCGGGATTGACGATCGTCACCTCAGTGAGCGTGAAGTTCTGATTTACCGGCACTGCGACCGAGGGCGCCCGCAGGCTCAACGCCGTGGCGCCGAGTGTCGCGACGACCGTGGCGGTTGCGACGGCCGCTAGGGCTTTTGCTTTCATCGCAGCGCCTCGCCCGAAACTTCAGCCTGTATATCCGGCAGGTTGTTTTCCAGCACGCGCGAGACGTTTTCGCCCATGACCTGCGCCACCTCGTTGTCCGACAGCCCGGCGTCGCGAAGCGCCTCGCTGAGTTCCGGCATGCCGGCGGCATCGATCGGAATCTGCACAGGAGCATCGAAGCCGGAACCCAGCGCGACGTGGCGAGCGCCGACCAAATCGCGCAGGTACTTGATCGACCGCACGATGTCGGCCGTCTCGGTCCCGCAGGTGACCTCGGGGAAGAAGCCGATGCCGATCACGCCATCGTTGGCTGCAATCGCGCGAATCAGGTCATCGCTGAGGTTCCGTGAGTGCGGGCAAAGCGCACGGACGCCGACATGGGTCGCCAGTACTGGATGCGTCGCGATGCGGAGCGCATCGAATGCCGCCTGCTCGGAGGCATGCGCGAGGTCCACCGTCATGCCCCGCGCTTCCATCTCCCGCACCAGCCGGGTGCCGGTGGCCGTCAAGCCGGACTGCCGCTCTCCGCTCGAGGAACCGCCGATATCCGAATCCCAGTAGTGGGCGAGGCCCATCACACGAAAGCCTGCATCGAACAGCGCCGCCAGATTAGCAACACTGCCTTCCAGCGGTTCCGAACCTTCGATGCCGAGCAGACCGCCGACAGGCGTCGGCATTCCCACGCGGACCTCGCGCAAGCGCCGCAAATCAGGTTTGCTGCGTACTAGAACAAACTGCCCGGACGAACGCTCGGCAAGCCCGTGCAGCCGCTGCGCCATGTACAGCGCGCGCGCTTTTCGGCTGGTCCACGTCGACATCGGCCACCGGTCGACGACTGAAAGCAGCTGCAGTTGATCGAAGCCGCGTGCGATCCGTTCAAGCCTGGAATTGAGCGGTGCATCGGTCACGGCCATGAACAGCTGTAGATCGATCCCGCCGGCTTGCATCCGGGGAACATCAGTGTGGCCGCGCAGACCCCGAGCCAGAAGATCGCGCGACCATATCAGTGGGTCGGCATGGAGATCGGCGACGAAAAGACGCCGGTGACGCTCGAGCGTGTTCGGATCAAGGTCAGCGCGCCCCCGATTCGCCGCCGGTGCCGGGCCGAACCAGCGTTCAGCGTCGACTGGCACCATGACCATCAGCGCCAAGACGACGACCGCGACTGCTAAGGCCAATCGAAGTAGAGTTTTTTTCATCCTGATCGATATGGTTGAAATGCCGACGTAATATCCTCTGGAAAGAACATTTTTAGTGCTGATAGTTATTCGTCGGTTATTTAGTTTTTCTCATGATCAAGCGCCTACCGGCTCTCAACGCGCTGCGCACGTTCGACATGGTGGCCCGCACCGGCAGCCTGACCGCCGCCGCAGCCAGCCTTCATGTGACGCCGTCCGCGGTGAGCCACCAGATCAAACGCCTTGAGGACGATCTCGGCGTGAGCCTTCTTGATCGCTCGCCGCGGCACGTTGCATTGACCCCGGAGGGCTCCGCCTATTGGCAAGAGGTTCGTGCCGCGTTCGATCAGCTGACGGCGGCCACCGAAGGACTGCGTCGGCGGGCCCGCAATAACGTCGTGACCGTGACAATGCCGCCGGTTTTCGCGATCAGGTGGCTGGTGCGGCGTCTGCCTGACTTCCATCAGCAATTTCCCGATATCGAGGTTCGGATCAGCACGAGCTATCGCGTAGTCGATCTCGCACACGGAGACTGCGATCTTGCGATACGGTGGACCGACCACATGCCTGCGTCTAGGCTGGCAACCTACCTGATGGGTGACCGCGTCCAGCCTGTTTGCAGCCCAAGCTACCCCTTCAGCGCACCTGGGGATCGGCTCTTTGATTTGACGACCGTGCGCCTGATCTATATGGGTTACGGTACTGACGACTGGCATGTGTGGGCGGCGATACATGCCATGCGCCTGCCACCGTCGTCTCAAGGGCTTCACTTCAATGACCCTGGCGGCGCGCTACAGGCAGCAACAGATGGTCTCGGGGTGGCGCTTGGCCCGCGGGCGCTAGTCGACGACGACCTCGCGACAGGTCGACTCGTTACAGCCCATCCAACGGTGATTAAGCTCAGCGGCGGCTACTACCTGGTGCGGCCGCCCAGACAGCCCGGCACAGAAGCTGCTACGGCATTCGCGGAATGGGTCACCGCCCTTTGCCATGACTATGAAAGCCGGCTTCAGCCCGCAGATATCCAATTGCTGCCTGACGCTATCCGGCTAGGCCGCTAACTGAGAACGGCTCGGCAACATCGAGTCAAAAATGCGCGGCGGGCCATTGTCGGAGAATCTGAGTGCTCATCCGAGGCGGTGTCGTCTAGACGGCGTGCTGCCAGTTGCTCGCTTGAACGCGCGTCTAAAATCTCGAGGGTCACTATAACCCAGCTCTGCAGCAGTCTCTTGAACGGATCGTCCGCACTCGAGCAGATCGTCCGCCGCTTCTTGCATAGCCAGTGCCGAGAGCTTTCTGTAGCTGGTGCCCTCCGAAGATAGCCGCCGCCGCAATGTGCGCTGGCTGACACCCAAGCGCGCGCAGAGCGATGCCACAGTCGGTATTGCCCGACTCTCGGCGACTAGGATCGTTTGAACTTCGGCCGCAAAGCTCGGGCTTGCATCACTGTAGCCATCCACTGCTTGTTCGCAGATGGCAACGGCCTGCGCGAAGGAAATGGGGTTGCCGGAGGGCATTCGCCAGGCTAGCCACCGTCGTGGGAATCGGATACGGCTAGAGGGGGCGTCGAATTGGATGGAGCGGCCAAAGATGTCCGCGTACTTGCGGTGATAGCGAGGCTGTGTGTACGCCAGCTCGACGCCCAGAGGCGAGAAACCCGGCCCGAGCAATCCGCGCAGGCAGATGACCAAGCCACCAAGCAGCTCTTCGCAGAGGAACGCCAGCACTGGGTCCGATGCGAAGGCTCGAGATTCGGCGAACAGGAAAACATCATCGCCAGCAATCTGGAAACCAACGTCAAGAAGACTGCCGGCATGCTGGTGATACTGCACGCCCACCAGCAGCGCGTCCTGTAACGTTGGCGCTGCAAGGATTGCGAACCCGAGCAGTCCATATGACGATAGCGTCTCTCGTTGAGCGACGAGCAACCCAAGCGGCTCGTCCGCGGCCTCTGCCTGCGCAGTAGAGATAACGGCAGCCCCTTGGTTCCAAGAGATGCGAGTACTTGGGGACTCTAGCGAAGCGAATGTGAGCCCGGTACCCCGTAACCAACGGTCGGAGTCAAATCCCAGCGAGCGTCCCACCGCGAGAAGATCGCGGATCACAAACGGCGGAATGACCCGTCGATTGAGGTCGCGAGTACTGCGAACCCGCTTGAAGAGCTCCCGCCGCATACCTTGAGGGGGTGAATCAGCTCGTTCGCGTCGGCGAGATTCCGCTTGCGACTGTAAGGGCGGAATCACGTACTCCAAACCAGTACAGGCCGATAGTGATTGCCGCCGTGGCGGCAGTTGATGCCCACATCAGCCCCTGGGCGAGGAGGCCCCAGTTCGCCCACGTACCATCGAGCCCGTTAAAGAGGAGGAATCCGCACGCACCGCCATTGCTGACGATCCCGGCCCAGATAGCACCCACCAGCCGCTGCTGGTTCAACGCCGCCGACAGTGCAAATGAGTAGCCAACACAAAGTGCGAGGTAAGCCCAGCCGAGCATGCGTAGAAACATCATCGGTTTCGGTGTCGGAAAGCCGATTGCATCGAGCCAGGCCGCAGGAAAGAGGACCAGCGGTATGCACCAGAATGAGACGGTAGCAGCGATCTTGAAGATAAGGACTTGGGAAAGGCTATTCATCAGGTTTTCTCGGTTGATAGGAACCAGCGGAGTTGAATGGCTCTTCTCGATCAAATCCGGCTCAGTTCAACGCGATTTTTCGCAGGATTCGAATAATCGGTGAAGGATTTCTGGATGGGATCAAAGTAACCAGGTCGTAACGCCGCCCAGCCCATGTCCCGACGAAGGCGTTCCGCCGCACGTTTGTAGGCATCGATTTCAACATATGCCTTGTGACGCGGCGAATCGACGAAGTGAATGCCGCCGGTGAGATCTGGATGATCCGTTTTCATGCGGTTTGCGAAAGCTGCCGCTCTTCCAGGGTTTCTTGCCTGATCCGCAAGGTTCTGTGCGATCAGGTGAGCAATATGATCGAACAATGTGTAGGCGCTGGAGTTCGTCTCGAGGTGCCCGATGCCAAAAAGGTTGGGATGCCGACGATTGAAAGCGGTCATGTAAAGCTGGGGCCGACCGCCGTCCCAATCGAAGTAGTGATCTGCCAAGAAGGGGATTCGCATGTCGTAGCCGGTCGCGCAGACGATCTCATCCACTGTCTCGGTGTGGCCGTCAGCAAAGTGCACGCTGCGGCCATCAAGTCGAACGATATCGCCTCGGACAGCGATGTTGCCATGCTGCAGATGGTGGATGAGTTGGGAGTTCATCAGGGGGTGCGTTTCGAACAGGCGGTGGTCAGGGCGTGGCAGTCCCCAGCGCGTGAGATTCCCGACCAGCATTCGCAGCAGCAGCCCGAACAGTGGGCGACGGATCCATAGCGGCCAACCCCTCAATCTACGAGCGAACTCATCGGATGGAATACCGAATAGGTGCTTCGGAATAAAGTGATATCCCCGACGCAGGCTTACGAAGGCAGCGTCCGCATTGTTAGCGGCATCGCATGCGATGTCGGCCCCCGAATTACCGAGACCGACGATCAGCACGCGCTTCCCCTGGAAGTCGGTTGCCTTACGGTGACTGACCGAATGCCGGATCGTGCCGTCGAACTGGCCCGGCCAATTAGGTAATCGCGGATGCCAGTTGACGCCGTTTGCGCAGATCACGGCTTTATATCGATTTACTTGGCCATCGCTCTGCGTCACGCGCCACAACTTACCATCTGGCTCGATCGACTTGACCTCTACTCCGCACTGAATATTCGCTCGTAGGCCATACGCGACTGCGAACTCGCGGGTATACCGGAGGATGTCGCGGTGCGACGGATAGTCTGGAAACGAGTTGGGCATCGGGAAGTCGAAGAAGCCTGACTGGTCGCGCGAAGATATGAAGTGAGCTGACTCATAGATGGCCGAGCCAGGATTGGCTGGATCCCAAAGTCCACCGACATCGCTGTGCCGCTCTAGCACCTCGAAGGGCAGGCCAGCCCGCTTGAGTGCGCGCGCCATTGCAAGCCCTGCGGGTCCAGCGCCGACAATACAGATCAGCTCGTTCTCACCCCCTGCCGTTCCGGATTCCGTCACTTGCACGTTGCACTCCTTTGTAGATTTAGCCTCGCAACTTTAGGTCGGCTTTTCCTACGGACCCAGGGCAGTCGTGGCCAATGGTGGGGGGCGAAACGGCCGCTGTTCATCGATAAAAAGGCCTATGATTTCTAACCGGTAAGGATGGCTCCGCCTGTCTACTCGTCTGGCTGCTCGCGCGCAGACAACTGGTGAAGGGAGCGCCAGCGAAAGTGGTCGGCCGCAGGGAATGCCGCGTCGTCTCAGCACATCCGGTGTGGGCCGTTTCGGGAGCCTGCGATTGAAACAGCTACTCGGGCTTGCGCACGATCGGCGAAGTCCTGGCCTTGCCGACGGCCTCGCTGGGCAAGCGGCTGGGCAAGCCGAACCTGCTGGCCCTGCAGCGCTTGCTCGGCAAGATCCCCGAGGTCTGGGAGGCCTGGCTTGTTGCGGCCGAATGAATATTGATCAGTGGTCAACTTTGCGTCGGCAGCAACACTTTCGCGCGGTTGTTGGAGGTCAGCGACTTCGGGACCAGTGCAGTGATTCCCGCCTGGGAACCCAAGCGCACCCGCAGGCTCGAAATCAAAGCGGTGATCATTGAATGATCGGGCTGAACTATTCGTAGCCTGCGGGTGCATGCCCCGCCTCCACCAGCAGATACCTGCTGGCTGTCTCCAATGTCGCCGAAGACGGGGCGGAGTTTCTATATTGGGCTGGTAGTGACAGGTCACCGGCTGCCAGAAGCCGCCGTTCGCCGGTTCCTGAGGAGTCGGTCTCTCAGACCGTCTACACAAAATCTACGACACGCCCCTCAATCGAGCTGTTTCAACGAACTCAAAGTGAACCCAATGGATTCTGGTGCGCGATGGTGAAATGCAATCTCACACTATGCGTCGTGACCCGGACAAAATCTCAGCCTTCTTTGTCGTAAGTCGAAAAAATCTCACACTACTTTGTCTTGCCCCTCGCAAATTCTCACTTTATTTGTCGGAACCGCGAACAAATTCTCAAGCTTCTTCGCCCACTCCATCTGTAAGGCAGCAAATTCTCACTTCATTTGGCAGAACAGCTGAGCTGTCGACAAATTCTCTCGCAACGTTGTCGAAAAGGCGGACGATCCGAGGAAATCTCAACCTTCTTTGTCGTGAAATCTCAGCTTTTCTGTCGCATTTCTCACCTTTTTTGTCGCGTGACGCCCAGGCGAGACCTCACGGCCCACCTGACCGTTGCGCTCATGGCGACACGCAACGACGTTCTCGCTGACCTTCGAGGCGCCGGCAACCGGCCCGCTCCGCGCGACAAACAATGCCCCCAACGTCATCAGCACTGCGACAAAGGCAGCCGCAGGGCTGGCACGTTTTTGCATGTCCGAGTTTTCATTGCGTCCTCCGAAAACGATAGCGTTTTTGGTCGGCTGCGCAACTAGCGCGAACATGCACCGGCACCTCCCAACTGAAATGTCCTTCTACCGTCCAGTGAGGAGACCTAAAGCTCAGAGCTACGGTCAGTTGAAGGACAGTCGGGCGATGCGTACTGCACCCAGGCGAGACCTCACGGCCCACCTGACCGTTGCGCTCATGGCGACACGCAACGACGTTCTCGCTGACCTTCGAGGCGACGGCAAGCGTAGGCACCTTGGGACAGCTGTAACAGCGCTCAACACAATCAATGCCTTGCAAGCACTCAGACAGGACCACCCAGATCGATCTCACGTGCAAATCTGGGAATAGCCCACGAAGCCGAGGCCTATCTCCAGATTTGCCGCGGATTTAGGGACGCCAAAACACGTCACCTAAATCGAGATTTGCTCCGGGGACATCTGGCACCTAAAGCTGGATTTGCTTTTCCTGCGGCGAGCGCTATTTCTGGATTTGCCGCCGACGTGACAAACAAAAAGCCCGACCAGGCAAGGCTTGGTCGGGCATCAGGTCAGTCGGATGTGTTCAGTCGCTGCGCAATGAGCGCACGGCAAATCCAGAAATAGCCCCGAGCGCGTCGAGCACTACGGCGTGGGTCAAATCCTCGAATAGCCTCAGGTGCTGTGCGCTATTTCAGGATTTGTCGGCAGGAAACGACAGAGCGCTTCGGCGGTTCGCGAATACAGCTTGATCTTGCGGGTGCCGCTGCCGATTACGCGTGCTGGCCTGAGCTGCCCGGTCTTCTCCAGATTCGAACACAGCGTCCGGTCACGCCCTGTGAGTCGGCCGATCTCGGAGCCGGTCGCGAGTTCGCTCCAGATCGCCCGTGGCTGTTCGAGATCGGCGAACTTCACCAAGTCCTGCAAACCGAATCGATGGAGCTTCACCAATCCGGTATCGACCCACGCGCGCCGAAACTGCGCTGGTGTCTGGCTCAGGGTGGCGGCGGCTGCGGCCACGGTCGAGTAGTCCCTTTGCAGTCGATCGCGAAGTGCATGAACGTCGCTGATGAGGAATCGACGTTCCTTGCCCTCGCGCACAAATCCTTCAAACCACCCGTTCGACATGGCGGAGTGGAGTTGAGGGGAAGACAGACCGAGCACGCGAGCGGTCTCGGTCCAGCTGCAGGTTCGGTCGATGGCTTTCGTGGCGCCGCGCTTTCGCCCTGCTGGGGAGACATAGTCTTGCGTCGCCACCCGAAGGAGATCTAGGCGGGAGATCTCGAGGCGGAGAAAGACGTATGTCAGTCCCCCATCGACGTCGGGTCCGCTGACCGGCATGACACCGGCCGAGCGAATGCGACTGGCAAAGGTTGTCACGGGCGCGTCGTGATCCTTGGCGAGTGCGGACGCAATCACATAGGTGTTATCGAACCGGTCAACGACGTCGGGACAGAAGACCCACTTCGTCCCTGTAGAAGCTGGCGCGCGCTGTGCGCTCAACAGTCCGGTCCGAATGAGACTACGAACGCATTCGGTATGGACGCCAAGACGTAACGCGACTTCCGCGATCCCGAATGCCGGCGGTCGATCGGGGTCCTCTGCTGTCGAAGCCGCATGCACCTGCAGTCCATCCAGGCCCAACGCAGCCGGACAGTGATACGCAGTGATCTGTCCTGCCTTGATCTGACTCACGATCGTCGAGAGCGACAGCGGGCCTGACCCGGCTCGCAGTCCATCGACGGGCACAAGAGTTGAGCTCGAGCACGGCGAGCCTTCGGTGCTTCGCAGTAGTCGATTGATGTCCGCCACTGCGAAGGATTCGGACGTGGTGACCAGATGGCCATCACGAACCAGCTTGGAGAAGGGTACGCGGCGCACACCCAGAACAGCCATCGCCTCGCTGGCCCGCATCTTCTGGGTGAGAGGCCGGACATTCAGCGGGGGCATTTCCGCGCTCAGAAGGGAAAGCGAAAGGCTCTGGGCTGCCGGCAACGCACTGTTCAACAACGGCGCCAGCGCAACGCGGGGATGCAGACGATCGCGGGCGTGACGAGAAGCTGTCGGGGGCAGTTCTGGCCAGCGCGCTGTGATCAGGTTTTCCAGAGCCAAGGCTTTTGCGAGCGGATGCAAGGACAAGCCCAGACGCGACCACCAGTCCAGTACGCGTTCGAGCGTTCCCAGTAGCGACAGGCCAACCTGATCCTTCGCAGCAATCAAGCGGTGCAGCAGCGAGGCGGCAGCAGTCGGCACCGGAACGGCTGCCGCCCTGAGGTCTGCCGGGGCACAGCCACAGGCCATGGGGCCAAGGTCATGTGTCCACGACTCCAGACAGATCGGACAGGCATCCTGGAGAAGAACCTCATGCCGTGCACAAGCGACGGCGGCGCAGTGATCCCACTCGCTGGACGAGTAGCCCTGATCGAGCAGGCAGGCGACGCAGGTCTTGGCCTGCCGAAAGCTCACGGCGCCGACCGGCACCCGCAGACCGTTCCAGATCAACTCGTCTCGACCGCCGGCGCCTGCGCGGCGATACATCACGGCGTCGATGTCGTCAGCCGGGATTCCCGCCGCCAAGCCGGTGTGTCGAAACAGCTGCGGGTTCCGCGACAAAGTACCGAACGCCGTCGCGGAATGGTCGACGCGCGGGTTGAAGCTGTAGAAAAAGCGCAGCGTCGAGCGCATGCCGTTGCCATGGGCTGCCCGTCGAAGCAGGCTGAGAGGAGACTCCCCGGGCTGTGCCCGGGGAGTAAAGGGCAGTACGGTCATGTCACACCGGCTTGTTGAAAACCTGCGCCTGGACAACCTGATAGCTCACGGTGAATGGATTGGCGACGATAGCTTTGACCTCGGGCTCCCCGTTTTCTCGACGTATCGCGTTCTGTTCCTCCAGGTTGCTCTGAGTTTCTTCGTAGGCTTTGGCGAAGTGCGCCAACGTGATGACGCGGTCCCCGCGCTGCACCGCAATCAGGCAGGCTTGCACCACGAGGTCCTTGGTGGTGCTGGGTAGGCCGTCGGTAGCCATGTACATCCGGCAGGCCATGGTGGAGTCTTGCTCGGACCACTCCGTTTCGTCGAAATGCTTGGATTCGACGATGGCCGTCAACAGAAGATCGGCGACGAAAGATCCAATGGTGCTGGCCCCAGTGAGCTCCGGACGGGGAAACGGACCCAGTCGGCAAATCTCGGTGAATCGGCGTGCGAGCTGGGGCTCGGAGCGAACCAGGGCAGCGGTACTCGGCATGCCGGCCAACACGAAGGTGATGCCGGATTTAACGACCAGCATCTTGACCCAATCCTGCGCTTCCCGGAGCTGCTTGCTGGACCCAGTGTCCTTGCCTTCACCGATCGACAACAGATGCTGAAACTCGTCGAAAACAACTACCTTGACCTTGCAGCGCTTGACCTGGATGAGAAGTTCCTCAGTCAATTCCTGCGAGTTCTGGTGAAAAACGCGGTTCACACCGACGCGACGTAGCAGCTCGCAGGCCATCGCCCGTGGAGTGACAGGGCTCGGCACCGAGGCAATGAGAGCGCCCATCTGGCGTTGCGCACCGAGTGTGAATTCATCCAGATGGCCGCCGTATTCATCTTCGATCATGTCGCAGAGGGTCGACTTTCCGCAGCCGGAGTTGCCAATGACGAGCAGGTGGCGGGGCTCGGAGCGGAACTGGTTTCTCGCAACAGCAGCTTTAATCTTGTCGAAAGCTGCCTGCATGTACGGATGGCTGATTACGCTGTCCGTGAGCAGTTGGAAGATCTCGGCCTCTGCTGTGGAGATGTCCACAGTGTTATTGGGCTGCGCGGTGGCGTCGGTCGTAAACAGGTCGTCGGTTTCGTAAGTCATTTGGGAATCCTTTTGATATGCATTGATGGGTAGGTCGGTTTCGTCTTGACGCTGCGTGGCGTCGAGGGCGGCACAGGTAGTGCCGAGGCTGGTGCTGGCTCTGACGGGGTTGGCGCGACGGGATCAGTCGCTTCCTGCGCCGGCGAAAAGTCCGCTGACTTCGCAGTGGGCGGTTCGAAGGGCTTGTCACGCTTCTTCCGAACTTTTTTCTGAACTGCCGGCGTTGGATCTGCCACTACAGGTGCCTCGGCTTCGGGCCGCGATGCACTGTCGTTGCGGCGATCAGAAGCTGGCACCGTGTTCTGCTCTGCTCCGCTGCTGGCTTCAGCCAGTCCTCGGGCGGCGAGCTGATCCCGAATCTTTTCCAGGCGCCTGGCCGAGATGGGATCGTCCTGCCGACCCAGTAGCGCGTAGTACTTCAGCCGCAGGTCGTAGAGCACGGAGTCCTGCATGTGGAGGAGCCTTGATTCGAGGTTCTCTTGCTTCAGCGCCACCTTGAGCTTCTCGTGCTCGTAGAGCGAGAGGTATTGCGTATACATCGGTTGAGTGGACAGGGCCCGCAGCGTCAGTGGCGAATTCCCCTCCTCGGCGGGCAGCACCACATACACGGCCGCAAGATCGAGCTCGTCGATCAGCACCTCCACTTCACAGGGACGATCGAGGTTTTTCTGGCGGAGCTCCCACTCCCTGAGCGCGTTTGAGGTCCAGCGCAGGCCATGGCGTTCGATGTAGCCTTTGCTGACTGTTGCAGTGACTGAAGAGCGCGCAAGGATCTCTGCGTCCTTGGGTGTCAGTGTTCGAATTGGTACCTTCATGCCTGCACTCCCCGCTTCCAGGCATCAATGGGCGCCCGACCTAGGCTGCGGTGTACGGACACGTGGTACACCTCGTCGATCCAGACTCTCAGATGCTTTCGGATGTCTTCGATTCGCATTCGAGCGAGCTTCTGCGACTGGTAGTCGCCGCGAGACGTCGGGCTCGAAAATGTGGTGCCCGGAAACTTATGAATCAGGTCCTGATTCATGGTCTTGAAGAACCGCTCGATCATGGCCTTCGCGTTCGGCGTCCGCGGAGGGCAAGGCTCGACGATGATGTTCAGTCGCGAGCAGAAGCGAACGAAGCCGGCATGACGGTAGTCAGCACCGTTATCGACGATCAGCTTGTTCATGATGCCGGCAGGTCTGTTCGTGCCACCCACGACGGCTTCACTCATCGCCTTCAGTAGCGTTGCGCCGCTGAAAGGCGCGAGACTGACGTAAGCGCTCAGGATGCAACGCGAGTGAACGTCGATGATGGCGGTGAGGAAAGGACGTCCGATGTCCTGCCCCTCCTGATCCACCAGGATGATGTCCATGACCTGGCCGTCGCCCATCGCGACTTCCAGCACTTCCTCGGTATGGAACGCGCGTCCCACTGCACGATGCCGCCGCTGGGCGAAGGGAGCGCCGTACCGTGCCTTGTCGCGAGCAAAAAGGTCGATGCGCTGGATGACCCGGCGGATCGTCTCGTCCGACGGTACCTCCAGCTGCTTCTCCTTGCCCTCGTTGTAATGCTTGATGCTGACAAGGACGTCGGCACAGACCGCTTTCATCGAGTGGCGCTGGCGGTTCATGTAGACCCGCTGGATCGACTCCATCACGATCCGGTCGACCTCCGGGTCGAGCCCGCTGACGTAGCGTGCTTTTTTGATCGCCGGCATCAATGCGCCATCTTTTCGCCCACCGTCGAGCCAGAGCTTGACCCAGCTGGCAACTGTCGAGGCGCCGGGTGGATCCTGATCGTTGAGGCCTTTCGCCAAGGCGGGAATCTGATCGCGGATCTGCTTCTGCGAACAGGGATTTTCGTTGGCCCGGTAGACCCCGTGCACGTAGTGGAGCTTTCGCTTGAGCTGCTCCAACTGTGCATCTGTCAGTCCGGAACGATGACCTTCATCGAACGGGTCGGCACCGCAGGGCGGCGTGTACTCGACCTTGATTTGGCCGAGTGCAAGGAACTCGCTCAGATTCTCGAAGCCCATCACCCTGGTGGGCCCACCCTGCATCGGCGTGATGCGCAACTGGTCTTTACCAACATGTGCGACTTCAAAGTCTGATGACGACATCTTGAACTGAGCCCCAACCTGCAACAGCGGAAGGATTGTTTTCATGACGATCTCCAATAAGTGTTTTGGTGCCCCAGGGGGCGGTGATTTCGAAGGACAGAAGGTTTCGGATGGCGAGCTTTTCGATGGCAAACGGCGGTAGCCCTGAAGCACGGCAAAAGGCGCGCGCCTCGCCCACCGCTACCGGCCCACTGCGAATGAACTCGAGCAGCCGGTCCCGCTCGCTTTCCGAGACAGGCGCGCTGACGCCCTTCCAGAGCTGGTCGCGGATCTGTCGTGCTGGCTGTCTCTCCAGCTCAAGCTCCGTGACGATGCGATGCGGTACGAACGAGCTCGCGAGTTCTGTTCTGACGTGCCGCATGCGCGCGGTGACGCGCGGACTCGCCAGCCGGCCGCTGGGCTTGACGTCGATGACCAAGTAGATACCGTCGACTTGGTGGACCGCGAAGTCGCAGACGACGTCCCGGTTGTTTGGGCCCGGTATGAAGAACGGTTGGCCACGAAACTTGGTGACGTTTGGATCGAGCTCGAGGTTCATCGCGAGCGCGGCCTCGAGCCGACCCTCGCAGACGATTACCCCGCCGTTCTTTACGGAGGGAACCAGGACGATGCGAACATTCGGAACGCCCTGCCGCATTGGACGTACGCCCTGAAGAATCCCGGCGCTATCAAGCTTGGAGTGAAAGGAATCCGCGACGGCCCTGAGATAGGGCGCGACGCGGGGTGGGGATGACGGGGTACTTGCTTGTGTGAATTCTCACGCAAAGCTGAGCAGGTTTAAGGCGTCCTGATCACGTAAAACTGAGCAGGCGCCAGACTCCCTATCGAGAGATCGACGGGGAGAAACCTGGAGTGCTATGCGTGGAAACCATTGG
>Ga0255091_1000226_pt1 | contig 24226 bp, 22 predicted proteins | sample Colum_Yuk_RepB_8_2_FD_188439 | JGI IMG/M metagenome (GOLD analysis project Ga0255091, IMG submission 188439) | Freshwater microbial communities from Columbia River, Oregon, United States - Colum_Yuk_RepB_8d | ecosystem: Environmental > Aquatic > Freshwater > River | place: USA: Oregon... | reverse complement strand
CAGTAGCCCCTTTTTCAGCAGCAGCTGCGCCAATGCGGCTTCGGCAGGCGCGGCGCCGGCGGGCAGCGCGCGGTATTCCGCCTCGCTGATGAGACCCTTTTGGAGCAGCAGTTGCGGCAGCGTGGCCGCAGCCTGTGCACTCCAGGTGGTGGCGCAGAGCAAGAGCCCGGCAAGGCGTGACGATCCGATTCGAACCATGAGTGAGGGCCTGCTCCCCGGTTTTTACGATCGTGAGGATACCGGGAAGCGGCAACACACTCTGACGATAATTTTGCCCTCAGGCCCGGCGCAGCCCGCCCTGCTTCTTGAGATGCACCAGCAGCAGCGACACCGCCGCCGGGGTCACCCCCTGGATGCGCCCCGCCTGCCCGACCGTCTCTGGCCGGTGGCTGATGAGCTTGGCGCGGACCTCGTTCGAGAGCCCGCTGACCGCCGCGTAATCGAAGTCCACGGGTAGCGCCGCGCTCTCGTAGCGGGTCTGGCGATCGATCTCATGCTGCTGGCGCTCGATGTAGCCTGCGTATTTCACCTGCACCTCGACCTGCTCGGCGACCACGGGGTCGAGCGCGGCATCGATCAGCCCCAGTTCGGTGAGGATGGCGGTAGAGCCCTCGGGCCGTCGCAGCAGATCGGTGGCGCTGACCCCGGCGGAAACCGCCGCTGGCCCGAACACGGACACGAAGGCCGGCTGCGAAAGCTGCGCCGGCTTGAGCCAGAACGCATCCAGCCGCGCGCGCTCGGCATCGACGGCAGCCGCCTTGTCGCTGAAGTGCGCCCAGCGCGCCTCGTCCACCAGCCCGAGCGAGCGGCCGATGGGCGTGAGGCGCAGGTCGGCGTTGTCCTCGCGCAGCAGCAGGCGGTGTTCGGCGCGGCTGGTGAACATGCGGTAGGGCTCGTCGGCGCCGCGGGTGATGAGATCGTCCACCAGCACGCCGAGATAGGCCTCGTGCCGCTGCGGGCACCAGCTCTGCTCCTCGCGCGCCAGCCGTGCGGCGTTGAGGCCTGCCAGCAGACCCTGCGCGGCGGCCTCTTCGTAGCCGGTGGTGCCATTGATCTGGCCGGCGAAGAACAGGCCCGTCAGCGCCTTGGTTTCAAGACTGCGCCTGAGGTCGCGGGGGTCGAAGTAGTCGTATTCGATGGCGTAGCCGGGCCGGGTGATGCGGGCATTCTCCAAGCCCTGGATGCTGCGGACGAAGCGCTCCTGGATGTCGTAGGGCAGGCTCGTCGAGATGCCGTTGGGATAGATCTCGCGGGTGTTCAGGCCCTCCGGCTCCAGAAAGATCTGGTGGCGGTTCTTGTCGGCGAAGCGGTTGACCTTGTCCTCGACGGAGGGGCAGTAGCGTGGCCCGGTGCCCTCGATCACGCCCGTGAACATGGGGCTGCGGTCGAAGCCCGAGCGGATGATCTCGTGCGTGGCCTCGTTGGTGTAGGTGATGTGGCAGCTGATCTGGCGCGGGTGGTCGGTGGCCTTGCCCATGAAGGAGAACACGGGCACCGGGGTATCGCCGGGCTGCTCCTGCAAAGCGCTCCAGTCGATGCTGCGGCCATCGAGCCGTGGCGGCGTGCCGGTCTTGAGCCGGCCGGTGCGCGGCATGAGTTCGCGCAGGCGGGCCGCGAGCGGCAGGCTGGGCGAATCACCGGCGCGACCGCCGGGATGGTTTTCAAGCCCGACATGGATTCGCCCGCCCAGGAAGGTGCCGGTGGTGAGCACCACGGCACGGGCGGCAAAGCGCAGGCCGACACGGGTGACGGCACCCGCCACACGGCCGCCCTCGACGATGAGGTCGGTGACTTCCTGCTGGAACAGCGTCAGGTTTGGCGTGTTCTCCAGCACCTCGCGCACGTAGGCCTTATAGAGCGCGCGGTCGGCCTGCGCGCGGGTGGCGCGCACCGCCGGCCCCTTGCTGGCATTGAGCGTGCGCCACTGGATACCGGCGTGATCCGCCGCGCGCGCCATGAGGCCGCCCAGCGCATCGATCTCGCGCACCAGATGCCCCTTGCCGATGCCGCCGATGGCCGGATTGCAGCTCATCTGTCCCAGCGTCTCGATGTTCTGCGTCAGCAGCAGGGTGGCTGCCCCCATGCGGGCAGCCGCGAGCGCGGCCTCGGTGCCGGCGTGGCCACCACCGATCACGATCACGTCGAAATGCGGGCTGCTCATCTGGTTTCGGGGTTCAGCCTGCTGGGGCTGTCCGGCTTTGGGGCCGCGGATTTTAGGCCACTGGTCAAGATTTAGGCAGCGCTGTGAGCGCAGATACGACCCTGTCACTCGTCAAAACACCGTCGTAGCGGTTAGCCTTGGCATCGCTGGCGGGTATGTCCCCGCAGCCAACGCGATTCAAAGGTGATGTTGCATGAGTGGCCTGCCAAAGGACTCGCGCCGCGATCCCATATTCAAGCTCGCTCTCGGCCCGGTGCCCGCCGCACTGCCGGTCGACGAGTTGCAAAGACTGGAAGCCCTGCGCGAAACCGCGGTACTCGACACCGCACCGGAACAAACCTACGACGACCTGACGGCGCTGGCTGCACACATCTGCGGCACGCCCATCGCGCTCATCAGCCTGGTCGATCGCGACCGCCAGTGGTTCAAGTCGCGGGTTGGACTGGCGGCCACCGAGACCCCGCGCGAACTCGCCTTTTGCGCCCACGCCCTGCTCTACCCGGACGAGCTGTTCGAGGTGGAAGACGCCAGTCGCGACATGCGCTTTGCCGGTAATCCGCTGGTCACCGACAAACCTGATATCCGCTTCTATGCCGGCTCCCCGCTGCTCTCTGAAGAAGGTCACGCGCTCGGCACGCTGTGCGTCATCGACCGCAAACCGCGCCAGCTTGACGAACACCAGCGCGCCTCGCTGCGCACCATCGGCCGGCTGGCCTCCGAACTGCTGCGCAACCGCCGCCAGGATGCGCGGGTGCACGAGGTACGCGAGCGCTTCCGTACGGTGTTCCAGCAGACCAGTGCCGGCATCGCGATGACCGATCTGGCAGGCCGCTTCACGCTGGTCAACCAGCGGTTCTGCACCATCACCGGCCGCAACGAAGCCGAGCTGATGCCCATGCGCCTGCAGGACATCACGCACCCCGACGACCTGGCCGCCAGCCGTGAGAAGTTTGAGCGGCTGGTGCAATACGGAGAGGCCTTCACCATCGAGCAACGCTATCTGCGCCCGGATGGCGGCATCGCCTGGGTCAGCAACCAGATATCCCCGATTCTCGACACGCTGGGCAAGGCCACCGCCGTGGTGGCCGCGGTGGAAGACATCAGCGCCCGCAAATCGGTCGAAGCGCAGATGCGGGAGAGCGAAGACCGCTTCATCCGCATGGCGCAGCACGCGCCGCTGAAGATGTGGATCACCGATGCGAGCGGCGCGTGTACTTTTCTCAACAAGCTCTGGTGCGAGTTCGTCGGCCTGCCGATGCAAGACCAGCTCGGCAATGACCGTAGCCGATGCCTGCATCCGGAGGATGCGCCGGCAGCCCACGCCGCATTTGCAGCCGCCAGCGAGGCGCGACAGCCGTACCGGCGCGAGATCCGGCTGCGGCGCCACGATGGGCGCTATCACTGGCACATCGACGCCGCCGAGCCGCGCTTTGACGACGATGGCGCGTTCCTGGGCTACGTCGGTACGGCCGTGGATGTGCAGTCGCAATACGATGCCAACGACCGGCTGGAGCGCCTGGTGGTGGAGCGCACGGCGCAGCTCATGGCCAGCGAGGCGCGTTACCGCGAGCTGGCAGACGACAACCCGGCGATGATGATCCGCTGCCGCAACGAGCCGGGCTGGCCGATGCTCTATGTCAGCCAGGCCGTCGAGCAGATCACCGGCTACCCCCCCAGCTCGTTCGTCGGGCAGCAAGTGCTGTGGGGCAGCCTGATCCTGCCGGAAGACATCCCGGCCATGACGGAAAAGCTGGCGCAGCAGCTGGCGCAGGGTACCGACATTCAGGTGGAGTACCGCATCCGCCACCGTGACGGCAGCATCCGCTGGATCGAAGGCAATGCCCGCCTCAAGAAGCTGCACGACGGCAGCGAAATCTACGAGGGTATGAACTTTGACATCACTGGGCGCAAGGCCGCCGAGCAGGCACTGGCCGAGAGCGAGCAGCGCTACCGGCAGCTGGCCGACAACAACCCGGCGCTGATCTTCCGATGCTACAACCGGCCCGGCTGGCCGATGATCTACATGAGTCAGGCGGTGGAGAAGATCACTGGTTACCCGGCCAGTGCCTTCATCGAAGGCGGACGCCGCTGGGGCGACATGCTGCTGCCGGAAGTGCTCGAAGAGACGGCCAGAAACATGGACGCGCAGATGGCGCAGGGTGATGTGGTGGTGGTGAGCTATCGCATCCGCCACGCCGACGGCAGCATCCGCTGGCTGGAGGGCAATGCCCGCCTGCTGACCCTGCCCGACGGCGAGCAGGGCTTCGAAGGCGCGATCACCGACATCACCGACCGCAAGCAGGCGCAGCTGCTGCTGGCTGAACGCGCCACCGCGCTGGAGCGCGCGACCATCGCCACCAATGCGGCACGCATCGCGCCCTTCACCTGGTACGTGGCGCGCGACTATTTTGAAACCGACGCGCTCGCAGCCGTGCTGCTGGGGTTGGAGCCGGAAGATGCCGCAGCCGGCACCTTCGCGGCATACACCACCCGCGTGCACCCGGATGACCGCGCCAGCCTGAGCAGCGAGATCGAGCGCCTGCTGGCCAGGGGCGGGCCGGAGTTTCTCATCGAGTTCCGCACCGTCTCGGCGCAGGGACGGGTGCGGTGGATCCGCAGCGTCGGCCGTCTCGACGTGATGAATGGCGAGCGGCACGTCACCGGCGCGCTGACCGACTCCACGCTCGAAATCGAAGTGCAGCGCGCGCTCGAAGACCGCACCCGGGAGATGGAGCGTGCCAATACGGAGCTGGATGAGTTCACCTACATCGCCAGCCACGACTTGAAGGAGCCGCTGCGTGGCATCCACAACTACACGCGCTTCATCGCCGAGGACTACGCCGACAAGCTCGACGCCGCCGGTCAGAAGATGTTGAAGGCCGTGAGTGAGCAGGCCGACCGCATGCAGCGGCTGATCGAAGACTTGCTCGAAATCGCGCGGCTGGGCCGCGAGCCCATGAAGCAGGTCGAGACGGATCTCGACAAGGTGCTCGACGAAGTGCTCGCCTCGCTGGCGTTCTCGCTGGGCGAGAAAAAGGTGGAGCTGCGCCGCCAGCCGCTCGGCACGGTGGTCTGCGACCGGGTGCGGGTGGCGGAGGTGTTTCGCAACCTGGTCACCAACGCGCTCAAATACAACGACAAGCCGGTGCCGGTGATCGAGATCGGCAGCCGCACCGGTGCCGCCGGCAATCCGGAGTTCTACGTGCAGGACAACGGCATTGGCATCAAGCCGGACTTTCACGCCCGCGTGTTCGCACCGTTCAAGCGCCTGCACGCCAAGGATGCCTACGGCGGCGGCTCCGGCGTGGGCCTGGCCATCGTCAAGCGCATCGTCGAGGCACACGGCGGCTACATCGGTGTCCGCTCCGAAGTGGGCCAGGGCGCCACATTTGCTTTTACCTTGAGCGGAGGCTCACATGATTGAAGCCAACAAGGCGATTCTCGTCGTCGAAGACAATCCGGCAGATTTCTTTGCCACCGAGCGCGGGCTGCGCAAGGCCGGTCTCGCCAATCCCATCGTGCATGCCGAAAGCGGCGAGCAGGCGCTGGATTACCTGAATGGCACCGGGGCTTTCACTGGTCAGGGCGAGCAGAAGCCCGGCATCGTGCTGCTCGACATCAACCTGCCGGGTCTGAACGGCGGCGAGGTGCTGGAGAAGATCCGCGCCGACGATCGCCTGAAACTTTTGCCGGTGATCATGCTCACCACCTCCAGCGACGAGCGCGATGTGCAGATGGCCTACCGCCTGGGTGCCAACTCCTACATTCAGAAGCCGGTCGATCTCGATGGGTTCATGGCAGCACTGAAACGGCTCAAGGACTACTGGTTCGAGCTGGTGATCCTGCCCAAGGTTTGAGATGAGCTTCGACATGAGCACCGCCCTGCGTCTGCTGATCGTTGACGACAACGCGGACGATCGCTTCGCCTACCGGCGGATGCTCGGCAAGGCGGAGGAGCATCGCTTCGACATCGTCGAGGCCGACAGCGGCGAGGCGGCACTCGCGGTACTGGCCAGCCACGATCCGCAGTTCGTGCTGCTCGATCTGCACCTGCCGGATGTCAACGGGCTCGATCTGCTGCGCACCTTGCGCAGCAGGTACCCGCACCTGCCGGTGGTGATGCTGACGGGGCTGGATGACGTCAACACGTCCGTCGCCGCGCTGCAGGCCGGGGCCGACGACTATCAGGTCAAAGGCAAGCTCGGGGCCGACAGCCTGCTGCGCGCCATCCGCGGTGCGCTCGCCAAACGCGCCCTGGAAACACAGCTCGCCATCGAACGCGAACGGCTGGAGCTGTTCTATCGCCTCATCGAGCAGTCCGGCGATCTCTTGCTGGTGATCCGCATGCCGGCCCGCCAGTTGATCGAGTTCAACGAAACCGCCGCCCGGCAACTGGGCTATTCGCGGCAGGCCATGGGCAGCGCCGCGTTTGATATCGAAAAGGTATTACCCCAGATCACGTCCATCTGGTCACAGCTCAGCACCGAGCACCCCGAGATGCGCTGCGACTGCGAGGTCAACCGCGCCGACGGCAGCCAGCTGCCGGTAGACGCCAGCGGGCGACGCGTGCTGCTGAATGAACATGAGTATTTCGTGCTGGTACTGCGCGATGCCACTGCAAGGCGCGAGATGGAGACCCAGCTGCGGCGTCTGGTGCTGCTGGATGCCCTTACAGGGGTCAACAACCGCCGCGCTTTTGATGAACGCTTGGAGCAGGAGTTTCTGCGTGCCGCGCGCGGGCATGGCTCGCTGGGTCTGCTGATGGTGGATGTCGATCACTTCAAGCTCTACAACGACACCTACGGGCACCAGGCCGGCGACAAGTGCCTGCGGCAGGTGGCGCAGGCGCTGACGGCGACGCTGAAGCGCCCGAGCGATTTCGTGGCCCGCTATGGCGGCGAGGAGTTTGCGGTGCTACTGCCGGATGCAGACATGGCTGGCGCGCTGGCCGCAGCCGATCTGCTGCTGGCCCGCGTGCGCGAGCTGGCGCTGCCCCACGCCGCATCGCTGGTGGGGCCCACCGTGAGCATCAGCATCGGTGCGGCAGTGGCGCAGCCACCCGTACGTGGGCAGCTCGAAAATTTCATGGCGCAAGCCGACCAACGACTGTATAAAGCCAAGCACACCGGCCGCGATCGCGTGGTCGGTTTTGATTGAACGTTGCTCCACCGATCGCCGTCGGAGACCGAAAGATGCTGCAGAAAATCATCTACGCCAGCCAGGCGATCAAGCCGGTGAATACGGTGTCGCTGCAGGCGATTCTCGAAAAGGCCCGCAGCCGCAATGAGCAGGACGGCGTCACCGGGTTTCTGCTGTATGCCGACGAGAGCTTTCTGCAGATTCTCGAAGGCGAAGAGGCGGTGCTGACGGCGACTTTCGGACGCATCGAGAAAGACACCCGCCACACTGGCGTGCGGCTCTTGCAGCGCAGCCCCATCACCAAGCGCCGCTTCGGGGCCTGGACCATGGGTTTCGACCTGCCGGACACCCAGTCGCTGGGCACGCTACCGGGCTACCAGCCCTCCAAGCGCTACCCGCTCGTGTCACCGGATCTGGTGCGCAACGGCACCGTCGCCGAGCTAATGCTGAGCCGCTACGCCATTGCGGCGTAGCGCCAGGGTCGGTGGACACACAATATGGTCACAGCGTCTGAAGGCTGTTGTGGCCGCTTGTGCCTCAACAGACCCTAGAACGCCAGCTTGCCGCTGAGCGTCTGCCACCACATCTTCCAGTCGCCCAGGTAGCTGAACCAGGGGTATTTGAAGGTGGCGGGCTTGTTGTGCTCGAAGAAGAAGTGCCCGACCCACGCAAAGGCGTAGCCCTGCACGAAGGCCACCGCGATCAGCCACCACGGCCCGATCAACAGCGCAGCCGCGACGAGCAGGATTGCCAGCGACGAGCCGATGAAATGCAGCCGTCGGCAGACGATGTGGCGGTGCTCACCCAGGTAATACGGGTAGAAGTCTGCAAAGCGCTCGAAGCGGCCACTGGCGCTGTGCTGTGGCGATACCGGTGCGGGCTTCATCGGGCGATGCCTTTGGTCATGAGCTTGTGCCAGAGTCTTGCCGAGCGGCACCAGCAGCACAACGGTAAATCCACCTTCTGGCCCCCCCTGAGAGCGACGATGAAGATCGCGATCCTGTCGAGAAACCCGCAGCTCTACTCCACGCGGCGGCTGGTCAATGCTGCACGCCGACGCGGCCATTCGGTGTCGATCATCGATCCGCTGCGCTGCTACATGAACATCACGCCCACGGCGCCCGAAATCCACTACCGCGGCAAGCCGCTCACCGGCATCGAGGCGGTGATTCCGCGCATCGGCACGTCGGTGACTTACTACGGGCTGGCAGTATTGCGACAGTTCGAGGCGATGGGCGTGACGGCGCTCAATTCGGCCAATGCCGTGGCACGCTCTCGCGACAAGCTGCTGGCCTTGCAGCTGCTCGCCAACAAGGGCATCGGCATGCCCATCACCGGCTTCGCCCACTCGCCCGACGACACGCAGGACCTCATCGGCCTGGTCGGCGGCGCGCCGCTGGTGGTGAAGCTCACCGAAGGTACCCAGGGCGTGGGAGTGGTGATGTGCGAGACCGAATCCGCCGCGACCTCGGTCATCGAGGCATTTCGGGGCCTGGATGCGTATTTCCTGGTGCAACAGTTCGTGAAGGAGTCCTCCGGCCGGGACATCCGCTGCTTCGTGGTGGGCGGCAAGGTAGTGGCCTCGATGCAGCGGCAGGCCGCACCGGGCGAGTTCCGCAGCAATCTGCATCGCGGCGGGCATGCCACCAACATCGAGATCACACGGCTGGAGCGTTCGACTGCCATCCGCGCCGCGCGCCTCCTGGGGCTGAACGTGGCGGGTGTGGACCTGATGCGGACTTCGAAGGGGCCGATGGTGCTGGAGGTCAATTCCTCGCCGGGTCTCGAAGGCATCGAGACCACCACGGGCGAGAACATCGCGGCGGCCATCATCAAGTTTCTCGAAGATGACGTTGCGGGCCGGAGCCAGAAATGACCCTCGCCGGCGAACATCCACAGCTCACCATCGGCGGCATCGAGATCGCCGCAGGCACCCGGCAGACCATCAACCTCTCGGTGGCCGACCTCACCATCGGCACACCGGTGCACCTGCCGGTGATCGTGCATCGGGGCAACAGGCCTGGCCCGGTGATGTTTCTCTCGGCGGCCATGCACGGCGACGAGATCAACAGTGTCGAGATCGTCCGCCGCGTCCTGAAGCTGCCGGTGCTCGCAGAACTAGCGGGCACGCTGCTGGCCGTGCCGGTGGTCAACGTGCTGGCCTTTCTGCACCAATCCCGCTACCTGCCGGACCGGCGCGACTTGAACCGCAGCTTTCCCGGCAGCGAGACCGGCTCGCTGGCCGCGAGGCTGGCGCACCTGTTTCTGAAAGAGGTGGTTGGAAAGGCCGATTTCGGCATCGACCTTCACACCGGCGCCCTGCATCGACCCAACCTGCCGCAGATCCGCAGCGATCTCTCCAGCCCGGATAACAAGCGCTTGGCCAAGGCCTTTGGGGCGCCCTTGTTCCTGGACTCGAAACCCGCCGAGGGCACGCTGCGCGCCTACACCACCGCGCAGGGCATTCCGGCCATCCTCTACGAGGCCTGCGAGGCGCTGCGCTTCGACGAGACCGCCATCCGCATCGGCGTGCAGGGGGTGGTGAACGTGATGATGGAGCTGGAAATGCTGCCGCGGGCCGGTGATGCCCCGGTGAGCAGCGTGGAGCCGATCTACGCGAAGTCGGAAGGCTGGGCGCGAGCGCCCGTCAGCGGCATCCTGCGCTCGCAGGTGGCGCTGGGCGATGCGGTGAAAAAGGGACAGACGCTGGGCCTGATCGGCACGCCCTTCGACGACCGCGAGGAGGCGGTCATCGCGCCCTTCGGCGGCATCATCATTGGCCGCGTGACGCTGCCGCTGATCTACGAGGGCGAGGCGGCCTTCCACATCGCCCGGGTCGAAACCCCGGATGCAGTGGAGAAACAGGTGGATCAGATCGAGGCGGAATCTGCCGAGTGGGACGGTCACGCCGAGCCGCGCATCGTCTAGCCGGGTGGTGTCAGGGCGCGTTCCGCAGCCAGTTGGGGTCGCTCAGGCGCTGGAAAAGGGGCGGTGCGCCCTGCGGCAGGTTGCGTTCCAGCCACTTGAGCAGGTCGGTCCAGATGCGCCCGCTCTGCGCGACCGTTGGCGAGGCCTCGCTGTGCGGCAGCTCCAGCGTGATGATGGGAATGCCGAGGAACTCCCCCGCGTAGTTGCCGAGCGAGCCCGGATAGGTGCCGAGTTCGCTCAGGTTCAAAAAGCCCAGCCGCTGTGGCGGCGTGCGCGGTCCATCGAAATCGAGCACGCCGTAAGGCGCGTGGATGGAGACGATGGCGTCCGGCTTGAAGGTCTTGATCTGCTCCATCAACCAACGGGTTTCAGGCTCAGAGCCGGCCTTGGGGCCCGGAAAGCGGCGCACATCGCTCTTGGTCTTTTCGCGCCAGTAGCGCTCGGCCTTGGCGTTCCAGTCCGGGGTGGGGAAGTTGCGGTTGAGGTCCACGCCGCGGGCATTGACGCGACGCGAGATGCCGGCGAGCACCCCATCCGGATTGAGGCAGGGCACCACGCGCCAGTAAAACGGCTGCTGCTCCTGGTCGGCGAGGCGGCGCATCCACTCGAAGGTGACCGCGACGGAGGAGAGCTCGTCACCGTGAATGCCTCCGACCAGCAGCACCCGCTTGGCGGGCGTCTTGCTCTTCACCGAGCGGTAGTCACGCCAGAGGATGGGCTGGCCCTGCACGCTGGCGACGCTGGCGATGTTCAGACCGGCGCTCTTGCACTCGCCGGCCGGCACCGATTTGATCTTGCCTGCGAGGTTGTTGCAGGCGCCTTCGAGCGAAGCCAGCGGCGCTGCCGTCGCGCCGGTGGTGCCTGCGGCAAAAATGAAAAGCCCGGCACGGAGCCGGGCGAGCCAAGCCGTCACGGTTACTTTCGTTCCTTCTTGATCTTCTCGACCAGGAAGTCGACGACTTTCATGGCGTTTTCGGGACTGCCCGCCAGCGAGGCGCTGGTGGTGTATTTACCGCCCACCACCAGTGTCGGGACGCTGGTGATGCCGTAGCTCATGGCGAGCTGCTGGGCGCGGCGCATCCGGGAGTCGACCATGAAGCTGGACGTGGCGCGGTCGTAGTCCTCGGGCTTGATACCGGCTTCGGTCTGGAACAACACCTTCAGCTGATCCACCGTGCTCATCGGCTGGTGCCGCTCGTGGATGGCGGCGAAGAGGGGCTTGTGGATCTTTTCGCCGACGCCCAGCGACTCCGCGATGTAGAAGGCACGCATGTGCAGCTCGCCCGTGGGGCTGCCGAGGGTATTGGGGATGCGCTGGAAATCGACATCGGCCGCTTTCTTGGCCTTCCAGGCTTCGATCACCGGATCGGCGTGAAAGCAGTGCGGGCAGCCGTACCAGAAGAACTCTTCCACCGTGACCTTTTTCAGGTCCGCCGGAGCGACAGCATCGCGAACCTTCTTGTACTCCTTGCCCTCGGTGTAGTTGCCGGTGGCCTGCGCGCCGCAGGCCAGGGGCGAGAGCGACAAGGCCAGCAGCAGTCCACGAAACCAGTTCTTCATGTGCGTCGATCCTTCAGGTGTTATTGCAGGCCGGCGACGTAGGAAGAGAGCGCGGCGATCTCCGCGTCAGTGAGCTTGGTGGCCACTGCGCTCATGATTAGAGCGTGCTTGCCTGCGCCGCGTTCCCCATCCTTGCCCTTGCGATAGCTATTGAGCTGGTTGGCGGTGTAGGCGGTGTTCTGGCCACCAATGCGGGGGTAGTGCGCGGCGGGGTTGCCGGCGCCGGTGGGGCCGTGGCAGGCGGCACAGGCCGGCAGACCGCGGGTGGCGTCGCCCGCACGGTAGAGCTTCTGGCCGACGGCGATCGCGTCCTTGCTGGCAACGCCCGGTACCGGCTTGAGGCTGGCAAAGTGGGCCCCGATGTCGGCCATGTCCTGCTCGCTGAGCGCCTGGGCCTGCCCGTACATCACGGGATTCTTGCGATCACCAGACTTGAAGTGGCCGAGCTGTGCGGCGATGTAGGACGAGTGCTGGCCGGCGAGCTTGGGCCATTCCGGGTTGATGATGCCGTTGCCGCCCACGCCGTGGCAGGCCACGCACGGCGCGCTCTTGGTGGCTCCGGCCGCCGCGTCACCCTTGGTGAAGGGGTCGGCAGTGGCGGCGCCCTCAGCAAAACTCACGACTGGTGCCAGGAGGACACAGGCAAGAAGGGCGCGCTTGATCACTTTGAGTAGACTCCGTTGGTATGCAGCCACCCCGCGGCACCTTGCAAAAAGGCGCTTTCGGACAGGCTGCAGGCTGAAAATACCGCCATTGTAACCCAGCGAATTGCTGATTTTGGCCCGTGTCAGGGCCTTGAAACCCACGAGTTCCCGTGTCCAAAACCCCTGCTGCTGCAAGTCATCCTGCCCCGCGTCCGACGGAGCCCACCACGCCGGTGTCGGCGCCTGCGGCCTTCAACCCCTTTGCGCAGGCACGTTTCGTGATGTCGGCCGCCAAGCTGGAGCAACTGCCGGACGACGGCGTGCCGGAACTCGCCTTCGTCGGGCGCTCCAACTCCGGCAAGTCCTCGGCGCTGAACATGCTGTGCAACAAGAAAGGCCTGGCGCGCGTCTCCAAGACCCCGGGCCGCACCCAGCTCATCAACCTGTTCGACGTGCCCCATGCGCGGCTCATCGACCTGCCCGGCTACGGCTTTGCCAAGGTGCCGGGTGCCGTGCGCAAGGACTGGGGGAAACTGATCGGTGGCTACCTGGAAACCCGCGCCAACCTGCGACTGCTGATCGTCATCATGGACATCCGCCACCCGCTCACTGATCTGGACGAGCAGATGCTGGACTGGGCCAAGGCGGCGCAGCGACCCTGCCATGTGTTGCTGACCAAGGCCGACAAGCTGGGTCGGGGTGCCTCGAACGAAACGCTGTTGCAGGTGCGGGCAGCGCTCAAGCAATGGGGGGAGGGCTTCACCGCGCAGTTGTTCTCGTCGCACAGCGCCATCGGCGTGGAAGAGGCTCGCCACAGCATCCAGGCGCATATCCAGCCAAGCGGCAGGACATAAAAAAGCCCGGCGGTCTGGGGCAGACCTGCCGGGCGAACATCCGGGCATGGGAGCGCCGGAATTACCGCCCAGGGAGGGAGCGGGGAGCAGGGAAGGGAAGGCCGCTGCTCCGGGTAGATAGACGGGTGGGCCCGTGAAAAAGTTGCAGCGTTCGATGACGACCCCGTCATCGATTTCTCGCCGCGAAAAATTGGAGCCTTTTAAATCAATGGCTTACAGGGACGACCACCCTGCGACAGAAGGCACTGATCGACCGTTTATCGGGTGACTTTATGTATCGCATCAAGCACTTGCGTGCCCGGTAGCGGCATGTGCGGCATCCCAGTTCAAGCCGAGGCCAAAGTCGGCTACCAACGGTACTAACAGGGGGGATGGACGGTCGCCACCCTGCGTCAGCACCCGCACCATCTGCTCAGCCAGCTGCGGGGCCAGCGTCGTGAGGCGCTCGGCCGGCCCCTCGAACACGAGCTCATCGTGCACCTGCAGGATCATCTTCACCTCCGGCGCCTGTGCCGCCAGCCAGCCGTGCAGATCGATCATCGCGAGCTTGATGAGATCTGCCGCCGTGCCTTGCAGCGGGGCATTGATCGCCGTGCGCTCGGCGTAGCTGCGCAGGCCCTGGTTTTTGGAGGTGATATTGGGCAGGTAGAGCCGGCGACCGAACAAGGTTTCAACGTAGCCGCGCGTGCGCGCCGAGGCCTTGGTGCCTTCCATGAACTGCTTGACGCCAGGGTAGCGGGAAAAAAAGCGGTCGATAGTGGCCTGCGCCTCGCCGCGGCCGATGCCGAGTTGCTTGGCCAGGCCGAAACTCGAAATGCCGTAGATGAGCCCGAAGTTGATGGCCTTGGCGGCACGGCGCTGCTCGCTGCCCACTGCTTCCAGCGGCAGGCCAAACACCTCGGCGGCGGTCGCCTGGTGAATATCCCTGCCGGAGCGGAAGGCTTCGACCAGCTTGGCGTCGCCAGAGAAATGCGCCATCAGCCGCAGCTCGATCTGCGAGTAGTCGATGGAGCACAGCAGCTTGCCGGGCTCGGCCACAAAGGCCTGACGGATACGCCGCCCTTCGGCATTGCGCACCGGGATGTTCTGCAGGTTGGGGTCCTGTGACGAGAGCCGTCCGGTCGCCGCCACCGCCTGGTGGTAGCTGGTGTGGATACGCCCGGTCTTTGGGTTGATCTCCAGCGGCAGCGACTCGGTGTAGGTGCTGCGCAGTTTCGAGAGGCCGCGCCAGTCGAGGATGAGGCGCGGCAGCGGGTGGTGGCTGGCCAGTTCTTCCAGCACGTCTTCGGCAGTGGAGGGGTCGCCCTTCGGCGTCTTGCCCAGCACCGGCAGCTTGAGCTGCTCGTAGAGGATGGTCTGCAACTGCTTGGGCGAGCCGATGTTGAACTCCTGCCCCGCCGCCTCGTAGGCCTGCTTCACATAGTCCGCCATGCGGTGCGCCAGTTCGGTACTGATGGTGCCGAGCAGGGCGGCGTCCACCTTCACACCAGTCTGTTCGATGGCGGCGAGCACCGGCACCAGCGGAATTTCGAGCTGCGTAAACACCTTTTGCAGCGAAGGCTCTGCCGCCAGCCGGGGATACAGCGCGTGATGCAGCCTGAGGGTGATGTCGGCGTCCTCCGCCGAATACGCGGCCGCCTTGTCGAGTGAGACCTGGTTGAAGGTGATCTGGCCCTTGCCCTTGCCTGCCACCTCGGCGAACGAGATGGTCTTCACACCCAGGTACTTCTCGGCCAGGGTGTCCATATCGTGCCGGTTGCCACCAGCATCCAGTACATAGCTTTCGAGCATGGTGTCGTAGGTAAAGCCCTGTACTGCAATGCCGTGCCGCACTAGCACGTTGCAGTCGAACTTGCCGTGCTGGGCCACTTTTTTCTTTGCCGGATTTTCCAGTAGCGGCTTGAGCCGCGCGATGACCGTCTCGATCGGCAGCTGCGCGGGCGCGCCAAGGTAATTGTGTGCCACCGGCACATACCAGCCCTCGCCCTCGCGCACCGCAAAGGCGAGCCCCACCAGGCCACACTGATTGCTCGCGAGGCTGTCGGTTTCGGTGTCAAAACAGATCACGTCCGCCGCTTCGAGCCGGGCCAGCATGGCGGCAAAGGTCGGCTCGTCGGTGACGAGAATGGCCTCGGTCTGCAGCGCTGGCGTCGCCTCCTGCGCGTGCGGGCTGGCTTCCACGGTATCGGCAGCCGCTTCGAGGACGGGTGCTGCGTCTTCACCCACCATGCTCGCCGCGACGAGCGCAGCCGCCACTGGTGCGGACGCCGGTGCGGCGCTATCCACCTCCTCCGCCCAGCGGTTGAAGCCCAGGCGCACGTACAGCGCCGCGAGTGCGGGCTTGTCCTCTGGCTGCTTCACCAGCGCGTCGAGGGCCAGGGGCAAGGCCACATCGCACTTGATGGTGGCCAGCTCGCGACACATCGGCAGCGTGCCCAGTGCCTCGCGTAGGTTCTCGCCGAGCTTGCCCTTCACCGCCCCTGCCGCTGCCATCACGCCTTCCAGCGTGTGGTGCTCGCCCAGCAACTTCGCGGCGGTCTTGGGCCCCACGCCGGGCACGCCCGGGATGTTGTCCACCGCGTCGCCCATCAGCGCGAGGTAGTCGATGATCTGCGCCGGCGTCACACCGAATTTTTCCACCACGCCCTCGGGCCCCATGCGGCGGTTCTTCATGGTGTCGAGCAGGCTCACGCGCTCATTCACGAGCTGCGCCATGTCCTTGTCGCCGGTGACGATCAGCACCTCCATGCCGGCCGCCTCGCCCTGCTTGGCGAGCGTGCCGATCACGTCGTCGGCTTCCACATCCGGCACCACCAGCAGCGGCAGGCCCTGGGCCGCGACCATCTGCTGCACGAGGGCAAACTGCGGTTTCAGGTCTTCCGGCGTGTCGCTGCGATTGGCCTTGTAGTCGGCAAAGATCTGGTTGCGGAAGGACTCGCCGCTGGCATCGAACACCACGGCGATGCGCTCGGCGGGGTATTCCTTGTGCAGCCGCTTCAGCATGTTGCCGAAGCCGTATACCGCACCGGTGGGTGTTTTATCGGGCGCAGTCAGCGGCGGCAGTGCGTGATAGGCGCGAAAGATCCAGTTGCTGGCGTCGATGAGGAGCAGGGTGTGGGGCATGAACAGGTCTTCCGGCTGGAGACCCGATTATCACCCCCATCCTGCCAAGCGCACCGCACACCGCCAGCGGATTTACGGCAGCAGCGATTCACCCCGCACCAGATCCTCGAACTGCTCCCGCGCGCGCACCAGATGTACGCGGTCGCCATCGACCATCACCTCGGCAGCACGGCCGCGCGAGTTGTAGTTGCTGCTCATGGTGAAGCCGTAGGCCCCGGCGGTGCGCACGGCCAGCAGATCGCCTTCGCGCACGGCCAGTTCGCGCGCTTTGCCCAGCCAGTCGCCGGTTTCGCACACCGGCCCCACCACGTCGTAGTGGCGGGCGGGTTCGTCCGCACACGGCTCGACGGGGACGATGTCCATCCAGGCCTGGTACAGCGTGGGGCGGATGAGGTCGTTCATCGCGGCATCGACGATGCAGAAGTTCTTCTCCTCGCCGGTCTTGATGGCCTCGATGCGGGTCACCAGCAGCCCGGCGTTGCCGGCGATGGCGCGGCCCGGTTCGCAATGCACTTCGAGATGGCGTCCGGCCAGATGCGGCAGCAGGGTCGCGGCCCAGTCACGCGGCTCCACCGTGACCTCGTCCTTGTAGCGCACGCCCAGGCCGCCGCCGACGTCGATGTGCGTCAGCCAGATACCGGCATCCTGCAGGCGATCGACGAGGGCGAGCATGCGGTCGAGCGCATCGACCAGCGGGGTCGCATCGAGCAGCTGCGAGCCGATGTGGCTGGCGATGCCGGCGATGGCGATGCCGGGCAGGCGGGCGGCGTCCAGGTAAAGCCGTTCGGCTTCCACCAGCGAGACGCCGAACTTGTTGTTCTTCAGGCCCGTGGAGATGTAGGGATGCGTCTTGGCGTCCACGTCGGGGTTCACGCGCAGCGCGATGCGCGCCACCTGCCCGCGGGCGGCGGCCACCGCAGACAGTCGGCGCAGCTCGCTCTCGCTCTCGACGTTGAAGCAGCCGACACCGGCGTCGAGCGCGGCCTGCATCTCGGCCACGGTCTTGCCCACGCCGCTGAACACGATCTTGCGCGGCTCGCCGCCGGCCTTCAGCACACGCGCCAGCTCGCCGCCGCTGACGATGTCGAACCCCGCACCGAGCCGGGCCAGCACATCGAGCACGGCCAGATTGCTGTTGGCCTTGACCGCGTAATGCACCTGGTGCGGCACGCTGGAAAGCGCCTCGTCAAACGCCTTGAAGTGGCGTTCGAGCGTGGCGCGGGAGTAGACGTAGAGCGGCGTGCCAAAGCGCTCGGCAAGCGTGGCGACCGGCAGGCCCTCGGCGTGCAGGGCACCGCCGTTGTTGACGAAGTGATCCACGAAGAAATTACGGTGCGGGGGGAGTCTTGGGCTGATCGGCCGGCGTTTCGGCCGGCACGCCGGGGGGCGCGGCAGCGGGTGTCACCGGCTGGGGCTCTGGCAGGCGCAGCGGGCCGGTCTGGCCGCAGGCGGCGAGCAGGAGGGCGGCGGCAAGGGCGGCGAGGCGTTTCATGGTCCGCAGTTTAGCGGCGCAGGCCGCAGCGCGTTGGCGGGATGTGCAGCGGCCCCGCAGAATCGGTGCAAGCCCCACCACCTCGCCACGCCATGCTCCGCACCGAAGACGCCATCACCCTGCCGGTCCCCGGCCCCCACACCGCCACCGTGCTCTGGCTGCACGGGCTGGGTGCGGATGGCAGCGACTTCGTGCCCATCGTGCCGGAGCTGGGGCTGCCCAAGAATCACGGCGTGAAGTTCATCTTTCCGCACGCGCCGGTGCGCCCGGTGACCCTCAACAACGGGTACCCGATGCGCGCCTGGTACGACATCATCGGCCTCTCGCGCACCGGCCCGCAGGACACGCCGGGCGTGCGGGACTCGGCCAAGCGTCTGGCGGGCCTGCTCGATGCCGAGATCGCGGCGGGCATCCCCTCCACCAAGCTGGTGATCGCCGGTTTCTCGCAGGGCTGTGCCATGGCGCTGCACACCGGCCTGCGCTTTCACCATCGGCTCGGCGGTATCGTCGGGCTCTCGGGTTATCTGCCGGTGGAAACCACGCTCAAGGCCGAGGCCCATGCCGAGAACCTGGCCACGCCGATCCTGCTCGTGCACGGCACCATGGACCCGGTGGTGCCCTACGCCATGGGCAGCGGCTCGCGGGACATCCTGCTGGGCCTGGGCTACCCGGTGGAGTGGCTGGAATACCCGATGCAGCATCAGGTGGTGCTGGAAGAAATCGAGCACATCGGCCGTTTCCTGCATCGCCACCTGCTCTGAGCCCAGGCCATGAGCACTGCGCGCGAACACGACCCCTTCGCCCCGGACCGCCCGGCGCAGCGGGCGATCCTGCTGTTCGCCATCGCCAGTGGCCTGATGCTGCTGCTGGCCCACGAGGCGATCGAAGCCAGGGCCGCATGGCTCGATTCGCGTGTCACGCGACTGTTGTGGTGCACCCTCGCCACCCTGCCGCCGCTGATGGCGGCCCTCACGGTGCAGCGGCTCGCGGACCGGCGCTTCATCGCCGGCTTTCTGGGCTACACGGCGCTGCTGGTCTACCTCACCCGCTACGCCGGGCGCGCCATCGCGCCGGAGGCGGTCGAAGCCGGCGCGGTGATCTTCCCCCTGGGCTGGGTCTTGATCGCCAGCGGCCATGTGCTGGCGGCATGGTTCTCGGTGTGGCTGACGCGCACCGACTTCAGCTACCCGCGCCTGTTCGATGCGGCCTGGCGACACCTCGCCACGCTGTTGCAGGTGCTGGCCTATACCGGCGCGTTCTGGCTGCTGCTGTCCCTCTGGGGTGCGCTGTTCAGGGCGCTGGGCATCGACTTCTTCAGCGACCTGTTCCGGACCGCACGTTTCGCCTATCCCGTCACCAGCCTGGTGGCCGGCTATGGGTTGGTGCTCGCCCGCACCCGGAGCAGCATCGGCGATGCCGTGCACCTGCGCATGCTGGCGCTCTGGCGCGGCCTGTTGCCGATGGTGGCGGTGCTGGCGCTGGCCTTTGCCGCCGCCCTGCTGGTGCAGGGCGTGCAGCCTTTGTGGGGCACCCGCCACGCCACGCAGCTGCTGCTGGCGCTGGTGGTCGCCCTCGTCGCGTTCAGCAATGCCGCGTACGGCAAAGGCGGCGAGCCGCCGCCACACCCCGCTCTCCGCCGGCTGGTACAGGCCGCGCTGCTGTTGCTGCCGCTGTTCGTCGGCCTGGCGGCCTGGGCCTTGGCGCTGCGCTGGCGGCAGTACGGCCTGAGTCTCGATCGCCTCTGGGCGGCCTTGAGCATCGCCATCGCCGGCCTCTACGCCATCGGCTACGCGCTGGCCGCGGCACGACGCCGCGAGCCCTGGCTGGCGGGGATCGCGCCCGTGAATCGCGTGGCCTCGGTGTTCACCGCAACCGCGCTGCTGCTCACGCAGACTGGCCTGCTGGACTTTCGCGCCATCACCGCCCACACCCTGCTGGCGCGTGGCGATGCGCTCAAGGACGAAGACCTGCGCTATCTGCGCTGGGAACTCGGCAGCCCCGGCCTGACGGCGCTGGAAAAACTGCAGGCCCAGCGCCAGGCCGCCCAACCGAACAGCGCTGCCGCCATCGGCCAGCTGCTGGCGCAGAAGCAACGCTACGAACACCAGACCACGATCAGCACGGCCGGCAAGACGCCCCAGACCTATCAGCAAGCGCCAGGCTCTGCATCACCCCCCGAGGCGCTGGCGGCAGTGCTGCAACAGCAACCGGGCGAATGGCTGGGGCGCGACGCGCTGGATCAGGTTGGCGCCTCGGCACCGTGGCTAATCGAGCGTGATCTGGACGGCGAGGCCCCGGACGAATGGCTGCGGGTGACCCTGGATGCCGACCGACCCGGCGATGCGCGGGCCAGCGTGGACCCCAAGCCCTGCTGCGAGAGCGGGCGTGTCGTGGTGGAGATTTTCCAGCTCGAAACCACCGACTGGCGGCGGGTGGCAGTGGAGCAGAAGTGGCTGCAGGCCGGCCCGTTCAGGGCCTTCGAGGCGGCCCTGCAAGCCGGGCAGATCAGCACCTCGCCGCCGCGGTTTCAGGATTTGACCATCGGCCAGCAGACTTTCGGGTTTCGCAGGGAGTAGGGCTCAGGCCGCGGCTTCGAGATTTTCCAGCAGGCGGACCATCAGCCGGTTGTTCTCGGCAAAGCAGGGCAGCGCGGCCAGGATGCTTTCGGGCGTCTGCACGTAGCGCGAGGGTGCGGGGCGCTCGGTGGCGAACCAGTCGCGTGCGTTGGCGGCGGTCACCTCCAGATGGAACTGGATGCCCACCACCCGCGGCCCGTGCGTGAACGCCTGGTTGGCGCAGGCGGCGCTGCCCATGAGCGGTTGTGCGCCGAGCGGCAGGGTGAAGGTGTCGCCATGCCAGTGAAAGGCGGTGAACTCGTCCGGAAAGTGGCGGAAGGCCGGGTCGCGGTGGCCGGCGGCGTGGAGCCGGACCGGATGCCAGCCCACTTCCAGCTCGGCATTGCGGGTCACCGGCCCGCCAAGCTGGTCGGCCACCAGTTGCGCGCCCAGGCAGATCCCGAGCACTCGCCGGTTGGCATTGAGGGCGGCACGGATGGCCTGCTTCTCGGCCACCAGCCAGGGGTACGCCGCGTGTTCGTAGATGTTCATCGGCCCGCCGAGCACGATCAGCCAGTCATAGGCCTCCACCGGGGGGATGGCCTCGCCGCGTGGCAGGCGCGTGCAACTCACGTGGTGGCCGCGGGCGGCGAGCCAGGGGGCGATAGCGCCCAGGTCTTCGTGTTCGGCGTGTTGCAGCCAGTGGACGCGCATCAGTCGTTGCCTTGGGATGAAGCGTTCAGCGTAAAGAATTGCCCGCGCGTTTGTTAGCCTTGGGCCATGCAAGACCTCCTGATCGCTGCCGCCACCGTGAGTGGCCTTGTCACCATCGCCAGTGATTGGCGCGGGGTTCGGCGGCCGACGTTCTATGTCGCCAAGCCGCTGACCACCCTGCTGATCCTCGGGCTGGCCTGGCTCTCGCTGGCGGCCTGGCCCGCGTATCGGGGCTGGGTGATGGCAGCGCTTGGCTTTTGCCTGGCGGGCGATGTGGCCCTCATGTTTCATGGCACCCGCGCTTTCGTGGCAGGCCTGTCGAGCTTTCTCGTCGGGCATCTGCTGCTGATCGCGGCGTTCGCCACCGACCTGCCGCTCGGTCCCCTGCGTCTGCCGCCCACCGTGCTGGCGGCAGCGGGCATTTTCGCGGTGGCTGTCATCGGCTATGCGGGCTGGCTGCTGCCACTGGCCGGGCGGCTCAAGGTACCGGTCACGCTCTACGTCGCCGCGCTGGCGGCCATGGTGCTGGTGGCGCTGCTGCGGGCTGCGCTGGGAGAGGGCGAAGGCGCCTGGTGGGTGTGCGGCGGCGCGCTGCTGTTCGCACTGTCGGACTCGGTGCTCGCCTATCGCAAGTTCGTCGCCACCCCCTGGTGGGGCCAGCCGATGACACTGCTCACCTACTACGCGGCGATCGGCCTCATCGCAGGGGCGCATTGAAACCCTGGCTCGATGGCTGGCGACAGCTAGGGCGGCGCAGGCGGCGCGCTGCCCTGTTGCTGCTTGCCGCACTGATCCCCGCCTGCTCGTACCTGCGCCCCACCCCGGCGGCGGCGCTGGCCAACCCGGCCTTGAACGAGCTCTCGGGCCTGACCCGCTCGCTGGTGACAGACGAATGGCTCTGGGGCCACAACGACAGCGGCGACAGCGCACGGTTGTTCCGAGTGGGGCTGGACGGCAGCGATGGCGGCGTGGTGGAGGTGCCGGGCGCGCTCGCCATCGACTGGGAAGATATCGCCCCGTTTCGCTGGCAGGGTGAGCCCGCGCTGCTGATCGGCGATATCGGCGACAACCGCGCCCAGCGCGCCGCCATCACCTTGTATGCCGTGCGCGACCCGGGTGCGACCGGTGATGCCGCCACCCTGCTCTGGCAACTGAACCTGCGCTACCCGGATGGCCCGCGCGATGCCGAGGGCCTGGCGGTGGATCCGCTCAACGGCGACATCCTCATCCTCAGCAAGCGCGAGCGCCCGCCGGTGATCTATCGCCTGGCCATGCCGAGGGCGCCCCCCGTACCCGGCAGTGTGCTCACGGCCGAAAAACTGGGCCCTGTGCTGCACCTGCCCGCGCCGACCGCAGCCGACCTCGCCGACGACCCCAAATACGGAATGCTGCGCGACTGGCCCACGGCGCTGGATATCGCGCCCGATGGCCTGAGCGCCATCGTCACCACCTACAAGGACGCCTATCGCTACTGGCGCGCTGCCGACGAGGACTGGGCCCGCGCCTTGGCGCGACCGCCGCAGCGCATCCGCCTGCCGCAGTGGCGGCAGACCGAGGCCGGCGGCTTCACCGCCGACGGCCAGCGCTTTTGCGCGGGCAGCGAGCAAAGAGCCGGCTTTGCCTGCGTGCTGCTGCCGCCGCGGGCGGAAGCCGAGGTTCATCCAGCGCCGCCATCCTCCCGTAAACCTTAGCCTCAAACCCAGTCCGGAGAGGACTCCACATGAACCGTCGCATCCTGCTCAAGCTCCTGGGCCTTGCCGCCATGGCCGCGCCCGCCGGTCGCACCATCGCCAAGGACGACAAGCCCTTCCCCAGCAAGCTCGGCAAGGCCGACTGGCAGAAGCTGCTGCCGCCCGAGAGCTACCGGGTGCTGTTCGAGGAGGCGACCGAACGCGCCGGCACCAGCCCGCTCAACCGCGAGAAACGCGCCGGCGTGTTCGTCTGTGCGGCCTGCTACAACCCGCTGTTCGACAGCGACAAGAAGTTCGAAAGCGGCACCGGCTGGCCGAGTTTCTGGGCACCGCGACCTGAGGCTGTGGGCCGCAAGAAGGACTTCCTGCTGATCCTGCCCCGCACGGAGTACCACTGCGCACACTGCGGCGGCCATCAGGGGCATGTCTTCGAAGACGGCCCGCCACCCACGGGCCTGCGCTACTGCAACAACGGTGTGGCGCTGCGCTTCGTGCCGAAGGAAGAACCCCTGCCTGCCCTGAGAGGATGATCCCATGCGCCTGCTGCTGAGTGCCCTCGTCGCCCTGCTGCCGCTGCTGGCCTCGGCGGCCATACCAGCCCCCCCGGCCAAAACCGAAACCGCGATCTTCGCGGGCGGGTGTTTCTGGTGCACCGAGGCGGACTTCGAGAAGATGCCGGGTGTGGTCTCCGCGACGTCCGGCTACATCGGCGGCAGCGTGAAAAATCCCACGTATGAGCAGGTGTCCGGTGGCAGCACCGGCCACACCGAGGCCGTGCAGGTGGTGTTCGACCCCAGCGTGGTGAGCTACGCGCAGCTGGTGGAAAAGTTCTGGCTCACCATCGATCCCGTCGCGCAAAACCGGCAGTTCTGCGACCACGGTACGCAATACCGCAGCGGCATCTATCCGCTCAACGCCGAACAGATGAAGGTGGCGCAAGCGAGCAAAGCGGCACTGGTCAACAGCGGCCGGCTGCCCGCGGTGCACACCGAGGTCGTCGCCGCGGGCCCGTTCTGGCCGGCCGAGGCCTACCACCAGGACTACTACAAGACCAACGCGCTGCGCTACCAGTACTACCGCTTTGGCTGCGGGCGTGATGCGCGCCTGGAGCAGCTCTGGGGCAAGCCGGCAAAGTAGCTCGCGGCACCGCCGCATGCGATGGAGTACTCCCGCAGCGACCGCGTCCGTTGTGAATGGCAAGTCTGTTGCTTGACGACTGCTATTCACAACGAGGGAGTTTCCATGTCGATTCAACTTGCGGGCCGTCGCGGCCTGATCGGTGGTCTGTTCACCAGCGTGCTGCTTGGCAGCCTCGCCGCCTGCGGCGGGTCCGCTGGGGAGACCACCGCCATCGCGACCCCGAGC
>Ga0255091_1000224_pt1 | contig 24365 bp, 21 predicted proteins | sample Colum_Yuk_RepB_8_2_FD_188439 | JGI IMG/M metagenome (GOLD analysis project Ga0255091, IMG submission 188439) | Freshwater microbial communities from Columbia River, Oregon, United States - Colum_Yuk_RepB_8d | ecosystem: Environmental > Aquatic > Freshwater > River | place: USA: Oregon... | reverse complement strand
GTACGCACGGCATTGGGTTGGGGCGACGACGTCCCGTCGGCCTGAGCCCACTGGGCGCACTTTCTGTACTCCGGAATGACGGCATCCCATCCCTGAAAACGGACCAGATTCCCGAAGTACTCGCCCTGCTGGCGAACCATGTTGTCGATCGCTCCGGAGACCGCGGGGTTACCCATGGAGCTGATCAGATGACGTCTGGCACGCCCATAAAAATCCATGAGTGCGCTGTTCGCCCGCATTTCGGGCCCGTCGGCGCGGATCGAGGGTGTATTCACCATGCCCGCCGACCAGATCGTGATCACGGAGATGCATCGACTCACACCCGCAATCTGCAGCTGCTCAGCCACCTGACGCGGATCGCGCTGCTGCGCGCGAGCGTCAGGCACAAGAATGACCAGCAGGCAAAGCAGGATGAGACCTGAGGTGAGCCGGGCTCGAATGGAGGGGATCTGATGCAAGGAGGTGCTGTGACGGAACATGAAGGAGGACGGCCTCGTCAGGTGGGCTGTGGTGATGGGGCGCTTGCCCGAAGTGAATCGCAAGCCTGCCACAGGCCAGCCGCCGGCCCGGTCCAGCGCAGCGGGCTGCTCGGCTATCCTTGTCAGCATGGCCCTCAACATCGTACGCACCTCGCTCTGGATCGATTCGTCCTTTGATGAACTGCTCGGCTCGGACCCTGCGGTTCGTCTGGCTGTGATGGGCATCGCTGACAGCCCCGAGGTCTGGCAGGCTCTGGGGCAGGCGCAGGTCTACCACTGCTCGGCCGCCAAGGACGAGCTGCCGGCGCATCTTCATGTTCGTGCGCCGCTGATCGAGCGCTGCCCCGGACTGCTCGTGGCCTCATCCTCCGGTGCGGGCTACGACACCATCGATGTCGATGCCTGCACCAACGCAGGCATTGCGGTGGTTCACCAGGCGGGAGGCAACGCGGTCTCGGTCGCCGAGCACACGCTCGGGTTGCTGCTCGGGGTTTCAAGACGCATGGCTGAAGGCGATCGCCTGCTGCGTCGCGAACGCGGGTTTTCGCGTGAAGATGTCATGGGACATGAAATCGCCGGCAAAACCATCGGGCTGGTGGGCATCGGCCATATCGGGACTCGTGTGGCATGCCTGGCGCAGGCTTTCGGGCTCAAGGTACTGGCCTTCGATCCCCTGCTCGATGAAGCCACGATTCGCACCCGAGGTGCCGAGCCCTGCAATTTCGAACAACTGCTCGAAACCAGCGATGTGGTCTCGATGCATTGCCCGCGCGATGCCACCACCCTGCGCATGATGAATGCGCAGGCCTTTGCGCGCATGAAGCGCGGGGCCATCTTCATCAATACCGCGCGCGGCGGCATTCACGATGAATCGGCCCTGGTGCAGGCCCTTCGGTCGGGCCATCTGGCGGGTGCTGGCATCGATGTCTGGGACCAGGAACCGCCCCCGCTCGACCATCCGCTGCTCGCACTCGATACGGTGTACGCCACCTTTCATACCGGAGGTGTGACCCACGAGTGCCGCCGCAACATCGCCAGCATCGCCGCGCAACAGATCCTGCAGATCGCCCATGGCGAGCGCCCTGCGCGCATCGCCAACCCCGAGGTGTGGCCGCGTGTTGTCGAGCGGCTTCGAAGGGCGTTCGGTTGAGCCCGGCCGATTCATGAAGCAGGTTTCATGCTTGAGACGCCCTTCCCAATCCCTCTTTTCAATCCCCATCAGACCTTCCCCCGCCAGGAGACATCCCATGCACCCATCCCAGGCCGATATCGCCACCGCCTCTGCCGTGACGGCTGAGACTCATTCATCCCATCGATCACCGGACACCCTGCCGGCAGCACCCGCCCGCAGACGCCTGACCGCAGGCCTGGTCGCCGGTACTGCACTGGCCGGTGCGCCCTGGGTCGCCCGGGCCGCCTGGCCATCCGATAGCCCGATCCGCATGCTGGTGGCCTATGCGCCGGGTGGCGGCACCGACATCACCGCGCGCCTGATTGCACCGTTCATCGAGAAGTATCTGGGCGGGGGCGCCAAGGTGGTCGTCATGAACCGGCCGGGTGCCGGTGGCGCGATCGGTTTTGCCGAACTGGCTGCGGCCAAGCCCGATGGCGGCACCATCGGCTTCATCAACACCCCCAATGCACTGTCGATCCCGATCGAGCGCAAGGTCAATTTTCATTGGCAGAACTACGACCTGATCGGCAATGTGATCGATGACCCCGGCGTCTTCGCCGTCCATGCCGACAGTCCGATCAAGAGCCTCGCCGAGCTGGCCTCATTCGCGCGGGCCAATCCGGGCAAGGTCACGGTGGGCACCACCGGGATCGGGTCGGACGATCATCTGGCCATGATGATGTTCGAACGACAGGCTGGCGTGAAGATGACCCACGTACCGTTCAAGGGCACAGCCGAAACCCGAACGAACCTCCAGTCACAGACCGTCATGCTGGCCGCCGCCAATGTCGGTGAGGTGCTGGGCTTCATCAAGGGGGGCTCCCCGTTCCGCGCCCTGGGTCAGATGAGCGTCGAGCGCACCAATCTGGCGCCCGACATGCCAACCTTCAAGGAGCAGGGCCACAACATCGTGTCGGCTTCACTGCGCGGCATTGCTGCACCCAAGGGCCTGCCCGCCGACATCCGCGAGGCGCTCGTGACGGCGGTGGGCAAGGCAGCCGCCGATCCCGAGTTTCAGGCGAAGTCCGTTGCCGCCTTCACGCCCCTGCGTTATCTCGCACCGCCAGCCTATGAAACCGAACTGCGCGAGACCGAAGCCGTGCTGCGTCAACTCTGGAAAGAAATGCCCTGGAGCTGATCAACCCCTGGAAGCCGCCTCTTGCAGCGCCTTGGCACGGATCTCGTCGAGGGTGGTCGCCGCCGTGATGGCCTGCGGGTCAATCACGAGTTCGATGAGAGCCGCCGTACCGCAGGCCAGCGCGCGCTGCAGGGCATCGGGGAACTGGGCGGTCTCGGTCACCCGCTCGGCATGGCAGCCATAGGCCTGCGCCAGCTTCACAAAATCGGGATTGCGCAGCGCCGTGCCGTACACGCGCGCCGGATATTCGCGCTCCTGATGCATGCGGATGGTGCCGAACATGCCGTTGTTGACCAGCAGCACGATGGGCCGCGCGCCGTACTGCACGGCGGTGGCCAGTTCCTGCCCGTTCATCATGAAGTCGCCGTCGCCGGTCACGGCCAGCACGGGGCGATCCGGATGTCGCAAGGCGGCTGCCACCGCGGCGGGCACCGCATAGCCCATGGCGCCCGAGGTGGGCGCGAGCTGGGACTTGTGAGTGCGATGCCGATAGAAGCGATGCAGGGGTGTGGCGAAGTTGCCCGCACCGTTGGTGAAGAGCGCATTGGCGGGCAGCACCTGATCCATGTGCAGCACACAGTCCGGGTAGCTGAGCGAACCGGGCTGGCTGCGCGGCACCCGCCAGGCGGCAAATTCGGCACGAGCCTGCTCCAGCGCCGGCTTGAATCGTGCGGCGCAGGCCGCCGCAGCCGAAGCATCGATACTGGCCAGCACCTGCGCAAATTCGATCGAGCCTGACACGATGGCTTGGGTCGCGTGAAACACCCGACCGAATTCATCCGGCCCGGGAAAGACATGCACAAGCTGCTGGCGCGGCGTGGGCGACTCCACCAGCGTGTAGCCCTGCGTGGTCATTTCCCCCAACCGCACACCCACGGCGATCAGCAGATCGGCATTGCGCACCCGCTCGGCCAGCTTGGGGTTCAGGCCGATACCCACCTCGCCGATGTAGTGACTGTCGGTGTTGTCGTAGGCATCCTGATAACGCCAGGCGCAGGCCACCGGCAGGCCCCATTGATGGGCGAAAGCCTGCATGGCCGCGCGCGAGGCCGCATCCCACCGTGAACCGCCGACCAGCAGCAGCGGGCTCTGGGCCCCGGCCAGGCGCTCGCCAAACTCCTGCAGCGCAGCCGCACTGGGCGCGGGAACCGCTGCGCGGTAGGGCTTGGCATCGGCCACGGTTGCAACCGTGGTGAGCATGTCCTCAGGGAGGGCCAGAACCACCGGGCCCGGACGCCCCGACGTGGCCACATGGAATGCATGCTGAATGAATTCGGGCATGCGATCCGCACGATCGATCGAGGCGACCCACTTGGCCATCGGGCCGAACATGCGTCGGTAGTCGACCTCCTGGAAGGCCTCGCGCTCGATGAAATCGGTGCCCACCTGTCCGATGAAGAGGATCAGAGGCGTGGAATCCTGAAAGGCGGTATGCACGCCGATCGAGGCATTGGTGGCACCCGGGCCGCGGGTGGCAAAGGCAATGCCGGGGGTACCCGTGAGCTTGCCCCAGGCCTCGGCCATGTTGGTCACGCCGCCTTCCTGCCGACACACCACCAGAGGCAGTTGCTCGCGCACGTCGTACAGGGCGTCGAGGACAGCCAGAAAGCTTTCGCCGGGTACACAGAAGGCCCGGCTTGCGCCATGCAGGACCAGTTGATCAACCAGGATCTGACCGCCGGTGCGGGGCTTGAGGGCATTCGTGTTCATGGCATCAAAGGGGCAAGGAGTGAAGTTGAACGGGTCGGAACGGTTCTGGGTTCTGGATGACTCACCGCTTCGTGCTGCGCTGATGCCAGGCAAACAGTGCGGCTGCGCCCAGCAGGCTCGCGAGCGCGCCCAGAGCCATCGCGAGCGCAGAGTGCCACAGGAGTGGCGCCACCAGGGCCGCCACAGCCGCATTGGTGGCACTCTGGGTGAAGGCCATGCCCGAAGACGCCATGCCGCGCCGGGTATCGAAGAGATCAAGCAGCATGAGCTGCAACGAAGCCATGGCGAGCGCCAGACCGGTGTTGTAGACCACCAGGGGCAGGGTGGCCCAGGGTACGCGCTGGGGCTCGAGTCCGATCGCCATTGCGATCTGCGCCATCACCGCCGCGAACATCAGGCCGTAACCGATGCGGATGCACTGCAGCCTGGAAAGACGCCCAGCGAGTCTGGAGGAGGCAAAGGCACCCAGCATCGTGCCGGCCACTGCAGGAATGAAGAGCCAGGCGAACTGGGTGTTCTCCAGGCCCAACACCCGGGGCAGGTAGACGGGGGCAGCCAGTACATAGACAAAAAACCCGGCGAAATTGAGCCCGAGCGTGAAGGCCAGGCGCAAGAACCCCGCATGGGTGAACAGGCCTCGGTAGGCCTGCAGCAGGGAGGCCGCCTGCATGGGCTGGCGGCGTTCGCGGGGCAGAGTCTCGGGCAACCAGCGCGCGCAGGCGCAGGCGATCAGGGCGGCCACCGCTGCAAGAAACCAGAAGATCGAACGCCAGCCGAACTGTTCGGCCAGCCATCCTCCCAGGATGGGCGCGATGGCTGGCGCCACCGCGAACATCATGGTGACCTGCGACATCATGCGCTGCGCCATGGGGCCATCGGCCACATCGCGGACCACGGCACGACCGACCGTCATGCCGGTGCCTCCCACGGCGCCCTGAATCGCACGCCAGAACCAGAGCTCGCCAATGCTCGTGGCCAGCGCGGCGCCGACCGAGGCGAGCGCAAAGACGATCAGGCCGGCGAGCACCACCCGCCGTCGTCCCAGTGCATCGGAAACGGCGCCATGCCACAGCGCCATGATCGCAAAGGGCAGCATGTAGGCCGTGAGCGACTGCTGCACCTGCAACTCGGTGGCCCCAAGATCGGCTGCGATGGCACCGAACGACGGCAGGTAGGTATCGATCGCGAACGGGCCGAGGGTGGACAATCCGGCCAGGATCCAGGGCAGTCGGCGCTGCAGGGGCGAGCCTCTGCCCGGGACTTGAAACTCATTGGAAACCATTCCCGATTCTCGCATGTGACCCCGCAGGCCTCCCGGGCGGGTGTCGCCGTCATCGTGAGTCTGCGTCTGAGCCACAGGCAATACCGGGGGCGCTGGCGAAACTGGCACAATCTCGGGTTTGTCATCCTCCTGCAATCGCCGTCATGTCGAACGTCAAGAAAGTTGTGCTCGCCTACTCGGGCGGCCTCGATACCTCCGTCATCCTCAAGTGGCTCCAGGACACCTACGGCTGCGAGGTGATCACCTTCACGGCCGACATCGGCCAGGGCGAGGAGCTTGAGCCCGCGCGCAAGAAGGCCGAGATGTTCGGCGTGAAGAAGATCTACATCGAGGATCTGCGCGAGGAGTTCGTGCGCGACTTCGTCTTTCCGATGTTCCGGGCCAACGCGCTCTACGAGGGCGAGTATCTGCTGGGCACCTCCATTGCGCGCCCGCTGATCGCCAAGCGTCTGGTCGAGATCGCCCGCCGCGAAAAGGCCGATGCGATCAGCCATGGCGCCACCGGCAAGGGCAATGACCAGGTCCGATTCGAGCTGGGGGCGTACGCTCTCATGCCCGACGTGAAGGTGATTGCTCCCTGGCGTGAGTGGGACCTGCTGTCGCGCGACAAGCTGCTCGCCTATGCCGACAAGCACGGCATTCCGGTCGACTACAAGAAGCGCAAGGGCGAGGCGCCCTACTCCATGGACGCCAACCTGCTGCACATCAGCTACGAAGGCGGCGTGCTCGAAGACCCCGCGCGTGCACCTTCTGAGGACATGTGGCGTCTGACCGTCTCGCCTGAAAAGGCCCCGGCCCGCCCCGAGCTGGTCGAGATCGACTTTGCCAACGGCGATCCGGTGGCCATCAATGGCGTGAAGATGAAGCCCGCCCAACTGCTCACCGAACTCAATCGACTGGGTGGCAAGCATGGCGTAGGGCGCCTTGATCTGGTTGAAAACCGTTATGTGGGCATGAAGTCGCGCGGCTGCTACGAAACCCCCGGGGGCACCATCCTGCTGCGCGCCCACCGTGCAATCGAATCGCTCACCCTCGACCGTGAAGTGGCCCACCTCAAGGACGACCTCATGCCGCGCTATGCGAGTCTGGTCTACAACGGCTACTGGTGGAGCCCCGAGCGCAAGGCGCTGCAGGTGCTGATCGATCACACTCAGGCGACCGTCAATGGCAAGGTGGTGGTCAAGCTCTTCAAGGGCAATGTGATCGTCACCAGCCGCACCTCCAAGCAATCGCTTTTCGATACCCGCATTGCCACCTTTGATGACGATGGCGGCGCCTACAACCAGGCCGATGCAGCCGGGTTCATCAAGCTGAACGCCCTGCGCATGCGGATCGCTGGCGCCAAGGCCCAGGCCGCCGCCGACAGCGCCAAGGCCAAGGCAGTCAAGGCCAAGGCGAAAGCTTCACCGTCCAAAACCCGGGCAACCAAAGCCAAGGCCAGCGGATCCAGGGCCTGAGCGCGATCTGACCGGGATTCGAGCGAGGCCTGAGTGAGCGCGGAGGCCCCAAGCGCGATGACCTCCCTGGGGGTGGAACAGCCCCCGATCATCGAGGTCATCCCGATCGATCTGGGTGATCCCTCGCATGTCGAAGGGCTTCAGGCCATGCTCAGGGAATACGCACTCAGCCCGCAAGGCGGTGCCTCGGCCCTGCAGGATGAAGCCCTCGCACGACTGCCTCGCCTGCTGGCCGACAGGGCGCATTACGTGGGTTGGCTGGCATGGCTGAGCAACCCCAAGCCTGTTCGGGCCGGCCCCAGCCTGACTGAGCCGCAGGCGATGCCTGGGCCGGAGGGATCATCGGCGCTTGCCGCCTCGGCGCGCCAGTGCATTGGCCTGCTCAATGCCTTCGAGGGGGTCTCCACCTTCCGGGCCCAGCCCTTGCTCAACCTTCACGATATTGCCGTCACGGCCTCGTGGCGTGGGCGCGGCGTGGGGCGGGCCCTGATGGCGGCGGCCGAGGCCTACGCAAAAGCGCGCGGATGCTGCAAACTCACGCTCGAAGTGCTCGAAGGCAATACCCGGGCGATCGGCCTTTACCGGTCGGCGGGATTCGACCCCTACGAACTCGATCCGGCCATGGGTCGTGCGCTGTTCTTCGAGAAATGGATCGACTGACCGGAGTGCGAGCATGCCCTCATTCGACGTGACCTGCGAAGCGGATGCTGTAGAGATCCGCAACGCCATCGATCAGGCCAACAAGGAAATCACCAACCGGTTCGATTTCAAGGGCTCAGACGCCCGCCTCGAGCTCAAGGAGTATCTGATCACGGCCTATGCCGACGATGACTTCAAGCTCGGGCAGGTCAAGGATGTCCTGCTCGCCAAATTGGCCAAGCGCAATGTCGATGTGCGGTTTCTGGATCATGGCAGCGTCGAGAAAATCGGTGGCGACAAGGTCAAGCAGGGCATCACGGTGCGCCATGGCGTCTCGACCGAAGATGGCAAGAAGATCGTGAAACTGCTCAAGGACGCCAAGATGAAGGTGCAGGGTTCGATCCAGGGCGACACCGTGCGGGTGAGTGGCGCCAAGCGCGATGACCTTCAGGCTGCGATCGCCCTGATTCGCAAGGACATGCAGCAACTCCCCTTGGGCTTCGGCAATTTCCGTGACTAGGCCGGCCCTGGCCTGCCCCCCATGACTCCGCTGTTTCTCGAGGGCACGGCCATTGGCTGCGTGCATCCGGAATGGCTTGAACGACTGCTCAACCCGCCCTCACCCTTTCATCTCGACGATCAGGGCAGGTTGAGCCTGGTTGCACCACTGGCGACATTCAGCAGCCGCAGTGCGGTGCTGGCGAACTGGGCCGAGCAGGTGCGCGAGCGCTGGGGGCTGCCGGGCTGGCGCGACGAGCGCATCGTGGTTCGCGACCATGGGCAGGCCCGATTCAGCATCGAGCGCGCCCTCCTGCGTCCCCTGGGTCTGCAATTGCCGTCGGTTCAGGCGAGCGTCTATACGCTGACGCCCCAGGGCCCACGGATCTGGATCGCCCGCCGCGCGGCCACCAAACCGGTGGACCCAGGTTGTCTTGATGCACTGGTTGCGGGCGGCATCAGCGGTTTTGACGACACCATGAGCACCCTGGTCAGGGAATGTGGCGAGGAGGCGGGCATCGAGCCGCTCATCGCCCAGACCGCGCAACCCTGCGGGTCACTCGAGATCTGCTACGACACCCTCGATCAGGGGTTGACGGTGACCCATCGCGAGCGCATCGCCCTGTACGAGCTGCTCATCCCGTCCGACGACCCGCCGCGCGTTGTGGATGGCGAGCATGAAGCCATCCTGGCGCTATCGCCCCAGGAGGCCTGGGCGTCGATCCAGGAGGCGCGATGGACACCCGATGGTGCACAGGCCACGCTCGCCCTGATCGAGCGTCACCGGTGGCTGTCCCCGGAGACGCTCAGGAGGTGATGCAGGCGTAGGCCGAGTGGTTGTGGATGGACTCGAAGTTTTCGCCCTCGACCACGAAGGCCCGCACTCCGGGCGTGGCCCGAACCGTGCCGGCCACATCGCGCACCAGATCCTCAACAAACTTGGGATTGTCGTAGGCCCGCTCGGTCACGTGCTTTTCGTCGACCCGCTTGAGCAGACCGTAGAGCTCGCACGAGGCCTGCTGTTCGATACGCTCGATCAGGTCCTGGACATCGAGATCGACACCCGGCTCGAGTACCACCTCGGCAGTGACATGAGAGCGCTGGTTGTGGGCGCCGTACTCCGAGATGGTCTTGGAGCAGGGGCACAGGCTCGTGACGGGCACGAGAATGCGCACCTTGAGCTCAGGCGCCTGAGCCGAGCCATCGATGGTGATCGACAGGTCGTAGTCGAGCGTGCTCTGCACTCCGGACACCGGAGCGGTCTTGAGCAAAAAGAGCGGAAAGCTCACCTCGATGCGCCCGGACTCAGCCTGCAGCAACTCGAGCATGTGGGCATGCAAGGGCAGCATGCCGGCCATGCCGAGGTTGCGCGCACGCTCCTCGAGCAGGGCGATGAAGCGCGACATATGGGTGCCCTTCTGGTCGGCAGGCAGGGCGACGAACAGGCCCCAGGCGGCGACCGTGGGGACATCACCGGCCCGATGCCCGGCCTGCCAGATCATGGGGTAGCGCAGACCGCGGACACCCACCCGCTGGATCGGCATCTGACGGTGGTCGACACTGCCCTGGACATCGGGCATGGCCGTGTCCGCACCCATGGGTGAGGCAAGCGGATCGCGCGAATTCATGAAGGCTCCGGAAAGGGACACACGACCCGACACTCTAACTCAGCGGCTGGCGACCAGCCTCGGAGCGCCCTCGCCGGCGATGAGGTCTGCGAAACGCTCACGGACCGATCGCTCGATTCCGGCGGCATCCAGCCCCTCGAGTTTGAGCAACAGGGCAGGATCCCCCTGATCGATGTAATGGTCTTTCAGGCCCAATTGCAGCACCGGGCGAATGACCCCGCGATCGGCCATGGCCTCCAGGCAGGCGCTGCCGGCACCGCCCAGGATGGCGTGCTCCTCAACCGTGACAAAGGCGTCGTGGGTTCGGGCCAGCGCCTCGATGAGATCGGCATCCACGGGCTTGACCCAACGCATGTTGACCACCGTGGCATCGAGCGACTGCCCCGCCAGCAAGGCCGGTTGCACCATGGAGCCAAAGGCCAGGATGGCGATGCGCCGACCCTCTCGACGGACCTCGCCCTTGCCGAATGGCAGTCGGGTGAGGTCCTTGCGCACCTCGACGCCTGGGCCGGAGCCCCGCGGATAGCGCACCGCGCTTGGGCCTTCATGGCAGAACGCCGTGTAGAGCATCTGGCGGCATTCGTTTTCATCGCTGGCGGCCATGACCACCATGTTGGGGACGCAGCGCATGAAAGCCAGATCGTAGTTGCCGGCATGCGTGGCGCCATCGGCACCCACCAGACCGGCTCGATCGAGGGCGAACACCACCGGCAGATTCTGCAGGGCCACATCGTGGATGAGCTGGTCGTAGCCCCGCTGCAGGAAGGTGGAGTAAATGGCCACCACCGGCTTGAGCCCTTCACAGGCCATGCCGGCGGCAAAGGTCACGGCATGCTGCTCCGCAATGCCCACATCGAAATAGCGCTGCGGAAAGCGCCGCTCGAACTCCACCAGACCCGAGCCCTCACGCATGGCCGGCGTGACCCCCACGACACGGTCATCGAGCGCGGCCATGTCGCACAGCCAGTCGCCGAACACCTGGGTGTAGGTGGGCTTGCCTGCAGAAGCCGGCTTCTTGATGCCCTCGGCCGGGTTGAACTTGCCCGGCCCGTGATAGAGGATGGGATCGGCTTCGGCGAGCTTGTAGCCCTGACCCTTGCGGGTGATGACATGCAGAAACACCGGGCCATGCATCTCGCGCAGGTTCTGCAGGGTGGGAATCAGGGCATCGAGGTCGTGGCCATCGATGGGGCCGAAGTAATTGAAGCCAAACTCCTCGAACATCGTGGCCGGCACCACCATGCCCTTGGCGTGCTCCTCGAGGCGCTTGGCCAGTTCGTAGACCGGGGGCACCTTGGAGAGAACCGAGCGCGCCATGTCGCGGGCCATGGACACCTGCCGGCCCGAAAGCACCCGGGCGAGGTACTTGTTGAGCGCCCCCACCGGTGGCGAGATCGACATGTCGTTGTCGTTGAGGATCACCAGCAGGTCGATATCGGGCGTGACCCCGGCGTTGTTCATGGCCTCGAACGCCATGCCGGCGGTCATGGCCCCATCACCGATCACGGCCACATGGCGACGCCGTCCGGACCCCTTGTTTTCGCCGAGGTTGCGAGAGGCTGCCGCCATGCCCAGTGCGGCCGAAATGGACGTGGACGAGTGAGCCGTGCCGAAGGTGTCGTATTCGCTCTCGGATCGTTTGGGAAAGCCCGAGATGCCGCCGTGCTGGCGCAGCCCCCCCATGGCATCGCGGCGGCCGGTGAGCACCTTGTGCGGGTAGGACTGATGCCCGACATCCCAGACGATGCGATCGCGCGGCGTGTTGAAGACATGGTGCAGGGCAATGGCCAGTTCCACCGTGCCAAGGTTGCTCGACAGGTGGCCCCCGGTGCGGGCGACGGATTCGAGAATGAAGGTGCGCAGTTCGTCCGCCAGCGCGGGCAACCGCGAACGCTCGAGCTTGCGCAGGTCGGCCGGTGATTCGATGCTTTCGAGCAACCGGAAGGAGGTCGTATTTGTCATGGGTGGTCCCCGTTTTTTCTGACATTGGCCCGTTACGGGCTTGGAGTCAAGAGCGGCGAAGCACGATCAGGTCGGCGAGCTCGCTCAAACGCAGGGCCCGCGTTCCAAAGGGTTGCAATGCGGCATGCGCCTGCAGCCGCAGGGACTCCGCCAGCTCACGCGCAGCCGGCAGACCCATCAGTGACACATAGGTGGGCTTGTCCTGCTCGGCATCCTTGCCAGCGGTCTTGCCCAGCGTGGCACTGTCGGCCTCCACATCGAGCACATCGTCGATCACCTGGAAGGCCAGTCCGATGGCTGAGCAATAGGTATCCAGCGCCTGCTGATGCGCAGGCTCCAGCGGCGCCCCGCACCAGGCGCCCAGACGAACCGCGGCACCGAGCAGGGCCCCGGTCTTCTTGCGGTGCATCTCTTCGAGTTGATCGCGCACCAGGCGCTCGCCCACCGCAGCCAGGTCAATGGCCTGTCCACCCGCCATCCCGTGGGCCCCGGCCGAGCGGGCCAACTCCGCGCCCATGCGCACCACCGCCCGCGCGCCCACGCCACAATCGGTGGCGCCCGCCAGAACCTCGAAGGCCAGGGCCTGCAGGGCATCTCCCGTGAGCATGGCCATGGCCTCGCCGTAGGCCACATGCACGGTCGGCTTGCCCCGCCTCAATACATCGTTGTCCATGCAGGGCATGTCGTCATGCACGAGGGAGTAGGCATGGATCAGTTCGACCGCGCACCCCGCGCGATCGAGCGCTGCCGGCGCGGCGCCGGTCAGATCCCCCGCTGCGTGAGCCAGCAGCGGTCGGATGCGTTTGCCCCCTTCAAGGACGGCATGGCGCATCGCCGAATTCAGGGTGATCAGCGCGACTGCTGAGTCCTCGGTCGACAGCTGGGACTCAAGAAAGGTTTCGGTTCGGGCCAGGATGGCCGCCATCCAGTCGGCCAGTGCGGGTGCGGGCATGGTCAGCCTCCCTGTGGCGTCTGGCCATCGAAGGGTTTGAGCAGATCGCCTTCAAGCACGCGAACCTGCTGCTGGACCCTGGACAGGTTGTCACGGCAAAAGGCCACCAGGGTGGCCCCCCGGCGATAGGCAGCTACGGACGCCTCAAGCGAGAGCTGACCGGACTCCATGTGTTGAATGAGAGTCTCGAGTTCGTCAAGGGCGGCTTCGAAGGACGGGGCGGGCGCAGACGGATCCCCGGGATTCGTCCCTGCTGCTGGGCTGGACATGGTTGCTCGGGCCGTCGGCCACCGGCCGGGCCTTGCTGTGGTCGTAACCCCGACAGTGTAAGGCCATGGCCGCGGCTACCCAGGCAACCCGATCGAGGGTAGACTCCCCAGCCCCGCAACTCACCCCCACGGAGGTCGAATCATGTCGGATCTCGGGCGTCGGGATCATCTGCAGCGCTCTGCAGCCCAGCTTCCGGTTTCGGCGTATTTCGATCCAGCGCTGTATCAGCGTGAAATCGAGATCCTGTTCAAGCAAGGTCCTGGTTACGTCGGCCATGCACTCATGGTCCCGGAGCCTGGGGACTACTACGCGCTCGCGGCCGAAAAGGAGGGCCGCCTTCTCGTACGGGGCGAACAGGGGCTCGAGCTCCTCTCCAATGTCTGCCGCCACCGGCAGGCCATCATGCTCAACGGCCGTGGCAATGCCCGCCAGATCGTCTGTCCGCTGCATCGCTGGACCTACGATCTGAACGGCCAGCTGCTGGGTGCCCCGCATTTCGAGCGGCAACCCTGTCTGTCGCTCGGGCGCAGCCCCCTGCAGAACTGGAAAGGCCTGCTCTTTTCCGGGCAACGGGATGTCGCCGCCGATCTGGCCCGCATGGGCGTTCAGGACCAGCTCGATTTCTCGGGCTACCTGCTCGACCATGTCGAGGTCCATGAGTGCCCCTACAACTGGAAGACCTTCATCGAGGTCTACCTGGAGGATTACCACGTCGAGCCCTTCCATCCAGGGCTGGGCAAGTTCGTCGATTGCGCGGACCTGCGCTGGGAGTTCGGCGAGTGGTGGTCAGTCCAGACGGTGGGAGTGCATCAGGGGCTCGGACGACCAGGCAGCCCGACCTACCAGCGCTGGCATGAGGCCGTGCTGCGCTACAACCAGGGCCGTGCGCCCCAGCAGGGCGCGATCTGGCTGACCTACTACCCCAACGTCATGGTGGAGTGGTACCCCCACGTGCTGGTGATCTCGCAACTCGTTCCCAGAGGTCCGGGGCACACCACCAACATTGTGGAGTTCTATTACCCCGAGGAAATCGCCCTGTTCGAACGTGAATTCGTCGACGCGGAGCGGGCCGCCTACATGGAGACCTGCATCGAGGATGACGAAATCGCCGAGCGCATGGACGCAGGCCGCAGGGTGCTGTACGAGCGCGGTGAGAATCAGGTTGGGCCGTATCAGAGTCCCATGGAAGACGGCATGCAGCATTTCCACGAGTTTCTTCGATCCCATCTCGAGTATCCCTCATGACCTGGACGACCCTGATTTCTGCCGAAGAACTCGCTCACGTGATCGACCGTTGCATTGTGGTCGATGCGCGACACGACCTGATGCGTCCGGAGGCGGGCGCGCAAGGCTATGCGGAGTCGCACATTCCCGGAGCCCGCTTCGTTGCGATGGACACGGACCTGTCGGCCCCCAAGACGGGGCGCAATGGCCGCCATCCCATGCCCCCCCGGTCGCAGGTGGGGACGCTGCTCGCGGGTCTGGGCCTCAAGCCCGACCAGCAACTGGTGCTCTACGACACCAGCGGTGGACTGATGGCCAGTCGACTGTGGTGGATGGCGCGTTGGGCGGGGCATGAACGCGTGGCGGTTCTCGATGGCGGGCTCGCGGCCTGGCAGAAGGCCGGCTACCCGGTCTCGACCGAGCTGCCCCGCATCCAGCCGGCCGAGGCCTGGCCCGAGCGGCCTGCGCTCGAGCGACTGGTCATGATCGAGGAAATCGTCGACGTCAGCGCTCGCGCCGGAGAACCGGGCGTGCCCTGCATTCTGGATGCGCGTGCGGGGGAGCGATTCCGGGGCGAAACCGAACCCATGGATCCCGTAGCCGGCCATATTCCCGGATCGCTCAACCGGCCGTCCGGCGCCAACCTGCGAGACAACGGCTGCTTCAAGCCGGCGCAGGTGCTGGCGCAGGAGTTCCGAAGCGTTCTGGGGGATCGGGCCGGCTCAGCGGTCATCCAGTCGTGCGGATCCGGGGTCAGCGCCTGCCACAACCAGCTGGCCATGACGCACGCGGGCCTCACGGGCGCAGCGCTCTATGGCGGCTCCTGGAGCGAGTGGTGCAGCGACCCGGCGCGGCCGGTCGCAATCGGTCCGGCCTAGTGAGCGTGCAGCGCTGAGGTCACACCGGCAATCATCGCAATGCCCACCAGCATCAGGATGACCTGCTGGGCCGAATCCGAAAAATGCCGGCGCCTTTGCATGTCGGGTACCAGGTCGGCCAGGGCAATGTAGATGAAGCTGCTGGCCGCGAGCACCAGCACATAGGGCATCAGCCCCTGGACCGAGGCCATCCACCAATAGCCAAGCAGCCCGCCCACCACGGCCGATCCCCCGGCCAGTGCATTGAAGGTCAATGCCCGCGCGCGTGAATACCCGGCGTTGCGCAGCACGATGAAGTCCCCGATCTCCTGCGGAATCTCGTGGGCTGCGATCGCGGCCGCGGTCATCCAGCCCAGATCCGGGTCGGTCAGAAAGGCCGCCGCAATCAGGATCCCATCGCCGAAATTGTGAATCGAGTCGCCCACCAGAATCAGCACGCCGCCGGGTCCGGCCTCGGAGCGATCGTGACCATGGTGGTGTCCGTGGCCGTCATCTTCATGGTGATGGCTGTGACGCAGCAGAGTCGATTTTTCGAGCAGAAAGAAACCGACAAATCCCGCCAGCAGAGTCCAGGATAGCTGCGTGATGCCGGCTGAAGACTCAAAGGCTTCCGGAATCAGGTGCAGCACGGCGGCACCCAGCAGGATGCCGGCCGAAAGGCTGACCATGCGCGGCAACCATCTCGACAGCGCCCCATACGACAGCCAGGCCGCCGCCAGAACGGAGACCAGCCCCGAGAGCACAGTAGCGATGAGGATGGACGACAGGATCAGAGCAACCGCCGCGAAAGAGACAGACCGGGGCGCGAGTATACCGAGGGGCTCGGATTTGATCTGGATGCGCGGCGTCCTCGCAGCCCGGAGGTTCGAGTTCGAGAGAAGGATATGGCCGCTCGCGAGAAGGACCCGGCCGTTTGCGAGAAGGACCCGGCCGTTTGCGAGAGGAGCGCCGCCGTTCGTGAGAGGATTGCGCGTTCGCTGAAAGAAGACAGACCAGGAGACTCTGTGAACCCGACCCTGCCCATTGCCGTGCCCAAGGCTTCAGGCCCTGCCCTGCCGATCAACTCAGAACGCTCGCGCCGCCGCGGTCTGTTGCTGGCCACCCTGCTGTCGGGGGCCATGATCGGCTCCGGATGTTCATCCTTGCCGGGTGGCCCGGTCGATGCGGGCGTCAATCCCGCCCCAATCGAGCGATTCATGCGGCAGGTTGAAGCGGATGCAGCTTCGGGCCGCTTGCCCGGTGCGGTTCTGCTGGTGTCGCGCAACGGTCAACTCGTCCATGCCTCGGCAGTCGGCAAGCTGGCCCCGGGTCAGAGCACGGCGATGCCGCGCGATGCCCTGTTTCGGATCTACTCGATGACCAAACCCATCGTGAGCGTGGCCACGATGATGCTGGTCGAGGAGGGCAAGTTGCGTCTGTCGGATCCGATCAGCCGTCACTTCCCGGAAATGAAAGGTGTGCAGGTCGGCGTCGAGAAAACGGGTGCCGATGGCAAGCCCGTGCTTGAGCGGGTTGGCGCGCCCCGGGAGATGACGGTCCATGATCTGCTGCGGCATACCTCGGGGTTGACCTATGGCGTGTTCGGTCGTTCGGCCGTCAAGAGCGAATACCTCAAGGCCGACCTTCGCCCGGGTGCACCGGGTCTGCCCTACGACAATGCGGAGATGATGCGTCGCCTCGGGACGCTGCCGCTCGCCTATGCGCCGGGCTCGACCTGGGAGTACAGCGTGTCCACCGACGTGCTGGGTGCCCTGGTTGAAAAGGTCTCGGGCAAGACGCTTGATGTCTTCCTGCGCGAACGCATCTTTGAGCCGCTGCGCATGAAGGACACGGGCTTTGCGGTGCCCGCCACTTCGCAGGGTCGTATCGCAGAAGCGTTTGAAACCGATCCGGACAGCCGCCAGAAGGTCGAACTGCTGGATGTCCGAACGACACCGCGACTGCTGTCGGGCGGGGGCGGTCTGGTCTCCACGGCCGATGACTACCTGCGGTTTGCCCGCATGATGCTCAACAAGGGAGAACTCGATGGCGTGCGGATACTCTCGCGCAAGACCATCGAATACATGACCAGCGACCACCTGGCTGGCGTGCGTGGTCCGGCCTACCTGCCCGGGCCGGGACACGGCTTTGGCCTGGGCGTTGCGGTTCGAACCGCAGCCGGCGAATCCCCCCTGATCGGCTCGGTGGGCGATTACTACTGGGGCGGTTATGCCGGCACCTATTTCTGGGTCGATCCCAGCGAAAATCTGGTGGCGGTCTGGATGATGCAGGGCCCGGGGCAGAGCGCCTCCTACCGGCCGTTGCTGCGCACGGCCGTATACAACAGCCTGCGCTGAACCCAAAGCCTTGATCGGCCCGGTCCCCCCGCAGCGGGACCGGGGCGATCACCTCACTCAGGCCACGCCGTGGCGGGCGAGCCAGGCCACGGCACGCTTCCAGGCGTCCTGGGCGGCCTCCTTGCGATAGCTTGGCCGGTAGTCGGCATGAAAGGCATGCGGCGCATCGGGATAGACCACAAACTCGCTGGCCTTGGAGGCCGTGTTGCCTCGGGCCAGTCGCTGCTTCATTTCATCGACCGTGGAGACCGGAATGCCCTGGTCCGCGCCGCCGTAAAGACCCAGCACCGGGCCCCGCAGGCGATCGGCGATGTCATGCGGATGGACCGGATTGGCGGCATTGGATGGACCGGTGAGGCGCCCATACCAGGCCACCCCCGCCTTGATGTCGGGATTGTGGGCCGCGTACAGCCAGGTGATGCGTCCGCCCCAACAGAATCCGGTGATGGCCAGACGGGAGTCATCACCCCCGTTGGCACGCGCAAAAGCCACCGTGGCATCAAGGTCCGACAGAACCTGCGCATCGCTTACCCGCGGCACGATGGTCTTGATGATCTCGGCCGCCGACTCCAGCTTGGCCGGGTCGCCCTGCCGAAAGAAGAGCTCGGGCGCAATCGCGCAGTAGCCGGCCCGGGCCAGACGACGACACACATCCCGGATGTGCTCATGCACTCCGAAAATCTCCTGGACCACCAGCACGATGGGAGTGCGCCGGAAGGACCGCGGCGCCGCCAGATAACCGGGCACCGATTGACCATCGGGCATGGGAATGCTGACCGTCTCCGCACGCAGACCATCGGCCGGGGTCGTGATGGTCTGGGCGAGCAGCTCACCGGTGGGCGCGACCGATGCCGCAAAGCCGGCGGTGAGCGAGCCCGCAACGAAGCCGCGTCGACCCAGCGAACTCGCAGGTACCAGGGCGTTGAGGTCATCCATCAGCACCCGCTGTTCGGCGGTATCCGACTGTGCATCGCGAGCACCAGAGCCCTCGCGGTTGGCAAATTCATTCATGGCAATGTCCTTTTCAAGAAAACTTTGGCGCAGCGTTGTAACGACGCGCGATCCGGAATGCACGCTGCGCCAGCAGCACGCACAAGCTTAGTGTGCCTGCTCCCAATTGGCGCCCACACCCACTTCGGCCAGCAGGGGAACTTCCAGCGGATGCACCTCGCCCATGATGCGGGGCAGGTGCTCGCGGATCTGATCCACCTCCGACTCCGGAACCTCGAGCACCAGTTCGTCATGCACCTGCAGGATCAACCGGCTCGCGAGCTTCTGGCCCATCAGCCAGGACTGCACCGCCACCATGGCGAGCTTGACGACATCGGCGGCTGTCCCCTGCAGGGGAGCATTGATGGCCTGACGTTCGGCCGCACCGCGCCGCGGCCCGTTCGGTGAATTGATCTCGGGCAGCCACAGGCGTCGACCGGCGACCGTCTCGACATAGCCCTTGGCCTTGGCCTGCTGACGGGTGTCTTCCATGTAGCGGGCCACACCCGGATATCGGGCGAAATACCGCTCGATCCAGTTGCGGGCGGCATCGCGCTCGATGCCGAGCTGAGCGGCCAGACCAAAGGCACTCATGCCATAGATGAGGCCGAAATTGATGGTCTTGGCGTAGCGACGCTGCTCGCTCGTGACTGCATCGATTGCCACCCCGAACACCTCGCTGGCGGTGGCCCGATGCACATCCTGGCCCTCGGCAAAGGCCCGCCGCAGGCTCGCATCGCCCGAGACATGCGCCATGATGCGCAGTTCGATCTGGGAGTAGTCGGCCGAGACAATCCGATGACCCGGTGGGGCAATGAAAGCCTCACGGATGCGTCGGCCCTCGGGGGTCCGGATCGGGATGTTCTGCAGATTGGGCTCGGTGGACGACAGACGCCCCGTGACCGCCGTGGCCTGGGAAAAACTGGTGTGTACCCGCCCGGTTCGCGGATGCACCATGCGGGGCAGCTTGTCGGTGTAGGTGGACTTGAGCTTGGACGCCGAGCGGTGGGCCAGCAGCAGGCGCGGCAGGGGGTAGTCGAGTGCCAGCTTCTCGAGCACCTCCTCGTCGGTCGATGGCGCGCCGCTGGCGGTCTTCTTGACGCTGGGCAATCCCAGTTGCTTGAACAGGATCTCGCCCAGCTGCTTGGGCGAGGCCAGATTGAAGGGCTGGCCGGCCAGCTCATGGGCCTGCTGCTCAAGGGCGAGCAGCTGCTCGCCAAGTTCTGCGGATTGTCGCTGCAGGGCCTGCGTGTCGATCAGTACGCCATGGCGCTCCATGGCCTGCAACACCCCCATGGCCGGCATCTCGATGCGCTCATACACGTCAAGCAAACGCGGCTCGGCCTGCAGTCGGGGATAGAGCACCGTGTGCAGCTGGAAGGTGACCTCGGCATCTTCGGCGGCATAGGTGCTCGCCTGTTCGAGGGGCACCTGCTCGAAGCCAATTTGCGCCGCTCCCTTGCCCGCCACCTGCTCATAGGTGATGGTGGTGCGGCCCAGGTGTCGCTGGGCGAGTGCGTCCATCCCATGGGTGCGATGCGCCTCGAGCACATACGACTGCAACAGCGTGTCATGGGCGATGCCGCGCATGCGGATTCCGTGATTCTCGAGCACATGCAGGTCGTACTTGAGGTTCTGACCCACCTTGAGATGCTGATCACTCTCGAGCCAGGGCTTGAGACGCGCCAGCACATGTTCGCGCGACAGCTGCTCGGGCGCCCCCGCATAGCGATGCGCAACCGGGATGTAGCAGGCCTGCCCGGGCGTGATCGAAAGCGACACCCCCACCAGCTCGGCCAGCATGGGATCGAGTGAGGTGGTCTCGGTATCGAAGGCCACCAGCGGCGCGGTCTGCAGGCGGGTCAACCAGCCATCGAGGGCAAAGTCATCGAGGACGGTTTCGTAGTGCAGTTCGGCCGGCGCGCCGGGCAATGCTGCCGGTGCGCGCATTGCCCCCGCCGACGGGTCCTGATCGCCCGACCCGGCTGCAGGACGGCCACCGGCGCCGACCTCGGTCATGAGGCTGAGCTGGCCGTGCGGGTCTGGTCGATGGGCGGCTGCAGCGCCGGTCGGCATGGCCACCCCCGCCCGGGCGGCCACCTCACGCAGCAGCGACCTCAGGCCATAGCGTTCAAAGAGCGCCATCAGGGCAGTGTCGTCTTCAGGCTTGAGTGCCAGCGCCTCGCCCACCCCGGTCAGTTCGGGCCCGAGATCGCAGTCGAGCTTGATGGTGACCAGCTGGCGCGCCGTGGGCAGCCAGCCCAGTGCATCACGCAGGTTCTGACCCACCACACCCGACACGCCATCGGCCTGCGCAATGAGCGCATCGAGCGAGCCATAGTGCTGCAGCCATTTGACGGCCGTCTTGGGTCCCACCTTGCTCACCCCTGGAACATTGTCGACCGTATCGCCCACCAGGGTGAGCCAGTCGATGATGCGCTCGGGCGGTACGCCAAACCGCGCGATCACCCCTTCACGATCAAGGCGCTCGGGCGGACCGTTGTCGCGGGTCATGGTGTTGATCAGACTGACATGGTCGTTGACCAGCTGGGCCATGTCCTTGTCACCGGTGGAAATCACCGTGCGAACCCCCTGCCGCCAGGCGCGCTCGGCCAGGGTTCCAATCACATCGTCGGCCTCAATGCCGCCCATCATGATGAGCGGCCAGCCCATGGCCTTGACCATCGCGTGAATGGGCGGAATCTGCAGTGCGAGATCGGCCGGCGTGGAAGCGCGGTTGGCCTTGTACTGGTCGTAGAGATCGTCGCGAAAGGTCTTGCCCGGCGCGTCGAAGACCACGGCGCCATGCGTGGCGGGCACCGCCAGTTTGCCGTCTCCGCGCAGCCTGCGTAGCATCGCGGCCATTCCGTGGATCGCGCCAGTGGGCTCGCCCTGAGCATTGCGCAGGTCGGGCAGGGCATGAAAGGCGCGGTACAGGTAGCTCGACCCGTCCACCAGCAGCAATGAAGTTTCAGACATGACGACTCGCAAGAACGTGCCGGCGCTGCGTGCGCTCACGCAGCCTGAGCGGTCCACGGCCGTGAAGGCCCGGGAATCCTGGCATGTGCTCGGAATTATTTCAGAGTTCGTCGAGGCCACCGAGAAACTCGCCGAAATCCGGCCCGCCGTCTCGATTTTCGGCAGCGCACGCACACCTCCAGACTCGCCCTGGTACGAGCGTACGGTCACATTGGCCCGTCTGCTCTCGGACTCGGGCTTTGCAGTGATCTCGGGCGGAGGCCCGGGCATCATGGAGGCCGCCAACAAAGGGGCCCATGCGGGAAAGTCGCCCTCCGTCGGACTCAACATCGTGCTGCCCCATGAGCAGGTGAGCAATCCGCACCAGAACATCTCGCTCACCTTCCGGCATTTCTTTGCCCGCAAGGTGGCGTTTGCCAAGTACGCCAGCGCCTTCGTGGCTGCACCGGGCGGTTTTGGCACACTCGATGAACTGCTCGAGGTCCTGACCCTCATCCAGACACGGACCGGCAGGCGCATTCCGGTCATCCTGATGGGGTCTCAGTTCTGGGGCGGTCTGCTCGACTGGATGCGCACCACCCTGCTCGCTGAGGGCATGATCAGTGCCGAGGACCTGGATCTGATCCGTGTTCTCGACGAACCTTCCGCGGTGGTCGAGGCGATCTTCGACTTTTACGACTCGCGCGGGTTCTATGCCAGCGCGCGTGATCGTGAGTCCAACCTCTACCTCTGAGGCTGGGCAGTCATGGCAGTCTTCACGACGGTCGAGCTGCAGCCGCTGCGTCTGTGGCTGAAAGGCTGCGATGCCGGTGAGTTGTTGCACCTCGAGGGCATCGCCTCGGGGATCGAGAACACCAACTACTTCGTCGACACCACCTCGGGACGCTGGGTGCTGACGCTCTTTGAACGCATGCGTGCCGAGCAGATCGACTTCTGCCTGCGACTGATGCGGCGGCTTTCCGATGCCGGTCTGCCCTGCCCTGGGCCGGTAGTGCGGCGCGACGGCAGTCTTCAGGCGATCCTGGCCGGGCGACCGGCAGCGCTGGTCCGCCGTCTTCCAGGCCGCAGCGTGGATCATCCCAATGTCGCCCAATGCGAAGCGATCGGGCAGACACTGGCCCACCTGCACCGCGCCGCTCAGGGTCTGAGTCGGCCTTTGCCCAATCCCCGGGGGTTGCACTGGTGTACGCAGACCGCGGATGGACTGGCCGGGCACCTGCAAGCCTCGCAGGCCCACTTGCTGGCCGACGAACTGGCGACCCAGCAGGCTTTCGCTGCGAGCGCCCTGTTCGGGGCCCTGCCCCGTGGCCCGGTGCATGCGGATCTGTTTCGCGACAATGCGCTGTTTGAACAGAACCGCCTGAGTGGTGTGTTCGATTTCTATTTCGCCGGAACCGATACCTGGCTTTTTGATCTGGCCGTGACCTGCAATGACTGGTGCATCGAGGACGCAAGCGGTGCGTTCGACATGGCGCGTCTGCAGGCCCTGCTCGCTGGCTACCGCAGCGTGCGTGAACCCTTGCCCGAAGAAAGGCAGGCCTGGCCGACCCTGTTGCGAGCCGCTGCGTTACGCTTCTGGATCTCGCGACTGGCCGACTGGCATCTGCCCCGGCCGGCTCACCTCCTGGCGCCCAAGGATCCAGCCCATTTCGAGCGGATCCTGACCCTGCGGCGCCAGTCCAGTACAAGGACGCTCTGAACATGCAGGTCAAGCCGCTGACACCCCTTCTGGGCTGGCGCTGGGTGATTGAAGGCTTTCGCCTCATGGCTCGCATGCCGCTGGCCCTGATCGGGCTCACCGTTTTTTTCGTGTTGTCGATCGTGCTGCCCTCGGCCCTGCCCCTGATCGGAACCTTTGCGCCGCTGTTTCTCACGCCCGCTCTGTCAGTGGGTTTCATGCAGGGCGTACGCATGAGTGCGCGCAACGAAAGACCGGGCCCGCTGGTGCTTTTCGATGGCTTTCGATCGGACGGCGGTAAACACATCCGGGCGCTCGTGCTGCTCGGTGCGATCAACTGCGTCCTGACCTCGGCCGTGCTGGCGCTGAGCATGCTGGCCGATGGCGGCACGCTGTTTCGCGTGGCGACCGGCGCCATCAACAGCAACGACCCCTCGCTCCACGAGGGCTCGCTGATCACTGCGGCACTGGTCTTCGGGGCGCTTTACGCACCGGTCCAGATGTCGATGTGGTACGCCCCGCTCTTTGTGGTCTGGCACGGCCAGTCAGCGCCCAAATCGCTGTTCTTCAGTCTGGTGGCTGTCTGGCGCAACAAGTGGACCTTCACCGTGTTTCTGCTCGGCTGGTTCGGGATTGCCGTGATGGCCTCGCTCGCCGTGCAGTTTCTGAAGGGTGTGGTGGGCAGTTCGATCATGACGCTGCTGGTCACCCCTCTGTCGCTGGTGATGCTGTGCAGCCTGTATTGCTCGTTCTGGCCCAGCTACCGGGACGCCATTGACAGCGCCCCCAGCCCCGCCGTTTGAAGGAATTGCACCCGAGACCGATCACGGGCGCGAATCCGGTCGGCAGTTCCAGCGGGCCAAAGACGCGAATCAGGAGACCGGGTCGAGCTTGGCCACCGAGAGTGCGAGCCACTTGACGCCCTGGCGGCCAAAATTGATCTGCACCCTCGCATCGTTGCCCGAACCCTCGATGGCCAGAATCACGCCCTCGCCAAAGCGGGCATGTGCCACCGTCTGACCGGGGCGCCAGGGCACGCCCCGATCGAATCGGGCTGCCGCCCGCTGATCGGCCGGCGAGGAGTAACTGGG